>Ga0302237_1000322_pt1 | contig 46561 bp, 55 predicted proteins | sample AAG_UR_Ala_MG_FD_193530 | JGI IMG/M metagenome (GOLD analysis project Ga0302237, IMG submission 193530) | Enriched activated sludge microbial communities from anaerobic digester in WTTP, New Holstein, Wisconsin, United States - AAG_UR_Ala | ecosystem: Engineered > Bioreactor > Anaerobic >... | reverse complement strand
CTTGAATTGCCGGATGAGTCCCATCTTTGTACCTATGCACTGAACACCCTGTCCACCTGATAGGTGATATACCAGTCGAACAGGACAACCTCTCCCGTGATTTCGCTTCCCGCACCCGCGCTGTTCTGCACCCGGCGAAGGCGCATAACGAGGTCATCGCCACCTGCCAGATTCGACACAAGGGTCGCATGGTCGAGGTCGATGGTGTAGGTGTGCGAATGAATCTTATACTGATCGTTGTTGTCGTCCGTCAGGGTGATGTCGCCTGTCAACACGTCGATGACCGTGGCGGTCGCAATAGCCGCCGCGACTGTCGGGTTGACCTTGTTCCACGAAAGCTGAAAGTCGAACTTCTTCCCGATGGTCTCGGCCGAAGCAAGGTACAGCAGGATCGTGAACGTGGGGTTCGTGATACCATCCCAGCGCCGGGGGACCGAGTTGCGGAAGAAGCATTCTTCATCGTCCGACGCATAAATCGGGAACGAATAACCGGCGAAGGCACCCAGTTCGACCGGCGTCGGCTTGTTCTGTGCGCCAACGCGACCGGCCACGAGCGCCGGACGTTCACGCAGGGAGCGCGACTTCGATGCCAGAGGTACGCCTTTGATTAGCATGAGATCACCCTATATCGCCGTGTCGATAAACGAATAATCGTAACCGGAAGCAGCGGCGTCAGCCGTAGGAGTGGCGTCCGTCGTATTTCCTGTTAGGCACCTAACGTATTATAAGCAACCGTCCCCATGGCAGCGTATATTACGCCTTCTTGAACCGCCTGCTGACCTATGCCGTTTCCGCACAAAACGCAGTCGCCTATTGAACACACACCTGACAAAAAGGCGTTCGCTCCGTATCCGACAGAGCCACAAGAGAGGACCCCGGCGGCGTTAATTACGGAAGCTGACCCGGCGTAAAGTCCGCCGATAGAACTCTTTCCAGAATTGAGTATGTTGGCCTTAAGTACCGTAACCGTAGAGTTGATCGTAGCCATTACGTTGATAGGAAAATTTGAAACACCTATGACATTCTCAAGGAAAATCGAAGATGAATTTAGGGTAGAAATACCAAAGGTTCCTGCGGTCAAATCCCCGACGATCATCAGGTATGCGATTCCCTTATCTTCCCAGCGATTCCCTATAGAGCATCCATCTGTTACTGTGATTCCGTTGACGCCTGTGAACGTTAAAACGGAAGTCAGGACCGTTACTGCTGCTGTGACATTGCCGGAAGGGACATTGACCTGCTGTGTTGAAGTAACCGTTATTCGAGTGTTTACTGCATCAACATTTGTTATCTCCCAAACGCCGAACATGCATTGCGGCCTCGTACCACCGGCGCAAGTCCTGAAAATGGCATAATCACCAACCGCGATATCCGATACAGAGTCAAGATTAACGATGATGCTGTAGTTTCCTGCGCCGCCAGACGATGACTGCACGGAGGACATTGTTTTCGAAACGGGGGTCGCTCCGACTATCCTGATTTGCGTTCCGTCAACGTGCCTGATGTTTACGGAACTAGCAAAAGAATAGTGACCGGCCGCAACATTGATAGTCACATAGACGCCATTTGCTATCCTGTACCCCTCAAGGTAAGACAGGGCTTTATTGATTGTCGCCCACGGGGCTCCAGACGAACCGTCCCCTGTCGAGTCGTCCCCGGTCGTGGCAATGTATAGATTAGTGTCCGCAGTTATCCACGGCCCTAAAATCGTAACTCCGGCGATCTTCATGTTACACCTCCACCATCACGAGTTGCGGTTCGAAGTACCAGATGTCCGCCGTATATGCCCAGCCGAGCACCTGCACCTGATCCCCGGTTCCGGACGGGGCGGTCTGCGTCACCGCGCCTGCGTCGGTGGACAGGTAGATGAGGCCCGAAGCGCCGGGACCCTTCGTGAAGTTGTAGGCGGAATCATCGCGAATCCAGCCGCGTTTGAGGAATTCGCCCGACGCATCGGCGCTGATCGTGGCGGTGCAGAAGGCCACGGCGGGAGCGGTTGAGGAGGAGTCGGCGTCGGCCTTGTAGAACTTCCCGTCGGCCGCCATGTAGACGACATCGCCCCACGCGAGGTCCTCCCCGGCCGTGCCGACGAAGGTCTCGCCGGACACCGAATCGTCGGCCATCGTATCAGGCCGCAGCAGGACGTTGCCCGCGCCGAGGGTCAGGGTATTGGTGTTCTTCTCGCCCATGATGGAGAGGCGGGCGTCACCTGCGGCGTAGTCGGCGCACCAGAGGGAAGTCATATCAACAGGAACAGCCGTCGGAGCCACACCGCCGTTGACAACGAACAGATTCTTGTTCGCCGTTGCGGGGATCGTAGTATTCGTCGGACCCCAGAAAACGATGTTTTGTTTTGTGGCGCTCTCATGCGTGACGGAAAGAACAGTATATCCAGACACGCTGGAATTCAGATAGAGCCCGGCATTGGTAATATTGTAACCGATACGCCATTTCTCCGACAATTCCTGAGAGAGAATAATAACTCCGTCCCCGGCCCTTCCATCTACAACAAGCGCCCCTCCATTGTTCCCTTCCGCATAAATCCTGAGCGTAGGTCCCGCTGGAGAGCCGGAGTATGTCTTGAAATCAAAATATGTTGAGTACCCGGAAGGTCCGGCAACGTTGAACCTGACATATTCTTCAAGCGTTCCGGCCTGCATGAATTTGAAGCTGATGCTTCCGCCTTCTCCGCCGTCGTTAGGATAGCGGATAGTGCTGTTAATCTGTGCGTATTCGATCAGTTCTGGAGTTGCGTTGTCGTTGTAGCCTTTGAAGGAAATTGCGCCGAGGACATCGCCAACCTGACCGGCGGCACCGCGGGACTGCTGGAAAACGAAAGCTGGACCGAGCGCATCGTCGGCGACCCGAGACAGAGTAAGACCGATGTTGGTTTTATCGTACAGAAGCCCAGACGCACCGGCAAACGAACCGCCGTCATTAAACTGAATCTGCGTATCCGAACCGGCAGGAGTCAGCGCACCGCCACCGCCACCGCCTGAGTTGTCGAAGATCTTGTTGTCGAACATCTCACTTCCTCCTTAGAACTCAGGCGTCACGACCATTGAGCAGTTGGTGAGCGCCACCTTATTAACGTAGCGGAACCCCTCTACATTATTCTGACCGCTGATACGGATAGCCTGCCCAGCGGCGATCGGGATACCAAAGCCACCGGCAACAGGAGTTGCTCCGCCAAACGCCACGTTGAGGTCGTTCGTCTTTACATAGATGTGGACTGCTCTCGCTTTCCTTCCTGCCGCGTCCACGATGATGCTGGCGGAAAGGGCAGATGCCGAATCTCCAGCCGTGACAGCAACAGAAGCGCCTTGTACGCCGAGCATGTCAAATACTAACATAATCCGCCCTCCTACAGTAGCCACGACTTTATCATCGGAGGAATCTCCCTGAAGATAAACATCTTCACTACTGCCCACGCAAAGAGTGCCATAGCGCAGTAAATGATAAACATGGCGAAGTTGTCCTGGAAATGTCTCCAGGCCTTATTAAGTGATTGAGAAAAGGTTACTGCCTTCTGTCCCACTTCTTCCGTCGGCGATGGGTTCCCTCCCCCATTTGCCGCCTTTACCGCATCGTCGATCTTGGAAGCGAGAGCTTTCAGGCCCGCAGACGCTTCAGTAAGCTGCGAAACCATCTTGCCCTGTACCTCCTCGAGTCTGTCGACCCTATCCATAACATGGTCAATTCGTTCCTCGGTCACAGAGACCCGCTTCTCGTGATCGAGAATCCTGCCACAGGTAGAGCCGTGTTCTGAACATAATTCCCTCATTACACCTCCAGTTGGAAATGCGGATAGTCTGGGGACTTCCACCTTCCACCCCACTCAAGTCCGAGTCGTTCGCCGATCTTCCCGACGTTTTGATAGTCCGGAATGCTGTCCTTATTTACATCCACCTTCAAATCCCATGTCGGCTTGCCGTCGGAAAGGATGGCAATGTCGAAGGCGGTTGCCGCTGGTTTTCCATTGATTGTATTGGAATGACGAGAGAAGCGGGTCCAGGTAACCTTGCGCCCTGGGGTGGTGCGGCCCTGCGCGTAAAGGGCATCCTGTTCTGCCTGGCTGCGATAAGTGCAGGTAAGCATCACAGGAATGCCCGCTTCCGCACATAGACCTAGGAAGGCGAGACACTTCGGCTGTAAGTTAGGATGTAGGTCCGTTATCTTGCGCGATGACATCTACCACCTTCCTATCGTCGTCATCTTTTCTGGCGGTGATACCATTACTCGCCGCCAGTTCTCTGGCGCGCGCTTTGATTTCTTCAATCTCCTCAAGACTGAGGTGTGCATGCAGGTTCTCACTCTGAACTTTCCTAATAGCAGAATGCCCAGCACGGTCGAGAATGTCCTGCGCGACGCCTACCTGCACCTTAGTGTCGGCATCATCATTCTCTAGCACCTCTTTGAGCCGGCGCGTTGCTAAGGGAGCTAATGCTCTTATTTCCGCCGCGACGTCTACCGCGGCCAGGTCGGCGGTATCGCGGAGGACGTTCAGGTGACGTTTCACAATGGTCGAATTGAGCGTATTAGAGACAGTCTGCTCTGTGATGCCGAGGGCTTCAGCAATGGCTTTCTGCTTCAGACCGAGCACGGCAAGGCGGCAGATTTGGTGGTGTCTTTCCCACATCTCCTGAATCTCAAATCGCCTGTTCGACGCCGGAACCCGCATGACACACCTCTCCTTATCTATACCTGCACAATAACACATAAAAACGTAGGTGTCAATACACAAATAACCACCATTGTGGAAGGCGGCACCCCAAACTTATGTGAATCATTCACGGAAGATGGGGCCGCCCTCGAAGGGCGCCCTCGAAGGGCGCCATAGGCGCCACCGTAGGTGGTAGGCTTCTAAAAATTTTTTACAAAATCTGAAAGTGCCTTACGGCGGGAAATAGGAGGCGGTTCCCCCGCTCCCTACCGGCTCGTGCGGCGGTTGCAACGGCCCGCATTGGATCCAGGGCCGGCGGGCCGGGCGGGCCGCTTCGTTGTTTCCCGCGATCAACACGAAAAAAAGGGCTTGACATTCCAAACGGGGTATGGTATGATTATTTCAACGATAAGGAACGGGGCGACCGGATGACGGCCGCAACCTCCGCACTCTTTAACAACTGAATATCGTGACCTTCGTTGCGGGCCTTGTCCAGCGGCGTGCCATATCAAAAACTAACTGGAGGGATTGATATGGACTACATCAACGCCACCGACACCTTGAAGGCTTGGCTCGAGCAAACGGTGCCCTGCGAAATCGTCTTTGTCGTGGAAACTGTTATCTCGAAAGACAAGGACGCCCGCGAAGCTGGCGCCGGAACCAAAGCGACCGTCGAAATGGTTATCCCCACGTCTTGGAAGCTCGGGGATATCATCGAACGGCTCTCGGCCAGCAACTCGCCAAAAGTCGCCGTTGCTTCCGAGTACCGCGGAATGACCGTGCCCTCGCGGTTCCGCTGGACTATCAACAAAAAAGGCGAAAAGAGAGCGCGAAAGCCCATCTCTAAAGAGGCTCATCTGCGGGCCGCTTTCGGTGACGCGCGCTTTGAAGCCCTTCTCGCTAAATTCGGAACCCCTGAACGGGTCTTCGAAGCCGTCAGCTCCCTGCTGGCGTAACCCCTAACCGGTACGCCGCTGAACAAGGCTCGTAACGAAAATTTTCTAAAAAACCTTGTAGTTGGCTCCATTTTTCCCCTTTTTCCCACTTCGCTCCAAACTTCCGCACCGATTCTACACCAAATTCTACTCCAAAAAAAGGAGCAAATCAATGGTTACTTTATTAGGGGAGAGAAGGTGTCCCTTCTGCGGAAGGGCCATCGAGGAAGGGCAACTTGTTTATCAGATCGAAGTTGATGGGAAGGATGTCGGCTTCACTTACCTGCACAAGGAGTGCATGGATAAGAAGAAGCCGGAGCGCGTAACGTATGGGTTCGTGTTCATGGGAGTGCGATAACAACATTGGAAAGGAGCTTTGGGTATGGAGCGGGTTGTTTATGTCGTCGGGCTTCAGCAGTCCGGCGGAGCGTGGCTCTGGAAAGATGAGTTCTTCCAGAGCGAGGAAGAGGCGTACGCTGAGCAGGAGCGCCTCGTTCGAAGGGGTCTGGCAGGGGTGAAGGTGTTTCACCTTTACCTCAAGAAAGCGGCTTCTTGCGAATAGAAAGGAGGTATGAATGGTTTCTGAGAAGGAAAAGCGGAGGATTAGGAGAGAACTGAAGTTGAAGAAGAAGAGGTTGTTCGGATGCAAGTTGAGGAGGTGGAAGCGCCGGCTCGATGCCGACGGCGCCGCCAAGCTGTAAAGCGACGCTGCGAGGCGGAGCTGTGAAGCGAGAAGTGCGGCTCGTCGCCTTCTGTGAATGATTCACGGGAGGCGGCGGGCCTTCCTTTTGCTCCAGACCTACCGATTCAGACCTACCGATTCGAACCTATCGGTCTGGCCCTGCCAATTTGGCCCCTGTATGTAGATGGAGTTGTTAACATGTTATTTGTGTTAATGGTGTTATGATGTGGGCTAGTTAGCATGTGGGCTACCCCCACCCCATCCGTGAAATGCCGTCACAGAAGGTCGGAGGCGGTCTTTCTTTTTCTTTCTATAAAAAAAATAGATAAAAAAAATAAGAATAAAAAAATAGAGAGAAAAAAAAATAGAGAAAAAAAAATAAGAAGACCGACGTAGAAGTTCCCCGCAACCTTCTGTGACGGGTTTTCAAAAATGGGGATGGGGTAGCCCACACGTTAACCAGCCCACAGGCCTACAGCATTAACACGGTAACATCGATAACAACTACAAAAAATTTTTCAAATAGTTGGTAAATAATTGTTGACACCTACGTTAAAATATGTTATAATGTATTATCACAATAGAGAAAGGAGTAAAGAGCAATGAAAGAACTCACCGAACCGACGGACCGCAAAAATCTCCTTATCGCCCTGGAGACCATCATGGCCTCCGCCGACGCCAAGGCCCTTAAGTGGGCCATTGGCTACACCAGGTTCTGCATCGACCTCATCAAGGCCAACGCCTCAACCCTCGCTATTAGAAACCAGCTCCTGTACGTCCAGTGCAACATCCAGTACTGGCGACACCCCAGGGCGAAAGAGGTCAGGAACGTTATCAAGGAGTTCGTAAAGGCCACCGCGGACCTGTACTAACGAGGTGCTGAATGGATGATGTAAAGAAGAAATTGATGGAAGCGCTAGGCGTATCCGAAGACGAGTTGCGACGCCTAGCGCGGAAGGTAGTTGCACCGCCAGCAACTACAAAAGCGGCCCCTCAACATGGGCCTGTCAAATTGTATAAGCACGTCATAAAGAGTTGTACTTGCCGCCACTGCGGCGATAAGTGGACCGTCGAGTATGACTTGAATCATGGAGAGTCCATTTCCTGGCTCTCCAAAGACTGGAGGGCGCGAACACACCAGGTTCGGTCCAATGACCCAATGACGGACCTTCATATTGACGCCTACGTTTCCAAGTGCGGAAGGTGCCGCCTCTGGGTTCTCGGCATGACGCATGCCGAACTTGCAGAGCGGTACCTTTCATTGCTCGACCTGTTCGAGCCAACCTTGGTATTAAAATTCGACCTGGAAAGGGAGAAGAAGGAGAAGGAGAGAGATGCAAAGACTCAAGAGGGAATTCCAGAATCAGAACCAGAACAGAATCGTAGACAGACGCTTGAGAGCTTATTTCCTCTGCATTTACTCTATTAGCATGTTAGCCCTGATTGCGTACTGCATCTGGCTCTACCTCAAATAACGGGCCTTAAGTAACGGGGAGGAGAAAAATGAGCGACAAACCAACAGCTGTATTTAACGCAAGAGTGCCTGTGAGCGACCTTGCCGTGGTATTCTATCACATGGAGCAGAACGGCCTTGTTCCCACGAAATCGGGAGCAATTGCGTTTGCTCTAAGTATCGTCGCCTCGACGATTGTCCAGAGAGGTGGAAGGGCCTTCACAACACACGAGGCCCTTTCTTTCTTCTCCAGAAGAGGTGTGGATACGACGATGAAAGGCCGATTGAAGAAGAATATCGCGGACGCCCTCCGCGACGAAGATCTGTTCCTTAACGACCTTCGCGCCGCGGCAGAGCGCATACTTGGTTCCACACAGTCAGAAACAGCCACTGCAAAGGAGGGCCAGACCGACACCGTCGGCATTGGCCCGGAGGAGTTGAGAAGCTTAGCTATCAAGAGCGGAATTGTTACGAACTTAAAAAGAGAGGAGGAAGGATAAATGCACTTTAACAACACCTGTAATCACGCCCCAGACGAATTTGTAGGCACGCTTGAGTTAGTGGAAACCAGAGTAGAAGACGGAAAGAAGAAGCTGGTCGTAGCCTTCTACGATGTCTTCGTATGTCAGAGCAAGACGGATGGGCACTTCATTTGCATTCGCTATGGAAACGAAGGCCCGGAATATCTCAGCCCCGGTACGATTTGTTCACTTCTTCTGTCGTCCGGCGAGCTCTACAGACGCGCAGCTGGCTTAATTATGAAGAAAGGATTCTTCACCTATCACAAATATACTACTCAAGATGAGAAAGGAGGCAATGATGAGTAATGGTTTCGAGACTACCTTAACGTACGTGTTCCGCATTAGCGGAACGTGGGTGTTCCTATTGTTCTGCCTAGGCTCCGTTATCGTCTGCACAACCGCGATTCTAGTCGGAACATGGAACATGGTGCACTGTCTTGTAGAAAAGTGGTCACTCATGACCGGACAGGCACCAGATTGGCTTTCGTTTCTGGAAACGAAGATGATAAAAGAAAGAAAGGAGGAAACGAGTAAATGAATACAGAGAGCGTTTGGCTTCTAATGGTCGAGGATCTCAGACGTGGAGAAGGTAGCACTTCATGCAAGGAAGTATATGCGTCGTACGAGTTGGCGGAGCAGGCTCTTCGCCGCTATGTCCTCGGCGTAGTTAGGCGGGGCGGAGCTGATTTCTGTTATGACTTCGTCACGTCGGAGTACGCCAACATCTTCTACAAGACCGCAGTCCATGATAAGTACATAATGGGTGTCTGGGTCACCAGACGCCTGCTTCGGACCGCGCTCAGCACCAGAAGCAGAAGAACATAACCTTCTGTGAATCGTTCACGGAAGGTGCCTCCGGATAGGAGGCGGTATAATAACATCAAGCGACGGAGCTCCGAATGTGGAAGCGCCGAATGAGGGAAGGGGGTGAAGAACGCGGACCCGAAACAGTTTATACCGCTATTGCTGATAATCGGATTGCTGATCGTTGTGCATCTCTGCCACTAATAGCGGTAAAAAAAATTTGCGTAGTAGGGAAAAAATTGTTGACAACTACGAATTTTTATGTTATGCTCTTCAATAATGGTTGGCAGGTTACTGCCACAAAACTTCAAAAGATAGGAGGAACAGAGTTATGGCCAAAATCGACGTGAAAGCAACGAAGGTGATTGATGGGATCGAAAGGCAGGCCTGCGTTCAGTATGACTTCGGCGACAACCTGCAGGATGCGGTCGCGAAGTTCGGCGAAAAGGCCGTGTACGATGATTTCGTCGCATCTGCCAAGATCACCCTCCAGGCTGGGATGCGCCGCCTCCTCGAGGCCGGCAAGTCCGAGGCGGAGATCGCCTCCGCCCTGGCAACGTGGAAGCCCGGCGTGAAGATGGAGAGGATGGTGGATCCGGTCGCCGCTCTCATGAACAAGTTCGGCACCATGTCCGAAGAGGAACAGCTTGCTCTGATTGAGAAGCTGAAAAGCATGAAGGCGAACGGCTGATCGGCTGATCGGTGGCACCTCCCCATTAGATGGAGGGCGGCACTCACTCTTCGAGGCCGGTACCTATCCCTGGAGGTAGTACCTGCTTCGAGGCCGGTACTCACCCCTCGAGGACCAAAGGCCGCCCTCCATTCCTCTTTTGAAATGGAAAGGAAAGGATAATGTCCAGAGTTATAGAATGGCTTTCGTTCTCCGACGTGGTAACCGGCCACGTCGAGAACTATACCGTGAAGCAGTTCGGCGACCTACCAGACGACAGCCTTTCGACCTATACGGTCGAAGACTGTCTCAGAGCCATCAGCAAGTACGTAACCCGCAACATGCGGGAGAATAGAAGGGGTCATAAGGAGGCCATGCGGGACATGGTGAAGATAGCGCATTATGCCGCCGCTGCTTTCTGGAAGATGGCCAAACACTCAGCGGCCCCAGAAATAAAAGACATAGAAGAAGGGAGGTAGCTTCTATATGAGAGACTGGAAATACTTCGCAGCACTTAACAACAACCTGCTCGAGCCCAAGTATACGACGCAAGAGCGGGCTCGAGACGCCATAACAAAGTTCGAGCAGTTTGTGAAGAATGGCCTCCGAGCCAGAAATATGCATGAGGACGAATGGTACTACTTTTGCCCCATCACGGGCAAGCAGTGTCGCACAGATTGCGTCTGCTTCAAAGAGCACTCCATCATTCCGCGCTCTTCACGACAGCCCTCCTCCTCAGGAGCTTTCGTAGAGGAAAAATGGTTCTCGGTGAAGAACTGGGAATGCACTAACGTCCAAGTATCAGGAATCGTTTATATAGAACGTATCTGAAAAAGGAGAAAAACGATGGCCGAACGTAAGACCTGGCAAAGGCGGGCCGGCATCATGCTCTGCTATCCTTTTGAGGAGAAGAGGCTAGCAAAATGGCAACCGCCTTTCATAATCCAACCCAAACTGGATGGAGTACGGTGTCGTGCTATCATCAACGAGAACGGGGACGTTCGCCTGTTGTCGAGTGAGATGCACGAGATCGTCTCCGTTCCCCACATCTCGGCGGCCCTCCAACATAGCGGTCTTCGCTCCATAGAACTCGATGGAGAACTTTACATCCACGGAAGATCGTTCAATGACATAGTGAGCATAACGAGCAGAGAAACGAATATAAGATGGGACTATGACGAGATGCAGTACCACGTCTTCGACATAGTATCTCCTCTTGTCCAGGCGGAACGCACTCTCCTCCTAGAAGGAGATATAGGTCCCACCTTAGAAGGAGAAACCATCAAGATCGTAACGTCCAAGCTGGCAGACAGCGTAGACTCCATAATGGACAGCCTCGATAATTATTCTTCTTCCGGCTACGAAGGCATCATAGTACGAAACTCATTCGGCCTATATGTCAGACGGCGAAGCACAGACATTATGAAATTCAAACCGACACGAAGCGACGTTTGGAAGATCGTCGGCTACCAGAGAGAAATAGACAAAGACGGAAACCCGAAGGAAGCTCTCGGCTCCCTTCTCTGCGCTTCTGAAGAAGGAGAGCCATTCTCTATAGGAAGCGGCTTTACGAGGCGGCAGAGAGAAGAATTCTGGGCACACCGCGACCTCTTAATCGGGCTCTACGTCCGTGTTAAGTATCAACATTTAACGAGCAGTCGTGGAGTGCCGCGCTTTCCGATTTTCTTAGAGCTCACGGAGGCGTAGACGGAACGGAGGCGGAACGGAGGCGGAGATGATTTTCTGGGATCTAGACGGTGTAATCCGCGACATTAGCAAGGCAACCTTCGGCTATCATATTCCAACGTGGGATCATCGAGATGCACTTGGAAAGAATTTGGTGCAGAAGGTAAACGACAACATCCATATTCTGGTGTCGGCGCCGCCGACCGAGTATAAGGATATGATAGAAAATGCCTATAGCATCCTCGACGAACCTATTCATATCCTTACAGTACAGCCAAGAAGGTGGCAGGCCTACACAAAACTCTGGATTCTAAACCTCCTTCGCAACGTTGAGGCGAAAATCACTATGTTCCAAAACGTAAGTGATAAGTATAAGTACTTCGCCGCCATTGAGGATGCCCTCCTGGTCGAGGATCACCCCTGTCTTCCCTCATACAAAAGAGTCGTCTTGGTAAGACGACCATGGAATTCTTCTGTGAATCATGCACACAAGGTTATTAACAATGTCTCAGACATGCATTTCTTCTTGACAAAGGAGGTCTTAGGTGGAAAAGAAGAAAAAGAAGACTAGAGCAGAACGTCGTTCCCTGAGAGAAGAGCGGTACGCGCTCCTATTCTCTACCATCCAAACCTCTTACGATAAGAACCCGGACTTTGATATGCAGATCTTTCTCAAATCACTTCCGTCCGAGTTCAGAGGACTAGCGTGCCTGGCAGAGCGGGACTTCCTAAAGATGAGAAAGGAGCGAAAAGTATGACTACCAAGACGTTGAAACCAAGACCGCAGGATGCTGACTTCCAAACCAGACTCAAATCCCTGTGCCTCGAGTACGGCATCTCATTTCATGTGTTCGCTGGGGAGTATGAGAAGACATCCGTACAGAAGGAGGGCCGCGCCGTCGTATCCCTAGCTGGATCTGTGGAGAAGATCCTGCGCCTCGTTGATGCTCTAAACGACCTAATGCCAGGAGTCATCGTCAACGGCGTGGTACGAGAGATCAGCAAGATTACCTGCAAGGACTGTCCAGACAGGGACACCTGTCCAACAAAGGATCTATTGACAGAAGGGAGGCGGTGCAATGCCTAAACCATACCCAGTACCCGAGCACGAGTCGTGGTACATCCACGATTCTTCCAAGATTCAAGAGTACCTCGAATGCCCACGCATGTATTTTTATCGTTATGTAATGGGCTGGACACCTGACTCTTTTAACAACCACACCTACTTTGGAGAATGCTGGCATATTGGTATGGAGCATCTCATCCTCCACGGCTATTCCACGAAAAGCGTGGCGGAGGCTGCTCGCCTTCTAACAGAGCATTACAGGAAAAAGGTGCCAGAAATAATGGATCCCTCTTATGCCCCCAAGAACCCCGGCAACGCGCTCGTTGCCCTAACTGGATACATAGTGGAGTACGCCGGTGAAAGATTCGACACTTTATACACAGAGATCGCGGGTACCGTACCTATTAACGAAAGGAACGTTCTGCATTTCAGAATGGACTCTGTCCTCAGAGACGATAGAGGCTATTTTAGCAGGGAACATAAAACTGGTTCGCAACTTAGCCGAATGTGGCTCGATCAGTGGGCACTATCGTTCCAATGCGGGACGTACAATCACGTTCTTTATTGTCTCTTTTCACCAAACGAAGTCTGGGGAGTGGAGATTAACGGTACGATCTTCAACAAAACCAAGATCCAATTCCAACGCGTTCCCTCCAGACGAACGTTGTCAGCTATGCAGTCATGGTTCTGGCACGCCAACGAGTACGTTGCGCGCATCGAAGAAGACTTTGCACGCCTCAGGGAAGCCTCGAAAGACGACGAAGTCTTAATGTGTTTTCCTCAAAATCCGACAGCGTGCACAAAGTACTTCGGCTGTCCTTATCATGGCTTTTGTACAGCGTGGAGTAATCCACTAAAGTATGCAGACGAAGCACCACTTGGCTTCCATATCGAATGGTGGAATCCGGCCGATCAAGAAAGAAAGCCAAAGCATGTCTTCGACTTCTCTAAGAAGGAAGTTAACTTTATTTTAACAGGAGGTGTATAATGTCAGAGGTCAAGCGTCTTACTCATCACAGCGTCAGCGGTATTATAGAAAACCTAGAATACACTTCGTTGAAGTGGGATAAGATCTTTGACGAGGTCGTTCTTCGCCTGGAGGATGGCGATCGCCGGCACGTCGTCCCTCTCAGGAACATCAGCCGCTTGACGTACCGCCAGTCACATGTGGAGCCGGCCGCGGCAGAAGATAAAAAAGGCGAAGGCAAAAAATAATTGTTGACAACTACGGAAAATTGTGATATGATCTTCAAATAACATAATCGAGAGGAGGAACTATTATGGCAAGAACAATCATTATCGAACCCTGTCTCAACGGCTTCGTCGTCAAGGTAGGCTGCCAAACCGTCGTATTCAACAAGTTAGATACGCTGATGCGCCTACTTTCGGAGTACTTCGTCACTCCAGACCTCATCGAACAGGACTTCATAAAGAACGCTCCGACGTGGGCTCCTGGCGTTCCCGAAGAATCCCTAACCCCAACCGATTCATCCTGCCCTAGCATCATTAGGAGGAGGTAAAATGCCTTTAGACATTCAAAAAGAGCTATCAGAGATTAAGCAGTTGTATACCTCCGACGCTCGACATAAGTCCTTTAATGCTATCATATATGGAGACTCCGGCTCTGGTAAGTCCTACTCTCTAAGGACAGCCCGACGCCCTGTCTTGGTCCACTCCTTCGATCCGGGAGGGCAGAAGGGGAATAGGAAGTGCGTAGAAGAGGGGTGGTTCTTCGTAGACAGCAGGTGGGAAAACGAAGATCCCATGCGACCTTCTGTATTCCAGGCGTGGGATAAGGAGTATCATCGCCTCCTTCATGGCGGCATGTTCGAAAACATAGGAACGTTCGTTCTTGACAGCGCAACTACCATGGCTGGTACTGCCATGAATGTCGTCCTGCAAAAAGCTGGCCGTACCGGAGGACATCCGTTTCAACAGGATTACGCACCAGCTATGGCCATGCTGGAGGCGGCATACAAATCCTTCACAACCCTACCGTGCGACGTTATCTTGATCGCACATAGCGACGTCGACAAGGACGAAGCAACTGGTAGGATGTTTATCGGCCCTCTCTTTATCGGTAAGTTGAAGATGCGGATACCTCTGCTCTTCGACGAACTCTATTACGCCCACACGAAGGAGTCTTCCGCCGGTATTAGGTATGAATGGCTAACGCGCTCGACAGGCCTTTTCAAAGCGCGAAGCCGCCTCGCCGCAGAAGGCAAGTTAGAGACTTATGAACCCCAGGACTTCAAGAATATCCTGAGAAAGGCGGGACTTTCCGATGCTGACCGTGCAGGAGTATAGTGAAATTTTGCGGATGACGTTTATGAAGAACGTCGAACGTCAGACTTCATGGGGTAGGGAACAATTAAAGATCATGTTTATGGAGACACTGATCGAGGCTAATAACATCATGCTCAAGGAGTGGTTCCGGCGAGCGGGAGGAGGTGAAAAGCAAGAGTAGCGGCTTGAGGTTCTGCACAAATAACAACAATTGAACAATTGACCTATTGAGAGGAGGTTCTTTGACATGAAAAGTTGGCTTTTGATTATCGCTGCGGTTGTGTCGTTTGCTTCTCCGGCCTATGCCTTCATGGACACCATCAACAACGGTCCTCAGGCAGAAGCAAATGTTATCGACACCAACATCAACACCAACACGAACGTGAACACCAACACTAACACCAATGTGAACGTGTTGGGACAGCAGCAAGGGCAGTTGCAGGGACAGGCACAGAAGCAAGCGCAGGGGCAGTTGCAAGCGCAGGGCCAAGCCATCATCGGGTCGGCCAACACTAGCAACAGCAACAATTCTTCTCAGGAAGTGACCTTCATTAGCCCCGAGAACAAGCGCGAGCTGCCTGGCTTCTATGGTTATCAAGCCCCTCAAGGGTTTGCCTACCGCGGCCCTTTCGAAAAGGGAGTGGCTGGGAAAGCCAAACCCTGGCGTATGAGCAAGAAGCAGTGGGCCTCGGCCGAATTGGACGGCTTCTACTCCGCCTGGGACAGCGCCAAGTGCAAACTGTTCCAGATCAGTCCGGCCAAAGATGCATCCGAGACACTGACTATTGGGACGAAGGACGTTCCTATTGCGATCCTCGAGTGCGAGGGCGCAAGCGATTTAGAGATTTGGGGTGCTGCTGGGAAGAAGGCTCTGGAAGCCGGTGCGAAGTTCATCGAAGAAGCTGCGTACGCTGCTACGTTTATTAACAAGAGCAGTGGTTGGAACCTCGGCTTCGGCGGCGGCGTGACAGCCGTCAACGGTGGCAACGACGTGTATGGTGCCTCCGTAGGAGGCGGTACGGGCATCGGTTCTGCTTCTTCTGAGCCGATCGAAAAGATCAAGGTCGTCTTTTTCCTGTTCTAACACAATCTTCTGTGAACCATTCACATAAGGTGGGCGCAGAAGAATAAAACACCATAGGAGGTTTTAGTATGAGCTTCATTGAGCAGATTGATTTCACAGGCGTATTTGAACCGAAGGTTGTCCCGGCCGGCGAGTACCAGCTCCGCATCGTTTCTGTGGAGCGCAAGGTGTCCGAAAACACGGGCAACGTATACCTCAACGTACGTTTCGAGATTCCTTCCGAGCCGCAGTCGAAGGACGTCTTCGAAATGCTTAACCTGCCCATGCCGAAGGATGACCTGAAGACCGCCAACATGAAGAAGTCGGTCCTCATGGCTTTCCTCAAGGCCTTCGGCTATAATCCCGCTGAGCCTATCGATGGCGATCGCCTTCGTGGCCTGATGGGCTGGGCTATTCTGAAGGAGGAGAAGGACAACACGTACGGCGACAGGAACCGCGTGAAGCAGTTTGTCGTTCCTAAGTGATCGGTCCTAGCCTCACAGAAGGGGCGTCTATCTGACGCCCCTTTTATTGAGGCTACTGCCATCAAAGGAGGTGATAAAACATGCGGCGCGTTTCTGTTAATGTCGAAGATGAACTGTTCACCAAGCTTGCCATAATCCCTTGGGGAGCGAGGCAACGAATTCTTGTGAGAGTCCTCGAACAGGTTGTCAAAATGATCGAGGAGCATGGAGAGATAGCTATTGGTGCTATCATGTCAGACCGCCTATCACTAGTGGAGGTATTCCATCATGGCTCGTCTAGAGGATCTTCGCCACTCCATTCTATATCTGCCTCCTTCGGAAGCAATCAGAGTAATCAGCGGCGTCAGAGCGAACCGACGGATTCCGAAGAAGGTAGCGTACCAGAAAAGGGTGGAAGGGGCGGAACCAAAACGTAAAGCCGTTGCGAAGAAAGCAGTCAATTCCACAGAGAACCTTCTAGCCGCCATCAATCCTGCACAAGCAGAAGCTTTGTTGGCTCTTCTTCAAGGAGGTAAGAAGTGCAACTAAGTACTATACCAAGATCAGCAATCGTGTTTGGAGAACGCTTTCGTGAGGACTATGGCGATCTTAACGAACTGGCGTCTTCAATTAAAAAGGAAGGAATTATTCAACCACTCGCCGTTCGATACGACGGCGACAATAAGTATACGCTCTTAGCCGGCGGGAGGAGGTTTCGTGCCGCCGAGATTGCGGAGGTAGATGAAATCCCGGTCCGCATTTATCCTGCGTCTATCTCAGACCTAGAAATGCGCTCCATCGAACTAATGGAGAATGTCTGCCGTAAGGATCTGACGTGGATCGAAGCCGCCAAACTGCGGAAGGAAATTCACCGCCTTCAAGTACAGATCCACGGTGAGGCGAAGAGTGCTACGGGTGAGGGTTGGTCGCAAGATAAGACCGCGGCCCTTCTCGGCGTCGACCGCACCACTATTAGTAAAGACCTCCAACTCGCCGACGCCTTGGAACATATTCCTGTTCTAGAGCGAGCGAAGACGCGTGCTGACGCCGTGAAGTTGCTAAAGAAATTAACAAACGAGGTAGAAAGGGCTCATTATGCAAGGCAGATAATGACCCAGCAAGAGACCTCTCCTCTTGACCGCGTACGGCGGGAGATTGCGAGCAGGTTTGTTGTCGGTGATTTCTTCGAGATGGTAAAGCAAGTCCCCAACGGCAGTATTGACTTCGTAGAAATCGATCCTCCTTATGCTATCGAATTGCAGGACAAGAAAACCGCGAACTCAGAGGGTCTCGAATACTACAACGAAGTTGATAAAAAAGACTACGTCGATTTCCTGATTGGGACTTTACAGGAAACTTGGAGAGTCATGGCCGAGAACAGCTGGATGATTATTTGGTTTGCTCCTGATCCCTGGTTTGAACCGATCTACCTCGCTATGAAGGCGGTCGGCTTACGTGGTAATCGCCTTCCTGCTGTTTGGGTCAAAGGTACTGGGCAGTCACTCAATCCAGAAAGGAGCCTAGCAAACGCGTACGAAATGTTTTTCTATGCAAAGAAAGGAGACCCCAAACTTTACAAGGCGGGCCGAGTTAACACTTTCATGTATAAACCGGTGTATAGCAGAAGAAAGATCCACCCAACCGAGAGGCCGATCGAAATGATGGAAGACATCCTCATGACCTTCAGCCCTATGAACGGACGAGTCCTCGTGCCCTTTGCGGGTAGCGGGAATACCATTCTGGCCGCCGCCAACAAAGGTATGACTGCTTTTGGTTACGATCTGTCTTCTCAATACAGAGACGCATTTGTACAGAGGGTATTTGAGAGTCGTCCTCCACACTATAAATCCTACTCGGAGGTTCTGGAAGATGCAGGTTAATCCTACGAAGCGCCTCGTTTATGGCGAGGGCGATAAAGACGCCTCGATCGTTATAGTAGGCGAAGCCCCTGGTGCCACGGAGGTGAAACTTGGTAGGCCTTTCGTAGGGCAGTCTGGCCAAGTATTAGACAATCTCCTTAGCAACGCGGGAATTCCTCGTTCTGCCTGCTATATCACTAACGTGGTAAAAGAACAACCGCCGAACAACGACATAGAAGTCTTCTTTAAAACGCAAGGACAGCGGGTGTCCTGTACTCCTGAGTTCAATGCATATGTTCGTGCGTTGCATGAAGAACTCTGGGCCACAGATGCCAACGTCTACGTTGCGGTAGGCAATACCGCCCTTTACGCCTTAACACAGCGGCACGGCATTATGAAGTGGCGCGGTTCGATTCTCCAGGGATTCTTGGAACATAATGGGCAGTACCGCTTTATAAAGGTCGTTCCAACAATCCATCCGGCGACCGCTCTGCGTCAGTACATCTTCGTTCACTATATCTCCTTCGACCTTAGGCGTGTGCGAGAGGAAGCAACGACGCGGGAAGCACAGTTGCCAGAACGCCACATACGCCTCCGTCCTTCTTTCAACGATTGCCTCTCCTTTCTCGAGCGATGCTCGGCGTCACAGATGCTTGCTTTCGACATCGAGGTCATGAATGGTGAAGTATCATGTATCTCTTTCGCCTACTCACCTACTGAAGCTATTAGTATTCCATTTATGGAGTCTGGCTATCGTGACTACTTCACTCTGGACCAGGAGTATGAAATCTGGCGTGCTATCGGAGCTATTCTTGAGAATGAGAACATTCAGAAAGTAGGACAGAATGTGGCTTTCGATGCGACGTTCCTATTTCGTAAGTACGGCTTCGTAACCCGTCCTATTCAGGATACTATGGTTGCACAAGCCATTCTCTATCCAGACTTCCCAAAAGGCCTTGACTTCATAACGAGCATTTGGACTAGGGAACCTTACTACAAAGACGAAGGAAAGAAGTGGTTCCGCTTTGGTGGTAGCGACGAGGACTTCTGGCTATACAACGCGAAAGATAGCGCAGTATGCTTAGAAGCCTTCCCTAAAATCTATCGGGAGCTTCAGGCCCAGGGCAATGTGGAAGCCTATGAACGCCAACTAAGAGTAATCGAACCCTGCATTTTTATGCAGGAGAAAGGTATTCTTGTCGACGTGGAAGGCTTAACAAAAGCGTCTGTCGAGGCTGAAGAAGAGATCAAGTCTCTGACTGACGAGCTCCGCACTTGCTGTGGGTATGACGTCAATCCCAACAGCCCTAACCAACTAAAAGATTACTTTTATGGCAAGAAGAAGGTACAGCCTTACATCAACAGAAAGACTGGTTCCGCAAGCGTTGACGGTCAGGCCTTAAAGCGGCTTAGCAGAAGAGGCTTCAAAGAAGCAGACCTTCTCCTACGCCTGCGTAAACTAACCAAACTTAAAGGCACCTATTATGACGTTACGCTTGATGACGACGGTCGTTTACGCTGCTCTTTTAATCCAGTAGGCACAACTACTGGAAGATTGTCGTCATCAGAAACCATCTTCGAAACAGGCACGAATATGCAAAATCTTCCTCCGGAGATGCTGCGCTTCCTGCTCGCTGATGCTGGCTACATTTCGTACCTAATGGATCTTTCACAGGCAGAGAATCGGACTTTGGCATATATCGCTCCAGAACCATCCATGATTAGAGCGTTCGAGAATGGTATAGATCTTCATCGCCAGACAGCCGCCCTCATCTTCAACAAAGCACTCGACCAAGTATCCGACGAAGATGGGAGCGCGCCAATCGGTGGAGGTACATTCAGCGAACGCTTTTGGGGAAAGAAAGCAAATCACTCATTGAATTATGACTTCGGCTTCAAGTCGTTCGCACTCCTGTACGAAATACCTGAAGCGGATGCGAAATTCATAGTCGACCGATACCACACTGTCTATCCCGGCGTGCGTGCGTACCACGCTTGGGTACGCAGTAAGTTATCTAAGACTAGAACGCTAGAAAACTGCTTTGGTCGTAAGAGGCTTTTCCTCGATAGATGGGGCGACGAGCTATTTAAGGAAGCATATGCCTACATTCCGCAGAGCACTGTCGCAGAGAAACTAAATGACCACGGCCTCTGCTTCGTCTATTACAATCAGCAGTGGTTTTATCCAGTCGAGCTTCTAAACCAGATCCATGATGCCTTAGCATTTCAGATCTCGACAAAGCACGACTTCAAAATCCACGCAGAATGTATTCTTCGGATCAGAGATTCCTTGGAGTCTCCTATTTCTTGGGGGGCGACCCAGTTCAGTATCCCCGTTGATTTGAAGGTAGGATTTGGGATGGATAAGAAGAAGTCCAAGGAGGTTAAACTTCGTGAGTACGCGACAGTTGAAGGACTGGCTCGACTCTTATCTGATCTACACGGAGAATACCGAGCCTCCATTCATGTATAGGCAGTGGGTGGGCATCTCAACCATTGCGGCGGTCCTTCAACGAAAGTGTAGTATGCGGTGGGGAACCATTACGTTCTATCCCAACATGTACGTAGCACTTGTAGGACCTGCAGGAAAGTGCCGCAAAGGTACCGCGATGAGTCCAGGAGCCGCCATGTTAAAAGACCTTGGGGTAAAACTCGCCGCGGAAGCTATAACAAGGGAAGCCCTAATTCGTGAACTAAAAGAAACGACTAACACAGTCGTAGACCCCCTCACAGGGGTCATCTATATGCACAGTTCATTGACAATCTACTCTCAAGAACTTACAGTCTTCTTGGGGTATAACAACCAACAGTTGATGATGGACCTAACAGACTGGTTTGATTGTCGAGATGTCTGGGTCTACCGCACTAAGCATCAAGGCACCGATGATATTATAGGCGTCTTCGTCAACTTGATTGGTGCTACTACCCCCGAATTACTGCAGAGTACATTGCCTATGAATGCCATAGGTGGCGGCCTAACCAGTCGAATGATCTTCGTTTTTGAGAAAGAGAAAGGAAAATCAGTTGCGACGCCCTTCCTCTCTGAGGAGGCAAAACGCCTAGAAAAAGCGTTACGCCTCGACCTCGAGCGTATTATGATGATGTCTGGAGAATTTAAAGTGACCGAGGAGTTTCTTGGGAAATATGTAGAATGGTATACCTTCTTCGATCAACAGCAGCATGAGTTGATAGATCCCAGGTTTGCTGCATATTTCGAAAGGAAGCCAACGCACTTAATGAAACTCTGCATGATCGTGAACGCTTCACGAACGAGTAGGATGGTTATCGAAGGCGAGGACTTTGACAGAGCTCTGGCTATCATAGATAGGACAGAGAAGAATATGCAGTATACCTTCGCCGGCGTTGGAAGATCACAGGCCGCTCCTCTGATGAATCAAGTTCTAGCGGTTCTCGGAACACGAAAGAAGATAACACTCGCGGAACTATCCCGAATGTTCTACCGCGACGCCTCTGCGAAAGACATGGAAGCCGTTATACAGACCCTCGACTCGATGCGGGTTATCAGAAGGGTCTTTAATGGCGAAGAGGTTATCATAGAATATCTAGGATGGAAAGGAGGAAAAATCTATGGAGACACAACTGACTCCTAAGCAAATGACTCTGCTCATTAAGCAGGCACTTGCAAATGGGAAGATTACAGAAGAAGATGTCGAACAGGCAAGAAGGAAGGAGCCGTCTGAGACGCTAAGGTATCTAACAGAGAAGCTCCACTTCTTAATCTGCTCCGGCCAGCACGACTTCCTTGATGATCCTACCTACTGCGGCTTTTTGCAGGAGGGGCTATTGGACAACGAATGGGAGCGGCCCTACCATCTTCAATGGTCGGATTATACAGAGCTTCTTCTAAAGTCGTACGAGATGAGTGAGGAGACTTTAAAAGACGTCTTCAACGATCTGCTAAACATCATCCTTTCTATCGAGGAGATAAAAAGAAAGTATGGACCGAACAGTGCACGGTTTGCTATTGATGTTGTGAGTAATAGCCTGCCGCCTAAGCCGGCGGTACAGCTCTCCTTCCTAAAAGGCTAGAGGATAACCGAGTGGGGGGCCGGTTAGTCTGGCCCCCCAATCTTCTGTGAATCATTCACCCTCGATCGGATATTCCAACTGCAACATTGCTCTACGCCCCAGCTCAGTTCGAAGCATCCTTCGTTGCATCGGTGTTAAGCCCCTCAGGCGCGCCTCCCTCCTGACACTTCCAGGAGTTACTCCGAGGAGCTGCATTTCGGCAATAAGTTCCGGCGGCACAGGCTGCCCTCCTTCCAGCGCCTTTACGTAAGTATCAATAACCTGCCCTTTCTTTTTATTGGTTGCCGCCTGTCTCCTATTTAGAATCGCCTCAGCTACTCTTATTCTACTGCTTTCTAAAGGTTCCGCGCCGGCGGCCTCTTTGAGATAGTCAGGCCATTGTAGTCTATAAAGTTCTCTACCTCGGTCGTCCTTGATGATATAATCCTTCTGTCCTTTAGTCATCAGTCGGTCTATAACCAACTCCGGCCAGTATCGAATAATAGGAATACTTCCTTCAAGGGACTTCCAAGCTCCTCTTGCAACGCCGCCCTCTCCTCTCATCATAGGCTGAATTACTTCCTTATTTATCCGCAGCAAATCGGAAAGGAAAGGTCCGGCCCAATCCTCTACCCTCGAAGGCAACTGCATTGTTGCAGCAGCAGTTACGTCCACTCCCAAAGCGCCACCTATGCCCCTTGAGGTACGTGCCGCATGCTTATTAAGCCACATCTCCGCATCATCCAAGGCGGCCCAGGCCCCCAGCAGCGGCAGGCTTTTAAGAAGCATCAATAAACCTCGCGGCCCACCCATCGCTAGTTGAAAGGCCATATACCTTACTAGCTCCTGCCCACCTAGCTGTCGGATGAATTCAACCTCTTTTAACATATAGGGTTTGAATTGCCCTAACAACCTTCCGACAGGGGTGCGAAGAATACGAGGTAACGAGGCGGCATTGTAAGTGAATTGTGTAAACCAGTTCTGCCTAATAGCATACTCCTGCGCCTCTGCTTTGTTAAGGCCCAAATTTTTAAGGGCGTGAAGGTAGGCTGCCGCCAAGGTAGTTTCTCTGTTCGGCATTTCCGCGGCCTGGAACATTCCCAGAGGATGCCACAGAGACTCTTTCGGCTTGATCCTTCCCGAGGCGTCAGTTGCATAAGAAACGCCCATGTAAGGATCGACGAGTTTAAGGAACTCCCTTCCTTCAGGCGTTTTAATAAAGCGCTTGGCATCGAGGAAGCTTTCCGTTCCAAACTTAACCCATGTATGACCTTCACCCGACAGTCTATTGATAAAGGCAGCGACGGGCCTGTAGGCAAACTTCATCATAGCCTCGCCCTGCTTTATCTTTGCTATTCCTCTAGAGAAAGCAAGCGGAGAAGCCTCAACATTCAGGTTTCGTAGGAGCGTATCAACAATTCTATCGGACATCCAGTAACGTCCCTTAGTATCCTCGATTAAGTTAGACAGCCACTGCCTACCCATAGGATCATCAATACCTTGCAATAGCCGCCTAGCCTCGTTAATAAGCGGATCGAGGTTAGTCTTCTTTTCAATAGACATAGCATATGCAGGTAAGACGTCGAAGATATTCTCCTCCCCCTTTAGGATGTCCTTTCGCTCCTGCAGGTAAGGAGAAAACTTCTCAGACGGTCTTAGTGTAAAGGCCCGCCTTACAGCCCTTCGAGCTATGTCGCTCTTATTTCCAACGGCCTTCCCTAGCTCTTTCTCAATCCAGGTAATATCCTCCTTAAGAGCCTTTCCTAAATCTCTAATAACTCTGTAATAAGAGCCTCTAGGAAGAGCAGTAGCTAAATCATAGAGCATCCCATTACTGTCAATAACAAGCGAGCGCTTATCTGGATTCTCTTCGAAGTATTTCTTTGCCTTTCGAAGAGCATCCTTCCTCGATACCGCGTTCGCAACTATCCGTCTCGAAACCTTCCCATCTTCTCCGACGATTTCTTCGATGAGGTGGTATTGCCCTAGCTCGTGCTTCGTAACATATTCTTCTATTTTCCCCTTTGTCTGCAGATCGCGGTAGTCCTTGAAGATCTCCTTCATAACCTCCGCCTGCTCTCGCGGCATACCTTTCAACACTTGCTCTTCCGAAGCACCCTCTTTAAAAACCTTAACGAACGCGCCGTACTCTTCCTCCGAGAGGTTCTGCTCATACACCTTCTGCCTGCTCTCCACTACTTTATTCCACATCTCGTCGTAGAAGCTACGAAGCTTTCCATAGGCTGCTTCTTCTGCCTGAGTTTGCGGCTTCTTTGTACCTTCTAGAATGTCCCGCATTCTCAGTTGCTCTTCTTTCGTAAGGGTCTTCTCGACGTCGCGGAACAGAGTAGCATGGTTCTTGAAGTTATAGGAAGTAATATTATCGGCCTTCATCAAATCGGCCCACCAGTTTGAGACGTCCTTTCCCAATCTTTCTGCCATCCTACTGGGGTCAACGAACCATTCAGAGAGCGGGTTGATCTTCGCTTTTTGCTCGGCCCAAGTAACTCTCTGTCCTCCTTCAAGCGTTTGATTAGTAGAGCGTTGGAACATCGACGTCTTTTCAAGAGCCCTCATAATGCTCTCTTTTAGAGCCGATAGACCGGCGCCGGAAAGGCCTGCTGTAGCTACTTCGGGCATATTCAGCTCCCCCTTCTGAAGCATGCCCTTCAGCTCATCGGCCTTTCTTCCCTGCGCTTCCATGAAGTCACGCAACTTATAATAAGCATAGGAGCCTAACGCAGCTGTGCCTGCGAGGCCGAGAACAGTTGCTAAGAGACCAACAGCCGCATTACCCTTCTCCTTTTCTCGGATCTGTGGAATGTCTTCGTCGAATATAACATAGTTACGCTCCCCAGACGTCCGACCAATATAGGTATTCCCCTTGAAACCTGCGTAGTCACGCAGGAACATGGAGGCCCCTCTATCTCCGAAGAGGGTTTGGAGAGCCAGCTGATATTCGTGACCCATATTAGGTTTGGCCTTGGCATCAATAGTAGCTGACAGCTCACCTGCCACCTGAGCGATCTTAGACGCGTCAGTACGCTGAGCCCACTTAGGCGGTGTAGCCATAGGGTCAATCTTTTCACGATATAGATTCCTGAGACCGTCTCTAATAACCTCCAACTGCGAATGGTCGAGGCGTTCGTCAAGATCTAAAAGCTTAAGGTCGTCAGGTAACTCCACTGTGTAGAGCCATTTTTCGGGCCCTTTTTCTTTAATGTCGCCGAACTTTAGGTCTTTGTAAACTTCTTTGACTTTTCTTATTTGTTCCAGTTTTCCTCGCGAAGACAGATCGAGATCGATGCTTCCAAAGGCGGCGGCCCGATTAGCTGCGCCTTCTCCAAAGAATGAAAGGACTGGACTACTACTCCAAGAGATTGGCTCTCCTCTCTTCTTTGCTTCGTAGAAACGGTCGACCTCCTGCATAATGTAGTCGGTTAAGTAAGAAGCCTTGGCGCGCAGCGTTTTGAGATTTTCCTTAGCGATCTCATAACCTTTTGGAAGGTCAGACAACTCGGGAGCACTCAGTATCGCATCCAAGAAATTCTCCTTGAAGTTCTCAACGTCTACCAGGCCCCTTCTCTCAAGCTCGGAGAACGAGTTAAGAATATCTTGCACCTTCGGAGCAATTTCATCATCAGGAAGCACGTAGTGCTCCAAGCGTCGGATGGCCTTATCGTCGTTCTCTAAGATTTGACGCAGCTTGGCATTGAAATCTTTTTCACCCTCCGCACCTGCCAAATCACGTAGGCTACTTACCAAATTCCCTGTGGCTTGTACCGGCTTTCCTTTAATCAGATAAGCTGGCCCTTTTACAAGCTGAAAGCTTTCAGGATCTAGTTCGCTGATACGTTGAATAGCATCTACAACATTTCTATAGTCAATCTCCGCCTCCCGCTCGAGCAGTGGGTCTTTCTGTACTCTTCGGATAGATGGGATCATCTGATACAGAGAAGCTATAAGCTCTGACTTAATATCCGCACCAGAGGCATCCCGGCCTAGATTATATGTAAGACCAGAGCCGAACGATTTATCAAACTGACTCTGTAATTCTGCAGAATGAAACCTAGGTAAATAAGCGTCCACATCAGTTTCACCTACGAGAACCACGTCCCTGCTTAGGCGCCTTCCAACCGTGTCAGCATACCATTTTGCAACTGCTTTTTTAGAAGTGAAATAGTGCCCCCATCCGTACGCTTGACTGCCTTCGCCGGAGCCTATAAACTTATCAAGGAACCGCCTGATCGCGCCGGTATGGGTTCCGTGAAAGACTGTCCTTGCTTCTGCGTCGCTAGCGAGGGCGAGGGCGCCAGTGCCAAGAACAATAGCCGAAAGCGCTTTTAGATAGTCTCTTTGCGGCACAGGCTTTTCGTAAGGACCGGCAGGCTTTCCTGGCAATCCCATAGTCTTTACAAGATGTTCCGCCCTAGGCAGCTCTTCGCCCTTAGCCAATGCCATATGCATAGGCATGATGCTTTCTCTCTCCGCTTTGGTAAGAAGGGTCCGCAGAACCGTATCTCTCGCCTCTGCTTCGCCTCCTAAAAGCTTATAAGCATCATAAGCAAAGTCGTCAAGAGGCTTCTGCTTTTCTATAAAAGAATTAGCTCCAGGAATGTTTAGTAGCCTAATTCGATCCCTATAGGAATTTGCTCTACGAACTGCCTCCAGGTAAGTGGTAAAGGCTTCATCGGCGGCTTTATTAACGCGTTTTCTGGCCGCCTCTATCATTTTATACTCTGGATTCGTAGTAAATCCCTTGCCGTAGAGCTCTACTAGCTTGTTATAGTTAAGGTATACTGAATCGAACTCTTCCCGAATTTTAACTAGTTCTCTATTGAGAGCCTTAAACTTCTCTGCTTCTTTTTGAGCCAGTCCTAAAGACGCGTCGAAAGCTTCGGCTTGCTTAGACAGGGCATATCTCATCTCAAAAAGCTTTTCAACTTCCTCAAGAACAGCAGGACCTCTCTCTCGCAACATCTGCAGTTTTCCAAGCTGTTCAGTATCCTCGTAATATTTCAGAAGGGGTTCATATGCTTCTCTCCAGTCAATAAATTTAGGTGAGCCGCCTCTAGTGAATCCTTCTACAAATTGGATATAGTGCTGTAACTCGTGCTTCAAGGTCGCAAGTGCTTGAGCTTCATCAAGAAAAGGAGATATAACTAGCGTTTCTGATTCCTCAAAGAATGCACCTTTCTGCGTTTGGAAGATGTCGAGGAAGCCTCCCCTCTTCTTTACTTTGATCTTATCAAGATCGGGATAGTGGAGAAATCCCTCAGGCCAGTTAACCAAATCGCTCAGCTTATAATCGAACTGCGTATCAGCACTGAAAAAGCCACTCTGCTTCATACCCTCCCAGGCGCCAGGCTTCCACGATACCGGGTCTGAAAACTCAAAGCGCGGTAGCATATCAACAAGAGAGGAAAACCACCGAGTTCCTTTAGGAACCGCCTTTGCCATCAGACCGCCATACATGGCATGAGCTTCAGGAGGTGCTAACATAGAAGCAATAGCAGATGCAGGAAGTGCGAGGAGGAACGGAACCGCCTTCAAGAGAGAGTCCCAATCCCCTTCGTCATACTTCTTCCTAATACCATCCGTATGATCGAGCTCGCCGCGCATGTCCTGTTCGCTCTCTTCTATGAGACGCAAGAGCTCTTCATCGGACTGCTTCGGTCTTGGCTTGCTTCGAATCTGCCCAGTCTTAGTAATCGTAACAGGCTCGCTTTCCGCAAGCCCGCGTTCCTTCAGCAAAGTAAGACGCTCCCGCAACAAATCTGCGGCTGTTCTAGTTTTTGGGGTTACGTTCGTAGCAGCCTTTTGAACCGGAACGATTCCTGTGCGAACGGCGGCACTAACAATCTCCTCTTCTTCCTGCGGTGTTAGCGGGCGTCCTTCTGCGACAGCTTTCGTTTCTACGTCGTCAATGGCGTCAGCAAGGTTAATAAGATCGTCCTTAATACTCTTGTCTAATTCAGCTCCTTCTCCGGATCTAAGCTTCTCCTCCGGCACACCCTCACGAACTTGCTGTCCCAGAGCTTTTCGAATCTGAGCATCACGCTCTTTCATCTTTTGGGAGATGGCCGCGATGCGAGCCTTATAAAGCGTAGTAGCTCCCTCTATCCCATGATCCGCTACCAGAGTAGCGATAAATTCGTCAGAATAACCTACAGAGCGAAGATCGTCAACTAGCTTCTTCGGAGCCTCAACCACCTCCACCTTTACCTTGCGGAGGTTTATTGGTTCTCCTCCGCTTGGCGGAGGGGCTTTCTCGAAAGGGCCTTGCGGCTTCGTAACCTCCCCCTCTGGCAGAATAGGAGATTCTAGTGCGGTAGGCTTAGCTCGACGCCCTCCAACACTTTTAAGGTCCGCCGCCGGAACGGCAATCATATCATCGAGAATAAACTCCTTCACTTTAACACCGGTTATTTTCCGTGTCTTACCCTGATACCTGACCTTTTGACCTACCTTAAAAGGCATCTCAGAAGGAAGGACGTTAGGAACCTGCATCTTAGTAACGCCGGTGAAGTCAAGACCAAGCTGTTGAGTAGGCACTTTGTCCATCTCCTCCACGGTCATAGGACGAGGAGCAAGAGGAGACTCCGTAGGTGGCGTCTCCGGCAAGGTGCCTCTTTCAATAGTACCAGGAATTCTCCCGGTTCCCATCTCCATCGGCAGGACGCCTTGTGCCTTGTCAGTAAATCGCCGCTCCTTCTGTGAATAAATCACAGAAGGTTCCTCGCCGGCCCTTGTTTCAGGAAGAGTAGTACGCATCTGCAGCGGCAGTTCTGCCTGCCCCTTTCTTCGTCTAATACGGGTAGAAAGCGGCAATTCTCCTTGAACACCGGCAGAGGCGGCATCATAAGGAAGCGAAACGTCAGGTACTTCTTCTGCAGGCTTTCGCCTTCCTAAGCGAGTTTCCAGAATCATCTCGCCCTGACCACCAGGTCCTTCTCGGTATAGCTCCCCTGTTACAGCGCGAGCGTACTCGTCAGCAGTAGGAGCAGGAAGCCGTCTCTGTGTCCCAGCAACCTGAGGCGGAGGCGGAGACGGTCCGCCGGGAGGTGCTTCCCATACCCCCTGCCGCTGTGTCAGGTCAATAATAATGTCTGCTTCTTTTTCCCCTTTCTGCAGTCGATCGAGAACCATTGGCAGATTCGGGTCGGAAGCCGCCATTTCAGGAGTCATATTCGGCTTGCCGCGCAGGCGGCCCAGAATCTTCGACGCGGCCCATCCAAGAGTCTTGAAGGCCGGATGCAGAATTGCGGCGCCAAGAGCCCATTCGCCAGCTCCTTCCACGCCCTTTGCATATGCACTCTCTACATTAGGCCTAGCTGTTGCTCCCTCAAGCATACCGCCGCCAACCGCGGCCTCACCTATCACACGTGGCCACTGTTGCATAAAAGTCTGTCCGGCCCTCGGGAGAATGGTGCGGCCAGTCAGCGTTTCTGCTGCTCCCAATGGAACGCGAGCGGCTCCCATAGCTCCCATAATCATAGGCAAATCTGCGAACAGTTGCCCACCCATCTCCGCTAATGCTCCGCCAATTCCAGGAGCATGCTGTTTGCTCTGCCATACGTCAGGAGCATCAAGCATAGCACTAGAAAACTCCTGAGCAGTCGCGGCCTGCCCTGGAAGCCCCATACGTTCCAGGACGTTAGCAGCTTTCTCCCCATAGCCGGCGAGGCCTTGATAAACTCCCGCGGCGGCCCGCGTCATTCCGCCGGGAGGGGTTAGCTTTCTCTCCTGCTCATCCAAGTAGTCGAGTGCAGCCTGCCCTTCCAGTTCATCTGGAACACTAACGATCTGCCCTGAAGGAAGCTGAACTTTAGGCATTTTCGTCTCCTTAGCGCGTAGGATTCTTAGCCCTAGCAGCGTCTAGCATTTTTTGATACTCTTGTCCTAACTCAGGATGTCTCTCTAACAAGAGGCGAATTGCGTCCTCTCCTCTTCGCTCTGGAAAGTCACCTAAATAAAGCCCGCCAAAGCCCTCGTAAGAAGGCACATTCGGGATCAGATTCCCGTACTTCTGGAGAAAGTCGCTTTGCGCTCTTAGCTCTGCTTGTCTCTTCTCTCCCTCTTTCAACCTCATACGATGGGCAAATGCTTCTTTCGATTCTGCAGTACTTCCCAGAACGTTCTGCATTCTGACTCTTCTCTCGAACCCAGGCGGGAGACCTAATTTATTTGCCAGCGCGTCGAGAGTCTTATTAGCCATTTCGTACTGATGCACTTCCTCCGCAGTCATAATTGGGTTCGTGCCCTTTAGGTTATTAGCCTGCATAAACGCCTGCGCCCTCGCGGGGTCGGCCTTCTGCAGCTCGGAAAACTCCTCTGGTGTAAGCTTGTCAGAGAAAGAGCCAGCATACCTGAGGGTGTTACTAAACAATTGCCAGTTATGCTGATCCAGTCGGGTCTTAGCACTTTCAGCAACCTGTGCCATATGAGCGTCATATGAGAGCATACTACTATACGCTTGCACCATTTGCGGATTCGCCCTCATTAGCTGTCCCCAAGTCTGCATCCCGAACTTTCTCTGCAAAGAAGGATTCAGAGGAAGGCTATCATACTCTCTAGAACGAGCTTCAATCCTCGCCCTATCATTCGAGGCCAAGTCATCCAGAACTTGCCCCTTCTTAACTTCCTGCTCCAACTGCATTTGCCCAGAAATAAGCTGAGGGCCGAGAAGGCGAGTGGCTCCTGACACCTGCAGGGGTTGCATCTGATTGGCCGCCTGTGCCAGATTGTGCGTTGCCGCCGCTTCTCCTTGCCGCGCCGCGGAGATGGCCGCATAGTTCTTTCTAAACTCCTCAGGATTTCCTAAGGCAAACGTGAGGAGATTAGAGTCCAAACCTTGGGCCCCCGCGCCTTGACCAATAGCTGAGGGTACCTGCCCCTCCAAAGATGGGAGAGACGTGGGGGCCTCCTGAAAATTTGCGGTAGGTGCTTGCGGCTGCTGTCCCACCGGGGCCGCCGGGGCCGCCGGCGCAGCGCCAGGAGTAACAGCTTGCAAGGCTTCAGGAACACGACCAACTGGCGCCGTAACCGTTCTAGATAAATTAGCACTTTGCGAAGCGCCGGGCTGTGCTCCAAGGCGCGGAGCCGCCCCAGCCATTCCGCTAACAGTACCAGCGATATCTCCGGTCGTCTTAAGAGTCTCCCCCACAGGAGCTACAGGTGCTTGCCTTGCCGCGGCCGCAGCAGCCTCCGTTGTCTGCGGCAGTGTCCCTAACGCTCCTTTAGTCTGTTGCTGTGCGCCTCTTGTGGCCGCAAGGTTCGTTCCCACCTTACCAAGCTTCTGTTGCCACGATCCTTCCGGCGCGATAGCCTGCCCAACATTACCAAGCAAGCCAGCCAGAGCGGCATTCCCTTGGTCGGTGCCAGAGAAAAGCGGTCCTACATTCTGCTTCAGCTGTTGTCCCTGCCTAGCGAGAAACTCGCTAAAGTCGAACGGCAGCGTGCCGCCGGTCGCAGGAATCAAAGCCCCTGTTTGATCGAAAAATTCCCCAGGCATATTCTACCTCCTTACATTAAGAGTCCTGCAACACCGCCGATGGCGGCACCTATTGCCGCGCCGGGAACGCCTCCAGCTAGTGCACCTACCGATGCGCCGGCCATAGCACCAGAGAGGGCCGATTGCGTCTTACTCGCCTTCGCGGCATTAGGTGAAACCGTGCCGCTCCCGATAGAAGCAAGAGCATTACCAGCATACTGGAACACTTCCAGATCCCACTTAGCATTAGAAACGTCGATTTCCTTATCTTCTTCTGCTTGTTCCTTCTTCGCTATAATTTTCATCTTCTTCATATCTACCACTAGTTTAGCATAAGCTTCTTGAAAGGCGGCTTCAGTTCTTAAGATAATCTCCCCAATAGTCAGCATAAATTGAATCTTGCCTTTATGGTAGACCTCCATATAAAGATCGGATCCAAACTTGGCGGCATCCGCGATGCCCTTTCTATAAAGCATTGCCTCGCCAGTTGCGAAAGCGCTAGTATGAACAGCGTTGATATCGCGAAGCGAGCCCTTGAAAGCCGGCACCACATAAGCTCCAATATCGGCTGCGATTTGAGAAGACAACGCCGCAATAGCATTATTGAGATAAGTCGTACTACCCAGCGTATTTGTGTGGATAGTAGAAACCTCACCTAGCAAGGTAGAGTACGTCGAATTTGTAGAAAGCCCTGCCATAAACGAGTTGAAGCTGGCGAGGGCGGCCTCCATATCAGAAATAGGCGTATCGGGATTGTACGCGCTCAGCGAGGAAAAGGGGCTCGCCCCCAACGCGGCATTACACGCGTCAACCACACTACTCTCGAACGTATCAGCTCCGGAATTATTAAGCATATCACCGTGGAAAGACTTCATATAGTCGGGATAGTCAACCTTCCCGCTCGAACCTCCACCACCTCCACTACTGCCGCCCATAACGCCTCCTTATAAATCGAATGCAATCTGAACGTGTTTAATTTTCCCACCTAATCTAACCAGCCGATTTACCAAAGGCTTTATAATAGTGTTTGTATTTAGTTCTATACAGCCCTTACTTTTAGCATAAGTGCTAAGAGTCTGCAGGCATGCATAGAACATCTCATCAGTAAAACCCGAAGGTGTCCAAAGACCCAAAACGTGGAAGGTCCGCACACCAGCGTCATTTCGAAAAATAGTGGTAAAGACGAAGCCCGCAAACTTCTCGTCTTCGTAACCCACCCACGCTTCATAGCCTCCTACGAGAAACATCTGCAGAAGGTTATTAGCCTGCTCATCCTCAGGAAGGCGCGGATCTATCATCGCACATTCTATGCACGACTTCCTAATCAGCGCCCACCGCTCCGCCACCTGCGTTGGTAGCAGCTTGGTTAGCGAACGCATATGCTCCTCGAATCTGTGACCTGTCTGACTGCTTCCAGGACACCGAAATATAGTCTACCTTAAGTCCATCGAAAGGCCTGACCCTAACACATAAACGGAGTTCGGAGCCAGTCACTATAGGATTCCCAACCCCTTTTGGGTTCACTCTTCGCCACTCGGTTCTACGCCATTGATCCCTTCGATCATTCCTCCAATCAGCGCAGACTTCAACAAGAGCGTTATACGGAAGGGACCCACCAAGCTCTACTGACTCGATCGTCTTCAACATATTATTGTTCATGTCGAGGATGTCGGTAGTAAAATAAGCCCACTTCTCTCCAGTATCTTTGTAAATTCCTAAAGAATGACTATCAATGGTTTGGTAATTTTCTACAAAAGTGTTTCTTACATCAATTAGAGACAGAACACATCTGCTGGTCTCCGTCAGCATAAAGTCGCTGCTCAAGAGGAATGACCGGTAACCATCAGAAAGATACCACTCATCTTCTATTGGATTGTAAACTGTATGTACCATGCCGCGACTGGGCTGGACACCTTCAAGATAGTTAGCTCTATGGCCAGTAATGTCTGCCAAGATATTCCCGTAGCCTATCCTCTTGTACGAAAGGTCATTGAAGACGAGCCAGAGGTCTCCAGTTCGATCTATCACCATATGTTTATCTTCATTACCGGAGGCGGCATAAACACCCGCAACGCCCGGAATAGAAAGCGGCGTACTCTTGAAGGTGGGAATCTGTCCTGCCATAGCAGGTGTAAGAGCTACGACACCATAAGAACAGTAGGCGATTACGTGATCTCGAAGCGGAAGAAGCCTATACACCCTATTCTCCCGCGGCCCGGGCACAAATAGTTGTCCAGCATCTGGAATAACCCGGCGGTCGTAAGTTCCACTCCCATCCTTTGTACCTAAGAACTTAAACTCTCCAATAGCGGACCACCGAATACTGCGGCACTCGTTGTCATTACTCCCGAAAATGTCAAAGGCTCTATTACCGCCTAGAAGAATCTGCCCACGAAACGAGCAGACAGACAGAGGATTTCCCCAGTACTCTGCTCCATCTGCCACCCACTCGCCACCGCCATCTACCAGATTGTCATTAACTGCATACTGCACTACGACCGAGCCAGCACCGCCAGAACCAGCATCTGGTAGGTAGAAAAACAAGCAGTCTCCGGAGCAAAAGACCCAGAAGAAGCCCGAATGGTCGATAAAGGTATAAGGCCATCTCCAGGGCATAAGGCCTTCGAAGATTTTAGACCCTCCCCAGTAGCCATGAGGGCCGCCGATAGAGGTCCAGTAGCAAGCCCAGAAACCTGTCCTAGTAGCGATAAATAGGTAAGAAGGCCCAAGATGCATTTGCGGAAAGGGCCATGAAACAGAAGTATCAATGTAGCCGCCTATCCCATCGCTAATAGGCATTAACTGGTGAATGGCAGGAATATATCCTTCCAAGCCTTCTTTTGTAACGCGGATGTTCATCGACTCGGAAAGAGCGGCAGTGTTCCGCATTGGCATCTTGCTCGGATTCAGTCCAATGCGTAACTCCTTCTTGTAGTAGTCACGAAAGCCTCTCATTTCCTTTTCCTCCGCCTTGCAGCAGCGCGCTCTTTTGCCGGACGCCATCCCATCTTCCTAAGCGTCCCGTATACGTAGGCGTCTGCTTGCTCGCCAGTAAGACCTTGAGCAGCTGCTTGTTTACGAAGTTTTCTTTCTTCACGTATCGGCATTTTCTTCACCACGCATGGGTGTATAGTATTCTTTCGATGGTTCGAAGAGAAATGAAACCCAGACATCTTTAACAGCAGCTTTTGTCTTAATAGACGCCTGCATTCCTTCAACGACTTCGTATTCAGTAATAAGAGTCCTTCGCTTCTTCACCTCGATAATGTCTGTAATCTTCTTCTCCTTGGCGGTAAGGGAGATTTCAAAGATGGCTTCTTTTCCTTCTTCTTGCTCTCCTATAGCGATGAGAAGCCGCCGCACCTTCCCAGAAAGAGGAAACATAAAAGAGAAGCATTCCCCTTCTTCAGAAGGCTGTGTTACTTTCCCAGAAATAGGTAGCCACGGAATGAGGCCAATAATGCGTTTCTCAGGTCTCGGAGCTAGTCTCCTAACCATTCTTTCTAGACTTACTAAACGCTCCTCGATGGTATGCTCAGCCATGACTATCCCTCCATCTGATTTATTTCTGAAGCCTCTTGCTCTGCGGTATTAAAGTCTATACCCGTCAGTCTCAACTGAAGAGCCTTTAGCCAGTCATTAGCACCTTCTGTGTTCCTATAAAATGTCTCTAGAGTATAAAGGCCAGCATAGAGAACAGCTAGCGGATGCACCTCAGTCCACCAGCTCTTCGTCTGCGTCCAAGTACTGCCATTAAAAGAAGCAGAAAGAGCAGGAGAATAAAAAGCACCTACAATCGCAACAGTCATCGCCTCCGAACAAGGCGGGAGTAGTAGAATTCCATTATAAGTATAATGAGAATCAGACAGGACGAGATCAGCAAAATCAAGAACAGTAGGCGAGGTACCCGATAGTGTGTCAGGATAAGGACGTAAAGCAACTGGAGCATAATAGACAGGATCTCCCTGCTGTATCACGCTTATCTCTTCCCCGTACTCACTCCGAAGTTCGGAAAGAGTTGCCTTCGTCAGCTGATAGCGTGAAAGATCAGAGTGCTTCGTGACCCATACTTCGTGAACAGATTTGATGCCAGCTGTCTTGACAAGATACGAACCGGCAGTCACCTTCTCAAGATACCTGGCAGTGCTCTTAGGAGCCGTAATCATATCATCGAGCAGCATCTGCCCAGCATTAAGGAAGAAGTCCGCACCGTTGTCATTCCAAACAGAATCGACCAAGTCGTATCGACCGCTCAGTTCGACGAACTTCTTTCTAATATCTGAGTAATTCATATAACACCTTCTGTGAATGAATCACAGGAGGTCGAGCCGAAACCCGACCCCCTGTGACCGCTGTGTAGGCTAAGTTGCCTTGAGAGGAGGAACAGCCTTACAGCGTATTGTTTTGGCCGACACCATTTAAGAAGCCGAAGGTGTAGCCATGATGAATCTCAAGACCGCATTCCGTGAGGAACTCCTCGTCAGTACCGTCCTTCCGGCTGGAGTTGGTTCCAGTTGCGGCGGTCTTCCCACCCTCTCCGAAGAACGACGTATCAGTAATGTACCGATACCTCAGATTCTCCGGCTCCATGATAAGCATGGAGTATTGAAGCGTAGACTCAATGTTAAACAGTGGGTGCGTCTTCAGGTAAATCGTCCCAAAGGGAGTGACCCACTCAATAACCTTAAGGCCATACGACTTCGTTTGCGCCGTCAAGGTGTAATGACCTCCGGCTTTCGCCAGCTTATTAATGCCCAGAAGAGCACCATTGCCGCAAAGGGCCAGCTTTTCCTGCCTTCCGTAAAGGAAGATGTCCTTGAGATAAGCATCAAGCCAATCTTCCCCGCCGCCGTCTTCGAGCCACTCCTTTCCAGCAAAAGAAGTATTCAGAGTATAGTCGTTGACAAGCGAGCTATTGTTGTTTCGGAGGAACGTAATGATGCCCTCCGTAGTACGTTCCGGCTTGCCGTTGGAGCCAGTCAGCTCCGTCTTGGTTCCAAACAGGAACGCCTTTTCCATCTCAATGGAGTGGAGTTCCAGAGCCTCCCGCTTCATCTCCTTGTACTTATCGCCAGTGCGATACTTCGTCTCACGGGCGGTACGAGTGATGCTGAGAGGAGTCCGGAAGATCTGCGTAAGGTTGTAGAACTTCGTAGGATCGTACGAAATGCCAGTAGGCATCGTCGCACCTTCCTCATTGATGTTACCGATGATGAGGACGCGATCGCAGTCACTCAAGTCGTGCGACGTGCTGTTGTCGTCCGCTTCGAGCAGCTTCACCTGAATGTAGCTGCTCGCACCGTTCAGGGTACGACCAATAACCTTAGCGTTCACGTCCACCGTGAAGTCAGAAGCATCACGCAGCAGCACCTGATGACCGACGCGGAACTGCTTTGCAGAGGCCTCCGCCATCTTAAGATAAAGCACGGTGCCGAGGACGCCACCAGACGTGTACGCGCTAGAGAGAAGCGAGTCAGTATACACGCCGGTGACCGTCGCCGCCTGATCAGGCAGCATCTTCGTCCACCAGTTAAACTCGGGATCGATCGTCTTTTCAGACTTCATCTTGCTAAGGATCGCCGTCAGAGGAGCGGTACCGTTAGGATACAGGAAGAGAACAGTTTCCCTCCAGTCCTTAGGTCTCTCATCAGCGGTCCAGTCACCCGTCCCTCTCATACCAAGAAATCCAGACATGGATTTACCTCCTGTTAAAATAGTGATTTGTTAAAAGCCACCCGACCGGATCTGGCACAGATACCAGAAATCGAAGTCGTTAGTCCCATTAGGAGAAGACGTCGGAATGATAGTTCCATACGTCTTACTAACAACACCAATCGCCTCGTCTGCGCCACCCACACAGGCCTTATAGACCTCGAGCAGATCGGCGGCAGGACCCATCGGAAGACCAATCTTCCCGCCATTGCCGACAGAAAGAGTCTCGTCACCGGCACCACCCAGAGTGGCGATGTCAGATCCAACAACGCTCTGCACATAGGCAAAAGGCTTGTTACCGGTGTAAGTGCCGGCGCCCGCGCTGATGTCGAATTCCTCAGAGATATCGTCACCAGAAGCATTCTTTCCGTACACCGTAACAGTGCCAGCCGTAATGCTACTAGTAGAATCCACAACAGTCAGCACCACGTTACGAGGCACGTCAGGCTGCCCGGTAACAGCGTGAGTCGAGTTTACCAGATTGACGGCGTTAACAATATCCGTTGTACCAGCCGCCGCAACATTGTCATAGTTGACATGGCGAGCCTCAACAATGCCATGCCCAAGTTTCGGAACTTCGCGTCCCATATGCTTTACCTCCTTACAGGAAGAAATGGTTAGGAGTTAGTAACCTCGTATGCCGCGTAGGCCTCCGTACCAGTACCAACGTTCTCCAGGATAATGAGGAACGTCTGGCTCTTGTTCTGAGCAATAGTAGAAGGAGCCGCAGGATGGAGGTCACAGTTCACACCAGCCGCAATCTGGATAGTCTCGGCGGCATCTGCATTGTTGTGGATGGTGATATAGAAAGCCATCCCAACGTACGCGCCAGTAATGGCCGCCACAAGATCATCCGCGTCAGGCAGAGTGTCGGTTCTATTACCGCCGTTAGGGTCTCTCAAAACGACCAGACCAAGAAGGTTAGCCGGACTATACTGCGCATCGCCGGCGGTAGTAACAGTCTGCTCAGAGCCATAAAGACCTACTGTGTTATGGAACAGCGGACTGATCTTAGAGCCGGCAATAGCTGCCGAAGCGTTAACGTCTGCGTCGACGATAGCCCCCGCAGAAAAAGCCGTCACGCCAGCATTGGTCAGAGTAATAACACCGCTAACCGATCGGCTGGTCATCGTCGTACCATTACCGATAAGAATCTTTCCATCACCTTTCCCATCGAGGGTCGTAACGTCAGACGCACCGCCGATGATGATGGAGCCCTCCGCAACCGACAGGGCCGCCAGAAGGCCGGTACCACTGTCAGTATACGGAATGGACTTCGCCGGAATGGAAAGACCGATAATATCGTCTGCATCAACAGTCACAATACTACCTGCCGCAATAGAGACTGCCTGGAGCTGAGTTGCTCCACCAGTCAGGAGGGTCTTTCGTCCAACAGCCAGGCCTGCGAGAGTCCCAGCTGCCGGCTTATAAAGAACCTCATTCGCAGCCAACGTCAAGGCAGAAGGAGTAGCCCCAGAATTACCAATAAGGAGGGCACCGTCACCCAGCGCCACGCCATCGATAACAGGGCCAGTCGCTCCAACCACCACTTCGCCCGCCGCGATACTAACTACGGCAATGTCAGAAGCATTAGCAGTAACGATGTCACCGGCCGCTACATTAAGAACAGTAATGTCCCCAGCGCCAGAGCCGTAGATCAAAAGCTGCTTTGCGGCAATGCTCTGCGTTACCGGAGTTGCACCAGTAACACCCTTCAGAATGGTACCAGTTGAGAGAGCAACTCCGTCAATAGCAGGACCGGTCGCACCGACCATCACTTCACCTGCTGCGATGGCGATGGGAACGAGGTCCGTCCCATCAGCAGACAGGATTTCGCCTGCGGCCAGGCTAACAACCGTAAGGGCCGTCGCACCGCCAGTAACCAACTGCTTCCTGCCGACGTTCACGACAGCCGGAATGCCTGCATCTAGAGTAAGAAGGTCATTCGCACTCAAGGCAAGGTCAGTAGGCACATTGCCGGTCGACCCGACCTTCACCGTACCTGCTGCCATATCTGCCAGTTTGGCGTTAGTAACCGCGTTGTTGGCGATCGTCAGAACACCAGAGGAGGCAATCGAAGCATCCCCACTCACTACGGCACTAACGATCGTCGTACCATTGCCGATGAGAACAGCACCGTTCGTCTTCGCACTCAGCAGAACTCCAACGCCGGTGTTGTTACCGACAAGAATGTTACCTTCAGTCATCGCAATCTCTGCCGGTACGATCGAGCCGACCAGCGAGAAAGAACAGGAACTAGTAGTGCCAATATTCTCATAAAGAGCCTGCACACCATTGCCGGCGTCGGTCTTAAAGAACATAGCACCCTTCGCATATCCGGCAGTGCCGGAAGGGACTGACGTTCCACGAGCCATCAGAATTTTTCCATCAGGATCGTAGATCAGCACAGTAACCGCGCCCACAGTCTTGCCGCGAGCAATAGTGAGCCACGGAATCTCGCCCTTTCGGGAGAGACGATAGAGGAACTTGTCCATCCAACCTGCGCTCATAATTGATTCCTCCTATTACTTGATGAGGTCTAAGATTTCCTGCTCCGTCGCAGACAATCCAGTCCCACCAACAGTCCCTCTGGCCCTGGAGTGTTGTCCGACAAAGGCAGGTCCCGTACCTCCGCCCTGCGGCGCTCTCGGCGCATTAGGCAGATTACCCAGGCCTGGCAAAGACCCGGTGTGCGGTTCCGGCCGCTTTAGGTTTAGCCGCTTTCTCACCTCCTTTTCAATTTCTTCGAATAATTTCGGAGCATCCCAATCAGGGTGCGCCGTTTGTAACTCTGCCGCGACATAGCCAACGAACGGTCTAAATGTTCGCAGGTCTTGATTAACATCGTAAAACTTCTCCACTGCGTTGACAAGAGAGGCCTGTTGGCGGGCCGTGTTTACAACCACCTGCGGAATAACCCTCATCGTTTGCTCAACGGCCTTGTTTACAAGGGAGGTCATAAACTTATTAACCTCTTGAGCCGAACCAAAGGCCTTGTCGACTTCTTCCTCGGTCTTGAAGAACTCGATTACGCCTTGAGCAGTAGAAGGTTCTTCAGCTGGAGGTGCCGGTGCCTGCGGCTGCATCTTGGCCGTCAACTCGACGAGCTGTTTTTGCAGCATCTCCACTTGCGCCTTCCACCCCTCCTCGGTAGTAGGCGGCTCCGTCTGTCCTTCAAGCGGCGGCGGAGTCGCAGAGGTGTCAGCAGGAGGCTTCGGGGGCTCCTCGCCAGGAGGCTGTTCTTTCCCTTCGGCCGGCTTCGTTTCAGAAGGGGCCTCAGGAGACGGCGGTTCCGCCGGAGGAGCCTCTCCGGACGGAGTTGGAGGGGAATCCTTCGAAGGCTCAGCCGGCGGCTCGCCACCCTCCTCCTTAGTCGGCAGAGTACCCGCCAACAGGTCCACAATCTCGTTCTCTACAGCAGCATTATTCGTCGTTTCGGGTTCCATCTTCTTTTTCCTCCTCTCTTATTGTTCGCGCGAAGAATTCTTCGACTTCTGCTTTCATCACTTCTATCTGGCCCTTAAACCAGTCTAGCTCATTCATTTGCCCTTGCTTCTGCGCCAGCTCATGCCCTTGCTCAGGGTTCATAGGGTTGAGCCTACGAATATCAGCCTGTAACATTGAGAGACGCTCGTCAATCGTTCGCATGATTTCTTGCCACGCCAGATTGCTCTCCAAGTGCTCAATGTCACTAAGATTGAACGGCAGGGACATTGGTTCCTCCTTCCAGCGGAATCAGATTACCCTTTTCCGCTTCTCGCATAACGTTCTCGTCAGGCATCACCTGCGCCTGCATTGCAGGCATTTGTTTTAACTCGAATTCGTCGACGTTCTTCGCTCCCATTCCCTTTGCAATCATCTTAAAAATCTTTACTATATCAAACCTCTGCAATAAAAGAGGCTGTTGTGCAATAGTTTGGAATAGGTTACTCCAAATCTGCGCGTTCTGTGCAATAGACATCGTACCATCTTTATTGACGACATCGTAATCGACTAAGATGTCAAAGGGGCTAACCTTTAGCCTACCGCCTTGTATCAGGTTCGGATATTCCTGCTGTAGGTATTCTGGCCACCGTCCAGTCATCTTGAGGTATAGATCCTGCGACATTAACTGCTGGGTATGGCTCGCAATCATATAAGATAAGTCAGCCAGGCCCATCATGCTACTTACCTTAGCCATTGTCGCTAAACGCGACAAAGCACCTTGCGCAGTCTGCTGTACCTCCTCGGCGGTAATGCGATCAGACGTCTTTCTTTGCACCCCCATAACTGCATCTTGGGAGCCTGATATCTGCTTTACTAACTCGACAATAGTCGAGGAATCCTGAATATGCCCCTTAGTGATATCCTGGATCTGTAGTTGGAAAACCGAAGCCCGAACATCCTTGCCCCATGCCGCCCTTCTCAAGCGAACCAGTTTGCCGGGCTCCGGCTCCTTTAAGTCAGACATATTAATCATAGAAGGGTCAACGATAAGCATATCATTGATCGCCTTCCGAACATTAGCTATATGAGAGGAAAAGAGCCAATCAAGGGTTTCTTGTAAGCCGTACACTACCTCCACTTTCGAAATTGGCGCGACACTATGCCCATCAAACGTCGGCGCGTTAAGTGCTACAGGAAACATGTTATGATCCAGACCGAGGGGCTTCGCTCGCACGATGATCTTGTCTCCGACGAGGGTAAAAAGCCACTTCTCCGGATACTTACGGCTTCCAAGTCGCCACTCACTTGGAATAAGATTCATATAAATATGGATAGCGTCCATCGGCTTAAACACCGATGAGCCGTATGTACGATCAGTTCCGCCGCCGAATCTGTCATCGCGGCCCGTATTGCTACGAGAAGAAACATACTGGCTCTTTCCAGAGCCTATATCATTGCAATAGCGAACATTAAAGAGGTCGCCATTATTCCTCTCCTGCTCTAGCAGCTTTGCGTAATTAGTCTCCTCGCCCCAGCCAAAGAACTCTCCTTTCTGATGTTCGTGGATAGGGACGTTCGGATCAGGAAGCATCATATAAGGATCGAGGGTGTTTAGAACATTGCCTTCATACTTCACGATTTCTTCTTGCCGCTTTCCTTCGCCAAAAGAGAACCACTTCCCAAGAAGTGACGACATAAAACCAAGAGGCTCCTTGACGGTCTTAAAGCCCATCTCCTGTGTCCAGATAGGAGCACAGCCACCGATTCCATACGCCAAGCCGTCACGGAAGAAGGTGTAAAGAGAAAGAGCCATCTTCGCTCTGCGCGCTTGCACGTCTACCGCTCGTTCAAGGAGGGCGGCACCAAGAATATCCTCCGGTGACACTCCTTCGTACTGGAAGATAGGATCGTCGAGAAACACCGTAACGAAGTATGTTAAGAGCGTCTCCAGAGTAGCGTATGAATAAGGAACTACAATACTAATAGGCCTCCGCTCATCAGCCGCCTTGATTTTGCTCTCCTTTTCATCTGGCTGGACATAGGCGGTAAGAGTCCGATCTATCTTCTTCCAGACACCATGCCGCCGGCTAATCTGTGTATATGATTCCTGAATCCGCTTCTTCAACTCGCCAACCAGGTATTTGTGAAGCTCTCCGTCAGGACTCAAATCAAGGCCGTTAGGGTACGAATAGTCGTACTTCGCCCCCGGATGCATTCCAGAAGAACCACCAACAGGATTTTCGAGAATGAACGGCATGATGCCTCCTACGTCTTCAAAAGTCCGTTTGCTCTCAAGAGAGTCAAGATGCTATTTATTGTCGTACCTAACGCATTCAACGCCGACTCTACATCTGACCACGACCCTACCGAATGGGAAGTAGAGGCATCAGCAATAGCAGTCGCAGAGAACAACTTGATAACATCGCCGGCCTCGGAACGAAAGTGCATAGCACAATTGCCTGCCACGACATCAGCTGCGTAAATCCAAGCCCCATTGGCGTAAGAAGAAGGAGCAGTAGCCGCATTTGTAAAGAGCACTCGCCCCTCCATCATTCCGTCGCCATCGGTCCTGAAGGCCTTTGCACTTACTCCGTCGTCGTAGACATCAGAGTCGGAGTAAAGAAATTCTCCCATTAAGCCAGTATGCCAAATATACCTGTCAGCCATTATACCACCCGCCAGTCACCTATAGGCTTAACATCTTCCGGGTCGTAAAGCTCCTCATACTCCGACTCGTCCACCTCATCATCACTCTTGTCAGACACGAAGAATCTGTCCCCCATCTCTAACATCTCGACGATGTAAGCGAGTGCGTCAATAGCGTCCCACCTCTTGCATTTGGGAAAAGTTAAAAGCTGCTCTTCCAGTTGAGTGATACCAGTCGAACGGCTATGAAAAACGTAGCCAGCGCGATAAAAAGGAACAAGTGCTTTGATTCTATTTTCCTTCTTTTCACGAGGCTTCAGCTCGACGAGTTCATAGAAGCGCCCTCTCTTAATCATCTCATTCTTAAAAGGGTATGTAATAAACTCGTTCAGAGAAGTCACCTCGAGGCCGATAACTCTGGCGCCGTATCTATCAGCCATATTAAAGGCTTCTTCATAAAGCTGGTTGGGATGGAGCTTTTCCGCCAGTACTTCTCGAACATACACGTGATGCTTTACGACGTCGATACCAACAGCGATAATAGCACTCTCAGCACTCCATAGCTTAACCGTCTTGGCAGGATCAATAATGATGACCGTTTCGATCTTCCTATTCATGTCCCGCGAATCGTCATAAGGCTTAAACATCTCCTGCCGGAATGCCGCATCTTCTTTACTAATAGGCAAGTTTTTATACTCGCGGAACAAAGTATCGAGCAGTCCCCTCCTTCGAAAATCCTCCACCATCGCCAACACTTTGTTGTCGGGGAGGAACTCCGGCCAATTCGACTTATAGTTATCATCGAATAGTTCCAAGCGCACAGAGGCCCACGCCGGATCCTCCAACAAGTTGATAAGAAGAGAATCCTGGTGCAAAACGGTTCCTATGAAGATGATCTTCCATTTATCACTCGATCTATTAACAGCATTACAGAGGTCAGCAAAGAACCACTCTTTTGTTTTAGTACGATAATCCTCGGAATCAATATGTTCCGGATCTTCCAAATCATCCACGATGATAAGATCAGGACGACTATTCCCAACAATAATCCCGCGTACCTGTTGACCAGAACCTCGAGGAAGGACCGTTGTTCCATAAGAAGTCTCCCACATCTCCTTTGAAAAGGCAGTTTCGTAGTCGAGATTTCGAGCCTTAACCGGGCCAAAGATCTTCTTGATTGCTCGGTTTGCTTGAAGCTCCCTTTTTAAGTTCTCCGCCTGCATGATGGCGTGCGTCGCCGTGGAGGAGACCGGAACGATAAACTTCTTCTCGCGGAACAGCATCCTTTTAGCAGGGTACGCTAGTTGGATAATGGACGTCTTACCAAAACCACGTGGCGCCGCGATCGCCACCTGCTGTTTGCCATCGTCATCGAGCAGATCGAAAATCAGTTCATGCATTGGAGAAAATGGCAGATAGAAACGATCTGGAAAGAGAGAAATGGCTGTCATCTTAGTAGAAAGACAGCACTGCGCCATTATCTCCTTTATATCATCAGTAATCATGACGGCCCCATCACACCGTAGAATTCCCACACAACTAGGTTTGTCGTAATAGGAACCGACTGATGTTCGTCGCACATAATGAGAGTGCCCTCATAGTCCTCACAGCAATATACCCTACCAGGCACAGGACTTTCCGCGATGAACTTTGATCCCCAAATAACTACGAAATGCGGATCGTTCATAACAACCTTCCGTGAATTATTCACATAAGATCAGGTAACGCCCTTATTCAGGGTAATCGTTCCTTCCACCAGCCTCTGCTTTTCGCCAGTACTAACCTCCGTCAAGACGAGGTCATAGTACATTAAGTCGTAAAGCAGAGAGGCAGTCTGCGCAGTCGTAATAGAAATAGTTACCAAGCCGGAGCTGGCCTCAATAGTAAGGCCAGCCGCCGGGCTTGATGTTAAGGAGAGAAGAGCAATTGTATCGTCCTTCGACTTCTTAATTTTCATGGCAGCAGTATAGCCGGTCAGATTGATCGCCGTCTTCGAACTGTCAAGCCAATACACATCCAGGGTCAAAGGCGAGCCCTGCATGATTTCGAAGTCGTAACGTGCCGCCTTATTCATCACCTAACCCTCTTCACTCCAGTTTTCGCTTCATACGTTCTCATTCCTGCCAGCCCCAGCATGCCGAACAGCAGATTGACAAGCAGGGTCGCGTCGATCTCCGGCGGAACCTCCAATCCTTTAAGCCTCGAAAACCAACAGACAAAAGGATAAAGAAGGAAGGTGTACGCGAACCCGACGACACAGGTCCATCCCGCCGCCGGCCGCCATCCAGAAACAAATAGGTTCGAGCTGGCAGCCTCTATCTTATTAATTTCCGTCTGTGCCTTTAGATAAGCATTCTCAATCTCCAGGAGTTTCATCTCGATCTCGGCCTTCTTCGCCGGGTCGATGACGGCTTCTCCAGTGATGGCGGCCCTAATATCCTTTGCCAGTTGGCCGATACCAGACAGGACAGAGCCTACATCAACATTGAGATCTACAATGCCAGCCACTACTCTCCCTCCAGCATAATGTAGGCCTGCCCCACAACCAGAGGCAGGTAGGCGTCGCCGATCAGTTTCTTGAGCAGGGCGATTTCTTCGGCCTTAATATCACACACCCCACCAGGCGCGTCCCAAATCTTTCTAGCCAGTTCGTACCGCTTCATCTTCTCTTCACCAGTCGCCTTCTCATTCTGCTGCTGGCTCAACAGAACAGTAGCGCAAACACCTTTCAAGGTGAAGACGTTGCCTTCTGCATCCTTCAGCGTCTCTCCTCCAAACGTCTTGAACTCCTTAGAAAAATCGATCTTCATAAAACGCTTCCTCCTCTCTTCTGAGATTTGTAATATTGCAGCACGCACAATACGCGCGTGAAGCTCCTCTGCCTTCTTCTGCAGTTTCTGTTCCTTTCTCTTGAATTGCCGGATGAGTCCCATCTTTGTACCTATGCACTGAACACCCTGTCCACCTGATAGGTGATGTACCAATCGAACAGGACAACCTCTCCCGTGATTTCGCTTCCCGCACCCGCGCTGTTCTGCACCCGGCGAAGGCGCATAACGAGGTCATCGCCACCTGCCAGATTTGAAATCAACGTGGCATGGTC
>Ga0302237_1000289_pt1 | contig 50670 bp, 47 predicted proteins | sample AAG_UR_Ala_MG_FD_193530 | JGI IMG/M metagenome (GOLD analysis project Ga0302237, IMG submission 193530) | Enriched activated sludge microbial communities from anaerobic digester in WTTP, New Holstein, Wisconsin, United States - AAG_UR_Ala | ecosystem: Engineered > Bioreactor > Anaerobic >... | reverse complement strand
CACTATAGCAAGGAGGATACACCTGTTCCCATGCCGAACACAGAAGTTAAGCTCCTTAGCGCCGATGGTACTTGGATCGAAGGGTCCTGGGAGAGTAGGTCGTGGCTGCGTAATCTTTTTATTTTTTGCATCAATACAAGAAACAGGCGGTCTTAGACTCCGCTTTTGGATTTCCAGGCGGCTCATACGATGCTGCAGCTGCCAGCTATAATCCGATGAAAAAGCCGGTCTTATGTCTCGTTTTGGAGGCTGCAAAGGCTCGCATATTTCAAAGCTCTTGAATTTTGAGAACTCGCGCTGCGCTGCTCAGACACTCAAAATTCTGCGGCTTTGGGCATATGCTTCGCCTGCAGCCTCATCAAAACAAGCCTCAAAAAGACCTGGCATTCTTTCATCGGATTTACGCTGCAAAGTACGCATATATCTAGATGCATCGCAACTCATTAAATCAAGCCTCTTTTATTCCGTTTGGATTCTTGCCACGAGAGATCTGTCCAATGGCCCATTTGTATAAACATCGATTAGCCGGCTTATATAGCCCGGCTTTTTTTATTTGGATGAATGACTAAGCAAATCAAGCTATTCAAAGTGCTGCAAAAAAAATAAAAGATTCACGCAAGAGCGGTGTGGGAGGGAAACCGGCGCTCAATTTATCATGCAGAGTCAGTAGCAAAGCCAGAAAGCCTAAGCAGCAACGCAGCTTCAAAAGAATAAGAACAGTCAAAGTAGCTTTTTTGACAGAGATATTGCACAAAATATGAAAAAGCAGTATAATATATTTAGATGATTACCTAAATATCTAAACAATCCAAAAGAATACATCGAATGGAGGTGGATAGCTTGAATGATCTGTTTAAAGCGCTCTCAGACCCTACAAGACGCAAGATACTTGAGCTTTTGAAGGAGAAGGATATGAGCGCGGGAGAGATAGCCGATTACTTCAACATAAGCAAACCCTCTATAAGCCACCATCTGAATATACTAAAGAATGCGAACCTGGTGCTTTGGGAGAAGGACGGCCAGAATATAATATACGCCATAAACACAACGGCAATGCAGGAAATAGTAAAGTGGATATTTGATTTTGCTGAAGGGAGTGACCAGGACAATGAAAACAAATAAATTCATATTAGAGCTTATAATTATATCCATAATCGGAACTATTTTTGTATATGGCTATCTGCCTGATACCATACCTCTTCACTGGAACATACAGGGCGAGGTGGACCGGGTGGGAGGCAAAAACAACGTTTTTATAACTGCACTGCTTCCGCTGGTGCTCTATATGCTGATGATGCTGTTTCCAAAGATAGATCCAAAGAAGAAGTCGTATGAAAAGCATAAGAAAGCATACAGCATAACTGTTGGCTTAATATTAGTATTCCTAATTGTAATACACTGGGTGACTATTCTTGTGAGCCTTGGGCTTAATCTGGATGTGTCAACTGTTGTTTCTATGGGCATTGGCGTGATGTTCATTGTGATAGGGAATTTCATGAGCCAGATAAGACAGAACTATTTTTTCGGAATAAGAACCCCCTGGACTCTTGCCAATGAAAATGTATGGAAGAAGACTCACAGGGTTGGCGGGTACGGTTTCATAGCCATTGGAGCGGCATTCATCCTGAGTGCGTTTTTAAAAAGCTCAATGCTTAAGTTTATTATAATAGTTGGAGGTACTATAGGATTCACTCTATATATATTTATATATTCTTATTTTGTATTCAAGAAGGAGACGGAGAGTAAACAGTGATAAATATAGGATCAGGGAGCCGAAGCTTTGACTTTGGCTTCTTTTTTTTGTGAGAGAGGCGGTATTTTGCATATTGTGCGAATGGCTGTGATATACTATCTGTATAGCACGCTGTTAATATAAATGGCATGGTTGCAATGTGTTAAAGGTTTTATCATATAATAAAAAGGAGCATGGCATGGAAGAGCTTTTTTTAAATAGAAGGCTGCGTGAAATAGCGGGGAAGAGTACTGTGTCGTTCCATGTGCCGGCCCATAATGGGGGAAAGCTTTTTAAAAGGCTTGGAATAATCGATTATGAGGACGGGATTTTGGGAATTGATACGACAGAACTTCCCGATACTGACAATCTCCATAATCCCCAGGATGTAATAATGGAGGCTCAGCAGGCAGCGAGCAGAATTTTTGGAAGTGAGGAGTCCTTTTTTCTTGTCAACGGAACTACGGGAGGCATTCATGCCGCGATAATGAGCTGCACCTCACCGGGGGATAAGCTTATCATGGACAGGAACAGCCATATGAGCGCGTACAATGCCTGCATGCTTGGAAGAATCGATGCGGTTTATCTCAAACCGAGTATAGATGCTCAAAGGGGCATACCGCTGCCGGCATCTGAGGAGACTATAGAAGAGGCCATACAAGAAAATCCGGATGCCAAGGCCGTGTTTTTAACAAGTCCGACTTATTACGGAGACTGCATTGATATAGAACGCATAAGCAAGGCGGCACATAGGCATGGCATGGCGCTTATTGTGGATGCGGCGCACGGCTCGCATCTGGGCCTTAGCAGCCGTTTGCCATCGCCTGCCATAAGATTGGGTGCGGACATTGCCATATGTAGTCTGCACAAGACTCTGGGCTCTTTTACGCAGTCCTCCATGCTGCACGTTAATGGGGAAATGGCGGACAGAGAAAGACTTCGGAGCTTACTGCGTATGCTGCAGTCGTCGAGTCCGTCATATCTGCTCATGAGCTCGCTTGAGATGGCTGCATTCGTATATGAAAAGCACGGGGAAAGGCTTATGGAAGAACTGCAAGGACATATAGATGACATAGCCAAGGAATTTGAGTGCTTTGAAAATATAAAGCTGTATGAGGGAAATGCGGGCATATTTGACAGAACCAAGCTGTTTGTGCTTACAACGGCTACTGGCGCCAGCGGGTATGAAATCGAGGAGCTGCTTAGGGAGCGTTATAACATACAGCCGGAGTTTTCAACGCCCTATGGTGTACTTTTTGTAAGCAGCATAGGCAATGACGGGAGTGATTTCGATGCGGTCAGGTCTGCGCTTTGCGAAATAGACAGGCTGAAGCGCCATGGCAACCATCAGGAGATTCCAAAGTATCCCACTGCCATGCCCAAAGCGTTGGCGAGCATATCCAGCGCTTTTTACATGAAAAAGAGGGCGGTTTCCCTGGAAGAATCCAGGGGCTGCATAAGCGGGGACTACATAATCCCGTATCCGCCAGGTATACCGCTGATTGCGCCTGGAGAGCTCATTAGAGATGACGTAATTGAATATGTAACAGAGGCACTGGGGATGGGAATGCAGGTAAACGGTGTAGGTACGGATGAAAATAAAAGCGTCATGGTGATAGACATGCCAAAGAGGCATTTATAGGGAGTGATTTTTAATGAGCAAGATAACTATAGTCGGCCTCGGGCCGGGAGACATTGACCTGATAAGCAAAGGGGCGCTTGATGCCCTGAAGAATTCAAAGCACGCGGTGCTAAGGACAAAGGAGCATCCGGTAGTTGAAAGGCTGATAAGAGAAGGGGTGGAATTTGATTCTCTAGACAGGTACTATGAAACCGAATGCAGCTTTGAGGAGGTCTACAAGGGTATTGCAGAGCACATAGTGTCCATGGCGCAAGGAGGCGTCGTATACGCTGTTCCTGGGCACCCTAGGGTGGCGGAGAACACCGTTTCGCTGATAGAAAAGCTGGCCTGCGAGAAGGGCATAGAGCTTGAAATAATACCGTCGATGAGCTTTGTAGACGCAATGTTCAATTCTCTTGGCTTCGACCCTTCAGATGGTTTCGTGCTGCTTGACGCGCTAAGCTTCAAGAGCAGGGAGCTCAGCAGCGACAAGGCAGTAATTATAACGCAGGTTTACAGCAAACTGGTGGCTTCGGATACAAAATTAAAATTAATGGAGCATTATGACGATGACCAGGGCATATACGTAGTTGGGCACGCAGGGATAAAGGACAGCGAAAGCATAGTAGGCATGCCGCTTTGTGAGCTTGATCACTACAAAGGCTTCGACCATCTGACGAGCGTGTACGTGCCGGGAGGTGCAAGCAGAAAATTCAAGGGCGTATCAGACCTGGAGGACATAATGGAGAAGCTAAGATCCAAGGATGGCTGTCCCTGGGATATAAAGCAGACCCACAAGTCCATCAAAAAGTGTCTGATTGAGGAAGCCTACGAGCTTGCAGACGCAATCGAAAATGATGATGTGGAAGGTATGATAGAGGAGCTTGGCGATGTGCTCCTGCAGGTTGTATTCCATTCACAGATTGGAAAGGAAGAGGGCATGTTCAACCTTGACGAGGTGGCGGACAGCATATGCAATAAACTTATATACAGGCATCCTCACGTATTCGGGGAAGACAAGTACGAAGAATCCACTTTCATGAAGAAGTGGGAGGACATGAAGAAGGCTGAAAAGGGCGAAGAGACTGTGGCGGAAGGGCTGGAGAGAATTCCGAGGCATCTTCCGGCTCTCATAAGGGCTCACAAGGTCCAGACCAAGGCCGCATATGTTGGTTTTGACTGGGAAGAGATCGAGGATGTGTATAAAAAAGTTCGGGAAGAATACAAAGAAGTTGTTGACGCGCATGCAGCCGGCGATATACAATACATACAGGAAGAGTTAGGCGATTTGCTGTTTTCAATAGTCAACCTAGCCCGGTTCTTGAAAGTCGATCCGGAAGAGTCGCTCAACGGTACAACTGAAAAATTTATAAGAAGATTCAAATTTATAGAGATAGAGGCCGCAAAAATGGGTAAGAATATTCAGGAAATGACATTGGAAGAGATGGACATACTCTGGGAAGCGGCTAAGAAAGTGCTGGGTTAAACTTGGTTTGTCCAAGACACTCCAAAAGTGTTACTAAATAAATTCTTAATATATTTTATGAGGAGGTAGTTATTGTGAACAAAGCTGAATTAGTGGCTAAAATGGCTGAAAAGAGTAACCTAACTAAAAAGGATGCAGAGGCAGCTCTAAACGCGTTCATGAAGACAGTTGAAGAAGCTCTTATAAGCAATGACAAAGTTCAACTAGTTGGTTTTGGAACTTTCGAGGTTAGAGAAAGAGCAGCTAGAACAGGAAGAAACCCAAGAAATCCTGAGCAGGAAATAGAAATACCAGCATCTAAAGCTCCAGTGTTCAAGGCTGGAAAAGGACTTAAGGAAATAGTTAACAAATAATATAATTATACATAAAAGATAAAAGTACGGATGTTATCCGTGCTTTTTATTTTTTTGCGGGTACGGATTTATATGCGCTGATTCACGAAAGTGTAAATAGCTTTTTCTTGTGGTATAATAAAAACTATAATGATTTTAATTAATAATGTGGCTTTGGAGGAATGGCAGATGAGGCTGGACAAATTTTTGAAGGTATCAAGACTTATAAAGCGAAGGACAATAGCTAAAGAGGCCTGCAATAGTGGGATAATAAGCATAAATGGAAAAACAGCAAAGGCTTCAACAGAGATTTCGATTGGAGATATAATCGAGATAAGATTCGGTGAAAAGCTCACAAAGGTGAAGGTCACTGAAATAAGGGAGCATGTTCTCAAAAAGGAAGCCTGTGAAATGTATGAAGTCATGCAGCAGGACATGGAGCTGTAGCCCCATGTATGAAGGAAAGGGCGAGCAGAGCCCCAGAAGAAAGATGAATTATGAGAGGCTTGCTGTCAATGTAGTTGTAATATTAATATTTGCATATGTCTGCGTGACGCTTGTGAAGCAGGAAATCACAATAAGGAAGTACAAGTCGCAGATAGCAAGCATAGAGCGCAACATAAAAAATGAAGAGGCTGAAATCAAGGGGCTTCGCAAAAGGATGGAGAGCGTAGGAAGCCTTGAAAGCATAGAGCGGATAGCTCGAGAACGACTCAAGATGGTAAAGCCCGGGGAGATAATGTATATAGACTCGCAAGGCACAAAATAGCAGCATAGGTTTGGAGGGAATATATATGAAAGTTGCTGCAATAGATGTGGGAACCAATTCAATGAGACTGCTCATAGCTGACTATGAAGACGGCGATTTCAAAAACAGGGAAAAGCATATAAATGTAACAAGGCTGGGGCTTGATGTGGACAGGGATGGCATAATAGGCGAAGGAGCCATACAGAGGAATTTGGATTCTCTCGACGAATTTGGCAGCCTGGCAAGGCATGAGGGCTGTGAAGAGATATGGGCCATTGGAACGTCAGCTCTTCGTGATAGTAAAAATTCGGACGAATTTGTAAAAAGGGCGGCAGAAAAATCAGGTATAGCAGTAGAGATAATAAGCGGCGCTGCGGAAGCGGACATGGGCTTTATAGGAGTGCTGCAGGGGCTCGACCGCAAGGATGAGAACATATTGGTTGTTGACATAGGCGGCGGCTCAACAGAGTTCATAGTGGGCAACAAGGACGGTATAAAGTTCATAAAGAGCGAGAACATAGGCGCTCTCAGGATGACTGAAAAATTTCTAAGGCAGGATCCGGTTGACATGCTTGAATACGGGCTCATGGAGAGCTATATATCGGAAGAGCTTGACGATACCATAGACAAGGTGTGCAAGCTCAACATCAAAAAGGTTGTGGGCATAGGCGGAACAATAACGTCTGTAGCTGCAATGCTCCAGGAAATGGAGCCTTACGACATGGAAAAGATACACGGCAGCGTGATTAGGTACAGTGAAATCAGCCAGCTTCTTGGCAGCCTCAAGAACATGAGGCTGAGTGAGAAGCGGATGATAAAAGGGTTACAGCCACAAAGAGCCGACATCATAACTGCGGGAGTCGGCATACTCGAGATAATACTCAGAATGATATGCTTTGACAGAATGGCCGTAAGCGAATATGACAATCTGGAAGGTCTCATAGCAAAAAAGATGAACATATAAGAAAAGCCCTGCAAATGCAGGGCTTTTACTCGTCTATGAGTTCATCGGGATTGACATATATGTCTACTCCATCTTCGCCTTCAAAAATATCCTCATCAGTCCAGTCTTCATCAGAGCCTAGGAGTTCTGAATCTTCGAATTCTATTTCGGTCTCCTCTATTTGTATCTCCCATGTGTTGTCCTTCATGAATATGACGAAAAAAATATCATGAGTAGGCTCGGTTTCAATTTTTGAAAAATCAAGAACCCTGCCGTCTTCGAGCACTTCGATAGGGTATTTTTTCCATATCGCTTCGGTGTCATCGATTGTTTCGGTCGATTTACTGTTCATGGCGGCAACTATCCACTCCCTGAGTATTGCAAGTTCATCTTCGTCATCAACGTATTCGCCGTTGTAGAAGACGCCTTCAAAGTTGTTGCTGCCGAGCACCTCTCCGTTAAGAAACAGGAAGCTGCCCCAGAATGTTTTGGAAAGAACTTTTTGTATGAAGTCATCTTGATTCATAACATCACCTCGCTTACTCTTATGTTGATATGATACTGATACCCTTGTACAGGCAAATAGTATCAATAAATATTGGAGAGAGCGAAGGTTGTATAATAAGATTACCTGAAAAGCTTTTAGAAGTCATGCGCCGATGGTATAAATATAACAATATGTCAAATAAATCATATAGCATAATATAATCACGGAGGAAACCATGAAAACGCTCATAATAAACAACCCCTCTTCTGGAAGAACATTCCTTCAAAAGAATCTTGAGAGCATTGTCGGCAGGCTTGTGCTCGACGGCACGCTCAGCAGCGTTAAAAAATTTGACACAAGCGTGAATTTTGACTATGAAAAAGCTGTAAGAGATGGAATGAAGTCTGGCGTTGATGTCATAATAGCCCTTGGCGGGGATGGAACCATAAATCACGTTGTCAACGGCATGATGAAGTCTGGCGCCAATGTGCCGCTTGTCATAATACCTGCAGGAACGGTCAACGACTTTGCGGGATTTTTCAATATGCCCTCTGAAATAGACGAAATATGCCGCATGATAAGGGGCATGAAGACCAGAGCAGTAGACGTATGCACATTGAATGACAAATATTTCGTGAATGTCGCTGCTTGCGGGCTTTTCACCGACATAGCGCTGACTACAAAGGTTGAATCAAAGACGATACTGGGAAGATTTGCATATTATGCCGAAGGACTAAAGGAGATTCCCAAGCAGATATTCCAGTCGTTTCCGCTAAGATTCACAGTTAATGGAGAGAGTTTTGAAAGTGAAATTTCTCTATTTGCCGTATCGAATACTACATTTGCAGGTGGTTTTAAAAAATTCGCCCCTGATGCAACAATTGATGACGGGCTCTTCGATGTTGTGATAATAGAAAAGACAGACATACTTGACTTTGCAAACCTGTTTTTGGGTATATTGAGAGGGGAGCATGTGACAAACAATGCAGTCAAGTATTTCAAGACGGACAGCCTCCGCGTGGAGACGCTAAAAACAGACTTGCGTATAGATGTAGACGGTGAGGATGGGGGAGGATTCCCCGCTGAATTCGGAATACTTTCCAAAGCACTGAAAATATGTGTGCCGTAACCTGCAGATATATAAACGAAATGGGGAAGACCAGCCAAAAGCAAACTTTTGATGGCCTTTTCCATTTTTTTTGTCCGAAAGTTCTTGCCCTGTTTAGTTATAGATAGTTTCAATAGAAGAATATAATGCAATAAGCAAATTCAATTTTAAGTGTAGCCAAATTTTAGATATAATTAAAATAGAACATGAAAACACAATTCAATTAAATGTCGATTTTGTTTTACATAACAGACAGAGGTGAATAGGCCATGATCATAGATACGCACATGCATGAAAAGACATATTCGCTAGACAGCAAACTCTCGCTTGAGGACATAGTAAAAAGGGCAAGGGAGATCGGTCTTGACGGCGTTTGCATAACAGACCATGAGAGCAATGAGATAATGGAAAAGGCACACGAGTATTCAAAAGAGACCGGATTCCTCATAATAGTGGGAGCTGAGATACTCACCCATGAAGGAGACATAACCGTATTTGGCCTCGATCGCCTTCCGACCGAAAAGCTCCATGCTCAGCAGCTAATAGATATGACTTTAAAAGCCGGTGGAGTGGCTATGAGCGCTCATCCGTTCAGAAAGAACAATAGAGGAATGGGCAATTTGATACGAAGAGTGAAGGGACTTTCAGGAATAGAGGCGTTCAATGGAAGTACAAGGCATAGCGACAACCTGGACGCATACGGCCTTGCAGCAGAGCTTAATATTCCGTCTTTGGGTGCAAGTGATGCACATACAGTAGATGCAATAGGCAGGTATGCCACAATTTTTGATGGAAGAATAAGAGATACGAGGGATTTCATAGATGCGGTAAAGTCAGGCCGTACGCATCCAGCTGCACTTGTTGAAGGAAGGTTTGAAACAATAGAGTCATACCCTAGTATAATAAATAATAAAGCGGCAGTATAGAATTTAGTGATTAAAAGACAGGAGCCCCGGATAATTATCCGGAGCTTTTTTTATGCGCTAAAATGCAAAATAAAACAGGTGTAGGTAGAATCAGAGGCTATCAGATGTGCCTTGTAGTTTATAATATTTGAGTTTTTTTGCCAAAAAATGTAGCAAAGCAAGGCGCAGAGGGTAATAAGAGAATGATACGCAAAAAGCTTTTCTAAAAACAGGGGCGATATTATGAATACACTTATAAAAGGCAATGGGATAAGGAAGGACTACCAGATGGGAGAAGTCGTAGTGACTGCTCTGCGTGGGGTCGATTTTGAAATATACGAGGGCGAGTTTGTGGTAGTCCTGGGGCCCAGCGGCTCCGGAAAGAGTACGCTGCTAAATATCATAGGCGGAATGGACACCCCAACAGGCGGTGAGCTCTACTACAAGGATGAGCTCATATCTGAATACGACGAAGGTGCGCTAACCAGATACCGAAGAAACAGCGTGGGCTTCGTATTCCAGTTCTATAACCTGATGCCGAATCTCACGGCGGGCGAGAACATAAGCCTTTCTGTGGAGATAGCAAAGGATCCCCTCGAGATAGACTACGTGCTGGAAAAAATAGGCCTGCGCGACAGGAAGAACCACTTCCCGGCCCAGCTCTCCGGCGGTGAGCAGCAGAGAGTGGCCATAGGCCGGGCGATTGCAAAGAACCCGGAACTTTTACTTTGCGATGAGCCCACCGGAGCGCTTGACGTTTCAACAGGAGTGGAGGTCCTCAAGTTTCTCAAGCTATTCAATGAGGAACTCGGCAAGACGGTAGTCATAATAACGCACAACTCGGATATCGGCAAGATGGCAGACAGGGTGTTCTATATAAGAGACGGAAGCATAGAAAGAATCGCGGTGAACGAGAAGCCTATGAAACCGGAGGAGGTGTCCTGGTGATACTTCGCAAAAAGCTTATAAGAGACATAATGGGACACAAGTTGGTTTATATTTCCTGCGCGATTGTAATGATGATGGGTCTTAGCGTATACACTTCAATGTTCATGGTAATGGTCGACCTCAAGGGCGCACTTGACGACTTTTATGAAAGCTCCAGCTTCGGAGACGGCTTCGCCCAGGTCACGGGGATTCCCGTAAATGCGGTGGATTCACTTGCTAATATTGAGGGAATAGAGCGAATACAGGGGAAGCTTGTAAAAGACGTCCGGGTATATGACAGCGAATCAAAACAGGCAAAATACATCAGAATGGTCTCAATAGATTCAGACAACCCCAATATGCTTAACAAGCCGGTGGCAATGGAGGGCGAGCAGATAAGCTCTTCGAGAGACGGAGTATGGACAGATATAAAGTATTACAATGCAAATAATATAAAGTCTGGAGACATAATAGAGGTAATAGCCGAAGGCAAAAAGACAAGGCTCAAGGTGCTGGGAGGGGCAGTGAGCCCGGACTATGTATATGCAATAAGGAGCATAGAACAGATATACCCAGATCCGCTCCTGTTTGGAGTAGCCTACATAGACTACTCCAACATGGAGGGGCTTTTCAGAGAAAAGGGCATCTACAACGAGCTTGCCTTTACTGTCAAGGAAGGGTACACATATGATGATGTGGAGAGCATTTTGAAGCAAAGGCTCAAGCATTACGGACTCAAGGGTATATACGAGAGAAAGGACCAGGTCAGCCATTCCATACTCAACAACGAGATAGTGCAGCTGGAGAATACCGCCAAGACCTTCCCGTTTATATTTATTTCAGTAGCAAGCTTTGTGCTCTACATGATGCTCAGGAGGATTGTCGAGCAGCAAAAGGGTCAGATAGGGATTCTAAAGGCATTCGGATACAATCAGAAGGAAATATTCATGCACTACATGGGCTACAGCTTGGTAGTAGGTGTGCTGAGCGGCATATTTGGAGGGATTCTGGGATTTTGGCTTGAAAACTATTTCGTTGAAATGTACAGGGAATTTTTTACATTTCCGAATCTGCGCGCCACATACCCCATAGAATATTTTTTCCAGGCAAATCTGATTGCCTTGATATTCAGCCTCTTTGCAGGCTACAGCGGTACAAAGCGGATACTCGTGCTAACGCCTGCCCAGGCGCTAAGGACAGAGGTCGAAATCAAGACGCACACTATATTTTTGGAAAGGCTCAAGATTGTCTGGAGAAATTTGAACTCTCTTTCCAAAATGGCGGTTAGAAACTTGTTCAGGAACAGAGCTAGAAGCCTTTTCACTATGCTGGGCATGATTTTTGTTTTCAGCATAGTAGCCACAATGTCTTCATTCATGACTACAGTAGAGATAATGATGGACGAGCAGTTCACCGATATTCAGAAATACGATGCCAAGATGAGCTTTTACTACCCCCTCGATGCAGGCAAGCTTTATTCGGAGATAATCAATAATGAAAACGTGGTCGAGGCGGAGCCTTTGCTTGAAGCACCGGTTAGGCTCAAAAACGCTTGGCTTGAAAAGGATGCTCTTTGCATAGGCATAAAAGAGGGAAGCAGGCTGTACCACATATTGGACAACAAGGGAAGCAGAGTCGATATAAAAGGCAACGGGATGATACTCTCCGAAAGGCTGGCAAATTCGCTCAGGCTAAAGGAAGGTGATAAGGTTGAGATTGAAAGTCCATGGGCCACAAGAGATACGGTGAGCACAACGGTATCGGGAGTCGTACCGCAGTACTTCGGAGTAAGCGCCTATATGGAACTTGGCGCCCTGTGCGATATGCTAGGCCATAAAACAATGGCAAGCTCCATACTGATGAATATAAAGGACGGCTCGTTTGACAGTCTTAACAACGACTATATAGAGGGAAAGAATGTGTCATCCCTAGACCGGAAAGAGAGCGTAATTGAGATGTTCAACAGCCTTATGGAAAGCTACAAATACATGCAGTGGGTATTTGTAGTGTTCGGAGTTATATCCGGCTTTGCGGTTGTATATACCTCTTCGACAATAATATTCTCAGAAAGGGAGCGTGAGCTCTCTTCGCTGCGGGTGATTGGAATGACAAGGCCGGAGGTGTTCAAGATAATAGCTCTCGAGCAGTGGCTTATAGCAATGGCTTCATGGATAATAGGCATACCTGTAACATTCGGCTTGAGATGGGTAATAGCCCAGGGTATGAGCACGGACCTTTTCACTATTCCATACTCAATAGACCTAAGGTCGTTTGAGGCTGGTCTGGCAGTTGCCATTGTATCTGTAATAGCTGCTCAGATTTCAGTATACAGAAAGATTTCAAGGCTCGACATGGTGGAGGTTCTAAAGGAAAGGGAATAATCAGTTGGAGGTGAAAATTATGAAGAACAACAACGCAAAAAAATGGATAAAGCGGGGAATAATAGGACTAACAGCAGCAGCTATAATATATGCCTCCATAAGCAGTTACCTGGCGCCGCTCAGCCTTGAAGCATACAAGGTTCAGAAAACGAGCATAGAGGACAGCTTCCAGGACGAGGGCACAGTCCTTTCAAAGGGGGAGCAGGACTACTATTCGCCGCTTGCTGCAAAGGTGAAATCACTAAATGCAAAGGAAGGAATGTCTGTACAAAAGGGAGACATCATAGCACAGCTTGACATAAGCGACAATGAATACAGCATCAGGCAGCTGGAAGGACAGCTCCAGAGCATCCAAGGACAGGAGCGCGGAGAACTCACTCTCAATCGGGATCTGGAAATCAAGAGGCAGACCATGCAGGTTGAAAATGCGCAAAGGGACTACCAGGATGCTATTGACAAATACAGCAAGGCCTCAGCGCTATACGAGCAGGATGCCGTATCAAAGCAGCAGCTCGATGATGCCAGGCTGTACATGGAAAAGCTAAAGGGCGTGCTGGATGACCAGAAGGTGGCTTTAGAGATCATCAAGAACAGTTACGGCGACCCCAATGCCACAAAGCAGTACTTTGCAGGCCTGAAAAAATCAATACAGGCCCAGATAGACCTGCTGAGGAGCAACACGTCCAAGGGCGTAATAAGGGCTGAGTCCGACGGAGTGGTTAGGACTGTGGATGCAAAGGAAGGCCAGTACGTCCAGTATGGAGAAAAGCTTATGACCACTATAGAGGGTACGCAAATCGAGATAGAGTCCATGGTGCTGACCGAGAACTCCGTTGACCTTAAAGAGGGCATGGGCGTTAGAATCACATTCGAGCACAAGCCCCAGGACTTCGTATTTGACGGAACGGTCTCGAGGATAGACCCCTCGGCGGAAGAGACTGTTTCGGCCATAGGCCTTGTCGAGCAGAGAGTCAAGACGATAGTGCAGCTATCGGGTGACACATCCATGCTAAGGCCCGGCTACAAGGTTGATTTGGACTTCATAATAAGCAAAAGCGAGGGCGCAATAGCCGTTCCCAAAAGAGCCCTCTTCAAGTACCAGGACAAGGATTCCCTATTTGTCATAAAAAGCGGCAAAGCACAGCTAAGAAACGTTACAATTGGTGCTGAAACAGAAGACATGTCCGTGATATCAAGCGGACTCGAGGAAGGAGAAATAATAATACTCGACCGCAAGGCAACAGGCCTTGCAGATGGCAAGCGAGTAGAACCGCTTGAATGATTTCCCGGAGAATGAAAAGCGCAATATCATAGCAATTTCGAATTGTCTGAGCGTAGCGAGTTTTCGAAATTGCAGATATTGCGCTTTTTCATGAGCCAAGAGGAAATCACAAAACGAAATAGAATGGCGAGACCATCATCTAAGCACACTCCACATATTCGTAATATCATTCGCACTCGCTGCAAAGCTTTCAGCCAGCTTTTTCCGCCTGCTGAGCAACTCATGGTATTCAAGCGAAAGAAGTCGCCCACCAGGCGATTTCTTCTCTATGAAGCGCTGCAAAAGCTCCTCTACGACGGTAATATCCTGAATGGCTCCGAGCTCATCCTGTATGGCTTTCATTCCATTTAGCAGATACTCTTCGACGGGCTGCAGCTCATTGAGCAATTCCACCATGTACCGGAAGCGCTTAAAGGCTATCCTGACCGTGTGGACGGATTTAAGATCATCCGTGTCCACATGGTCTATAAGCTCTACCACTTTGATGAAGGCTCTGTCCGTAGTCGACCGGAGGTTGCCGAGCAGCCCGTTTTCTCCAAAGCGTTCGGCCACCTCAAGTTTTACAGCTTTTGCGACCTTATGCAGAGGATAGATATCCATATCGGAGAGTTTCTTTTGAAGTTTGAAGGATAGCCTCTTCTCGCGCGATTCCAGATACTCCTCGAAAATACCAATGGAAGGAAAATCATTTATCATTTCATGTGCATAAAGCATTGAAATTTGAGTGTCCCGGATGGGGCTAAACAGTTTGTGAATCTCCTTTAGGCGCTTGAGGTGCTTTTGCGATATGGATTCATCAGTCTGAGAAACCGTGTCCAGAATCTCGACTGCTGACATTATGCGCCTTAGACAAACACGCGTGTCATGCACTGATTTTTCGGATGGATGAGCCTTGCATTTATTGAGCTCTGAATCCAGCTTGTGGAGCAGTTTGTCCAGATAATCGCCTATCAAATCAACTTCGCATTTCATAAAATGGCCTCCTCGAGCTTTAGTCATATTATATATATCTCCATAACAATATGAAAAAAACAAAAAAACTGCCGCGATAAACAGGCGGCAGCATTATAGCATCAACAAGAGCTGTGCTAAGGGATTTCTATGAAGCTGTGCTTTCTCGATTTGAAGCTGCATATGCTTTTGAAGCCGTAATCCTTAAGCATGCTGTAGGCAAAGTCGAAATCGGCGCATATATGCCCTGCGGTGTGGGCGTCAGAGCCCAGAGTTATTATCTCCCCACCCAGATTTTTGTAGCGCTCCAGTATATATGGATGCGGATGCGGACGCTCAAGACCGTATCTGAAGCCCGAGGTGTTCAGCTCAATACCCCTTCCGTTCTTGATGAGAACCTTGAGGATTTCGTCTATTATTTCGTCGAAATACAGCCAGTCTACATCCGTAGAGTCGAAGCCTCCGTATCTCACTATAAGGTCCTTGTGGCCGAGCACGTCAAACATCGCAGAATACAGCTTTACGTTTTCGAGCACGTTCTCGAAATACCTCATGTAGGCTTCATACTGCGTCTTGCCTATAAAAAAGTCGGGAGAACAAAAATCCATCCTGTCTGCAGCATGCACAGAGCCTATTATAAAATCGAAAGGGTACTTCGAGACGAGAGCTTCTATGTCGCTGTAAACATGAGGCTGCATGCCTATTTCAACCCCAAGCAGAAGCTCGATGCTGCCCTTGTACCTCTCCTTCATGGCATTGAATTCCTCGGTATACCTGTCGTAGTCTATAAGGAATGGAAAGTTGGGATCAGGGTAGTCAAAATCGACATGATCGGTAAAAGCCAACTCCCTAAGACCCAGTTCTATGGCTTTTTTCACCATCGCTTCCATGCTTTCGCTGCAGTCATCTGAAAAATGAGAATGCACGTGATAGTCGGAAAAATACAAAACAATCAACCCCCTCTATGTTTATTTTTATAGATTAACACCCAAAAGGCGTTATTTCACATGTTGACACATGAATATAAATGAATATACAGCCTAAAGAGCTCTATCTGGCCCTGGCCCTGTAGCTCATAACAGAGCCTGATACTATGAGAAGCATTCCGATGGCCACGTTGAGCGATATGCGCTCGCCCAGGAAAGCCATGGAAAGCAACGGAGCAAGCGCAGGTTTTATAAAAAACACAGAGGATGCCGTAACTGGGGAGGTCAGCTTTATGGCCTCCAAGAAGAATATGTATCCAAGGCCGGTTATCACAATCCCCATGTATATGATAACGGGAAGGCTCTCTGGTGTGATGCTCGAAAAAACAGGAGTGCCGTTTGCAAAGAGTACTGCAAAAAGAACTATCTCACCGGCTGCAAAAGTGAAGAAATTGAATATGAAGCCGCCGTATTTTGAGAGCCTCGATTTGCTCAGCACTGTGTAGAGCGCGAATGTCAGAGCGGATGCCAGAGCGAGAAGTATACCCCGTATGTCATAGCTTACGGCAAAGGGATTGAATATGCAAACTACGCCCGCAAGGCTTACAGAAAGTGCCGTTACCATTTTTTTTTCTATCTTTTCACCCAGTATGAAAAAAGCAAACGGCAGCGTAAACAGCGGATTTATGCTGAAAACTATAGCAGCCGTTGAGGCCTGAGTATGGACTACTGACAGCTGGTGGAGCACCATTGATATGGGTATGCAAAGCGAACCGAGAACAAAAAAATAAACGTAATCGCCCAGTTCAAGCTTTATGCTTTTCCTTCGCAAATCAGTGGCAGCAAGGGGAAGCAGCATTACAGCACCTATCAAAAACCTCATAAACGTAACCTGTATGGGACTCAGTGAGCCGGCTACGAGCTTGCCGGCAAGCTCCATTGTGCTGAATATGAAAGCGCACAATATAATATAGATATAGCCTTTTTTCATGAAATATACCTTCTTTTCTTAAAATGTTATGCTTGTGAACTTGAGCCATCACTAGCCACTATAATATGATACTCCAAAATCAGAATAAATTCAGCATCAAGGATATATAAAATTTTTCCGGTTAATTCGAAATAACAGCGATATTGTTATTGGGCATTGCCCAAAAGTCTGGTAGAATAGTAATTATACATAGATAAAAATAAAAACATGGGGATTTATTGAGATTATTATCCGTTATACACAAAAATAGTTTTGGGATGTGATTCGGGTTGAACGAGCAGTATTCGCAATTCATTTTAGAGGAGAACAAATATCTGAAAGGTGCTGTAGAAAAACTCCATATGGAAAACGATACTGTTCTGCTTCTCATAGAGTTCTTGGAGCTGCTGCTTAAGACCAAGGGCATAGAGAAGGTCACTAGGCTTGTAATAAAACACCTTTCTGAACTTCTCGGGGCAAAGAGAACTATGCTTATAAGGAAGGAATCAATGGAGGGGCTTTATGCGAGGTATATCTATGAGGACGGGGAGACAAAAAAGATAAACCTCATGCGCACCGAGCTTGGAAAGGACTATTTTTTCCTATATGTGGAGAAGGTCTACGTAATAAATGAGACTCCTGCCAGCATTGTAATGCCTATAAAGTACATAGGAGAAAACATAGCCGGTATGAGATTCGAGCTTGACAGCCTTGATGAGCTCGAACCCCATAAGATAGAAATACTCAAGCGCTACGGTCCAATATGCGGGCTGGTAATGAAAAACCAGATACTCCTCGAAGAGGTCATGAGCGAAAAACAGGTAATGCTTGAAAAGAACGCCATAATAAACGAGGAGAAAAAGATAATACTAGAGCAGAACAAAAATAGCAGGAGGGAGCTCAAGCTTGCTCAAAAGATACAAAAGAAAATACTGCCATCGGGCTACATAAATTTCGGTGACTACACCTTCTACAGAAATTACAAGCCGTCATACTATCTGGGCGGTGACTTTTACGATGTCATAGAGTGCAATGACGAAAACAGCATAGTGTTCTACATGGCGGACATATCCGGTCACGGCGTGGGGGCTTCCCTGCTTACTGTGTTTCTCAAGCAGACACTAAAAGGGCTTGTGAAGTACTATGAGAAAAAGGGAGAGCGACTTGTTCCTTCCAAGGTGCTCAAGAAGCTTCAAAAGAGATTCCTTGATATAGAAATGGACGAGGAAATGTATATAGGTATATTTATAGGCGTTATAGATATTGAAAGCCATACGCTCACAATATCGAATGCCGGACACAATGTGCCGCCTATGCACGTCAAGGGCTTTGAGAGGACTGTGGGCACATATGAAATTTCAGGACTCCCGATAAACGGCCTTGGGCTTGACCTGTTCGACTTTGACTATGAGGACAGGGAAATCTACCTTGAAAGTGGCGACAGCTTCATACTCCTCACTGACGGAGCCGTCGAGGAGAGGAATGCCCTGGGAGAGGAAATGGGAATCGAAAGGCTCAAGAGCATGTTCGTAAGGAATAAGGACATGAGCCTGGAAGAGCAGTTCAAGATAATGCTGCTTGAGATGTCAAGACACAGCAGGAAGAGCAGATTCGGAGACGACATCGCATTTCTTGCAATCCATAGAGAATACTAGATTACAGGCCCTGCTGGCAAATGGCGGGGCTTTTTTTATGAAGAAAACATATATTTTTGCTTTTCTGCTTTACTTTGATAAAGTAAGAAAGTATAATATAAGTCGGGGCAGACAAGCCCAGACTTATAAAACGCAAACAAACAAGGAGGACTGCTAGAATGAAAAAAAAATTATCTGTTTTATTGGCACTTATAATTGCAATCACGGGAGTGATTTTCACGGGCTGCGGCAAAACTCAGGAGACGGAAGACAAGTCGCTTGAGACTATCAAGGAAAAGGGTGAAATAATAGTAGGCCTTGACGACAGCTTCCCGCCGATGGGCTTTAGAGATGAGGCAGGAGAGATAGTTGGTTTCGACATAGACCTGGCCAAGGAGGCCGGCAAGAGAATGGGCGTAAACGTGGTTTTCAAGCCTGTTGACTGGGACGGAATAATACTAAGCCTCAAAAACAAGGAAATAGACGTAATATGGAACGGACTTACAATAACTGACGAGAGAAAAGAGCAGATAGGCTTTACAGCTCCTTATCTTAGCAACAGCCAGATAATAATAGTTCAAACAGGTTCGCAGTACAACGCTAAGGCAGACTTTGAAGGCAAGATTGTGGGCATACAGCTCGGAAGCACAGCCCAGGCAGCGCTTGACAACAATGCCGACTTTGCAGGAAAGCTGAGCGAAGTTAAGAAGTATTCAAACAACGTAGAGGCTCTGCTTGACCTTAAGGCTGGAAGGGTTGACGCAGTTGTAATGGATGCGGTTGTTGGAAGATACTACATATCCTCAAACAACGCGGGAGACACTTACAGGGTGCTTGAAGAGGACCTAGGAAAAGAATCATACGGAGTCGGAGTAAGGCAGGAAGACAAGGCATTCCTTGCGGAGCTTGACAAAGTACTTAGCGAAATGAAGGAAGACGGAACTGCTGCAGAGATATCTAAAAAGTGGTTCGGAGAAGACATAGTAAAATAGTATATACATCAAGGCAGGCAATGTCATAGGCATAGCCTGTCTTTTGAATTTTCGGTTAGTAAATAGCATGCATTTATGGTAAGATTTAATGTGGTAAAGCGATAACGCACAATAAGTTTTTTGGAGGACTCATATGGAATACATAATCAATACTACACTTTATATTCTCAAGGGTACTGTAGTGAGCCTTAAAATCTATGCAGTGACGGCCATATTCAGCGTGCCGCTGGCAATATTTTTTGCCCTGGGCAAGGTTTCAAAGCACAAAACGCTTAAAATAGTCCTTGAGGCATACACCTGGATATTCCGGGGAACGCCGCTTCTCCTGCAGCTGTTTTTTGCATACTACGGGCTTCCGATACTCGGAATAACTATGACGCCTTTCATGGCGGCCGCACTTACATTCATAGTGAACTATGCGGCATATCTGACTGAGATATTCAGGGCGGGCATAGAGTCTATAGACAAGGGTCAGTACGAAGCCGCGCACTCGCTGGGAATGAACTATGTTCAGACAATGAGAAGGGTAGTGATTCCGCAGGCGATAAGGAGAGTGCTTCCTCCAACCTGCAACGAAGCCATAACCCTTGTAAAGGACACTGCGCTTGTTGCAGCAATAGGCATGGCAGATCTTCTCAGGTCGGCAAAAGAGGTGCTCACGAGGGACTTTACGATAATACCGTTCGTAATCGCCGCACTTTTCTATCTTGCAATGAGCTGGGTTATAGTCATTGTGTTCAAGAAGATAGAGCAAAAATATACTGTGTACTAGTCGGGAGGTAAATTAATGATAGACGCTATTGACATAGTAAAAAAATTTGACGATTTCACAGTGCTTGACGGCGTGAGCCTCAATGTGAAAAAAGGCGAGATAATATCGGTGATAGGTCCTTCCGGATCTGGAAAAAGCACCCTGCTTAGATGTCTCAATAAGATAGAGGAGATAGACGAAGGCGTAATAAGAATAGACGGTGACCAGCTGAGCAAGCACAATTGCAGCAAGCTGGGGATGGTTTTCCAGAACTTCAACTTGTTTCCGCATATGAGCGCCATTGAAAATGTAATGGAGGCTCCTGTAATAGTCAAAAAGATGGGCAAAAAAGAGGCTCGCGAGCTGGCCTTAAGGATGCTTTCGGATGTGGGGCTCCAGGACAAGGCTGACGCATACCCGGGACAGCTTTCCGGCGGACAAAAGCAAAGGGTTGCAATAGCAAGGGCTCTTGCAATGAAGCCGGAGATAATACTATTTGACGAGCCCACCTCAGCTCTTGACCCTGAGCTTGTAGGCGAGGTGCTCGGCGTAATCAAAAAGCTGGCAGCAGAGCATATGACTATGGTAATAGTGACGCACGAGATGGCTTTTGCCAGAGAGATTTCAGACAGAGTCATTTTCATGGACAAGGGAAAAATAGTAGAAGAGGGCACTCCCAAGGACATGTTTGAAAATCCGGATCATCCGAGAGTGCAGGCATTTCTCAAAAGAATGATGCAGGATTAGAACAAAAAAATAGAACAACAAAAGCGACTTGAAAATTATATGCTGATTTTCCAGTCGCTTTTTATTTTGGTAGTATGTCGTCAATCTGCAGTGTGTTTGATTTTTCAAGGTCGATAAAATCAGAGCCTACGAGTATGAGCGGCCTTGATATGTTGTTGAGGTTCATCTTCACTATCTTTGCGTGCTCTCCCGTATTTAAAACCACATCCGCGCCTTCGTAAAAGCTTGATATGTTCTTTACAAAATTCATGGTGCATTTTACATCCAGCTTCTCGTAAGACTTCCTCTGAAATATTTCAAGCACGCTAAGCGGAGAGGTTCTCCTGTGGTAGACCCTCTTAGATGTGAGGGCGTCGAATATGTCGGCTATTGCTATGACCTTTGCAAATGGATGTATCTGATAACCGTACAAGCCTAGCGGATAGCCGGAGCCGTCCTCCTTCTCGTGGTGCATAAGCACGCCCAGGCTGACGCTTTCGCTCATATAGTTAATCTTGCGTATCATCTTGTAGCCAATTTCTGAGTGCTTCTTTACGAGATTGAATTCCCAATCGGAAAGCTTGGAGGGCTTGTCTAGTATGCGGCTGTCTATGCGCGTCTTGCCTATGTCGTGAAGCATAGCCGTTCGGGTGAGTATGTTGAGCGTGGCGTTGTCGTACCCCAGCCATTTGCCGAGCATGCAGCTGAGCGCAGCGACGTTTATTGAATGCTTGTAGAGGGTATCCTTGTGTTCGCGGATTTTCATTATGTAGCTTATCAGCTCGCCTGTATTAAAAGCAGTTTCCACTATGAGCTCGGTTATCCTGTTGAGGTGAACCACGTTTATTAGCTTTTCTGAGTCGGCCGCAAATATTTTGTTCTTGAGCTGCTCTGAAGCCAAATCCACAAGTTCTTCAATACGCTTTTCGGCGTTTGATGGCGCTTGACTTGAAGTGCTCTGTGTGCTGAGGCTAAGGTGTCCCGCCATGTCATCGGGCTTGTATACGAATACTGAATCTGTGTTTGAACTGATTTGAAGCTTTTGTATTATAGCTTCAGACATTACTGTACCCGGAGCAAGTATGCGAACGCCGCGATGGTCGATTATCTCCTGCGCCAGAATCATTCCCTCGCGAAGGTCGTCCGTGCTTATTATCAATTTGTTGTCGCTTTGAATTATTGACAAAAGACGTCCCTCCTGAGTAAACATATATTTGTATGTAACTATGATACTATGGACGGTGAGAAAATAAAAGTACATATAGCCAACATTTATTCTGCAAATTTATAGATTTTAAAACATAATGGGCGCATTATAGGGTATTAAATACTATAGCGATTTCCGCATCAGAGTCATTTTGACAAAAAAATCAAATCAGGGAGGTTGGAAAAATGAAGAAGCTGATATATCTGGGAATTCTTATATGTGCGATGGCAGTATCGCTTGCAGGCTGCTCTAAGGAAACAGACACCGGAGAGAAGGCACAGCAAGATCAGAGCCAGGAAAGCCAGAAAAGCGAAAAAACACTCGACCAGCTCAAGGAGGAAATGAAGCAGCTAGTATCAAAGCGAAGCCCAGGAGAAGGCGTATACTATGAATATACTGTCACTGTGGAGGGCGGAAGCGGCATGCCGGAGTCGGCAATGGCTATGAAAACATGGCAGCAGGGCGAGAATATACGGACTGAGACCCTCGACCAGAGCGGACAGGTCATGTCAGTACTCATAAAGGAAGCCGGGGAGGACTACATATTGATGTATAATCCGGCTGAGAACATAGCCATAAGACAGGACATAACCTCGTCTGAAAGCATGCAGGATGATTACGACATCAATACCTCAAGCGATGATGTCAACTGGGATGGCGTCGTGGAAATAAAGGATGACGATGTGGATGGCAGAAATGCCAAGCTGGTTGTACTAAAGGATGAAAGCACAGGTCAAAATATAATAAGCAGGATGTGGATAGACGAAAAAACGGGGCTTGTCGTAAAAAGTGAAGTTGAGGCCGATGGGAAGATCGTGTCCACAATGAAAATAAAGAACATAAAAGAAGGCAGCTTCGGCGAGGATACCTTCAAGCTTCCGGATGACGTAAAGGTGATGAAAATAGAAGATATGATGCCGACTCAGCCTTAACAGCCAATAAACATGCAATATGCTATTTTCTCAATATTGACAGCATGCCTATAAAACATTAAAATAAAATTGTAATTGTTACAAAAGTGTAAATCGATGCTATCAATAAAAAAGGAAGATGGATATTATGAAGAGCAAAATGAGCATAGACACCCTTGGCGAATATCTAAAGGACAACGGGGTCAAGCCCTCATATCAAAGACTAAAGATATTTGAATATCTAGTGCAAAACAAGAACCATCCTACGGTCGACACAATTCACAGGTCACTTTTGCCGCATATACCGACACTCTCGAAGACAACAGTTTACAATACGCTCAGCCTTTTTATTGAAAAAGGCATAACTCAGCTTATAACAATAGAGGAGAACGAGGGCAGATATGATGCCGACGCAGCAAGCCACGGGCACTTCAAGTGCCTGGAGTGCTCAAATGTATATGATTTCGAATTTGAAATTAAAGATAGCGGAGTAAGCGGAATAGAGGGCTTCAAGGTGGAAGAGAAGCATCTTTATTTCAAAGGCGTCTGCAAAGACTGTCTGAGCAGAAAATAAAATTACGGAGGTGTTCTTATGAAAGCTGTCAGCATAAAGGAAGGCATATACTGGGTAGGAGGCATCGACTGGAACCTTAGAAGTTTCCATGGTTATTCAACTCAGAGAGGTTCGACCTATAATGCATACCTGATAGTGGACGAAAAGATAACACTTATAGACACTGTCAAGGGCTACCTTGCAGATGAAATGATAAGCAGGATATCGAGCATAATTGATCCATCAAGCATAGACTATATTGTCTCAAACCACGTTGAAATGGATCACTCAGGCGCGCTTCCGAGAATGATGGAAATCGCAAAAAATGCAACAATAATCACATGCGCCAGCGGGGAAAAAGGTCTTAGGGCCCACTACAAGAAGGATTGGAGCTTCAAGGTCGTAAAATCGGGTGACAAGCTTGAGCTTGGCAAGAGGAGCCTTGAATTCCTGCTCACGCCTATGGTGCACTGGCCTGACAACATGGTATGCTACATGCCGCAGGAGAAGATACTATTCTCGAACGACTCGTTCGGGCAGCATCTTGCATCCTCGGAAAGATTCGATGACGAATATCCAATAGACATAGTCATGGAAGAGGCCAGAAAGTATTATGCCAACATAGTGCTTCCCTACGGAATGCAGGTTCAAAAGGAGCTTGAAGCAGCCAAGGGGCTGGATATTGAAATGATTGCGACAAGCCACGGAATGATCTGGCGTAAGCATATTCCCGAGATAGTGAGTCTCTATGCTGACTGGGCTTCCAACAGAACCTCGAAAAAGGCTGTTATAGTATACGACTCCATGTGGAAGTCAACTGAGGCCATGGCATCACGCATAAAGTCAGCCTTCGAGGAGAAGGGATATGTTATAAGATTTCTGCATCTTGAGCACAACCACATATCGGATGTCATGACGGAGATAATGGATGCGGAGTATATATGCGTGGGCTCGCCAACGCTAAACAACAACATGCTTCCTACGGTAGCGGCATTCCTGGCGTATATGAAAGGACTCGCGCCTAAAGGAAGAAAAGCTATAGCCTTCGGTTCTTTTGGCTGGGGAGGACAAAGCATAGGACTTGTCAAATCAGAGCTGGAGCTTGCGGGCTGCGACGTAGTTGCAGAAATAAAGCAGCAATTTGTTCCTTCAACTGACGAGCTTGACAATATAGAAAAGATGGTGCTTGAGATCATATAAAAAACATAGCAGCAGATATATAAAGGTAAAGGGATGATAGCCGTGAGCAGTATAGTTATTCTAGACAGTGCAGCTTATGTGAGACATCGGATAAAGGAGATTGTCCGAAAATATGGCATAAGGCTGCATGAGGTTGGGAATTCGAGCGAGCTTTTCACGATGCTTCAAAAGAAAAAAGATGAAATTTCGCTTATAATAACAGAACTTGAGCTGGACAAGGAAAACGGGTTGGAAGTAATAAGAAGAGCCAAGTCGAGAGGCTATGAGATTCCGGTGATAGTCCTGACGGCGCAAAACAAGAAGGACACCTTTGTCAAATCAATAGAGGCCGGCGCCTCGGACTACATACTCAAGCCGTTTGAAGATGAATTTCTTCTAAGCAGGATAATTTCGAACATGAAGGCGGATGAGCAAAACGGCAGCGCTTCCCTGGGAGCCAGAAGGGTGTATATGGATTTCAACAAGTACATTTCAGGTGAACTTCGGAAGGCTGAGAAGGGTAATTACAGCATTTCACTAATCATGAGCGTTATAAACAAGGACAGTGCAGACTCGGGCTATGGAATGAAAGCCGAGGACAAGCTCTTTAGAGAGCTCTACAGCAAGATAAACAGCCTGTTTTGGGACACGGACATATTCATGAGCTTTGGAAACCAAAGCTACATAGGAGTGCTTCCCTTTTGCACTCAGGAGAACACTAGCGTTGTGGATGAAAAGATAAAGAGTCTTTTTGATGAAATAAAAATAACGGATGAACGATTCAAAAATTATTCCGTAGAAAACACTTTTGTCACATTCCCGACGGAGATATCATCCAGGGAGAGCCTGTTTCCGATGCTTACAGACAAGCTAAGAGCGGGCGAAGAAGCATAATCGGGAGGTGACTCAACATGGACAAGGCAAAGTACAAAGTCGCCACCGAGATCAAAAGATGCGAGCTGAATATGGCGATAAATGAAAATAAGCCGATAGATGTAATAAATTCCATTGCAGAAGAAATACTGAGGCTTGCGGATGGGAAGTATGAGCTATCGGAGATACTCGACAGCGTTGCATATAAAAAATATTTGGAGTACTTGGAGAAGCTAGCTCATATCAGTTAATGCCAGCCGCATATTCGATGGAGGTGTTTGCATTGAAAGTTAAAGAACTTATGGATATACTCAAAGGTCTTGATCAGAACAGGGATATAATAATAATTACGCCCAACAGGGACTATGATATCGTGGGAGTCAGAGAGGTCGAAACGATAGAAGGGCTCGATGAGTTTTATGCCATAGAGTACGAATAGGTTGCAAAAATAAAGCTTCATAGCCAGATATTTAAATGGAAAAGCCCTGCATGGCCGCTTTGATTGCGGTTTGATGCGGGGTTTTTTGGTATAATAGGAACAGGAGTTCTCATATCAGGAAAGGGGTGACGCCATGCAATTAAAATATGTGCTTTCTCGTGCAGGTGGCGGCAAGACAAGCGCTGTCTATGAAGATATAAGGAAATGCATGGAACAAAACCAGGCTGTAAAGCTGGTGCTTATGGTGCCCGAGCAGTTCACGCTGCAGGCGGAGACTGACATAATAGCTTCTCTGGGCAGTGCGGGGATAATGCAGTTGGAGGTCCTGAGTTTCCAGAGGCTGGCGCACAGAATACTCAGCGAGGTAGGAGGAATAAAACGTGTTCAAATAAACCAAAGCGGAAAGGCCATGCTGCTTCGGAGCATAATAGATGCAAACGCAGGCGAGCTGACGCTGTATGCGAAGGCCTCAAGGCAGGAGGGCTTCCTCTCGAAATGCAGCGCACTCATAGACGACTTAAAAATGCAGGATATAGCTCCCCAGAATCTAATGGCGTGCAGCGATGCCCTGGAGGAGGGTATGCTCAGACTCAAGCTGAGGGAGCTGGGCCTAATATATGAAAAATATACACAGGCACTGGAGGAAGGCTATGTTGACGAGCACGACTGGCTTAGGCTTCTGTCTCAAAGAATCAGCTCGAGCAGGCTGCTTGAGGGAGCGCATGTCTGGATAGACGGTTTTAGTGGTTTTAGCGCAGGCGAGCTCAGCGTAATAAACGAGCTTGTAAAAAAGGCGGCACAGGTCAGCGTAAGCCTCACGATCGACACGGAGCGGGGGCCGGACTATGAGATTTTTGCTGCAACCAGAAGGACAATGAAGGCGATTTCGGCATCTGCCAGTGAGGCGGGAGCCGGCGAGAGCACATGCAAGGTGCAGCTTGAAGCTGCAAGGCCTCCCGAGCTATTGCACCTGGAGAGAAATCTGTATGCCTACCCGTTCTCGAGATATGCAGGGGATATGGCCAGCATAAGGCTGTTTGCGGGCTCGAGCAGGCACAGCGAGGTTGAAAACGCAGCTATAGAGATAATAAAGCTCGCATCCGGCAGGGGCTACCGCTGGAGGGACATCGCCATAGTCACAGGCGCGCTCGAGGACTACGCGCAGATAATCAAAAGGACATTCAGCGAGTATGGCATACCGGTCTTCATAGACGAAAAAAGACCGATTACAAACAATCCTATAACAAGATTTGTTCTAGCGGCGCTAGACATTGCGGTCAGGGATTTCAGATATGAAGACGTATTCAAATTCATAAAGACCGGTTTTACGGAGCTTGAGCGGAGCAGCTGGGAGCGCCTTGAAAACTACGTACTAAGATACGGCATAAAGTCATCCGCCTGGCTGAGCGAGTTTGCACTGGGCTCGGACGAGGAGCGCTTGCTGGCAGAGCAGGCGCGCATAAAACTAGTGCCTCCTCTTGCAGGCCTGAAAAAGAAGCTCGGAAAAAAGAAGACGGTGAAGGAATTTACGAGCATCATATATGACTTCATGGTAGAGCTTGACATGCCTGAGAAGATAGAGCGATGGACTCAGCGCCTCATGGATGATTCCAGGCTCGAATACGTAAATGAAAACACCCAGATCTGGAACATAGTAATAGAGATATTCGACCAGATGGTTGAAATGATTGGTGACATGAAGGTTGACATACGCGAGTATGCCGGTATACTCTCTGCGGGCTTTGCAGAGCACAAGATAGGTGTAATACCGCCGACGATGGACCAGGTGATAGCAGGCAGCCTCGAAAGGTCGAAGAGCCATGAAATAAAGGCGCTTTTCGTGCTCGGAGTCAACGACGGCGTGCTTCCTGGCGGGTTTTCGGACGAGGAGCTCATACTGGACGATGAAAAACTCATAATGAAGGAGAATGGGGTCCGCATAGCTACAGACAGCATTACAAGGGCCGAAGAGGAGAAGTTCTCGATATACACATCCCTTTCAAAGCCGAGCGAACTTTTGCATATGAGCTATGCCATAGCTGACGAGGAAGGCAAGGCCCTAAGGCCCTCGATTATAGCGGATAGAATGAAAAAGCTCTATGCAGGCCTTCAGGTGGAATCAGATATAGTAGTCGACTCGGACAGGCGGCTTGCAATGCTGGTATCTCCTTTCCCGGGCCTAAGGCAGCTCTCCGAGCTCATAAGGCAGGAAATGGAGGCGTCGACAGAAGACAGCCTCTGGAGAGACCTGTATTCGTGGTATGCATCCAGTCCGCAGTGGAGTGAAAAGTCCGACATAGTATGCGAAGGGCTCTTCCACAAAAACCAGCAGGAGTATATGGGAGGCGGGCTCGCATCCAGGCTTTATACCAGTCCGCTTAAATCGAGCATTTCAAGGCTTGAGAGATTTGCAAACTGCCCATTTGCGCATTTTGTCAACTATGGCCTCTCGCCCAGGGAGCGGCCTGAATACACTGTATCAATGCCTGATATGGGAACGCTTTTCCACTCCTCAGTGGAGAAGTTTTCTAAGGAGATTTCAGACGAGAACATAAGCTGGAGAGAGCTGAAGCGAGAAAAAAGCGACGAGATAGTCGAGCGCGTAATAGACAGCATGGTGCCGGAATTCGGCAGCGGGGTGCTCTACAGCAGCCACAGATACAGCTACCTTGTAAACAAGATAAAAAGGGTCGGCAAGCGTGCGGCCTGGGCTATAGTGGAGCACATAAGAAGGGGAGAATTTGCGCCTCTGGACCACGAGGTGGAGTTTTCGGAATGCGGCAGCATCCCGGCCATAGTGATAGAGCTGCCGGGAGGAGAGAAAATAGAACTTTCGGGCAGGATAGACAGGGTGGACATATTGGGAGACGGCCGTGAAGGCTATGTAAAGATAATAGACTACAAGTCGGGCAGCAAAAAGTTCACGCTCTCGGATGCATACTATGGGCTTCAGATACAGCTGCTCGTATATATGGACGCATTGCTTGAAAACAAGCAGCTTCTCGAGTTTGACGAGCTCCATCCGGCCGGAGTGTTCTACTTTAGGATAGACGATCCGCTTATAGATGCAGATAAGCTGGGCGAGGACGACATAGAAAAGGGCATATTAAAGCAGCTCAAGATGAACGGAATAGTTCTGAAGGATGTAAGCGTTGTAAAGGCAATGGACTCCGAAATAGAAAGCGAAAGGTATTCGAGCATAATACCGGCAGAGGTCAAAAAAGACGGCGAGATATCCGAGCGCTCAAGCGCAGTCAGCGAATCTGAATTCAGGGGACTCATAGGTCACGTGAAAAATATCATACGCGAGATAGGCTCGGAGATACTAAAGGGCAAAATAAAGATACAGCCGTGCAGGAGCGGCAGCGAGATATCCTGCAGCTATTGCAAATTCAAGTCAATATGCCAGTTTGACACGCTTTTGGAGGACAACGAATACAGGAACATAAAGAAGCTTTCGGATACACAGGTGAGGGAGCTGCTTTCGGGAAGGGAGAGTTCAGATGACAAAGTGGACTAAGGAGCAAGAGACGGCAATAACTGCAAGACGCAAGAACCTTCTGGTGTCTGCCGCCGCGGGCTCGGGCAAGACTGCAGTGCTAGTTCAGAGGATAATAGAGCTAGTGCTGCGAGATCGCGTGGACATAGACCGGCTTCTGATAGTGACCTTCACAAATGCGGCCGCTGGCGAAATGAGGGAGAGGATAATGTCTGCGCTTGCAAGGGAAGCTGAGAAGGAAGGCGCCGACAGCGAATATATAAGAAGGCAGATAACATTGCTGAGCAAATCGTTCATAACGACGATGCACTCGTTCTGCATAGACGTGGTAAGAAGCAACTTCCACATAATAGACATAGATCCGTCCTTCAGGATAGCTGATGTGGCCGAGGCTGCAATACTCATACAGGAGTCTGCTGATGAGCTTTTCGAGGAATGCTACAAAAGGGCGCATCCTGACTTTATAGAACTGGTGGAGGGCTTTGGGGGAAACCGCGAGGACACAAAGCTGCAGGAGCTAATGCTGTCAATTTACGGCTTCATACAAAGCCAGCCATATCCTCTTGAGTGGCTCGAGCGGAGCGTGGAGAGCCTCAATGTAGGCGCTGATGAGATTGAGGACACAAGCTGGGGCCGCACAATAGCCGAAAGCTTCAGCTCGGAGCTCGAGGGCGCCGCGGACATACTTAGTCAGACGGGTTCAATATGCGCTCTTCCGGGAGGTCCGAGCGAATATGCGGCAACTCTGAAAGCCGACATGGAGAATGTGGCCGCTCTTAGGGCTTCGCTTGAAAGCGGGCTCTCCGGTTTCTATGCCCTGATGCCTGGCATCAAGCATGCAAGGCTGGCAACAATAAAGAAGGAACGCAAGGATGAGATAGACGAGAGGCTTCAGGAGGATGCGAAAAAACTCAGGGAGTCCTACAAAAAACTGATAGACTCCATGAAAAGCGACGTAGAGGGGACGACTCTGCAGGAGCACGCGCGGCAGCTTCAGCGAATGCATCCGCTCATGAAATATCTTAGCGGCATGATCGGCGAATTTGACGGGATATACAGCGCCAAGAAGCTGGAAAGGGGCCTGCTCGATTTTAACGACCTGGAGCACTATGCGCTGAAGGCACTGGAGAGCGATGAGGTCAGAAAGGAGCTCTCTGGAAGATTTGAATATATATTTGTCGACGAATACCAGGACAGCAACATAGTTCAGGAGACCATAATAGGCAGGATAAAAAGAGAAGACAACCTATTTCAGGTGGGAGATGTAAAACAGAGCATATATAGATTTCGCTTGGCTGACCCGACGCTGTTTATTGAAAAGTACGAAACCTACAGCAAGGACGGCAGCACAAAGGATCTCAGGATAGACCTGTCTAAGAATTTCAGGAGCCGAGAGGAGATACTCGGAAGCATCAACTTCATATTCAGGCAGATAATGTCAAAATCGCTCGGGGAGATAGACTATGATGAGGAGGCTTTCCTCTACAAGGGCACGGAATTCGAGGAATGCATGGGCTCGCCGGTTGAGATAAACATAGTCCAAAAAGGAAGCGACGGGCTCGATGTAGGCAGCGAACTCGAGGAGATGAGCGACATAGAGGCGGAGGCGAGGCTCACTGCATCAAGGATAAAGGAAATCGTGGGAGGGATGACTTACGACCCGAAGCTCGGAGCCTACAGGCAGATAGAATACAGGGACATCGTGGTACTCCTTAGGACTGTAAAGAGCTGGGCTTCCGTATTCACACAGGTGTTCAGGGAGGAAGGCATACCCGTCTACTCCGACGAGAGCAGCGGCTATTTCGACACCGTTGAGATGCAGATTTTCATAAACCTGCTGAGGCTCATAGACAACAAGAGGCAGGACATACCACTGATAAGCGTCATGAGATCGCCAATAGGCGGGTTTTCCATAGAGGAGCTTGTGCAGGTCAGGCTTGCCAGCAGGCAGTCAAGCTACCATGAGGCCCTTGAGAACTACGCGTCTTCCTGCGATGATGAGCTTGCGGAAAAGGTCAGGCGCTTTACAGGCAGGCTGGATGAGTGGGCTGACGAGTCAAGGATGATGAGGCTGGATGAATTCATATGGAAGCTGCTTGTGGACACCGGTTACTACTACTATGTGGGAGCAATGCCGGGAGGGGAGCAGAGACAGGCGAATCTGCGCATACTCGTTGACAGGGCGGGCCAGCTTGAGAAGTCAACCATAAGCGGACTTTTCAACTTCATAAGATTCATAGACAGGATGCTAAGGAGCAGCTCAGACATGGGTAGCGCCAAGGTGCTAAGCGAGAATGAGAACATAGTGAGGATAATGAGCATACACAAGAGCAAGGGCCTGGAGTTCCCTGTGGTGGTTATGGCCGGCCTTGGCAAGAAGTTCAACCTTAGGGATTCGAGCGCAGAAATCGTACTGCACAAGGATCTGGGAATAGGGCCAAGGTATGTCGAGCCGCAGCTGCGCTTTTACAGAAGGACTCTGCCCCAGATAGCAATCAAAAAGAGAATCGACATAGAGAGTCTCTCGGAGGAGATGAGAATACTCTATGTTGGCATGACAAGGGCTGTAGATCGGCTCATAATGATTGGAAGCGTCAGAGACGTCGAAAGCTCGGCCAAGAAATGGTGCAGACAGCTTGGCACATACAGCCTCGCGAGCGCGCTCGGCTTCATGGACTGGATATGCGCGGCTGCAGTCAGGCATAAGGATGCGCTTGCACTGCGCAGGCTGTGTGAAAATGAGCAGCTGCACGTGCTGTCTGACGGTCTCTCCTCATTTGATGTAAGGCTGCTGGACAGGTCACATGTGAGCATAGCCGAGGTGGAAAGGAGAAGGCGGGCCGAGAGCTTTGAAAAAGAGCTGAGCAATCTCAAGGAAAGCCCTGAAAATGGAGAGTTCTCTAAACTGATTTCCTCAAGATTCTCATGGAAATACCCCCATGCTGAAACAGTTAGCATACCTTCCAAAATATCTGTCACCCAGCTTTCAAGGATTTCAAAGGAAGGCTACGAGGGCTCTGCCTACAGCATACCGTCGCTTTCCAAATCTCCTTCATTCGTGGAGGGCAAGAAGGGCTTCACTGCCGCTGAGAAGGGAAGCATAAATCACTTTGTAATGCGCCACATAGACATGGAAAGGACGGCCAGTGAGGATGATATAATGCTCCAGGTGCAGGAGCTGGTCTCAAGGGAACTGCTTTCGCAGGAAGAGGCGCAAGTGGTGCAGGCAGGCATGATGCGGGACTTTTTCAGGAGCGAAATAGGCGAAAGGCTAAGGAAGGCACAGGAATCGCATAGGGAGGTACCCTTCGTCATACAAAGGAAGGCGTGCGAGGTAATGCCGGAGCTTGAAGGCTGCGAGGACCCTATATTAATTCAGGGGATTGTAGACTGCTATTTCCAGGAAGACGGAGAGCTGGTGCTGCTCGACTACAAGACGGACAGGGAGCAGGAGGGAATCGAAGAGAGCGCCGCACAAAAATACGGGGCGCAGCTCGAGCTTTACAGGGAGGCCCTTGAAAAGCTGACCGGAATGAAGGTAAAGGAGGGGTATATATATCTGCTGAGCATTTCAAAGCAGGTTCGCATATTCTAAGAAACCACATATAGATCAAACAAAAAAAGGGCTGTCTCAAAACAGGAAAAATAAACCTGTTAGAGACAGCCTCTTTGATATTTCTCAGTACTATTTCATGGCTGCAATGTGGGCGATTTCAACTATTTCAAGTGCACAGGACCTGCTCAGGTCTATGAATTCGGCTCCAGACAAAATAAGAGGCCTGGATATATCCGAAGGGTTTATTTTAACTATCTTGGCAACCTTTCCATTGCTTAGGCGGACGTATTCTCCTATGTAAAACATCGAAACCTTCTGCAGGAATGTCGTGAGGCAGAGGGGGTCCAGTTTTCCGCAAAGCTCGCTTTTGAGGACCTCGAGAGCGTGAAAAGGTGACTCCTTGCCCTTGTAGGGCCTTTTGGAGGTTATCGCGTCGAAAATATCGGCAACGGCTATAATTTTTGCAAATGGGCTTATTTCCTCTCCGCGCAGGCCTAAGGGATAGCCGGAGCCGTCAATTTTTTCATGGTGCATGAGTATGCCGGAGGCTGCCATGGGGCTTATGTGGCGTATGTCCTTGACAAGTTCGTATCCCAGGATGGAGTGCCGCTTGATTGCAGTGAACTCCAGACGTGTCAGACATCCAGGTTTGTTGAGTATGCGCTCGTCTATCTTGACCTTTCCTATGTCATGCAAAAGCGCAGACTGCGCGAGCATCATCAGCTCGCTCTCTGTAAAGCCCAGCCATCGGCCCAGCATTATAGAAAGCACAGATACATTTACGCAGTGCCTTTGTATGTATTCATCTAAAGAGCGTTCCTTGACTATGCTTTCCAGAACTATAGAGTAGTCCCTGAAATTCTCAAGCAGCTGTACAGACATGCCCTCGACTGCCCTTGAATCGAGTTTTCCGCTCGATTGGACATCGCGTATTACGGATTTTATTCCGTTTGAAAGCTGCTTTAAGCATACCTCTGTCCTGACTATGCGTTTTACCCTGCTGTTTCGTGACGCCATCACATCTTCAGCAAGCTCAACTTGTATGCATGCGAGCTTATAGGGGAATCTTTCCTTGAGCCGTGACACAATGCTATCATTTAGAACGACGCCCCTGCTCACAATGCAAGAGCCGTTCGAATCGAAAAAATCATCGCCCAGGATCATGCCGGCGTTTAGGTTTAAAACAGGAACTGTTGTGGTTTTATGCTGCATAAAAACACCTCCGGCAGTGATGCATAGGAATTATGATGCTGAGGATATGGGGAAATATACCTATCATAAAAATGAATATAACACATATAGTCCTGATTTTAAAGCTGGTAAATTCATTTTTGTGAATTTTTATAAATTGTCTCCATCTAGTATTGGAATCATTATTATGAATTTGCAGCCCTTCCGATACGAACTGTCCAGAATTATTCTCCCTTTGTGGTTTTCTATTATTTTCTGAGTTATTGCAAGCCCAAGGCCCGTACCGCCCGTCTTTGGATTCCTGGAGGATTCGCCCCTTACAAAAGGCTCGAACAGGTCACCTTTGAAATCCTCTGATATGCCAACGCCTGTATCACGTACTATTATGAATGCTGAGTCCTCTGTGGCCTTCAGCTTTATGAAAAGCTCAGTGCCTCTGCCGCTGTACTTTATGCTGTTGTTTATTATGTTTCCGATTGCCCGCTCCAGTTGCTTTGGATTTACAAGGCATTCCACAGGCTGGTCGGGTATTTCGAAATCGTACTTCATATCATTTTGCTCCAGCTCGTCGATATAGTTGATTATAATCTCGCGCGTCACCTCGCAAATGTCAAGGCGCTGGAAATCCCTTGTGCCGCTCTCGGTTCCGAGTCTGGACAACTCGAAAAGGTCCTGTATCAGGCTGTTTGCGCGTCTGGCATTGGCAATAATTATATCCAGATATTTATCGACGGTTTCCGGGGGCAGGTCCTTTTCATTCTTAAGAATTTCGCAGTAGCCGAGTATGTTGGTGAGCGGGGTCTTGAGGTCGTGAGATATATATAGCACCAGGTTTTTCCTGTTGTCCTCAGTCTCCTCGCGCAGGTTTATCTCATTTTCTATCTTCTGGGCCATCTGGTTTACAGCGTCACGCAAATCCTCAAATTCGTTTTTGGAGCTGAATTTAATGCGCGTGCTGTAGTCTCCGGCAGATATGGTCTTGACTCCCTGAAGCAGCTTGTTTATCGGAGATATGATAAGAGACGAGGTTATCTTGGCGTATATAAGAAGCACCATTATAAGGCTCACTGTGAACGTCTTAAGAAAGACCTGCATTACGTTTTCGGCCTTAGCCGAGCTGCTTGATGCCGAGGTTGCAAACAGCACGAGGCTTTGCTGCTCTTTTACGTTCAGGAATTTGTAGCGGGGAGTGTTGCTGAGCATCAAATCCAGCATGTTTTCCTTGGGATATCTGTAGCCTATGCTGTGAGGGCTGTTGTACTGCTGTGTTATTCTGAAATTAGAGTCGAGTATCTCCACATACGAGACATCCGACACGCCGTATTTCTGGCAGGCCTTGTCTATGCCGTCCTCAACTATGCTGCTGTGCAGGGCTGAAAGATCAAAGTTGTCCGGTTCTATGTTTTTTTCGACATAAGAAAATCCAAAGAAGGAGGTTGTAACCGTCACTGCAATCATGAGAAAAAACAGTATAAGGTAGTTGAGAAAAAACTGGGTCGATATTGAGATTTTTCTGTTGAGCAGCCCTATGCCATACTTACTTAGCTTTATCATCTTTATCATCCATCCTGTATCCGATTCCCCTTATGGTTTTAATGTATTCGGGGTCCTTTGGATCTGTCTCAATCTTGTCGCGCAGATGGCTCACATGAACCATGAGCGTGTTGTTGTCACCCACATAAGGTTCGTCCCATACGGACTCATAAATCTGTTTCTTGGTGAATATTTTGCCCGGATTCTCCAAAAAAAGTCTGAGCATCTTGAATTCCTTGGGGTTGAGCTCTATGGAAACGCCGTCCTTTTCGACGGAATAATCATCAAGATCCATGACAATGCCGCCGTTGCGCAGCTTGTCCTCAGGGGCCTTCATGGGGTTGTATTCCATGTACCGCCTGAGCTGGGCGTTTACACGAGATATGAGCTCTATCACGCTGAAAGGCTTTATCACATAGTCGTCGGCGCCAAGCCCCAAGCCGAGAATCTTGTCTGCCTCCTCGGTTCTGGCGGTAAGCATTATGACGGGGACCTTGCTGCGCTTTCTTATGCGCTGCAGCAGGGCGAAGCCATCCATCTCGGGCATCATTATGTCGAGTATTATAAGGTCAATCCTCTCGCGTGTAAATATTTCAAGTGCCTCAACGCCGTTTGACGCTTCGAACACCTCGTAGCCCTCCTTTGCAAGGTGGAGTGTTACAAGCTGACGTATATCCTCTTCATCCTCTGCTATAAGTATGTTGACGTTCATTGTGGCCTCCTTTGAAAAATAAGCATATAGATACATATACCCAAAACATCTGCGGACATAGCTTATTTTTGTGATGAACGCGTCAGAGGAGCCATATAAATGTGCTATAATAAAATATTATATGAAACTTCCAGAAAGGATGGGTAAATCATGAAGCTTAACATCAAGAGGCTGAGCAAGGATGCAATAATGCCGTGCTATGCACATCCGGGTGACGCAGGGCTTGACGTGTTCTCGGTGGAGGAAACACTAATCAAAGCAGGTGAGGCCCAGCTTGTCGGGACCGGAATAAGCATAGAGCTTCCTTCGGGAACGGAGGCCCAGATTCGCCCAAGAAGCGGCCTGGCTTTAAAACACTGCATTACAGTTCTCAACACCCCGGGAACCATAGATGAGGGCTACAGGGGAGAGATAAAAGTCATTCTGATTAACCACGGAAAAGACCCGTTCAAGGTTGAAAAAGGAATGAAAATAGCCCAAATGGTAGTGCAGCCGGTGCTCAGAGTAGAGGTGGCCGAGACTGGCGAGCTATCTCAGAGCAGAAGGGGCGAGCGCGGCTTTGGTTCAAGCGGATACTAGGGGAGGAGTGGAATTATGAATTTACTTTCGATTTTTTTCATAGCAATAGGACTTGCAATGGATGCCTTTGCAGTTTCGGTAAGCGGAGGAGTGGCTGCAAAAAAGCCAAGGATAAATGATGCGCTCAAATTGGGACTGTTTTTCGGGTTTTTCCAGGGAGCAATGCCTGTTATAGGCTGGCTGGCCGGAGCCGGCTTCAAGTCATACATATCTGGAGTCGACCACTGGATTGCATTCCTGCTGCTTGGAGCAATAGGCCTTCACATGATACACGAAGCCAAGAACAAGGACGAAGAGTGCGGAGAAGAGGACATCAGCCATCTGAGCATAAAGCTGCTTATCGCGCTTGCAGTCGCAACGAGCATAGACGCGCTCATAGTGGGCGTGGGCTTTGGCGTTTTGAACACGCCGCTTGTCAGCGCTGCGCTAATAATAGGCATAGTCACATTCATACTCTCTTTCTGGGGCTATTTCATAGGCAACAAGTTCGGCTGCATGCTAAGCAGCTGGTCGGAATATCTTGGAGGAGCTTTCCTCATAGGCATAGGACTCAAGATACTCTTGCAGCATACGATTTTCGTGTAGGACAAAAACATAAATAATCCATACAATATTTATAACGATATTTTAAAAAAATATGCGGTATGATATAATTATTATCAAGAATGCTCATGCTACAGAATACAGATATACGTCAAAGCAAATGTTCGCAGCATTTTGAAAGCACTCAAGAAAGCATGTGACAATGGCAAACCTGCTTAAAGGCAGGGACGCAAAGCCATGGGTCTAAAGGGAGAATCCCCATGATTGCCAGGCTGCCGGAATGCTTATATGCTAAATCCAGCATAGTAAAAGCGCCGGAAACGGTGGGCGCTTTTGTAAGCATCCCACAAATACCTTTAAATAAGCAGGGGGTGTTGTAATGGGAATCAAGATAACCAACGAACTAGTAAGATTTGTTTACCTGAATACGCCTGACAAGTGTGCGGTGGAAAGGGAGCTCGACAGACTGTATGACATAATAAGCAACAACCTGAGCAAGGCAAAGAGCGCTCGCGATTTGAAAAACGCCCAGAGCGATTTTGACATGCTGATTCAAATATCAGAGGTTCTAAAGCAAAGGGGTGACTTTGCGAGCAGTGAAGTTGAAAGGTACATCCAAAAATCAGGCGCATTGATTGAAAAGCTTGAATTGAAAAAGGAGTACATAAGAAGAAAGAGAAGCTACAGCGGAATCTACATATATGCATAGGCCTTCAATATGAAGGCCTTTTGCTTTGTATATGGGGAAGAAATCTGCTAAAATGGTTAGTGACATCAAAAAATACAGCGAAAGGCGGCATCAAATGATAAGATCAATAACAATACTAATATACCTTGTGACATACCTGACTTCATCGCTTGGAAAGCTAAGGCGGGTTTCACAGCTCGAGCAGGCAGGAAAAAGGGATGAGAAGGACAAAATCGTAAACGATACAGTGAGCAAATGGGCTAAAGCAATTGTAAGGCTCAGCGGCTCGAGAGTGAGCGTCCAGGGCCAGGAGAACATTCCCAGCGACAGGGCCGTAGTTTTTGTGAGCAACCACCAGAGCAACTTCGACATACCAATACTCCTGGGTTGCATAGACAAGCCCAAGGCTTTCATAGCCAAAATAGAGCTCAGAAAACTGCCTGTGATAAGCAGCTGGATGGACAAGATGGGCTGCATATTCATGGACAGGAGCGATGCGAGACAGTCACTCAAATCCATAAGCCAAGGCTCTGACAATGTCAAAAGCGGATATTCGATGGTAATATTCCCGGAGGGCACAAGGAGCGAGGACGGCGGGCTCAAGGAGTTCAAGCCGGGAAGCCTGAAGCTGGCAACGAAGGCGCAGGCGCCAATAGTGCCGGTAACCATAATAGGCTCAAAGGACATAATGCTCAAAGGCAAACTGAGCGTATATCCTTCGGACGTTCGCATAATAATATCAAAGCCTATATATACCGATGAAATTTCTAAGGAAGACGAGAAAAATCTGGGCGACATAGTGCGCGGTGAGATACTCAATAATCTTGGACAGACTCAGGAGGCGTAGCGGTTTGAAAAACAACATATACGGACTCTTGCTGGACACTGATTTTGAAATAAGGACTCTAAGGGATGAAGCATCTGATGCGGACATACTAATACCTCTGGGTGAGAGGACGCTTAATATCGAAATGGAAGGACTGCCTGGATACCTGGGCGACAGGCTCCAATCGTGCATGGCGGCCAACATACTAATAAGGCTCTCAAAGGAAAAGGGCAATGCGTCTGCGACGGTTCACATACTAAGAAGCATAGACCTTTATTCGGCAATGCTCAATTTTGAAATCGACTGCTCGAGGTGCTCTATAAGCATAATTGATGAAGGCTACAGCGTGCTCATGAGAATAAAGCAGAGCATATAGATGGTTTCAACGCTGCAAACCGGGGTAAAATAACATATTATCAAGAATAGGCGTTCAGACTGGATTTGAACGCCCTTTTTTTAAAGGAGTGAATACATATTGAAAAGTCAAAGCAGCACGCCTATTTTAGACGCGGTAGTAGAATGCTGCGACAAGGAAACTATACACTTCGATGTTCCCGGGCACAAAGGCGGAAGAGGCCTGTCGGATTTTGACAAGATACTCAGAGAAAAAGGGCTTAAGCTGGACATTAGCTCGGCCAAGCCTGTAGATTCTCTCAACAACCCAAGCGGAGTGATAAAACAGGCCCAGGAGCTTGCAGCTGAGGCCTTCAATGCAGACCACTGTTTTTTCATGGTAGGGGGAACAACCGCCGCGGTGCATGCTATGATAATGAGCACATGCAAGCCCGGAGAAAAGATAATAGTGCCCAGGAATTCGCACGAATCAATTATTAAGGGATTGGTGCTCAGCGGAGCCGTGCCCATATATGTTCAGCCGGGCGTCAATAGAGAACTCGGGATAAGAACCGGGGTTTCGTCAGCAGCAATAAAAGAGGCCATAAACAGAAATAAAGATGCAAAGGCTGTTTTGCTTATGAACCCTACATACTATGGAGCCACCTCAAACATAAGTGAAATAGTAAGACTGGCGCACTCAAGGGGCATGGTAGTGCTAGTGGATGAGGCCCACGGGACGCATTTTGGATTCCATGAAGACCTGCCAATGTCTGCAATGGATGCGGGGGCAGACATGAGCGCTGTGAGCATTCACAAGACAGGGGGCTCGCTTACACAAAGCTCAATGCTGCTTGTCAAAAATGGGATGGTTGATCACAGAGCTGTAATGACAACCGTGCAGCTAATGCTGACAACAAGCGCTTCATATCTGCTGCTTGCAAGTCTCGATGCGGCAAGGAAGAATCTTGCAACCATGGGAGATGAGCTGGTGGGCAAGGCTGTAAAATTTTCAAGGGCAGCGCGTGACAGGATAAATTCAATAGAAGGCCTTTATGCCTTCGGCAAAGAGCTTATAAACGGAGACGATATATTCGGCTTTGACGAGACAAAGCTTGGCGTGTGCGTATCCGGCATAGGACTTTCAGGGTTTGAGGTATACGACATGCTGAAAGAGGAGCACAATATACAGGTGGAGCTGGCGGACGGCAGCAACATACTTGCCATAGTCAGCCTGGGCGACTCCGAATCAGACATAGACGCCCTTGTGGAGGCGCTTGAGGATATAAGCACAAGGCATGCAAAGGGCTGGCGCCAAATAGAGCAGCCTATACTTGAAAATCCATACGTGGTAATATCGCCAAGAGAGGCTTTCTACAGCCCCAAAAGGACTGTAATGCTTGAGGATGCAGCAGGCGAGGTGGCGGGAGAATCCCTTATGCTCTATCCGCATGGAATCCCTATATTTGCAATAGGAGAGAGAATAACGAGCGAAATGATAGACTACATAAGCTTTCTCAAGGAACAAAGCGCTGTGCTCGTTGGAACTGAAGACCCTGATGTAGAGTACATTAAAATACTAGGAATGTAAATGAATAAGTGAAAGATGGCTCACTGTAGTGGGTCATCTTTTTTTTCTGCGGATAATTAAATGCAGATGCATGGAATATTTATAATGTGCAAAAGCAAACAACTATAATTACATTAAAATAAATTAAGAAAAGTCTAAGGTTTGTATAATGTTAATATATGTACATTATGGGTATGAAGCACTATAGGGATGCATAATATTCCAACGTTATGAATGCCGGCTCGAAAGAGAGCAAATAGTAAAGAATAAAACGGGGGTGGGATTACATGTTTAGGAGTATTAAGCTGGGCGGTAAAATGTCAATGCTGTCAGGTTTCATGATTCTTATGCTGCTTGTTGTGGGTGGGGTAGGCTACTACTTCAACATGAAGGCCAATGAGAATATTGAATTGATTTTCAGCAACACAATGGAGTCTGTGGAACATCTTGAAAAAGCGTCGGCAAACGTAGCGGATGCTGAAAAGAACCTGCTCGAGGTGATAAACTCCTCAAGAGCTGGCGACATGAATAGTGTCGAGAAATACATAGGCAAGATAGGCAAGGACGGCGAAGAGCTCACAGGCAATATTTCAACCTACGAGAAGACCCCTATGGATCAGCTCGAAAAAGAACAGCTGGCGGCCTTCAAGGAGAACAGGACCAACTTCGGGCAGAAGATGGAGGCTATATTTGAACTTTCCAGGGAAGGAAAGCCTGATGAGGCATATGACGTATTCAAGGCCTCGGAGGGGATGCTTACAGAGTACCACACTGCGCTCAATGCGCTTGTGGACTACAACATAAAAAGCGCGGAAGCCATAAAGCAGAAAAATCTGAATGAATCAAAGAGCGCATCATTGGCAATGATTCAGATAATAATAGCAGCCGCTGCAATATGCATAGCAGCCAGTTATTTCATAACCCGTGGAATAGTAAAGGCCGTGCTTGAAACAGACAAGCATCTGGATTTAATAGCAAGAGGCGATCTCAGCCGTGATGTGGACAAGCAGCTGCTTGAGAGAAACGATGAAATGGGGCAGATTGCCAAGTCGATGCAGGGGATGCAGGAGGGCCTCAGAAACCTGCTCGAAAGCATAAGGGTTTCGGCTGGAACGATAACGGAATCCTCGGAGAACCTTTCCAAGATAACGAATGAATCTACACTTGCAGCCAATGAGGTTGCCAAGGCGATGCAGGAGGTAGCACAAAGCTCCACAGAGCAGGCTGGCGACGCTGAAAACGTCGCAATCAAGGCAACCGAGCTTGGAGATGAGATAGAGCAGGCAAGCAGGTTCATAAGCGATATGAATACGCTCTCTGACGAGACAGCGCAGCTTAGCATCCAGGGAAGCAAGGCCATAGAGCTTGTAGACCTCAAGGTGGACGAGAGCAACAAGATGACAGAGCAGGTAAGCATGGAAATTCAGGGCGTATACGATTATTCTAAGAACATAGAGTCTATAGTTGCAATGATAGACAACATAGCAAGCCAGACAAATCTGCTTGCGCTCAATGCATCCATAGAGGCGGCGAGAGCCGGCGATGCGGGACGCGGATTTGCAGTAGTAGCGGAGGAGATAAGAAAGCTCTCCGAGGGTACAGAAAGCGCCACCAGCGAAATAAAGGATCTGATAGTGACCGTACAGAAAAAATCACACGAAGCTGTAAGCACCATGGAAGATGCCAAGGCTGCGGCACTTGAACAGAACAAGTCTGTAACAGAGACAAGAAGAATATTTGAAGATACGCTGCTTATACTGGAAAAACTCAATGAAAAGATTGACCAGGTCAGCGAGAGTGCCGAAAAGATAGAAATGCATAAGGGCATAATAATCGACTCTATACATGACATATCTGCCTTGACAGAGGAGACCTCGGCAGCCACTGAGCAGACATCCGCAAGTACGCAGGAACAGCTGGCCTCGATAGAGGAGATAGAGAGCCTTTCTGAGGAGCTAAGCAGCATAGCCAGGAATATGGACGAGGAGCTTGGCAAGTTCAAATTCTAAACTCAGATAATTTTACAATTGAACAGCGACATCGCAGCAGGACAAAAAAATAGAATCCCGAAAAGGATTCTATTTTTTTGCCTTAGTTTTCAAATGCATTCGACACAGTATTGTCCACCTGATATGAGATAAGCACACGCTTAAGATATTCAAGAGTCTTTTTGGATGACTCATCCGGAGAATAGGAGACCTGGCCGTCCACAACACGGGACAGGAGAGACTGGTATATGAGCATGCTCATCTCGTTTATGGCGTCTATATCGTCAGCCATTATATAGCCTTCACTCACGCAGTCTTCAAGTATGGCTTTGTTCCTAGCATATATGTTTTTCTTCTGAAGCATCAGAAGTGTTGAATCCTTGTGCTCACCAAGCTCCTCTGAGAATATCTCATAGTACTGCTCAACTATGTCAGGAAGCGAGCTGCTGAATTTGTCGAAGAATATGGTGTAGAACACCTGAGGCCTTTCGAAGGAATACTTGCAGAAGGCGCTCCAAATGTTGAGATACTTTTCAAGAGAATTCCTGGCTCCCTTTGTATAAGATGAGAGATTCCTCGAGTATTCCCTCAGGTATTTCATGGATGCAAAAAACACGAGGTGTTCTAGATTTTCGAAATAGTTGTAAATAGTGGCGCTGTTGTAGCCGGCAATGTCTGAAACCTTTCTTATGGTAACATTTTCAAAGCCCTGCTCTTCTATTATTTTCTGTGTCGCCTCTATGAAATAGCTCATCATCCTTATCTTTTGCATTCTTTTTTTGACTTCAGAGGTTTTGCTGTACATATATAATCACCCTAAATAAGTATTTTGTTGATTTTCAAATGTGATTATAACACAAATATAACCGCTAACATATACGGTTGGGGGTAATTTTTGAACAAAATAATAATTGTGAAATTTTTTTCGATAAATAAAACTAATGCTAAGAGCTTGCAAATACAGAAAAGTATTATAGAAGTCCTCTATCATAATCATGATTATTATATAATTTTGGTTGCAAAATAAACTGGATCGTGTATAATTATAACAAAGAGTAGAAGTTTCAAAAAAACTCTGAAAAATCAAAAAACGTTTCACAGACTGGATTTGAAAAAACCTGCAGGAGTTTTAAAGCAAATCTATCATTTTAAAGTATGAAGGGAGTGTCTGTTGATGAAATTGGAATTGGGTAATTTTTATGTTGAGGAAATCGTTTTCGGAGAAAAAACGTCATTCAAGGACGGCGTGCTTACTATAAACAAGCAGGAGGCTCTGGACTATGTTATGGAGGATGAGAACATAACACATGCGGAGCTTCATATTGTAAAACCCGGCGACATGGTAAGACTTTGCCCTGTCAAAGAGGCCATAGAGCCAAGGATCAAACTTGACGGCAGAACTTATTTCCCTGGAGTTACAGACGAAGAGCTTACAAGATGTGGCGAGGGAAGAACTCATGCCCTTAAAGGCTGCAGTGTTCTTGTGGTAGGCAAGCACTGGGGAGGATTCCAGGATGGACTTATAGATATGGGCGGCGAGGGAGCAAAGTACACATACTACTCGACGCTTAAGAACATAGTTCTTGTGGGAGATACTAACGAGGACTTCGAAAAGAACGAGCAACAGAAAAAGAATAAGACTCTAAGATGGGCCGGTCACAAGCTTGCTGAATATATAGGAAAGACAGTAAAGGACATGGAGCCTCAGGAAATAGAGACATACGAGCTTGAGCCTGTTACACAAAGAAACGACGAAGTAACAAAGCTTCCGGGAGTAGTATTCGTAATGCAGCCTCAGTCTCAGATGGAGGAGCTTGGCTACAATGATCTTGTTTATGGCTGGGACATGAACAGAATGGTGCCAACATTCATGCATCCAAACGAAGTGCTTGATGGAGCGATCATATCAGGAAGCTTCATGCCATGCTCTTCAAAATGGTCGACATATGACTTCCAGAACTTCCCTGCCCTAAAAAGGCTATACGCTGAGCACGGCAAGACAGTCAATTTCCTTGGAGTAATAATGTCGAACCTAAACGTGGCACTTCAGCAAAAGCAGCGTTCAGCTCTTTTCGTGGCACAAATGGCCAAGACTCTTGGAGCACAGGGAGCAATAGTTGCCGAGGAAGGCTACGGAAATCCGGATGCTGACTTCATAGCATGCATAGTGGCCCTTGAGAATGAAGGCATTAAAACTGTAGGCCTGACAAACGAGTGTACAGGAAGGGACGGTTTCTCGCAGCCGCTTGTTACTCTAGACGAGAAGGCAAATGCCATAGTTTCTTGCGGCAACGTATCTGAGCTAATAGAGCTTCCTCCTATGCCAGTAGTACTCGGAGAACTGGAAGCTCTTGCTAGAGATGGTCTTTCTGGCGGATGGGCAGGAGACGAGATACTAGGCTCTTCAGTGAAAGCTGACGGCTCTGTGATAATGGAAAACAATGCCATGTTCTGCGGAGATCAGGTTGTAGGCTGGTCTACAAAGACTATGAAGGAATTTTAGTACTCTAATATAATCCTGACGGAGGTGCGAATAGATGAAAAAAGCAATCTTATACTTGAACCAGTTCTTTGGACAGGTAGGCGGTGAAGACAAGGCTGATTACGAGCCTGAAATAATAAACGGACAAGTAGGCGCGGCTATGATGCTTAACGGAGTTCTAGAAGGTGCCGAGGTGACACATACTGTAATATGTGGTGACAACTTCATGGGAACGTACAAGGATGAGGCCATAAGGAGAATACTTGGATTCCTTGATGACAAGGAATTCGACATATTCCTTGCAGGGCCGGCATTCCAGGCAGGAAGATACGGCGTGGCATGTGGAGAAATATGCAAGGCTGTAAAGGAAAAGTACAATGTACCTGTAGTTACATCTATGCATGTTGAAAATCCTGGAGTTCAGATGTTCAAGAAGGACATGTACGTGATGATAGGCGGAAACAACGCAGGCAGAATGAGACAGGACATGAGCGCTATGGCTAAGGTGGCCAACAAGATTATTGCAGGAGAGAAAATCGGACCTGCGGACGCTGAAGGATTTTTCCCAAGAGGAAAGAGGCATCAGTACTGGAGAGAGGATGGAAAGCCTGCTTCTGAAAGAGTAGTTGACATGCTGCTTAAAAAGCTAAGCGGTGAAGAGTTCCAGACAGAGCTTCCAATACCTAAGTCAGATAGAGTAGAAATAGCTGCGCCTATAAAGGACCTTTCGAAGGCTACTATAGCTGTAGTTACTACAGGCGGAATAGTTCCTGTTGACAACCCTGACAGAATCCAATCGGCTTCAGCCACAAGATGGGGAATGTATGATGTGACAGGGCTTGAAAGGCTTGAAGGTGGCGTTTATAAGACAATACACGCCGGATTCGACCCTGCTGCTGCAGACGCTGATCCAAACGTTATAGTTCCGCTTGACGCTCTTAGAGCATATGAAAAGGAAGGCAAGATAGGAAAGGTTCACCAGTACTTCTACTCAACAGTTGGAACTGGAACTACAGAGGCAGAAGCTGCAAGAATGGCCAAGGAAATAGTTGTAAAGCTTAAAGAAGGCGGAGTTGACGGCGTTATCATGACTTCTACCTGAGGCACATGTACACGTTGCGGTGCAACGATGGTAAAAGAAATAGAAAGAGCCGGATTCCCTATAGTACAAATGTGCAACTTGATCCCTGTTGCCTCTACAGTGGGAGCCAACAAAATAGTACCTACAATATCAATACCATATCCTTTGGGAGATCCTTCAACATCCAAGGAGCAGCAGTGGAAACTTAGGTATCACAGGGTTGGAACGGCACTAGATGCTCTAACGGTAGATGTTCAGGAACAGACAATATTCAAGGTGAAAATATAAAATCCAAACGCAATCCAAACGCAATCCAAAATATAATTGAAAAATAGAAAATAAAATTGAACGGCAAAAGTGAAAAATGTACGGAAAGCTTTAATCAGGAGTGATTGCATGATGCATCACTCCTGATTAGGCAATAAATATTGTATCTAAATAACCCCTTATATAATATACAATATAAACATGAGAAACTTATTACAATGCAGAAAACATAGCAAATAATATGACGATAAGTTAAAAAAATAACTAAGTGTCAAAACTAACTTTGGCTAGCAAAAAAGGAGGAATTTAATTGGTATCATTAAATAGTGAAGCTCCCCAAGTGAAAAAGCCAGACAACAAGGTGTTCTATATATCAATGCTTATAGTTCTTGGAATAGTTGGATGGGGAATGCTTTTCAAGGATAACTTTGCAACATTTGCAAGCAACCTTCTTTCTTTTCTTTCAGAAACATTTGGCTGGGCATATCTTATGTCCATGTTCGTGTTTGTAGTTTTTGCTGCAGGCCTTGCATTCAGCAAGTTTGGAGATGTAAAGCTCGGACCTGATGATTCGACGCCTGATTATAGTACTACATCATGGTTTGCGATGCTATTTGGCGCAGGCATGGGCATAGGCCTTGTTTTTTGGGGCGTGGCGGAGCCGATTTATCACTACCTTGCGCCGCTGGGTGTAGAACCGGGCTCTAAAGAAGCTGTCGATTTCGCATTCAAGACATCGTTCAAACATTGGGGATTCCATCCCTGGGCGAATTACAGCGTCATAGGACTGGCTCTTGCGTATATGCAATTTAGGAAAGGAAAGCCGGGCCTCATAAGCAGCATATTCATACCTATATTTGGCGAAGAGAGAGTCAAAGGGCCTATAGGCAAGACTATAGATATACTGGCTGTATTCGCAACGGTTGCAGGAGTTGCAACATCCCTTGGAATGGGAACTCTTCAAATAGGAAGCGGAATCAGCTATATATTCGGCATAGAACAGACAACAATGATGAATATAATGATAATTGCTATTGTTACAGTAATCTACATCTGGACTGCGGTGAGCGGCATAGACAAGGGAATCAAGATACTAGGAGATATCAATCTGTGGCTTGCAGGAACACTTCTTGTGGGAACATTCCTCATAGGGCCTAAGGTGGCCACGATGAATGCGTTCTCAAACGGCCTTGGACTGTACCTAAATGACTTTTTAAAGGATTCAATGTCGATTAATGCATTTGGAGACAACAGCTGGCTTAAAAGCTGGACAGTATTCTACTGGGCATGGTGGATAGCTTGGGCTCCATTTGTTGGTTCGTTCATAGCGCGTATATCAAGAGGTAGGACAATCAGAGAGTTTGTGGGCGGAGTAATATTTGCGCCTGCAGTGGCATCTTTCATATGGTTTGCAGTGTTTGGAGCTCTTGGAATAGGACTTTCGGATAAGATTGGCCTTGATGGGCTCAAGGCTGCGGTAGGTGCGCCTGAAACTGCATTGTTTGCAGTTATGCAACATTACAATTTTGGAACGCTACTGTCATTCATCACTCTTTTCCTCTTGTGCACATTCTTCATAACATCAGCAAACTCGGCTACATTTGTACTAGGAATGCTTACATCTGAAGGAGATCTGAATCCTTCGAATCAAAAGAAAATAATATGGGGACTCTTCCAGGCGCTCCTTGCAACCGCACTTCTTCTTGCGGGAGGTCTTCAGTCGCTTCAGACCATATCTGTAGCAGCGGCTTTTCCTTTCATAGGAGTAATGCTTCTTGCCTGTGTTTCACTTTTAAAGGTGCTATCGGAGGACTCCAAGTCAAAGAAATAAATTTGTGAACTGCTGAATAACAAGCCAAAAATTTGTGCTGCAGGATATATATCTGCTGCTATTTTTGGCTTGTATATCGATATGCATTGTTAAAATATAAATAATGTTTCCATCTTTTGCGTTTGAGTATAAATATAGTGTCATCATATGATTAATTTATGCAAAATGGTGTCTCTATCAAAAAATATAATATGTTGTTTTTTCAATGGAAATATATTCAGTTATAAGCATTATTTTGGTATATTTTAATATGATGACATTTATTTGACATTGTGATATAAAATCACACCATGCATGAATAAAAATGCATGCATAAACAGGAGGGGTTTAAGTGGAAAATGTATACGATTTGGCCATAATAGGTTCGGGTCCTGCAGGGCTGGCGGCAGCGCTATACGGAGCTAGAGCAAAAATGAAGACACTTATGATCGAAGGTCAGAAAGTGGGCGGACAAATAGTAATAACTCACGAGGTTGCCAACTACCCTGGATCAGTTAGGGAAGCCACAGGTCCATCACTTATAGAGAGAATGGAAGAGCAGGCAAACGAGTTTGGCGCTGAGAAGGTAATGGACAAGATAGTAGACGTTGACTTTGACGGCAAGATAAAAGTAATAAAAGGCGAAAAGGCCGAGTACAAGGCAAAATCAGTAATACTTGCAACAGGAGCGGCTCCAAGACTTGCAGGCTGCCCAGGAGAGCAAGAGCTTACAGGCAAAGGCGTATCATACTGCGCAACTTGCGACGCTGACTTCTTCGAGGACATGGAAGTGTTCGTAGTAGGCGGAGGAGACACTGCGGTTGAAGAGGCTATGTACCTTGCCAAGTTTGCAAGAAAGGTTACAATAGTACACAGAAGAGATGAGCTAAGAGCTGCCAAGTCTATACAGGAAAAGGCGTTCAAGAACCCTAAGCTTGCTTTCATGTGGAACTCTGCAATAGAAGAGATAAAGGGAGACGGCATAGTAGAGTCTGCAGTGTTCAAGAACCTGGTTACAGGCGAGACTACAGAGTACTTTGCAAATGAAGAAGACGGCACATTCGGAATATTCGTATTCATAGGCTACATACCAAAGAGCGACATATTCAAGGGCAAGATAACACTTGATGATGCCGGCTATATAATAACAGACGACAACATGAAGACAAATGTTGAAGGCGTATTCGCAGCAGGGGACATAAGAGTCAAGTCTCTAAGACAGGTAGTTACTGCATGTGCAGACGGAGCCATAGCTGCAACTCAGGCTGAAAAATACGTTGAGGCTAACTTCGAAGAATAAAGAACGCAAAAATATTGTTTGACAATCCGAAACAAGGCTATAAATTCAAATGGTGACTGTAAAAAATATGTTGATAATATTAAAAATTTAAAAGGAGATGACTTTCAATGAGCGCATTACTAGTTGAAATAGACAAGGATCAATTCCAAGCAGAGGTACTAGAGGCAGAAGGCTATGTTCTAGTTGACTACTTCAGCGACGGCTGCGTGCCATGCAAGGCTCTTATGCCTGACGTTGAGGAGCTTGCTGCAAAGTACGAAGGCAAGGTTGCATTCCGTAAATTCAACACAAGCTCAGCAAGAAGACTTGCAATAAGCCAAAAAATACTTGGACTTCCAACAATAACACTTTACAAGGGTGGACAAAAAGTAGAAGAAGTTACTAAAGACGATGCTACAAGAGAAAACATAGATGCAATGATAGCCAAGCACGTTGGCTAATAGAAACAAGCTTGATTAATTAAGTGAGTAGACTTTGGCCTTTTGGCCGGGAGTTTATTTTATAGATTTAAAATTTTTTATAGGAGGATGGTAACCATGAGTTTGTTTGACGGCAAAAAAGTCATCATCATCGGTGACAGAGACGGTATACCAGGTCCTGCTATGGCAGAATGTCTAAAAGGCACAGGAGCAGAAGTAGTATACTCTG
>Ga0302237_1000282_pt1 | contig 51443 bp, 49 predicted proteins | sample AAG_UR_Ala_MG_FD_193530 | JGI IMG/M metagenome (GOLD analysis project Ga0302237, IMG submission 193530) | Enriched activated sludge microbial communities from anaerobic digester in WTTP, New Holstein, Wisconsin, United States - AAG_UR_Ala | ecosystem: Engineered > Bioreactor > Anaerobic >... | reverse complement strand
CTTAATACTTTAATTGTTCTTATAATATAGAAACATACTATGCTAACTGTATGTTATCATATCATATTCCATGCTATTTTTCTAATGGCGGCCATTAGAAATTGGGGTGTAATGACAAATGTGGGTTCAAGTGGAAAAAGATAGAGGACTGGAAGATTGGAGGGTTGGCTAAACATCTACACTTCCAAACATCTAATCTTCTAAAAAAAAGGGTTCGAGGATTCAAGGATTCGAGGATTCAAGTGGAGAAAGACAGAAGATTAGAAGGTTGGAGGGTTGGAAGGTTGGCTAAACATCTACACTTCCAAACATCTAATCTTCTAAAAAAAAGGGTTCAAGGAGTCGAGGATTCGAGGATTCAAGTGGAGAAAGACAGAAGATTAGAAGGTTGGAGGGTTAGAGGGTTGGCTACACCTCTACATTTCCAAACATCTAACCTTCTCAGAGAAAAAAGGGATAGCTACACATCTAACCTTCTAACCCTCCAGCCTTCTACCCATCTACACATCCAAACATCTAAACTTCTACAAAACGGGGTTATATGTTTTCAATCCTAAATCCTAATTCCTAAATCCTAAATGAATTTTCCCGCTTTATGGTAGTCAAAAAGATTGAGATTTGCTGTATAATCTCTATGTTTTTAAAAATTCGCTTAAAATATTTTCACGACAAACTGTAGTGTAATGCAAGCCAAACCGTCTTCTGCGATTGGTCTGTCCATTCTACCCTGTGCCGCTTGTGGGCAGGAATATTGATATAGTCGCCCGGCTTCATGATTATCGGTTCGGCCTCGTCTTCGAACATGATAACTGCGGCGCCTGTAAGTAAAACAACCCATTCATCTCTTTCCTGATCATACCATTGCCCGCAAGGTGTTATCTGTCCGTTTGAAATAATCCTTTCAAGCTTGAAATTATTGGCTTCAAGCATGGTTTCAAAATATTCGTCATCATCTGTCTTATGCAGACATTCAAAAATATTGCGGATGTTTTCATTCATATTAAAAGGTGCCAGTCATCACATTACAATTCCAGCCAGGAATCAGAGTAAAGTGTGTGTCCGAGGAGGATTTTGGCGGTTTTCACATAATCTGCCTCTTCCCTTGAAAGCGCTGACATATCAATACTTTCACCATCCATTACCCTAAATATAAGGCTTTCAATATCAGGCCGGTTTCCTCTTGCGATTTCCCTCAATTCAGCATCAAAGGCGTCTACAATTGCAGAATACATCCCGTAACGCTTAATCATGACAAGATACGTCCTGTTCAAAATGCCTCTCAAATGCGCTGGGCATCCGTTTGACACGTTCGAAAGCCCGCAGGTAGACTTTGAGTTAGGTGCCAGTTCTGTCAGCATCATAACGAATTCTGTGCAACCCTGAACCTGCATCTGCTGGGAATTAATAGGCAGAACAATCGGGTCAAGCCAGATATCTTCTTCCGGTATTCCACAATTTGCAGCCTCTGCCATTATCTGCGCAGCCAAAAAACCCCTCTCGTTTGCATCCCTTGGTATACCGTCAGTGCCAAGCATAAGCCCTATGAATCCTGCATCATATCTTTTTGCAAGTGGCATTAGTGCTTCGATACGTTCAGGTCTCGCAGATATCGAATTGATAAGCGCCTTTCCTCTATGCACTTTTAGGCCTGCCTCTATTGCATCAATGTTTGTCGTATCGAGGGAAAGAGGGAGGTCAACCACATCCTGTACAGTCTTTACCACCCATTCCATCAACTCCGGCCCATCCTTTCTTGCAGGACCTAAATTTATATCTATCATATCCATGCCAGCATCAGCCTGTGCAAGCGCCATCTCTTTTATTGTAGAGGCGTCTTTTTGCTTCAGTGCATTTGCTGTTTTTTTTGAGATGACATTAAGGTTTTCACCAATCAATAACATTACATTCTTCCTGTTTCCCAATCTTATATTTTCAAAGCTCTGAGATAAGATGGTATATTTGCCGCCTCACGTGGTCCAATAAGGATTCCCCAGCCGGGGAGTTCTTCTTCGAGGTCCCCCATTATAATTGCTGAATAACCAGGTATAACAATCTTTTTATGTGCAATCTTTTCAGAAATACCACATTTTTTTATAAATGCACCTACAGTGTCCCCGACAAACTTTCCTGCCGCCCAAGCCGTCATAACGGATAGCCCTTCAGTGTCCATCACACAAAGCCATGTCGGTACCCTCGAATTCTCTATCTCACCACTCACAATAAAATACGTTAGTGAAAAATTACATGTTACAAGGACAGGGGCGTTCTCATTCGGATTGTTCACCGGATATATGCCTTCTTTAGTCGTCATGGGTCTTTGAGGATCTGTATATATATTCATGCGTTGCAAAAGAAGGGGAAAGAGATACTCGCCCGAGAAATCACTTAACACTATGATACCTGCATACTTAGCTACAAAGGCTGATGCTATCAATGCCTCCTTCATGATATCGCCTGTCATCTCACATGGAAATGTAATGGTGGGAAACCCCAATGATTTAACCTTATTCAAAAGCGCTGCCCTGCGTATAATTACCTGCTCCTGAAAACCCTCTTTTATCTCACGCGTGGATGTATCAATAAAGATATCTTTCAAACCCATTCCGGCGAGCTTATCGGTCAAAACTGAAACCCCTTCAAGTCCTTGCCCTTTTACAGCAATAGGGCAACTGTATTCCTTTGCAAGACTACCAAAGGCTTCACAGTTGTCCAATGTAGCCGCATAAATAAGTGGTTTATTTTCTTTCGATATGTCGAGTGCCGCCCTCATTGTGTCGAGGTTGCCTGACATCAGCATAATTCCGTATGGTTCGTTGCATGCCTTTTTTACTATTGCGAGAAATTTTTCTCTGTTTCCTGTATCCTTTAGTGCGACCAATTCGGGTTTTAATACCTGCCCTACCCTCTCATATTGCAAGTAACCCAGTTTCGAGAATCTCTTTTGTATCTCGTCATCATCCATATCAGTTGTAATTAGAATCGCAAAACCTGGTTTATTGAAAAACGTCTTTTCATGTCGGAACATTACTGTTTCCCCGCCGACTTTTATTGCATTGTCTCCGACCCCAATTGATACCTGCCTGATAGGCGGGGCACTTGAATCCGACAATTGTTCTTTCGACTCTTGTGAAATATGGGGACATAAATCAAGTTCAGTCTTAGCAGATGCAAGCGCCATTGCAAACGCAAGGCAGGTTGGAAATTTACATTCACCGCAATTCGTTTTTGGAAGAAGTTTAAATATCTGGATTCCAGTAAGCGCCATAAATTATCTCCTTTAGTTATAACTAATACTGTTTTTTATCAGAAAATCGAGGTCGGATAAGACTTTCGTTCATGTATTTTTCAGTTTTTTCATCCGTCCCCTTGAGTCCTTTCTTTACTAAAGAATAGATTCCATTGTCAGACACGGATGACCTTTCATTGTTATACATTCGAGCACTTCCTCTTCTGTCTTTGCAATTGTTTCATCGGCGATCATGTCGACAAAATTAGGTATGCCAAGCTCATCAGCCCTCTTTTGCAGCCTTTCTCTTATTTCTTCCTTTAATCTTTTCGGCATCCATACAAGTCTCAGCAGACCACCATCACCTATTAAAAATTTTCTCTGAGTAATATTATATTTACTATGACCAAGAAAACCTGGACTCTGGGCACCACCTCCAACAGAACCCGCAAGTGTGGTAAATTTCATCCCACATGGTGTCATATCGGTAAAATCCCGGTCAACCGTCATTATCCCGTTGCACATCGGCATTATAGCAGCAATACATTCACAACATCCACAGGTAGTCATTGGATCCACCATAAGACTGTAAAGGCTGACACCCTGGATCTTCTGCCTTGACGCCATTCTGACGTACTCATTGCATCCCTTGAACTGTCCGAGTCTTTCATCGAGACATTCACCCTTTTTAATAGGCTGATTAGGTCCTGCAGGGTTTATTTCATATGCTGCCCGACAGTCAAGCCAATTGTATGCACCACAAAGACCGGTACGCTCTGGACTTATCACACATACATGGTCTGGCGCAAAGGATTGGCATAATATACATGAATAAAATGTATCTGTGGTCTCATCTGTCATGCCTTCAATCCTTGCGTCTCTGTGACTATACGACGCGCGTGCCATATCGAGTATCTCTTTTACCTTTTTCTCATCGGTATAGATTTTTATCTGGACCTTGTCAAATATAGCCCCGAAATCCTGATGATACTTTGCATGGATTATCTTTCCAATATGTTCCAGTTTAAAACCTTTTTCCACCGCCTGTTTCGAGATCCTTATCCAGGCGATATCCCTCTGCCCTATATGCATAACACCCTGGGCCTGATTGATCAGATGGTGGTTTTGACGCTCAAGTATTGGTTCAAAGTCTTCCTGAAAATTCCGTCCGGCAACCTCTGCAAGCATTGCAAAATGCAGTCTCGTTCCTGGTGCAATATCAGTTACATCTGGCCCTATTACTTCAACCCTTCCGTCCTCAACCTCTTCCATGCTTTGCATGGTTGTCCATTCAACTGCAATTGTCCTACCGCCACCCATCTCAACATATATGTCTTCACCCCGAACCCTTTCACCCTCAAAAGCCGGACCATAAGAAACCGGTATAGGTACCTTTGCAACTTGAACCTTAAGACCTCTTACCTCAACTGCCCGCTGGACTATCTGGTCATGAGAAATATTGGAAACCACATGTTCATAAGTACAGATACCTGTAGGTAAAACCTGCGGTATAGGTGTATCTGCTATCGCAGGAAATCCCCAGTTTATAGCACCGGCAGCGTTTGCATACCACTCATCGGTTACCCTTCCAAGCGCAAGAACAAACGCATATGTTCTATCTTTGTTATAAATCAGATTTCTTCTGAAATCCCCTGGCTTGATTCCGCCAAAAGCCATTGCAACCCGGCATGCAAAGCCTATTGCAAAAACAGCAGCAGATACATCTGGACCAAACGATACAAGACGTGTCGGCCAACCTATCTGAACACCTGCCTCTAAAAGCTGCTCTGAAAATCTCTTGCCTTCGTTTTCAGCACACATAAACACATACAGATTTTTTTCCTGCAGTTCAAGTGCAATCCTTGAAGCCGTTTGGGCATCAGGAGCAGCACCCACAATCGCGGCAAAACCAGGCGCTGTGCCGTCTACAAATTCAACACCCCTTTTTCTGAAGATAACATCATTTGCTGCTCCAAGCCATACCTTTCCATCGTGGCCGATCTCTTCACTGTTTTCAAGATAATATCCAGGCTCTTCGAGGTATCTAATCGCCTCCATTATCTCTTCGGCAAAAAAGGTTGCCATTCCAGCATCAAGCGCAGGAGCAAGATAAGGAAGGTGTGTTATTTCTTTTACAGGGGGTGGGATAAGCCTTTTACAGATGTCAAGAACCTTTCTTATATCTTTTATCTTTGAAACACCAATACCTGTAATTGCATAAATAATTGGTAGGTAATATGCGGTATTCGGAAAACCGATCTCCTGGTCAGGACCATACCTTTCGAGCGATCTTTCATAACAAGCCTCAGCGTTATTGTAAATTTTATGTGCACCCCTTATTGCCGCAGATGCTATAATCTTAGACATCAATACCCCCTTGGTTTAAATCGGAAGTTGAGAAATTGCATTTCTTCAAAGCTTCGTCCTTTCTCTCTTCACATCTTCACTTTTAAGCCATCGCCCTTCTCATAGCCATATCAAACAATACCCTTTCTCTCGCCTTATCGAGACCAAGGGCTTTTCTTTTACTATCTATATGTTCAATCATAAGATGTGCAGCCTTTACAGGGTCAGGCTCAAACGCCCACATACCTTTATGCAACTCCTTATAATCATTGAAAAGATGACCAGTCACCTTATCGCTGCCAAGGGTTGGCCATGTGGTACCAAAAACCGTAAAAACCCCTGAACCGACAAAATACTGGCCTATTGCTATCGCCTTTTCGCTCATCCATTCCGGTGCTGCACCTGCTGCCGGAAGATCGCTTATGTCATCACCAAGCCCCCCTTCTTTCACCATGGCAGTAGCAGCTATAAGAATCCTCGAGTTGTCAACACATGAGCCCATATGAAGCACAGGGGGAATCCCAACCGCTTCACAAACCTCAGCTAATCCTGATCCGGAAAATTCACGGGCAGCTTCTGGGGTCAAAAGACCGGCCTTACCGCATGCCATAGCAGCACAACCTGTAGTCAACACTATTACATCATTTTTTATAAGCTCTTTAATCATTGTTATATGACCAACATCGTGGGGCATTCTTATGTTATTGCACCCAACAACACCCGCAACGCCCCTTATCCGCCCATTTATTATATTTTCATTCAAAGGTTTATAGCTCGCCCTGAAAATACCCCCCAAAAGATAATTTATCGTCTCATGACTAAAACCAGCTACCATGTCCTGTGAATACGAAGGAATGTAAACATTGTGTCTTCTGTTTGGATAGTTCTCTACCGCCATGCGCAGAATCCTTTTCGCCGTATCAAGACCATTTTCTGGATGAAATTCAATGTGTTCGGCACCTTCAATCTTTGCCCTGTCCGATGTAGAAATCAGTTTTGTGTGGAAACATTCTGCTACACTTTGCAAACCCTGCATCTGGCATTGGACATCAACTGTCATCAACTCAACCGCACCAGTTACAAGTGCAAGTTCCTGCTGAAGGAAGTTTCCCGCACATGGTATACCATGGCGCATGAGCACTTCATTCGCAGAGCAACACATACCGGCAAGGTTTATGCCAACTGCGCCTGATTTTTCTGTAAGCGCCTTTATTTCGGGATCACGTATTGCAACAACAAGCATCTCAGGCAATAAAGGTTCATGTCCATGAACAATAACATTCACATGGTCTTCCTTTAATACGCCGAGATTTATACTGCCCAGCACAGGAACAGGGGTGCCAAACATTATATCCTGTAGATCAGTAGAGATCATGGAGCCACCCCAACCATCCGCAAGGGCACAACGCATTGTCTGAAGGAGGATATGTCTGTAGTCCTGGTCTACACCCATATGTGTCCTGTGCATAATTTCAACAATTTCCCTGTCTATGCCTCTTGGAGTAACCCCCAATCTTTTCCAGATCTCCTGTCTTTTCAGGGGCGCCTTTTTCACATAAACAAGTTCTCCATGTTGCTTTCCAAACTCTTTAAATGCCTTTTCTCCTAATTCAATGGCAATCTCTCTGACGTCTTTTCCTTCAACCTCTATACCAAAATCAAGCGCAACCTCAAACAGTTTGATTTCATCCTTAATAGCAAAGCCCTGGGTTTCACCCCGGGCTGTTTTTAAAAAAGTTTCAACAACCTCCCTTGCATGATCACTGTGAGATGCTGTGCCAGCAGCAACCTTTCTTGCAAAATTTCTTGCCACAATGGTGTCTATTGAAGCGCCGCAAACACCCCTTTTGTCTTTATGCTCACCCTTTTTGGAACGCGGAAGTCTGCAAGGACCCATTGAGCATATTTTACAGCAACTTTCCTCTACACCAATCGGACAAGGTTTCATATCATCGGCACGGGAAAATACAGTGCTGATGTTTTCTTTCTGAGCCTTGTTGAACAACTCTATCGTTGCGCCATCGATACTTCTTGTTTTATCTTCGGGCATACAACCTCCTTACCTCAAAGGCAATTCATAACAATCGAAAAAACCATTATATTTTAAACAACATACGATGTTCGATATTCGCATCTGTCATTTCGCAATCCTCATTCCGCATTGCCTTTCTCCTCCAAATACGTTCATATCTCCATCAGGTTGTCAACGTTGCGATCATTTCATCAATCAACGCAATGCTGTCAGGATGTCTCATAATCAATACATCCGCACCAGCAATAAGCAATGTCATCGAGGCTATTGCCTCCATCAAAACAGACCTTTTTCTTTCATCGCCAAGCTTTGGGTCTTCATCCTTTGTTAGCCTCGTTTCCCTCGCCTTCCACACCTCATTTGCAATATTACATATTACCGGGTATTGTAGTTTGACATCCTCTTGGGTAAGCGCTGCCATCCTGTCCCTCTCCATAACCGAATATGTATATTCTATGCCATAACCAAGTCCACCAGTGGTTGGATCGATGATAATCCTTTCGTCCGGTACACCAAGATTTCCAAGGAGTATATTTAACTGCTTTGCAAGATTCACGTCAATCGGGCTTGAAGCCATCACTACGTGGTTGTAGCCGATAGCCATCGCCCCTATCTGTTTATAATTTTTTTCAGATACAGGACCTAACGCTATATTTTTGCCTTCACATACCTCAGCAACACGCCTCAGCAATTCAATATCCTTTTCATCGTTAGATGTGCCCCAGACAATAAGCGGAACGTTTATATTGTTTGAGACATCTTTAACAACCTCTACAACCTCCTCTGTGTCTTTGTTCATGCCATTCGGATCAGCGCTCTTCAATTGCAATGCAATAAGTTTTGCCCCATAGACATCAATACATTTTCTTGCCCAGGCAACAGGGTTTTTGATTACATCAATGAATGGTTCTATTGCCCATTCTTGCCAGTCCTCAGGTTCACAATCCCATACCTCAAATGCAACCTTTGGAATATTTGGCATTTCGCCCTCAAATAAATAAAATGGATAGCAACTTTCGCCTCCTATTTTGACCGCGGCAGGCCCTATCCCAATAGTCACATCCTTGATTCTCCCTGTATATTTTACCCTTGGTATCTCAAAAGCCATCGTTCCTCCTCTTTTCAAAAATCAGTTTCATGCCTCCTGCTTGCGCTTTTCGCTTCCATACCATTCCTTGCTGTACCAATACCTAAGCGCTGCCCTCAGATATCCGATCTTATCTTCTTTTGTTACAAGTTTCAAACGCCAGTCGGAAATGGCCTCAGGTTTTCCTTTATCATATGTAGGACCCAATACCTTTATCTTTTTACCCTCAAAATTCTCTTTTTCTTCGTATTGGTATTCGCCACTCATTAAAACCTCCACTTTATTGAGCTCACAACCTTAAGCAATAACATAAAAACATGTATTTGAGCCATCAGCTAAGAACTAAACACCAATAACTAATTTAGCTGCCTTTACTGTATTGAGCATCAACATTGTTATAGTCATCGGCCCAACCCCCCCAGGCACAGGTGTTATCGCCGATGCTTTGTCTTTTAGCGCATCAAAATCCACATCTCCACACAGTTTTGCCTTACCCTCTGGTGTCATCCCAATCCTGTTCACACCTACATCAATGACTACAACACCTTCTTTGACCATATCAGCGGTTATCGCCTTTGGCCGACCTGCCGCCACAATAAGAATATCAGCCCTTTTTGTATGGAAAGCAAGGTCTCTCGTTCCAGTATGACACATAGTAACAGTGGCATTTGCCCCAACACTCTTCTGCACGAGCATCATAGCAATAGGCTTTCCAACGATATTGCTTCTTCCAACCACAACTACCTCAGCACCATCTATCTTTATATTGCTCCTCATTAGCATCTGTTGTATTCCATATGGGGTACAAGGATAAAAGCGTGCCTCGCCTATCATTAATCTGCCTACATTTACTGGATGAAAACCATCAACGTCTTTATCCGGATTAAGCGAATAGATAACTTTTGTTTCATTGATATGCCCAGGCAACGGCAACTGAACAAGAATACCATGAATTTTAGGGTCGTTGTTATATCTGTCAATCATGTCAAGCAGAGCTTTCTCTGAAACATCCTCAGGCATATCTTCTTGAACAGAATAAAAACCGAGTTCCTTAGCGGTTTTCTGCTTTGCCGTCACATAACTAACCGATGCTGGATTTTTACCCACAATAATGGTTACAAGGCCAGGTTCAATATCATGCCGTGCCTTCATTTCTGCCACTTCTTTACCGATTTCCTCTCTAATCTGGGATGCTATTTCAGTACCACTAATTATTCTGGCTGACATGTTTCGCCCCCTTTTAGCCTCTCGACTTCCTTATTCATTTATCTGAAAATGTTTCTCAAAATCGCAAAGGACATATGAAATATAAGCTCTTCATATTTATACTCAAGTCTCGGATCTATTTTCATCTCTATAAATCGCTCTATATAAAAGCACGGATCTATCCGATCAATGTTTCACCTAATATTCCATACGCATCAATTAGTGCTTTAGAGCCTCTATCCAGGAAAAATATCGTCTTTCCCTCAACATCATACATTTCAAGCTCCTCATCCTTTCTAATCGTGCCTCTAATCTTCATATCGTTCTTTGACGCAAGGTTCAATAAATTATCTTTTTCATTTCCTGATATCCTGTTTATAATCACATATGTGTTTTTGATATTTAAATTCAATTCCCCAATAAGTTCAAGGATCCTTTTTGCCGTTAAAACACCTCTCGGTGTCGCATCTGAAACCACATACAAAAAATCTATATCTTGGGTTACCAGCCTGCTTATATGTTCCATGCCTGCCTCATTATCAACTACTACATATGCATAATTGTCTTTCAATGAATCGATAGATTGCTTTGCAAGGTTATTTGCCGCACAATAGCATCCAGGCCCTTCCGGTCTTCCCATAACGAGCAGGTCAAACCCCTTCCCTTCAATAACAGCCTCGTTTACCTTGTACTCAAACCATACATCCTTAGTCATACCTACCGGCACATCCTTTTTCATAAGTTCACGCGCCTGGCCGATTGTAATATTTACCGGGACACCAAGTAATTCGTTCAAATTTGAGTTGGGATCTGCATCAACTGCCAGAACAGGAATATTTTTCATTTCCTCGATAATGTATCTTATAAGCATTCCAGCAAATGTCGTCTTTCCTACCCCACCTTTTCCTGCAATCGCTATAATCTTCGGCATACCATTCCTTTCATTTTCGATATCGACTGGTGCTTTTACAAGGCTTTGAGAGTTGTCGTTCCTGCACCATTTTCTTGGTTATTAAATCTATCAGACATTTTTTACCACGTTTATATGTTATCATTTTCAATGAACTAATCCAACCCATTCAACCATTTCCACGGTTTTTATCCCCTTCCTTTCTCGTTAAGTCTCGCAATCACACCCGGGAATGCCTTTTCGTTCGTATGAGGCAGAAACATCGCCGCCACATATTCTTCCATAAATCTGTTGTTATCAGACAATTCAATATTTGTCATCATCTTTGCTATTCTCTCAGCTTCTAAAAAACAGCTTTTTGACATAGACATAAGTCGCGCCCCAAGCAAGGAACCATTACCGACAAACACAAACCTTTCGGCTGGCAACTCAGGCAATAGCCCTATCGTCTGTGCCTTTTCAATGTCAATATAGTGTCCAAAACCGCCTGCAATAATTAGCATTTCAACATCATCTAATGTAAGACCTGCGCTTTCAACAAGCGTTATGCAACCGGCAAAAACAGCAGCCTTGGTTCTGATAAGATTATCGATGTCCGCCTCGGTAACAACAATATCCCTATTTATCTGTGTATCCTTTGCATAGCAAAGCACATACTCGTAATCGCCATCACCTTCTCTCAGTCTTTCGGTTTTTAAATCTCTGCTAAACTTACCATTTCGGTCAATCAACCCAGCAATCATAAATTCAGCAATAATATCAATCAATCCAGACCCGCAAATACCTATAGGCTTCAATCTTCCAATAGTAAGCACCATAGGCTCAAATGTTAAAGGATTAATTTTTACCTGCTCAATAGCGCCCTTCCCTGCCCTCATGCCAAATTTAATCCCGCCACCTTCAAATGCTGGACCAGCAGAACAGGAAGCGCACATCAGCCAGTCGCTGTTACCTAGAGCCATTTCCCCGTTTGTGCCTACATCTACATACAATACAGTTTTACCGCTTTTTGAGATACCAGATCCCATAACACCGGCAACGATATCCCCTCCGACATAAGATGAAACACAGGGATATATATATACATACGCATGTTCATTCACATCAATGCCGACCTGCTCGACATAGAGGCTTGGGATAATCGAAAAAACAGGCGTATACGGTGAAAGCATTATATATTTTGGATCAATGCCAAGAAAAAGGTGAGTCATTATAGTGTTGCCTGTAAATACAACGTGCGATACATGGTTCATGTCGACTTTACCAATTTCAAGAAGTTCTTTTATGACCTTGCTGATCGTGCCCTTAACCGCTTCGCCCAGCCTTTTCAGCCCACCTTTTTTCTGAGAATACATAATTCTCGAAATAACGTCGTCCCCATAGCTTATCTGGGCATTATAATCGGATGTCTCGGCGATTGTGCAGGTATCTAACCTGTTTTCCGGGCTATCGTCCTGCCCAGGCAATGAACAATCTGCCAGATCGAGCAACTGGCCACAGATCGTCGTTGTGCCTATATCAATCACTATTGAATAATTTTTGTCTTCTTTGTTGCCAGGCTCAATGTCGATAATTTTATAGCCTGTCTTTGTAAACGCGATTGTAACGGTAATCCGCCAACCCGCATCTCTTAATGCCTTGGCCAACCCTTTTATTATCTTGAAATCAACCGATATATCATCAATCCGATACCTTCTTCTAATCTCCCTCAAAAGCCTGTCGGCGTCAGATATATTGTCTTGCATAGAAGGCTCTGGAAGCTCTATATAGATTTTTGATACAACCGGTTCAACCTCCACCCCCTTAACAAGACTGCCGATATCAGCGACTGAGAGTATTTGAGGAACATATCTCTTTCTCCTCAACGCAGTTCTATCAATTTGTGACTCGAGTGGAATTTCAACTACAATATCGCTTCTTGCACTGGTCTTGCATGCCAGTCTCATCCCTGCCTTGTATTCGTCTTCAGATATATTCGTGTTATCTTTTGAATAAACATCGCCTTCGACTATTTTGACCCTACATTTACCACATGAAGCATTGCCACCGCACGAAGAATTTATATGAACACCATATTTCATGGCTACTTCGAGGAGATTTTCATCACCATCAGTAAAGCAAACCCTGTCCATTGGAAGAAATGTTATTTTGTGTCTACGCATATCGGATTCGACCATATATTATTATCAGATTATTCCTCATTTTCAACCTAATAAGTGAAATATTCTAAAATCGTTATTTTGACGCACTGGGCAAAAAGGTACTATGTATTCATATCGTTCATAATGATAAACATAAGGCGAGCATATTACTCTGTGCATAAAAAATTAATATTATCATTGACAACTACAACTATATCATATATAAATGTTCACTATACTGAATTATGTACAGCGCACCTATACTAAAAAAGGCAATCGAGGTTTTGAAATTCATCGTTGAAAAAGGTGGTCCTCTTGGTGTAACAGAGATATCCAAACACCTATCGATTAGCAAAAGCACTGTGTTTGGTATACTTAAAGCATTTGAAGATGCAAAATTCATCATCAAGGATAAAAATACAAAAAAATATGTAATAGGACAGGCGCTTTTTGCACTTTCTAAAAATGTCTTCAAAGGGGGTGAACTCACCACAATTGCAAGGCCATTCCTTGAAAAACTCGTCGGATTAGTCGATGAAACGGTATTTCTTTGTGTGAGAGAGGATAATGTAGTAAAGGTACTGGATGCAATAGAGACAAAAAAGACTTTTAAAATATCCTCTCCTGTCGGGGCAACATTTCCTATCACAGCATCTGTATTATGTAAGGCGTTTCTCTCTCCAATGGACAATGAAAATATCAAAGACTTCCTTAAAGAAAGAGGACTGCCCAAATACACAGAAAACAGCATAACAGATATCGAGTTTTTCCTCGAGGAAATTGAAAAAACAAGAAAATATGGATACAGCCTTGACCTTGAGGAATACCTGACAGGGATTAGGGCAGTAGCAACACTCATATACAAAAATAATGAACCTGCCGGTGCCATTTGCGCGCTCGGCTTTTCACGTTCTTTAAACGATGATAAACTATCAGGGGTAATAAAGCATCTAAAAAACACTGCGAAGCAAATAAGCGAAAGGTTTTCACAGTTCAGTCTCAAATAGTAAAACTCAAAACATCTCTTATTAAAACAGACCCTTTACCTTTCTTGTATCCACATCGATATCTATCTTTCTGAATGCTGGGTCAGAACTGGTACCTGGCATCAAACTTATTGTACCTGCCACAGGACACAAAAACTTAGCGCCTGTATAAACAAGGATATCCCTCACAGGCAACACCCAACCCTTTGGAACACCTTTTTCATCTGGCTCATGAGACAAACTTAAATGCGTTTTGACCATCATAGTGTAGTAATCTTTTTTCTCTGGGTCAGATTCAATCCTTTTAGCCTTTGCTTCTGCCTCAGGAATCCATAATACTCCGTCTGCGCCGTAAACGCTTTTTGCGATAACCTCAACTCTCTGCCTCAACGGCATTTCGATAGGATATAAAAACTGAAAACCTACATGCTCATTACAGGCATCAATAACTGCATCTGCAAGTTCAAGTGCCCCGTCTCCACCCTTCAGCCAGTGTTCTGAAAACGCAACCCGCGCACCTTCTTTTTCTGCATATCTTCGAATAAGGGCAATCTCATCTTTTGTATCTGAATAAAAAGCATTTATACATACCACAGGTTTTATACCGGACATCTTAACCGTTCGAATATGGTGTAAAAGATTTGGTAACCCTTTCTCGAGCAGTAAAAGGTCTTCTTTTTTATATTCCTCTGGAAGATGCAATCCTGGCGCAACCCTTGGGCCTCCTCCGTGCATCTTCAATGCCCTTGTTGTACATGTTATAACGGCAACATTTGGTTTTAACCCGCTTATCCGACATTTTACATTCCAAAACTTTTCAAAACCTATATCCGCAGCAAACCCACTTTCTGTAACATGGTAATCAAACATCTTTAGACCAATGCGGTCAGCTATTATGGAAGACTGACCAATGGCGATATTTGCAAAAGGGCCTGCATGAACAAGTACTGGCTGACCTTCTACGGTCTGAAGCAACGTCGGATTAATACTTTCTCTCATAAAGGCACACATTGCCCCTGCAACCTCTAATTCCTCAGCATTGATAGGCTTTCCGTTTTTTGAATATGCAACTGTAATTTCCCCGATTCTCTTACGCAAGTCTTTAAAATCCTTAGCTATTGAAAGGATAGCCATCACCTCGGAACTTACCGCGATGTCGAAATGTGACTGCATGGTAAAACCATCCATTCTGCCACCAATGCCGATGATGATGTTCCGCAAGGCCTGGGCACAAAAATCAATAACCCAGCCAATAGGTATGTTTTTTGAATCTATGTCAAGACGTTTCAACTCCCTTCTTCTAAGCTCTTCATCACTGTAATTCCTCTCATGCTGCATCCTTGACGTAAGTGCAACCATTGCAAGGTTATGTGCATTAGTAATGGCGGCTATATCACCTGTAAGCCCAAGTGAAAATTCAGTCAGAGGTATTACCTGGGCATTCCCGCCACCTGCAGCACTTCCCTTAACATTCATTGTGGGCCCAGTTGAAGGTTGTCTGATCCCACCGCCAACCAATTTTCCTCTTTTGCCAAGCCCTTCAATAAGTCCCAGGGTTGTGGTTGTTTTGCCTTCCCCAAGGGGTGTGGGTGTGATTGCGGTGACATCTATATAGTTTCCATCCTTCTTGTTGCCAAGTCTTTCAAGCACCTTTGCAAAATCTATTCTACCGACCCTTCCTGTTGGAATCACCTCATCTACCTGTAAACCGATTTCTTCCTGAAGTTGCCATAAGGATTTCATCTTTTCCTCTGCTGCCTCGGATATCTGCCAATCTGCCATTGTAATTGCATCATAAGGCATATTACACCCCTTTAAACCTGAAATAGATCTAACAAATACATTAAATAAATATCAAAATTTAAAGGAAATTCCAACTAACAAAGCATAAATTCCATGAAATTGATATCGATGTCTTTCCTTTTAAATAATGTGCCTGTCGAACTTTCTTATACCGCTAAATTGACATGCCGCCTTATGAATGTTATTGTAATGCAATGTTGTCCTTTAAAAATACATCTAGAAAATTCAATAAATACCTAATGAAAGAATTATGTTACATGTTTCTTCTTTCGTTATGTGTTCTTACATTTATTCTTGTTTTGGCACGTATAGGAAAGATGGTTGACCTTGTTATAAACAAAGGTGTTGATTTAATGGATATTATCTTGTTAATCGTATATTCTTCACCACCATACCTAATGTTCACACTTCCGATGTCATTCTTGTTATCAACCATCGTCGTGCTTGGCAGATTCTCTACTGAAAACGAGATACTCGCATTGAAGGCAAGCGGTGTTGATCTTAAAAGCCTTTTTCATCCTATTGCACTGTTTGCAGTATCGATAACTATTATAGGACTCATAAACTCAACCATATTGTTACCGGCAAGCAGCGATAGTTTTCGTAATACACTTATAAATATCATCAAAAAGGGCATAACCTTCGAAGACAAGGAAGGTGTTTTTAATGACAGCATACCACGTGTCACTATATATATCGACAAGGTTGATCTGGAAAGCAAATCTCTGATTGGCATATTCGTTTCCGATGACAGGGATAAAGATATAAAACAAACAATATCCGCCGATAAGGGATTGATAAGTCTCGATCCAGTTTCGTTAGATCTACTCTTTATGCTTGAAAACGGAAACCTACAAAGATGGGAAAAGACAGGTGATGTATACAGAAATATCTCCTTCAAAGATTATGCGTTTTCTATGAACTTGACAAACATGCTTCCAAACACAACGTCTCTTAGAAAAAGACCATATGAAATGAATGTGCAGGAATTAAAAAAGGCCATGTTAACCGCAAACGCAGGAGATAGATATGAATACCTCCTTGAGATATTTAAAAAAATATCATTGCCTCTATCAACAGTTGCGTTCGTTTTTCTTGCCATACCCCTCGGCATAAGAAGAAAGATAGAAGGAAATTTTTCAGGTATTTTATACAGTCTTATGTTGTTCATAATTTATTACATGTTGATGGCATTTACAGAAAACGCAGGACGATCTATAAAATCACCTGTATTTATAACATCCTTAATACCAAATATCATTATCGTAGGAATAGGCTTGAGCATGTTGAAAAACCTAAACAGCGAAGACCACGTTACAGTATCGCAAAAAATCAGATATAAATGGAACAACTATTTTGAAAAGATTAAATAAATATACCATTTCCAATGTAATCAAATTTCTCGCAATTACTGAGTTTGCCGGTGCAATCATGTTCTTCATCATCGAGTTCTTTGAGCATATGGATAAGTTCACAGCATCATCAAAAAATTTCGCATTTGGCATATATTATCTCGTGCTTAGAATACCATACTACTTGAACCTGATTCTTCCTTTATCATTTCTTATCTCGATACTAATCTTTCTTATTCTAATGGTAAGAAACAATGAAATGATCACCCTAAGAACATCCGGTATAAGTACTGCCTCATTAATGAAACCACTCGTTATGCTTTCAATAACACTTACAGTTTTCTCTTTTGCCCTTGCCGAGTTTATCGTTCCTGTGTCGTTAAGCACTTCCGAATATATCTATAGGGTCAAAATAAAAAAGGAAGAACCATATGTATTTTTCAAGAATGACAGAATCTGGTTTAAACGTGACAACAAAATATGCAATATTGATTTTTATGATATAAAAAATGACAAAATCAAAAACCTGACGCTGATAGAATTGTCCGATAATTTTACTATTCAGAGAAGGTTAGATGCTAAAGAGGGTATTTGGAGAAACGGCCACTGGCTTTTCACCGATGTGGCTGAAAGAACATTCGACAACGATGGAATAAAATACAAAAAGGTCTATGCCCAGATGAGAGATATTATAAAAGAAGAGCCTGCAGTATTCAAAACAATCGAAAAAAATCCTGAAGAAATGGGATACAACGAACTCAAGAGGTATATAGATAAATTAAGGCATGATGGTCATAGCATTAAAAGGTATCTCGTTGACCTGTATAATAAAATCTCTCTGCCATTTGTAAATCTTATCATGGTATTCGCTGCCTTCTCTGTAGGGTTGAGATATACCAAAACAAAACATATCTCAAAAGGTATCTTCTTAGGGATTTCTGTAGGTATTATCTACTGGTTTTTTCACTCTGTCGCCTTATCTTTCGGTTATTCTGAAATCTTTCCCCCGCTGTTCGCTGCCTGGTTTGCGAATTTATTATTTTTTTCTATGGGAATCATCGGTATTGTCACGTTAAGGACATAGTTTATGAAGGCTTATCTTGATATAGAAACAGACAGACATGGAAACATATGCGTAATAGGGATTTATATCGAACAAAAAGGGTTTATTCAGTTATATGGTGATGATATCACTACAGATAACGTTGAAACAATAATACGCAAGGCAAAAACCGTTGTTACATTTAATGGTGATGTTTTTGATCTTCCAGCTATCAAGAAATATCTTAATCTCGATATAAAGGCAAAGGCAAATTCGCTTGATCTTTTTAAAGAGAAAAAGAAACTCGGAATAAAGGGTGGTTTGAAGGCGCTTGAAAAAATGTTCGGCATTACAAGAAAAACAGAAGGAATGAACGGATATGACGCTATTAAACTGTGGGAAAGGTATCGTAAATACGGCAGAGACGAAGCGCTTAATCTTCTTCTTGAATACAACAGGGAGGATGTGATAAATCTAATAAGCCTTGAAAATTGCCTTGAAAATTTAAAGGAAAATCATTATGACCGAGTCATTTGAAGTTAGTTCTTTTGGATTCAAGATTAAAGGTATATTGACAACACCAAGAGACGATAAAAGATATCCATGCATAATTCTCTCTCACGGCCTTATAAGCTCAAAGGAGAGTTCTAAATATCTTGCCCTTTCTGAACGCCTCGTTCTGGATGGCATTGCAACATGTCGGTTTGACTATCACGGATGCGGTGAAAGTGAAGGTAACATCGAGGAAACAACCTTAACCATAAGGGTCGGAAATCTCGATTCAATTTTTGAGTATGTCTTTAAGCATAAACTCATAGATCCAGAAAAGATAGGCATATTGGGCAGTAGCTTTGGCGGTTCGACTTGCATTGTAAAGGCCTCCAAGGATAAAAGGGTAAAATGCATATCGCTTTGGGCAACACCTTTCTTGTTGGAAAAAAAAGATGGAGGCAGAATATCGGAAATAGATTTCAATGAAACAATTTATGACGATTTTTTAAAATATGACCTTTTATCAGAGGCAAAAAAGATTACATGCGCCCTTGTGATTCACGGGGAAGACGATGAAGTTGTACCACTCTATGAGGGTAAGGCAATATACAAAAACATTAAAAAACCAAAAAAGCTCTACATCATTAAAGGTGGTGACCATATATTTTCTGTGGTATCACACAGAGAAAAGGTCATTGAGCTCGCCACAAATTGGTTCAGGCATCACCTTACAGTTTAGTTAGTACTCTTCCTTTTTCTTTTCGATTTTTGTTTTCAACCGTTCTCTTATCAAATCACCAACCACATTACTAAGCCCTATCCCAAGCGCAAGAGATAGCGCCATAATTATTCCTCCGAATATTATCAAAAAACTAATCGTAATTATTGTATTGCCAACACCAATATATTCAAAAACAATGCCAAAGGTTATAATCGTAAGGAATATTCGTACACCTTTTGCAATAAAATCGCCATATTTAAGGTTTGCATTTTCGCAGGTCATATTAATAACCCTGCTGATAAAGTTACTAAATATAATGCCCATTACAATGATGACAAGAGAAACAACAATATGGGGTAATGCACTCGCTACCCTTGAAGCATATTCTGAAAATTGAGATATCCCTATAAAGTTCAGACCAAAAGAGAAAAAGGCAACAATAAAAATCCAATATACAATCTTGCTTAATATCAAGGATGGTAGAGTCTTTACGCCTCCTTTTTCAAGAAAGTTAACAATACCCACTTCATTTGCCCACCTGTCAAAACGAAAAAGCATGAGGAGTCTTGCTATCAGCTTTTTTAAAAACCAGCTAATTATAAAACCACCGACCATTACGGTCACCATAACTATCACATTGAGAAAAACATCAGTAAAGTTCTCGTAAAGGTCCAAAAACATGTCTCTAAAAAACTCTTTCATACGGGAAATCTTATTAGATATGATTAGGTTATGTCAATCAAAAACACATGCCTTTTTATAAAACACGCAATCTTTCTCTAAATATTGAAAAATAGCAAACTGTGTAGTAACCTTAACGAATGAGCGATATAATTATAGCCTTAGGAGACAAGGATAATGTTTTCGAAGATATATCCATTCTTGCAAAGAAGGTATCAGAAAACCCCGAGGTCATTATATCTACAGGCAAAGAAATAAAAAACCATATAATAGAGAAATCCTCTGCCCTGTTTATCGAACAAAACATAGTAATGGCTTTTGTAGACCCATCTGACGAAATCATACATAGCCTTGAACATCAACTGCTTGTTTTAAAGGAAAGATTACAAATTATACTATATTACACATCTGCTACAAAAGATTTCAAAAAGCCTATAGAAGGAAAGGAAATAACATTTTCAAAAGACAAAGAAAAACGTACAAGAGAGCATGTCCTCGGGATACTCAAAAGGTATGACAAGGTCATGACGGATAAGGCTTTTACTGTTTTTAAAAAAATGATCAGAGACGAGTCTATCCTTGAAATGGAATTGATCAAATTGATAAATTTTATAGGTGAAAGGAAAGAAATAAGATCCAAAGACGTCTTGGCTGTTGTCACAGAGACACACGAAGACAGTCTATTCTCATTATTTGATGAATTGTCCAGGATGAAGAAAAAAGAAGCTCTAAACATACTTGAAAATCTTCTTCAGAACAGGCTTCCCATAATCGTTATACAAGGTTTTCTGGTAAAACAAACCCGTTTGATGCTTCAGGCAAAGGATATGGAGGGCATTTTCCAACCAGGTTTAGAATACCCTCTTTTTCAAAAAACATACAACAAATGGAAAGAAGGACTTGGATTGAAACCCAACGACAAAAAACAGCATTTTCCATATCAAAAACCCTATTACGCATACAACCTTTCAAAGGCAAGCCAGAAATTTAAAAGAAAAAAACTCGTAGATTTCTTTGATAACCTCACAGACTTTGATATTAAGATGAAAAGTGGATCTAAATTCGAACGTATTTTATTAGAGCACGGTCTTTTAGAGACATAAATGATCCATATCCTGCTATTTTTACTTACCGTTGGTTCAACATATTTCGTCGGTGGTACATCATATAGTGTTTCCATTATGTCCATACTACTCGCCCATGAGATGGGTCATTATTTTATGAGCAAAAAACATGGTATCCCCTCGACTCTTCCATATTTCATACCTTTTCCTCTTTCGCCTTTTGGCACATTTGGGGCGATTATCAAGATGAAGGGGATTATACTTAACAAAAAGGCATTATTTGATATCGGGGTTGCAGGACCTATATCTGGATTTATTGTGGCAGTACCTTTTATTGTTATAGGTATTTCATTGTCAGACATTCAGCCCGTATCAGGCAGTCCATCTTTTATCGAACTCGGAGACCCCCTGCTCTTCAAGATTGTCCAGCGATTATTGATAGGCGAAATACCGGCTGGGCAAGATATTGTCCTTCACCCATTTGCATATGCCGGATGGGTAGGGCTATTTGTAACAGCGCTCAATCTGCTGCCTGTAGGTCAACTAGATGGCGGACATATCATCTATGCAGTTTTTGGAGATAAGAGCAAATGGATATTTTTCGGAACAATAGTAATCCTTGCTGTTGTTGCAATCTTTTATAATCCTGGATGGTTAATGCTTGTCATAATGCTGATAATCTTTGGTATGCGCCACCCAAAACCCCTTGACACTGAAACCAAGCTCGATAGAAAACGAAAATATTTCGCATTTGCCATACTCATCATCTTTATACTCTCTTTTACACCTGCGCCTTTTCCTTCATTAATTTCAGAAAAGACAGACAAAATAGGAGGTATTCCCATATGACATGTTATCAAGCCCTGACTTTGTTTTATTAAAACACCGGTTTTACATTTTGAGCTGGCTTTAGGTTAAGACTCGTAATCACCTCAGAACTTTGTACTGCATCGACAAAATTTTTCTTCTTATCAAGCATATCCCAGACATCTTCTTTTGAAAAATATATATGGATATACTCGATAAACCCACCAAAAGTATCACACTGTGAAAAATCCCTGACAGGCCAGTAAACACCAAGGGCCAATCCTTCGATGTCATCATGATTCAAATCTTCTTTTTTGACAAAATTTAAATATTTTGGAAAAGAATTCTGTAGAACATATGAAAACCTTTGTTCAGGGGTCGTCGTGCTTTCATTAAACGCCAATTCAGGGGGTCTGATATTAATCATAATGTAATGAAGCTTTTCTTTATTCTGATCGTTTAATAGCGTGATCCCTATTCCTTCTTTGTAAATATCGACATTTGACCTTATGAGCCTCTGATAAATTCCCTTCAGCAATCCTTCATTTTCTTTTGATAGCTTTTGCACTCGTGCATCTTCATATATCGTCTTAAAACTCTCTGTCTCATTTTTAGCAACATATATAACCCCTGTCCCGCACGAACAAAGAAATACAAGCATAATAAGAGGTATAATCTTTTTCATTTTTGATCTCCCTTTCTTAACAACTCGATAACCTCCGTTAATTCATCTCTAATCTGCTCCAGAACAAGCATATTTTTTTTGCTTGTCATATATTTTTTTGCACCATCGATTGTGTATCTTTGTTCATAAAGCAGCTTTTTTATCATAAGAATTACATCGAGATCTTTTTTTTTGTATAATCTCTGGCCTCTCGAACTTTTGACAGGCCTTATGTCTTTAAACTCTTGTTCCCAATACCTGAGTACATGAGGTTTCAGACCTGTTATGCTGCATACATCTTTGATCCTATAAAACATCCTGTCTGGGATATTTGAGGTCATTTTACGTCATTTTCATCATTTTGTGTTGTTTATTGCATCCTTTAAAACCTGGCTCAGCCTATAATTCAATACCTTTCTTTTCGCAATTTCAATTTCATCCCCTGTCTGAGGGTTTCTTCCCCTTCTTGCCTTTTTCTGTTTAACGATAAAATTCCCAAAACCAGATATTTTTACATTCTCACCGGAAGCCAGCGTTTCTTTGATAACCTCAAAAAATTTATCAACGATATCTGCACACTCACGCTTTGAAAAACCGAGCTTTTCATAAACATTTGCAACAATTTCTATTTTTGTCATATTTACCTCCTTAACCCCTTAATGATACACCATTTATATTTGTAACTTCATTAATAATAGCATCCTGTAAAACATTCACTGCTTCATCGGTCAGGGTATCTTCAAAAGATTGAAAAACTACCCTGAAAGACACACTTCTCATTTCTTTTTTAAACATATCAAAAACCCCTACGTCAACGATTAATGGCGACACCCCTTTTATTTTTTCAATTATGAATGAGACCGCTGTTTCATCAGCAATCAAAAAAGAGAAGTCCCTTATAACCTGTGGATACTTAGGTATCGGAACGTACTGTGGAACAAGATTATCCCTTTTCCATATCTCATCACATCTCAACTCGGCACAATATACCTTTTGTTCAATCTCATAATTTTTTAAGACAGAGTCTTTTATCTCTCCGATCCAACCCACCTTCATATCATTTATAAAAATATCACCCGATTTACTTTGTTGAAGGAACAGTTCAGTACTCTTGTCCAGATGAAACTGCAATCTGTAACAATTCATCAACCCTTCAAGCACCCCTTTTATATCGAAAAAATCGTAAACCGACGATTTTTCTCTCCAGAAAAATTCTCTTTCCTTTCCGGTCATGGCAAAACATACCGCCGTGCATTCAATTGGAAGACCTTCTTCATTTATACTAAAAATCTTGCCAACCTCAAAAAATCTGAGATTTTTTGCCCCCCTATTAAGGTTATATGCGATGTTTTTCAGCACTCCTGCAGCAATAAAGGTTCTCATGATTTCATATTCTTTTGAAATAGGGTTCATTATCTTAACACTCAAGGCTCTTTTGTCCGGGGGTTCGATCAAAAAGTTATCAATGTCCTTGGTATTGAAAAACGCAAAATTTATCAATTCATAAAAGCCGGCTGATTTAAAATAATCCTTGGTAAGGACAAGCTGCTTTTCTCCAAGGTCTCTTTTAAGTGTTTTTGTTGCTGTTATAGGTGTGGTAGCAGGTATACGTTCATATCCATATATCCTTGCAATCTCTTCTATGATGTCTATGTACTCGTTGATATCATGTCTGAATGTAGGTATTGAGACGTAAAAACCACCCTCCTCTTCCCTGACAACATATATGTCAACTGACCTAAGTGCATTTACAATGTCACGCTGCTCTATCGTTGTCCCAAGAATTTCGTTAATCCTTCCTAAACTCACGAAAATACGGTTTAGATCCTTTTTTTCGTAAATCTCTTTATGTCCTTTTACAAGTTTGCCGCCTGAAAATTTTTGCATTAACGTAATTGCCCTTTCAGCCGCAAAACCCACTAAATCAATGTCAATACCCTTCTCGAACCTTAACGATGCCTCTGACCTGATACCCAATCCCCTTGCAGTTTTTCTTATAAAATATGGATTGAAAAATGCACTTTCAAGTGCAACATTTTTTGTATCAGCTTCAATTTCAGAGTTTTCACCACCCATTATGCCTGCTATTGCTACTGGACCTGCTTTATCGCATATCATCAGGTCGTTTGAAGATAAAGACCTATCCACCCCATCCAGCGTACGAAAAACAGTTGGTGAATTCGTTAATCTTACTTCAATGCTTTTTCCGTTGAGTTTATCATAATCAAAGGCGTGGAGAGGTTGACCGAACTCAAGCATTATATAGTTTGTAATATCAACAATATTATTAATTGGTCTCATCCCGCACTTGCTGATTCTATTTCTCATCCAGTATGGTGATTTTTTAATGGTTATATCCTTTACCATCCTTAAGACATATCGAGGACAAGCCTCAATTGCATTTATTTTCAGGCCTATCAAATCATCGATATTATCTATTTCTTCCAAATTTTCATGTTCAGAAGGCAATATCCTTATCTTCTGGTTAAGAACACTGCCCGCTTCCCTTGCAATTCCATAAATCGAAAGACAATCACCCCTGTTGGGTGGTACATTTATATCAAAAACAACATCGTTCATATTCAGAGCATCTTCAAGCGGCATACCCTTTGTTGCACTATCTTCAAGAATGAATATACCTGAGTGGTCATCAGAAAGACCTAATTCCATCTCTGAGCAAAGCATGCCATAGGACTCAATGCCCTTTAATATCTTCTTCTCTATTATCATCCCATTTGCAAGTCTTGCATCTATCATGGCTAAGGGGACCTTGTCTCCCATTTTTATGTTATCCGCGCCACATACAACAGGATAATTGTTTTTACCGTCACTTACGTTGCATATGTTAAGGTGTTCTGCTGATGGATGACGATCAATTGACATTATCTCTCCAACGAGAACATTTTCAAAGGAAGGTTTATACTCTTCTATGGCTTCAACCTCAAGCCCCCTCATGGTAAGTCTCTTGGCCAACTCATAGGGGTCTATATCTATCACAACAAATTCTTTTAACCATTCAAACGGGACTTTCAAAATTTAACCTCAGAATTGAGAAAGAAATCTAATATCATTATAAAAAAATTGCCTTATATCATCAATACCGAACCTTATCATTGCAACCCTTTCCACCCCCATACCAAAAGCAAAACCAGAAACCTCTTCTGGGTCATATCCAACAATCCTGAATACCTGTGGGTGAACCATACCTGAGCCGAGTATTTCAAGCCAGCCAGTATCTTTGCATACTCTGCATCCCTTTCCGCTACATATGACGCACCCTATGTCGACCTCTGCAGACGGTTCTGTAAAAGGAAAATAGCTTGGTCTAAACCTCAAGGGCGTATTGCTTCCAAACATCTCCTGGACAAAAATGCTCAATATACCCTTCAAATCTGAAAACCGCACATGCCTGTCCACCATTAATCCCTCTACCTGGTGAAACATAGGCGTATGGGATACATCACTGTCACATCTGTAAACAGCTCCAGGTGCAATAATCTTAACAGGGGGGAGCTGTGATTCCATTACCCTTATCTGGACAGGGGATGTGTGTGTCCTCAATACAACACCCTTTTTTATATAAAAAGTATCCTGCATATCGCGGGCAGGGTGGTCGTTCGGTATGTTGAGCGCTTCAAAATTGTAATAATCCGATTCGATGTCAGGCCCCTTGGCAACGGAAAAACCAAGTGATAAAAATATCCTTGTTATTTCTTCCATTGTTTGGGTAATAGGATGCTTTTTTCCAACAATAGGGACCTTTCCAGGCATTGTGATATCGATCCACGTTGCCCTTTCCCTTTTCTTTTTCTCTTCGTCCTCGTAAAAACGTTTCAGTTCGATGAATCTTTTGTCAGTCCATTCCTTGAGCTGATTAAGCTCCCTGCCAAAAAACTTCCTTTCTTCCTTGTCAAGGGTTTTTATTTTGTCTATATGCTCAGAAATGATACCCTTTCTGCCAAGAAGCGATATCTTTGTCTTCTCTAACTGTTCAATATTGCTAACAGAAGATATCTCTTTCTCGATTATGCTTTTTAAGGCGCTTATATCCAATCTTCACCTGTTATTTTAAATTAAAAAACTGGAGAATTTCTACTGAACCATGATTTCTTTAGCTTTTGATATTAAACTTTCAAACCCTGTTGGGTCTTTAACAGCCATATCAGCAAGCAATTTACGGTTCAAATTTATATTGGCAGTCTTTAGACCATTAATAAACCTGCTGTAAGATATACCATAAACCCTGCATGCAGCGTTAATGCGCGCTATCCACAACACCCTGAAATCCCTTTTTCTCTGACGTCTGTCTCTGTATGAATATGACAAGGCCTTGAATACTGCCCTTTTTGCCACACTATATGTTGTGCGTCTGCTTGCATACATGCCTTTTGCAAGCTTTAAAATTTTCTTCCTTCTTCTTCTTGCCTTAAATCCTCTTTTTGCCCTTGGCATCTTCCTGCACCTCTTTCCTTATAAATACGGTATCAAACTCTTCATTCTTTTCATATCAGATTTATGAACCAGATCAGACTTTGACAACCTTCTTTTCATTTTTGGTGTTTTTGAAGATAAAAGATGGCTATGATATGCCTTAGCCCTTTTTATCTTACCGGTTGCGGTTACCTTAACCCGTTTTGCCAAACCTCTTTTCGTCTTTATCTTAGGCATATAAGCCTCCTTTACAATTACAGTGGAGCAAATACCATCACGATATTTCTGCCATCAAATTTTGGTTTCTGCTCTAATTCACCAACATCTCTAACAGATTCTATAATCCTCTGGGCAAGTTTTTCACCCATGTCTACATGGAGCACCTCCCTGCCCTTAAACATTATTATAATTTTAACCTTTGACCCCTCGTCAAGAAAACCTTTTATATGTTTTATCTTGAATGAAAGATCATGTTCTTCGATTTTTAGACCCAGTTTCATCTCTTTGATCTGTATTACAGCCTGCTTCTTTTTAGCCTCCTGCGCCTTTTTAGCAATTTGATACTTAAACTTGCCATAATCCATAATCTTGCAAACAGGCGGGACTGTTTTAGGTGATACCTCAACAAGGTCTAAACCTCTTTCTTTTGCAACCTTTAAAGCCTCAGAGGTAGGGATTATGCCTAATTGTTTGCCTTCATCGTCAATTAATCTTACCTCTCTTGCCTTAACCCTCTCGTTAACATTGATTGAATCCTTGATTTCCTTTCCTATAAATCTCACCTCCTAGAAATATTATCCACTTGTATTCTTTCGATGAAATCGTCCAACCTGACATCTTTCAACTCGTTACCATCTCTCATCCTTACGGTAAGCGTATTAGAATTCATCTCTTTCTTGCCTGCTATAACCATGTATGGAACCTTTTTAACCACACCCTCACGGATCTTCATGCTCAATTTTTCATTTCTTGTATCAAGTTCCGTCCTGATGCCTTTATCAACCAAACTTTGATAGATTGACTTCACATACGCATCCTGCTCGTCTGTAATATTCATTATGATTACCTGCACAGGTGATAGCCATACTGGAAATTTGCCGCCGTAATGCTCTATCAACACACCCATGAACCTCTCAAGTGCTCCAAGTATAACCCTATGTAGCATAACAGGTCTTTTTCTTTTGCCATCACTATCAACATAATGAAGGTCAAATCTTTCAGGGAGGGCAAAATCACATTGTATTGTTGCACACTGCCATTTTCTCCCAATGGCATCTTTTAGTTTGATGTCTATCTTGGGCCCATAAAATGCACCATCACCTTCATTTACGTCAAAAGGTATACCTTCATCAATCAGTACCTCTTTCAGAATGCCCTCGGCCTTGTCCCAATCCTCGATGGTACCAATAAACTTATCTGGTCTTGTACTTATCTCCATTTCATATTCAAAATCAAAAATCTTCATCGTATCACGAACAAAGTTTATAATATTCAATATCTCTTCATGCAGTTGATCCTGTCTTAAGAATATATGGGCATCATCCTGTGTAAACTCCCTCACCCTCATGAGACCGTGAAGAACCCCTGATTTCTCATGCCTTGCCACGGTTCCAAGTTCGAAATACCTCAGCGGCAGTTCCCTATAGCTTCTGATGACCGATTTATAAACCATTATGTGTGAAAGACAATTCATGGGCTTTATACCATAGTCGATATCATCAATCTTTGTGAAATACATGTTGTCTCTGTAGTTATCAAAATGACCTGATTTTTTCCACATCTCAAGTTTAAGTATATGAGGACCTACAACAAATTGATAACCCCTTTTTAAATGCTCTTTACGCTCAAAGTCTTCAAGCAGATATCGCAACATAGCGCCTTTAGGATGATAAACGACAAGTCCTGCGCCAACTTCATCATATATACTAAAAAGCTCAAGTTCTTTTCCGAGTCTTCTATGGTCACGCCTTTTTACTTCTTCAAGAAACTGAAGATACGCATCCAATGATTTTTCATCCTGAAAGGCTGTTCCATAAATCCTTGTAAGCATTTTATTTTTTTCATCACCTCTCCAGTATGCACCTGCAAGATTGAGAAGTTTAAATGCACCTACCTTACCGGTGGACGAAAGGTGCGGCCCCCTGCACAGGTCTGTAAAATCTCCCTGTTTATAAATACTTACCTCGTCTTCATCTATAGCTTCTATTAACTCCAATTTATACGTCTCACCAGCGTTCCTGAACATATCCAGCGCTTCGTTCTTCTTTAGAACCTTTCTTTCAATTGGTATGTCTTTTTTAACGATCTCTTTCATCCGTTCTTCAATCTTAACAAGGTCATTATCAGTAAAACCAGGTGGATAATCAAAGTCGTAATAAAAACCGTTTTCTATTGCTGGGCCTATAGCCACCTTTACCTCGGGAAAGAGTTCCTTTACCGCTTGAGCCATCAGATGTGATGTGCTGTGTCTCAAGACATCCAAATCTATATTTACATCCTTTTTTAACGATTCATCCAAAGCAAAACCTCAATAAGATTATTAAATTGAGAGATATTCTTAACATTTTAAATTTTCCTTGTCAATTCTTAAGGTTAAACTTTTCTAAACTTTTGTTCGAAATATATATTTATAATCTTTAGCCTTGTTTTTTAGAGTTCTAAACAAATTCAAATATCTAAAATCCAAAGCAATAAAATCAAGCACAAGAAATCACCTTATTGATTTGGATTGTGCGCATATCATCAAACTTATAAGCATCATAAATCTCTCTATGTCTATGATATTAAAAATGGTTGACAAACCACTTCGGATTGGGATAAAAGATTGTGAAATATTTTTCAAAAGAATAGAAAAGGAGCGAATTATGAGAGACGTAGTTATTGTGTCATGCGCAAGAACGGCTATAGGACAATTCGGACAATCACTTAAGGATGTCCCGGTTGTAAAGCTTGGAGGAATCGCCATCAAAGAGGCAATAAAAAGAGCCGGGATCAGACCATCGAAGAACAAGGACAAAGATGTTGCGCCTGATATCTTCGGAGGCAAAACAGATACGGAACTCGAAGCAAAATTTTACGATTATGACGACAGTCTAAAAGAAGTGGTCATCGATGAAGTCATCATGGGAAATGTTTTACAGGGAGGCTTAGGACAGAACTCTGGAAGACAGGCAAGCATCAATGGCGGTGTGCCAAAAGAAACTTCAGCATACACAATCAACAAGGTATGCTCTTCGGGCCTCAGGGCAATTATAAATGGTATCCAATCCATTGCAGTTGGCGACAATGACATAGTCGTTGCCGGCGGTATGGAAAATATGAGTATGGCTCCTTTCGCCATGCCATCACTACGTTGGGGTGCAAGGATGTTTGACACAAAAGCAATAGACCTCATGGTGCTTGATGGTGTTTGGGAGATCTTTTACGGCTACCATATGGGCATGACGGCTGAAAACATTGGTGCAAAATACGGAATTTCGAGGCTCGAACAGGATGAATTCGGTCTTTTGAGCCATCAAAGGGCAAGAAAGGCAATTAAAGAAGGTTTATTCAAGGACGAAATAGTACCTGTTGTCATCCCACAGAAAAAGGGCGATCCAATTATCTTCGATACCGATGAAAGACCGATGGACACAACTATTGAAAAGATGTCGAAGCTTGCACCTGCATTCAAAAAGGATGGGACAGTAACTGCTGGAAACGCCTCAGGCCTCAACGACGCAGCATCAGCTTCAGTACTGATGTCAAGAGATAAGGCAAAAGAACTCGGTTTAAAACCAATGGGCAGGATGATATCGTGGGCAAACGGCGGTGTTGACCCGGCATTTATGGGTCTAGGACCTATCCCCGCAATAAGAAAGGCGTTAAAAAAGGCAAATTTAACAATCGACCAGATAGACCTGATAGAACTCAATGAAGCATTTGCCTCACAATCAATAGCATGTATAAGGGAACTAAAAATCAATATGGATAAATGCAATGTTTTCGGCGGCGGCATTTCCCTTGGCCATCCGATTGGATGCACCGGGGCAAGACTTGTCACTACAGCACTTTACCAGATGAAAAGACTTGGTCTGAAATACGGTCTTGTTTCCATGTGTATTGGCGGCGGTATGGGTCTGGCAGCAGTAATCGAATGCGAGGCATAAAACATGGAATACAAAAACTTAATAATTGAAATAAAAGACGGCATTGCAATTGTTAAGGTAAACAGACCAAAAGCACTTAACGCCCTTAACTCTGAAACCCTTGATGAGATCAAAAATGCAGCGGATTCTCTCAACAACAATAAGGATGTCTGGGTAGTAATTGTTACTGGCGAAGGAGATAAAGCATTTGTTGCCGGTGCCGATATCGTTGAAATGAAAGACATGACCGCCATTGAGGGTATGCAATTTTCACAAAGGGGACACGAAGCCCTATCAGCACTCGAAAATATGAGCAAACCTGTTATTGCGGCCGTCAATGGTTATGCACTTGGAGGAGGCTTTGAAATTGCAATAGCCTGTGATTTTATCTACGCGTCAGACAAAGCAAAGGTTGGATTCCCAGAGACAACCCTGGGCATTCATCCTGGTTTCGGAGGTACACAAAGGGCTGCAAAACTTGTTGGATTAGCAAAGGCAAAAGAAATGATTTTTACAGGCAAAACCATATCTGCACAGGAAGCATATGAAATGGGTTTCATCAACAAGATAGTTCCACATGCAGATCTGATGAAAGAGGTTATGTCACTCGCCGAAAAGATAAAGGCAAATGGTCCTTTCTCGGTAAGGCTTGCCAAAGAATGTATCAACAAAAGCCTTTACCTTGGCATGGACGAAGGTTTGATGTTGGAGGCAAAAGACTTCGGTTTATGCTTTGCCACAAAGGATCAGAAAGAAGGTATGACCGCGTTTGTAGAAAAAAGAAAACCCACCTTTAAGGGGGAATAATAAAAATAAAAAAGGAGGATACTGTGAAAATAGTAGCATGCATAAAACAGGTTCCTGACACAGAAGCAGAAATCAAATGGGACATCCCCAAGGGAACACTTAAGAGAGATGGTATGGATCCGATAACAAACCCCTTCGACGAGTTTGCACTCGAAGAGGCACTCTTAACAAGAGAGAACTATGACGGTGATATTATCGCAATTTCAATGGGCCCGGAAAAGGCCAATGACGTTTTGAGAAATGCGCTTGCCCTGACCGTAAACGAAGTATACCGCCTCACAGATGATGCCTTTGCAGGTTCAGACACATACGCAACAGCATATGTTCTTGCCGCTGCAATTAAAAAAATTGGAGATGTTGATGTTGTGTTCTGTGGCAAACAGTCTACTGATGGCAATACAGGTGTTGTGGGCGCAGAACTTGCAGCAATTCTCGGTTACAGCCAGCTTACATATGTATCTAAAGTACGGCAGTTTGACGCTGCAAACAAAAAGGTTGTTGTGGAAAGGGCTATTGAAGGCGGTATAGAAGTTGTCGAGGCAAAACTCCCAGCAGTCATTTCGGTAATAAAAGGTATTAACGAACCAAGGCTCCCCAATCTTATGGGTATAAGAAAGGCTTCGAAGATTGAGATTCCTGCTTGGAATGCGGATGATTTAGGCGTTGATAAATCTAAACTTGGCTATCAGAGCGCTTCCACAAAGGTAGTCGAGATTGCTGTCCCGCCTCCAAGAGGAGCTGGTGAGATACTAAAGGGTGAAATCGATGATATTGCAAACGCTATAACCGATAAGCTTATCGAATTGAAAGTTATAAAATAACCGGGAGGAGGGAAAATAAATGGCTAACGATGTATGGGTATATATAGAACACAAAGATGGTGAATTTTCACCAATGTCATTCGAGTTGCTTGGTATCGGGAAAGGACTTGCAGACGGTCTCGGCTCCAATGTATGCGCATTTGTAATTGGCGAGAACATCGAGAACATTACAAAAGAGGCATTCGCATATGGGGCTTCCAAAGTATACACCGTTGAAGGTAGCGTTTTCAAGGGCTTCAGGGCAGATGCTTATGCAAAGGCATCAAGTTTTCTACTTGACAAATATAAACCAGAGATTGCGTTATTCAGGGCAACAAGTCAGGGAACTGATGTATCTGCGGCAAGCGCTGCAAATCTTGGTTTCGGGCTTTGCACAGACTGCATTGGGCTAAATGTAGATGGCGGCCAGATAAAAATGACAAGGGCAGCTTTTGGTGGAAATTATACAATAACAGTTGTTAACGAAAAGGCAAAACCGCAAATCGTAACAGTAAGACCAAAGGCATTTGCAATGCCTGAAAAAGACGCTTCAAAACAGGGCGAAATCGTCAAAGAAGCATTTTCTATTTCCGAAGATGATTTAAACACCAAAGTACTCGAGTTCATTAAATCAGAAGTTACTGTCAACCTCGTTGAAGCTGATATAATAGTATCTGGCGGAAGAGGTGTTGGTAGCGATGAGGGCTTCAAGGTTTTAAAAGAACTTGCCGATATACTTGGAGGGGCTGTAGGTGCATCTCGTGCAGCAGTGGATTCTGAATGGATCCCTTATGAGCATCAGGTAGGCCAGACAGGCAAAACCGTTAAGCCAAAAATTTACATCGCATGCGGCATTTCTGGTGCCATTCAGCATCTTGCTGGAATGAGGACATCTGACTGTATCGTTGCAATTAACAAAGACCCTGATGCACCGATATTCAAAAATGCAACATTCGGCATTGTTGGCGACTACAAACAATTGGTACCAAAGATAATCGAAAAATTCAAAACAAAATTAAACAGATAGTTCACAAATCAATACAAAAAAGGGGGCTGCCAAGCCCCTTTTTTTCTTGAAGCATTCAACTTATTTGTAAATATCTTCAGCTATTTTTTAAGGGTTGAAAGACCATTCTCTGCCATTTCCTGCAGGATTTTCGTCGGATTGGATTTAAGGCACCTATTATAATATTCTGCTGCCTTATCATGATCATTCTTTATCTTGTATATATCACCTGCAAGACAATTTGCCTTTGAATATTGAGGATTCATATTAAGAGCCTTAAAAACACTTACCAATGCCTTGTCGTATTCTTTCAATGCAAGATAAAGCTCTGCCATAACACAATGAAAGTCAGGATAAGCAATATCCTGTGATAGTATATACTCTCCTTCTTTGATAGCATCTTCGTATTTCTTCAATATCTTCAATGTGTGAAACAGGTTTATCCTTGCCTTGAGGTAATTTGGATTTAATTCAACAGCCTTTTTAAAGGAGACTTCAGCTTCTTCGTACCTGTTAACCTTCAGGTATAACATGCCGAGACTGTTATGCAAATCGGGGTAGTCTTCATTCATAGAAACATGATCTTTTACATAAGGAATCAACATTTCACAGAGAGACCTATCCTCCTCTGATATACTCATAATAATGGTGATCATGTCAGACATATCAGGACTAATTGAAACCCCTCTGTTAAATTCGGGCATTGTCTTTACGACCTGCTTATCCTTAAAGAGCATATTCTGGTATATCTCCATAAAATTTTCTCCGGGACATGAAGACGAGGAGACTGCGCTTTTAATAGCACATGTTATAATTGAGATGTCTTTGTCTTCAGGATCAAGCCTTTTCACCTCTTCAAGTTCTTTGATACCCTCTTCGATTCTCTCAAAATAACAATAAAGGGTGGCAAGTTTTATTCTTGCGTCTTTGTATGCAGGATTTATTTTAATTGCACGCCTAAATGATTCTAATGCATTCTCAATCTCATTCTTTGCAGAATAAACAATACCAAGATAATAGTGGATATCTGCATAATTTGGATAATTTTCTGATAACACCAAAAGGCTATCCAAGGCATTCTCAAGTCTTCCTTGAAAAATATTCGAAATTGCAATCTTGACCTTTGCCTGTAAATAATTTGCATTGATCTTCAATGCATCTTCAAAAGACGATATAGCCTCGTCAATTTTACCCTGCCCGAGATAAGAAAGGCCGAGATTATAATGGATATCAGCATATTTAGGGTTTGCTTTTAATATATTTTTGTATAGCGCTATGGCCTTGTCCCACATTTTATAATTATGCAGCGCAATACCAAGCTTTAATCTGGCGGGGAGATTAGCAGGGTCTGCATCAAGGACAGCTATGAAACTTTTTATTGCTCCGTCAAAATCACCGAGATTGTTCAAGCATACACCAATGAAATAATTTAATTCATGGTAGTCCTGGTTGAACTCAAGCGCCATATTAAATTCCTTGAGTGCTTCTGAATAATTTCCCATTGCAAATAGTATAATACCGAGATTCCTATGTGACTGACTTATATATACCTTTGATAGATTATAGTGGAGACTTTTTGAAGAGGTTTTTGTTTTTAAAATATTTTCAAACTTTTCAACAGCACCCCGAAAATCATGTTCGTTAAAACACTTCATCGCCTCTTCGTATTTTTCGTCCTTTCCTAAATTGAACAAATGTTTAAGGATACTCATTACAATGCTCCCTTTCTTGATATTACTGCTTTAACAGTCATAAAAAGGATTTTAAGGTCAAGCAACAAAGACCAGTTATCAATATACTGCATATCAAGTTTCATCCACTCATCAAACTTAATCTCATTTCTACCGCTGACCTGCCAAAGACACGTTACACCAGGAGTAACTGAAAGACGTTTCCTCTGCCATGGACGATACTGGAGCACCTCCTTCAATATTGGCGGTCTAGGCCCAACCAGACTCATATTGCCAAGAAATACATTAAATAGTTGTGGAAGTTCATCAAGGCTTGTTCTTCTCAATAATTTACCAACACGAGTAAGTCGTGGATCATCCTTTATCTTGAAGACCGGTCCGTCCATCTCATTTAGATGCATCAATTGCGTCTGCATCTTCTCGGCGCCGACAACCATAGTACGAAATTTATACATAGGAAAAAGCCTTCCATTTTTTCCAACCCTTTCCTGTATGTAATAAGTCGGGCCTGGGGAATCCCTTTTTATAATAAAAGGTATTACCGCCCAGAATGGTGCAAACAATACAATCAATATGCCTGATACAAAAAAGTCGATTGCACGTTTGATAAAAAGTTTTTCCGGACTGTTCCAGACGGATTTAAAAAAGATTATTGAAGAGTTTTCTATCTTCTCAATAGACACCTTTTCAACCTTTTGAAATAAAATATCACTGTCCATAATAAAATCTATACCAACAGTTTTACATCTGAGTGATGCGTTGTAAATTTGTGAAACCTTCTCCGGCAATTGAGAAAGGAGCACAAAATCAACAACATTTTTCTCAAGGGTTATCATCATATCGTCAATCGTCCCAATTACACTGTAATTACCTATCTGTGTGCCAACTTCATTGAAATCGTAAGTTAAAAATCCTACCACACGTATGCCCCATTTCGGGTGGCGCTCAAAAAGGTCTGCCATCTTTACAGCCTCTTTGTTCGTACCTATGATCAAAAGGTATCGTATATATCCTGACTTTGTATGGAGAAAACTGATAATCGACAACATCAACAACCTGTCAACCGAAAGAAAAAACCACAACAATATTATAAAAACAGCCAAAAATAACGAATTAACACCAAACTGAGGGTTTATTGCGGCTATACCAAAAAATATTATTGCAGAAACAATACATGGCATAATCGTTTGAGTTATAAAATCGAATGACCGTCTTCTCTGAATATATTCCTTTTTGGATATGATATTAAAAAATAATATAAATATTGCAGTCAAAAACGGTAATACATTTAACGTGGTATCCCAATAAAGCATAGGAGATAACGGAATTCTAAAACCTGTTAATGCAGGATCGAGAAAGATAATGAACTTCATATATATATAAACGCTTAGACCAAAAGAAACAAAAACAGAAATAAAATCGAGAAGGAAGATTATCGGAGAGTAGTATTGTTCTTTTTCTCTTATCATCTGGTTAACCAAAGCATTTGTATATTACAAATGAGCCAATGTCAAGACTTATAAACGAAACAGTCACCTGTTCCACATAGTTATGGTTATATTGTTTCAAAATAATCTTTATAATGTGCGGCTACCGAATCCCATGTAAAATGCCCATCCGCCCTACCCTTTGCCATGCTGCCTTTTTCTTTAACCAGGCCAGGATCATTAACAAGCTCGACAAGCACCCTTGACAGTTCCCCCTCGTTTGAGCCAAAAACAAAGCCACAATCCTCAATGACAGAAGTATTAAACGGGACATCTATTACAAGAGGCGCCGTTCCGAGCCCCATTGCACGAAGAAGCGATGGATTTGTTCCCCCCACCTCATGACCATGGATATAAAGATAAGCCTCGGCATAAAGTGTATTGAGCTTTGCCTGATCATCAACCCTACCAACAAAAAACACCCTTTTGTTGGCCAATCCCTTAAGTGTTTCCATATACTCTCTGTCATAAGGCGCATCCCCGACAATCACAAGAGGTATATCGACTTTTGATGCTACATACTCGCGTATTATAATATCCGTATTGTTTTCTTGTTCCAACCTTGCCACAACAAGCAAATAATGTTTATTTCCGATGCCAAGTTCATATAACACTTTATCATTTAAACCAGACAAGTTCTCAGCGCCGTAAGCGATGCACTCTGAATCTCTTTTATAATTGGTTATATAATATTCTCTCATCACAGGGTTATCAGTCACAATCGTCTTAATATACTTTGCACAGAGAAATTCAACCCATCTGTAATATTTCCTAGACAGACGCCCCCATTTGCGGCGCTTCCAGCCTAATCCATCGGTATGTATGACAACCTTTTTTCCCAATAATTTCAGGAACATCCCTATGGGTGCATTGGCTGGATCTACAATAAAAAAAATATCGAACCGCTTTGTTACAGCATGAATTGCAGTAATAAAGGTATGAAGAAGACTTTCAATTCCTTTTATGCGCCAGGCAGTAATATAAACACACCTGACATTTGAACAGTATTCCTGCATTTGCTCATAGTAGTTGCTCCTGCAATATACAGTAACATCCATACCATATTGATTTACAAGTCTAACAGAAAGTTCTTCGACGAGAGTATCAAACCCTCCGTATCGGGCAGGTATCCCTCTTGCACCGAGAATAACAATTTTCATTTTCATGTCATGACCTTTAAATTTCCCACTGAATCATTACCAAGGATTCTCAAAGTCTTTTGGCATAAACTCATAATTTCTTTGTTTCCAATATTTTGCATCAGAAGACCCTTTTCTTTTCAAAGACATGAAATCCCCATGGGATATCCTGTAAAAAAAGGCGATAGGGGTTAAAAACACAAAAAATATTACTGTTAGTATTATCCGTGAGCTTATGCCCCCTAAGATTGTAGAAAACTTAAGCCATATACCTGCAATACGTATTGAAAGGGCCTTTAAAAAGATTCCGACAAAAAGAAGGCATAGGGCAAGAAAAAACAGAACCTTGACTGTAAAAAAAAGACCAATTGCAAGAGAAACAAAGGCTAAAACCGCTAATGTTTCCATCGCGTTATGTTCAGGACTTTTGATGTTTGTCATCACTGTACCTCAAAACCTTTATCGTGGTAGCTTCAATTTTAAAAAAGCGTATAGATGAAAGGCGCTATCGCCGAACCACCAAAAATGATCAGAATGCTGAACAGAAGCAACAGGATAATGATCGGCAAAAGCCACCATTTCTTCCTTTCTCTTAGAAATCTCCATAAATCTTTCAAAAACGACATCTATGCCTCCAAATTCTGCCTTAATCTATTCCGTGCAAATCTTTCTCGTCAATCTTTTCCGGCCATTCAGGCTGTTTTTCTTTGTCGAAGATGTGCCTGCCCATAACAAGAAAATCCATCTCCGTTCTCATAAAACATCTGTAAGCATCCTCGGGCGTACACACAATGGGCTCCCCGCGTACATTAAAGCTCGTATTTACAATTACACCATAGCCTGTTTTTTCTTTGAATATGTCTATTAAACGCCAATAAATGGGGTTTGTGTCTTTATGAACCGTTTGAAGTCTTGCAGAATAATCGATATGTGTAATAGCAGGCAGATCGGACCGCTGATAATAGAGTTTATCCCTCCAGGGAAACGAATGATAGCCGTCAGGGATAGGCTTTCTTCTATCCTCTTTGACATCAGCAATTAAAAGCATATAGGGTGAAGCCTTATCAAAATCAAAATATTTGCCCACATCTTCAATAAGCACTGAAGGTGCAAAAGGTCTGAAACCTTCACGGAATTTTATCTTAAGATTGAGTTTTTTCTGTATATCGGGTTTTTTTGCATCAGATATGATGCTTCTGTTCCCAAGCGCCCTGGGACCCCATTCCATCCTCCCCTGAAACCACCCTACTACCTTCCCCTCATCCAACAACCCTGCAACCCTGCTGCACAACTCATCGATATCTTCATAATATGTCGAAACCCCCTTATATCTTTTCTTCGTAAGCTGGATATCGAGGTCAGAGAACTGAGGGCCAAGATAGGAACCCTTCATCTTATCGGTTTTGTCGTCAGCAAAACGGGGTTTATCGAAATAAATATGGTAAGCACAATAAGCAGCTCCGAGTGCACCACCCGCATCGCCCGCTGCAGGTTGAATCCACATTCCATCGAACATTCCATCCCTTAAGAGCTTTCCATTTGCAACACAATTCAAGGCAACTCCGCCGGCAAGACAGATATTTTTTGAACCAGTAAGTCTTTTTGATTCCGCGGCCATCTTCAACACCGTTTCTTCGGTAACCCTTTGAATCGCCAGTGCCAAATCGCAATGCTCCGCCAAAAGTTCAGCCTCAGGTTTTCTGACTGGAAAGCCAAACAGTCTTTTCCATTTCTCCTCATCAACCATCTTCAGTCCAGTTGCATAATCAAAATATTCCTGATTGAGCCATATAGAACCATCATCGCTTATATCCACAAGCTCTTTCTTGATGGTTTCTGTATATTTTGCAACCCTATCTGATTGGGGGTCACCGTATGGGGCAAGTCCCATAAGTTTATACTCACCGGAATTAACCTTAAAACCAAGATAATAGGTAAATGCCGTGTACAAAAGACCAACAGAGTGCGGAAACTCCAGTTCCTTGATGATTTTTATCTTGTTTTCGCTACCATAGCATATCGAAGCAGTTGCCCACTCACCTACACCGTCAATTGTTAAAATTGCGGATTCATTAAATGGAGAAGGATAAAAAGCACTTCCAGCATGCGAGAGGTGATGTTCTGGGAATAGCAGTTTAACCTTGTTCTTATCGAAGTCGCCTATCGACGATAGCTCATCAATAATGAGTTTTTTGAGCATCAGCTTTTCTTTAACCCAGACAGGAATTGCTGAACTGAATGACTTAAAACCCTTTGGCGCAAAGGCATAATAGGTCTCGAGCAAGCGCTCGAACTTAAGTAGAGGCTTGTCGTAGAAAACCACCGCATCTAATTCATCCACTGCAATGCCTTCATTAGAAAGACAAAAGCGAACTGCATTGGACGGGAAAGAAGGGTCGTGTTTCTTTCGTGTAAAACGTTCTTCCTGGGCAGCAGAAAGGATTTCGCCATCCTTCAGTATTGCAGCAGCAGAATCATGGTAGTATGCTGAGATGCCTAAAATGTACATATTTAAATAATCACCCGCGCATTAAATAACACAACAAAACTGCCCTTTCAACATTATTGTCAATTATCTCAAAATTATCATACGGAACTGAACCGAGCTACGAGGACGTGTTTATTTTTAGTTGGCCTTAAGACTGATTTCCAGAATACGGTCTACGTTAAAAACACGGTTTTGCCTCCGCGTAAAGCAATAAGCATGTAACCCCAGAAAGGGATGGCCTTTATATTCCATCTCTTCCACACGAAGCGGGCGAATCAAACGCTTCGATTTTTCATCCTTCGCTTTTAAATAAACGATTTCAAGAATCTGTTTTTCTCGAAACGCCTCCTCCAGCATCTCAATCTTTTGTTCACGGGAGAGGTTCAGTGCCGCTTTAGCATACTGCAATCCGGTCAAAAATTTCATTACCTGCCAGTCCATCAGGACATGGCTTTTCTTTAACGGATTTTTCAACACCAGGCCCTCCAGCGTTGTGCAGCGGGAAAGCGCCACGTACATCTGCCCATGAGCGAACGTGCCGCGCCCCACATCAATAATCACCTTTTCAAATGTTTTTCCCTGGCTTTTGTGAATTGTCACGGCAAAAGCCAGCCGCACCGGATACTGATGAAAGGATCCAACAACCTCCGAGTGAAGTTCTTCGTCCTTGAGAAAATATTTATAAATTTTCCATGTGTAGGGAGAAATTTCTACTGTTTCGCCGTTGTCCAGTTGGGCTACTATAATATCATCGCCATCTTCACTCTTGGCAAATTTTTTTATTTTGCCGATGGTTCCGTTAACCCATTGGCCGTACGCATCATTATTAAGCAACATAATCTGCGCGTCTTTTTTTAATTTCAATTCGAGTGCCGTCGGCATTGATTCCACGCCGAAATCACCTTCAACTAATCCCCACGCCTTCCAGATTTTGCCGGGCAGTTGCGCCAGATGTTGCTCGTTGATGGCATCAGCCAGGTCATTAGTGCTGGTCAGCGAGATATAAAAATCATCGGAAGATGCTTGAAAAAACTGATCGCACCGCTGATTGAAAATCGCAATATCTTCGTCTGTAACCGATTTATTGCGGATGGCGTTTAGCAGGCGGATAAACTCGTCATCCTTCTGTCGGTAAACCTTCTCCAGTTCGATAAATTCCATATCCATGCCCTTGATTACTTTGGCGCTGAAAAAATACGGGCTGGAATAGTAAGAACGGAAAATTTCGCGCTCTGTTGAAGTGACCACAGGTGGCAACTGATAAAGATCACCGATGAAAATCATCTGCACACCGCCAAAAGGCCGCTTGGAATCCGGACCATTCAAACGCAGAAACTTATCCACACAGTCCAGAAGATCGGCACGTACCATAGAAATTTCATCGATTATGATTGTGGTCAATTTTTTATAAAGCGAATTTTCATTTTTGTCAGAACCCTTCCTTTTTTTGATAGACGTCAGGGTAACGTTCGGCTTAAACTGAAAAAAAGAATGAATCGTCTGTCCGCCGATATTCACAGCGGCAACACCTGTCGGCGCCAGAAGCACAACATTTTTCTTCGTATGGCTGTAAAAATAATTGAGCAGCGTTGATTTACCAGTACCAGCACGCCCCGTGATAAAGATATTTTTGTCAGTCTCTTCCATCAAATCCAATGCGCGCAGAAATTCAGGATTGAAATCTATCGCAGTTGGTTTTTGCGTATCAGCCATGAGCTTTTGCCTTGTTCGATGTAGAAGATGATACCTTCTGTTTGATAGCCAGATGGCTCAGGAAGTTATGGACATCCGTTTCGTCTGCACCTTGCTTTTCCCAGTTCTTATTTTTTGTGCCGGTTAAGTAGGCATGAAAGCGCTTAAACCAATCGATGTAAGTCCGCTCCGTGATGAATGCATAATGCTTGGTGCGCAGTATTTCGCGAATCTTTTCCTGCACCGCTTTGACGTCCGGGTATTTTTCTTCGGCTGCAGTTTCTGCGTCCGGCGAAAGCGATGATGTATTATTCAACAAGAAATGATGAATATAGAGTTTAACAGCGTTATCGGCCTGTTCGAATTGCCAATCTTGCAGTCTTTCGTATTTCCTCAGAACATCAAGGAACATTTTTATTCTTAAATCCAATGGCTTGTCCTACTGTGTATTGGAAAACCGCAGGAACTTGCTGACCCTGTGATAAACTTTTGAAATTCAGGCAAAATGTTATTCATCTCTCCACCCCCGATGATGGAAACTATTCAGCCTAATCATCGCTTGCCAATAATCAATGTTTATACATAGTACACTTTTGTTGATAATAACCATATTATACGTATATAATTCAATAATAATTGTTTGATTTTATTAAGTTATTGGTGTAGAAATTAGGTATTGAATCAATGGTGCTGTTTGAAATAAAGCGGGATTATTTATTACGTATATTAATTGTTAGCAAAGAGAGAAACTGAAAATATATGACACGATACACAGATGCAGAAGCAGCCAGGGCAATAATCGCCGTCCTGCATGACTCCCGGTGGGTAGGAGCTGGTTTAGCTCAAGCGTACCTATGGGCAATCAATGGGGACAGAGCTACTGAAGACATTGCACGGTACCTCTACGAGCTGAACTGCTATTCCTTGGCGAAGGCAAAGGAACTTGTTCCCACATTGGCCAAGGATGGCTTTCTCAGTCACATCAAAGCCCGCACCAAGACTGGGTCGGCCGAGAATCCCATCACCAAAATGTTCCCTGCTGCAATCACCGAGCAGCGCTTTCTTGAACAAGTTGATGCACTTCGAGCCAAGCGCGGAACGGTCGATTACGAAGATGACCGGGAATCAGGTCACACGCTCGTTGATTTCACATTAACCGAAAGCGGTCTTCGCCTTCCGATCAATGTGAAGAACGCGGGAACTCGTTTCGAGAGCGCAAAGCAACTCGTGGGACTAGAGCCAGACGACTGCATACCCATTCCCGTATACAAGGCGTACGATGCAATAGAAAAGGAACCGAATCTCTTATATGCGGTTGCCGTTGACTACGGCCTCGTGGATTCCATTAATGCCCACCTGATTCCCTTGTTTGACGAAAACGAGGCTATCGTGTGGAGAATTTTGAACGACTATTCCGGAACTCGCATCCGTGACGCCGAGGATAAGTTTGTCTATGGCATTACCACCAGACATTGGGATAGCATCCGGGAGGGTTTTGCCGATCCTGAATTTCGACTGGTCTCTGCACGGAAATCCATTCGGATACTCCAGAATCAACCCAAGAGAACGCCTGGCATCGGCCTTAGAGCATGGGGGACAGGGGCAAGCGCTGAAGTCAATGTGCACATATCCATAGCGGGAGAAACAAAGCCTTGGAGAGAAATCTTCGACCGGATTGTCCAAAACAGTCTCGGGGACATCATTGAGGCAATCAACCGAAAGAAGACAGAGGTGGTCCATGACCCCGAGATCTGACTTACAGGTCGTAAGCCTTTTCTCAGGCTGTGGCGGCCTTGACTATGGATTCGAGGCAGCGGGGTATTGCATCCGCTTTTCAAACGATTTTGACAAGTTCTCCTGCCAGACCCTCCGACTGAATCGTCGGGAGAATGTATGTCATGCCCCAATCGAGGATATCAGCACTTCAGAAGTCAAGAAAATCATCGGATCAGGAACGGGTGCCTGTGATGTCCTGATCGGGGGCCCCCCCTGTCAACCATTCTCCAAATCGGCGTACTGGAGCAAAGGCGATACGCTTCGTCTGAATGACCCCCGTGCGAACACGCTTGAGCAGTACTTCCGTTTTGTGGAGGAGTTGCATCCACAGGCGTTCTTGTTGGAGAATGTCCATGGACTGAACTATAACGGCAAGGAAGAGGGCTTCCTGTTCATCATGGAACGGATCAGGGACATCAATGTAAAGACAGGTGACCACTACGTGCCATCTTGGGCTGTGCTGAATGTTGCTGACTATGGCGTACCTCAGCTACGGGTGCGGTTTTTCCTCATTGCTTCGCGGCGAGGGGGTCAGTTCCGCTTTCCCGCCCCGACGCACATCCCGTCCGAAGAAGCCGAGTCCTCCCTTTTTGGAAGCATGGGCATAGAACCTTATGTTTCGGCGTGGGAAGCAATCGGCTACATTCCCCTTGATACGCGACAGAACCTTAAGCTGGGGGGGAGGTGGGCTGATTTGCTGCCCTCGATTCCAGAGGGGGAAAATTATCTCTGGCATACTGACCGCAAGGGTGGACTGCCACTGTTTGGATGGCGCACTCGCTATTGGAGCTTTCTGTTGAAGCTGTCTAAAAAACTGCCAAGTTGGACGATTCAGGCACAGCCGGGATCAGCCATTGGCCCGTTTCACTGGAGCAATAGAAAGCTTTCCTGGCAGGAGATGGCTGCTATACAAACATTTCCCAAGACCTTTGTCATCGATGCCCCGAGAACGGAGGTACAAAGACAAATTGGAAATGCCGTTCCGTCGCTTATTGCTGAGATTCTTGCACGTCAAATCTCCGCTCAAGTTTTTGACAAGCACATTACAGGTCAGCCCGCGCTTTCTGTTTCCCGTTGCGGTACAATCCCGGAACCAGAATCCATCGAACCGGTGCCTGCGAAATACATGTGTCTTGTTGGTGAACATGAAGCCCACCCTGGAACTGGCAAAGGTAACAGTTACAAAACAGGAACAGATGGCTAACCATGCCATGCACACGGACGGGAATTCCACTGCGCTCCATTCCCGCCGGTGATGGCCACAGTTGGCAGTAAGGAATTTGGACTGAGGTAGATGAAATCTCTTCTGGATGCGGCAAGAGTCTTCTTGATTGAATCTTTGCAGAATTTCGATAAGGGCAAGTTGCAGTTTTCGATCCTTCATGCCGTTACTGCTACGGAGCTGTTACTGAAAGAACGTTTATCGAAAATCCATCCAAACCTTATCTACAACAAGATCGATTCACGACAGGTTGTTAGGGAAAATACTGTTGGGCTGAGAGATTTGCCCCAAAGACTAATAAATCTCGGGGTCAAGCTGTCTGAGGAGGAGACAGATATTATTGTGAAAGTGGCGAAATGGCGACATGAGATCGTTCATCATATGCCCACGTACACAGAGGAGCATGCGATCATAAGCCTCGGACTGCTTTACGATTTTCTTTCACGCTTTATCGAGCGTGAAATGCATCTTGCTTTCAACGACATAATCCCCAAGAGTTTGTACAAAACCGCAAACCGTTTACTTAAAGGGTGGGAGCGAGTGGGGAAAAAGGCGAGAGAAAAAGCCGAAGCCGAAGGTTATATCGTTGATCCGTCTATGGAATGCCCTGAGTGCGGCGGGATTGGCGTCGTGACAATACACGGAGATAAAGCATTTTGTCATCTTTGCGGCTCATATCTCCATTTTGGAGATTGTCCGCTCTGTCATAAGCCCGCTTTGCACATCGGTTTGTATTTTGACGACAGGGTGTATCATCCGAAGTGTGCTGACAGGATGATTCAAGATCATTTTGAAACGTTTAGATCTGACTTGAATGAGCGTCAGAAAGACGAATGGAGTTCAGTGTTAACACCGGATGTAAACCGAGAATAAGACCGCCAACAAGGCGCTGAACCGGACGTGGCAATAAAGCGCGCCACGCCGGTTAGCTCGTCGTTAGGCTACAAGAATAGCCATAGAACTACAGCGGTGGCGGAGCAAGAGAAGAGACCAGTTTACAGTTGACAACTGGCAAAGGAGGGAATCAATTGAAATCAGACGATATTACGGTTCAGCAACTTTTCCAGGATCGCCGGCAGTATATGGTCCCCTTTTATCAGCGTGCCTATGTCTGGACACGCTCCGGTCAATGGGAACAACTTTGGGACGATATCCGTGTGAAGGCAGAGGCCCGGCTCATTGGCAGCAAAAACGGCCCACACTTCCTTGGCGCTGTTGTTCTTGACCCCCAGCCCAGAGACGGCTTGATCGGTGTTGACACATTGCACATTATCGATGGCCAGCAACGACTGGCGACACTGCAATTTATCTTAAAATCCGTTCTATTGCTACTGCGGTCGGTGAATTCAGCGGCAATTGCCGAGATAGTGGCAGGTAGTCTCAAGAACAGCAATCCCGACACGATGCGGAATCCGAAGATCGAAATATTTAAAGTATGGCCAACATTTCGTGACCGTGATGACTATCGATCGGCTCTTGAGGCTGAAGATCGTGATGCACTGCGGGCTGTTTTCCCCAAGAGTTTTACCCAGCGAGGTGAATTTCGCAGAATTGGGATTCACCATCCGCCGGCACTTGAGGCAATTTGGTATTTTACCGCATGTTTTGAAAAATGGATTGCTGAAGGTACTCATGAAGAGAGATCGACACGATGCGAAACACTTGCTACGTCTATTTTGCAGGACTTGAAAATTGTGTCAATTGTCTTGGATAATAATGATGATGCTCAAGTAATCTTTGAAACTTTGAACGGACGTGGCGCGCAACTCCATTCGACAGACTTGATACGGAATTTTATCTTTATGAGGGCGGACAGAGAGAATGCAGATTCCAAGACGTTTTACGACACTCTGTGGCAAAAATTCGAACAGAGTTGTTGGAACGAGGAGCAGAAGCGTGGCCGTCTGCGGAAACAGAGATTGGAATGGTTCATCCATGCTGCCCTTCAAGCAGAACTCAGTGAGGAAATCGATTTGGGAAGATTGTATTTTGAATACCGACGGTATGTTTTCAATGGCCTTGAACCAAAGACGGCGGAGTATCAGTTAAATGTTCTTTCAAAATACGCTATTCCTTATTGCGCACTGGTGGATGGCAAGATGGACAGCAGTCCCATATCGAGATTCGGATGGCGAATCGCACCATTCGATATCACAACGGTGCAACCGCTAGCCCTGAAGATTGGCATAGAATCGCTTTCATCTGATGAGCAGGGTGAAATGCTCGATATTATAGTTTCTTACATAGTTCGCCGTGCAATTTGCGGCCTTACACCAAAGAACTACAATAACGTTTTCATATCAATCCTCCGCAGTCTATCAAAGACGGGCACATCTCTGCTGATGCTGCGAAAATCCTTTGAGTCGCTCAAAGGAGAAGCATCCCGTTGGCCAACCGACTCAGAGTTCCGAAACGCCTGTATCAACGCACCGCTCTATCCTGGAAGATTGGATGCCTCCAAAATGCGTGCGATCCTAACTGAACTTGAATTAGAAATTCGAAAAACGGTAAAAACGGAAGGCGTGATTGCGCAGAATTTTGGCCAACTCGACATTGATCATATAATGCCCCAAAGATGGTTCGAACATTGGCCGTTACCGGATGGAAGCAAAGCAACATGGAGCGATGATAATAGTGTCGAGATTAAGAAACTCTCTGGTCAGCAGTTGAATGAAAGAGAAACGGCAATATCGACGAGAAGAGAGAAAATACCGACACTGGGCAATTTGACGTTGCTCAATCTAAGCGTCAACCGCGAGGCGCAACACAAGGCGTTTAAAACAAAAAGGGATTTGCTACTTGCTAACACTACGCTGAGGCTTAATATTCCTTTGCTTGGTTATCAAAACGATGGTTGGACTGAAGAAACCATAAAAATTCGTGGAGAAGTTTTGGCAGATGTAGCTCTTCGGGTGTGGCCTGGGCCAGACCCCGAGAACCTTTCTTGAGTTTGAGGAAGAAGCAGGGAAACTTGAACCATGAACCTCATGGCACCGAAAGGCCTAACAATCGCATGGAGCGTATCGGCCATAAATACGGCCTCTCGCTCATACCAGTGTTCGACATAAAAAGGAGACAGGATGACTGATGAAAAATCAATCACAAGAAACCCTAGGGAGTTGTTCAAAGAGATAGATGCGATGTGTGAAGAAATCAATGCTGTTGTCTCTGATGTAGAGAATAAAATTGAAGAAATATCCCCAATACAAAGGGTGCTCAATGAGCAAGAAGAAAAAAAACGAACAAAGCGAAAGAATCAATATACGCAACTTTTATCTTCATTCCTGATTGATATTGAGATACAACCGTTTGAATCTCCCCGAGATAAAGCGTCTCTACATATTCGAAGTGTCGCGGGGTGTTTTCAAGAGGTAGTCGACATACCGGAGAGCTTTGCTCTTATCGAGTTTCTCCAAGAGCATAATTTTGTTATTCTCACATCAGGGAAGGTTCGTCGTGATAAAGACCCAAGAGAAAACGAAGATCGTGTGCTCACATGGTTCATTCTTCAAAAAAACAATGCCCATACAGGCACTTAAGCGGACGCCAGAAAACTGTTTGGCTTTCTACATGGCAAGCTCCAGTATAGGCACCGTTTTGTTTATTCGTTCGGCGTTAAAAATAGAATTTTGTATGGCAACACAACATAGGGAGTGATACAATAGTTATTATTATATCACATATCTTTGAAGGAGGGATAAGACATGGCATCTACGGCGATTGCTACCGTTGTAAAGATGCTGGAGACTCTGCCAGAGGAGGCACAGGATCAAGCAGTTGAGCATCTGCGTGATTACCTAAAGGAAGTGAAGGAAAATGCAAGATGGGACGACACATTCAAGAAAACGCAATCCCAGCTTATCGCAGCAGCTCGCCGGGCCAAGAAGGAGATAGCTGAGGGTAAGGCAAAACCGTTGAACCACAGCGAATTGTGAAGTCAGCCACATTACTCTCTTTTTGGGCAGCTTACAGACCTCTACTGGAAGGGGTCAAGAAAAGTGCTCGAAAAGCGTATCGTCTCTGGGAGCATAACCCCTTTCATCCCTCTCTTCATTTCAAATGCGTCAATACGTCTGAAGCTGTTTGGTCTGTGAGAATCGCTTTTGCATACCGTGCCATCGGCATCCTTACAGGTGATATAGTTACGTGGTTTTGGATTGGAAATCACGATGAATACGAGAAGCTCTTTTCATAACAGGGGCTGCCGAACCCGTCAATGCAGCCAATCGCCGATAAATCCGGCTCTGGCTGATTTCGTCGTTCGGTACATAAGTATTAAGAATTCTCCTTAGGAGCTAAAATGAAGACCCTATTTATTTGTTTAGCCAATTCTAAGAAATTCGGTGAGAGATGTATCGCTGGGATAGAGGTTAGAAAAACTGGTAGCACATATTACCCAATAAAAAAAGAAGGAAAGCCGAGGTGGATAAGACCTATCTCGAAAAACCAAAGCGGTGCTGTTGGAGAGGATATAGTTGGTGCTATCAATTTAACGGATATAATAGAGATTGAAATTGAAGAGTTTTGTCCAAATGGTTATCAGTGTGAAAATGTGACTTTTAAGCCCTCATCGATAAAAAAGGTCGGAAATCTAAAAATATCTGACGCAAATCTGGATAGACTTATTGATATGGAACAACATAATCTGTTTGGAAATAGAGGAAGGGCAGTATCGGATGATGTCATTGATTCGGTTGAGTATTCATTAACACTAATAAAAGTATTTGATTTTGAGGTAATCAGAAAAGACTCAGATGGACAAATTAGAATAATGTTCGAATTTAACCATGATCATTACGACCTACCAATTACAGATATTGCTTTTTTAAAAAAATACAATAAAAATGAAGCCCTGCTGAGAAACGTTAATTGCTTATATTTAACTATCTCGCTTGGGGTTTTTCATAATGGATGGCACTCTAAGTTGATTGCTGGTATACTATATTGATTATGGAACCAAAGAAAAATAAAATCTATTCAGTTGGTTATGCGACCCATACTATTGAATCGTTTACTGCTACCCTGAAAAAATATAATATCACAGAAATAGTTGATGTCCGTTCCCAACCATACAGCGGGTATAAGCCAGAATTTAACAGAGAGATTTTGAAACAAGTCCTATTTAACAATGGTATAGAATACATTTTTCTCGGAGATAATCTTGGGGCAAGAATCAAAGCCCCTGAATGCTACAAAAATGGACATGCCAAATACGACTTAATATCTAATCACCCTATATTTCAAGAAGGAATTGTTCGTATTCTTAAAGAAATAAAGAAATTTTCGGTAGCAATGATGTGTGCAGAAAAAGATCCTATTAATTGTCATAGAACAATCTTAGTTTGCAAACAACTTAAGAATTATGAAATCCAAATTGTTCATATTATTGATGATAATACTTCTGAAGACCACTCAGAAACAGAATTTCGATTGATGAAATTACATCACTTAGAACAACCAGATCTTTTCATGAAGGACTCAGAAAGACTTGAAGAAGCATATAGTAGACAAGCTGCGAAAATTGCTTATGTAGCAGAAAACTCGGAAGATTACACGGTAGATCGCAAAGGATTTGGCAATGGATAAAACTGTACTTTTTACAATAGGCTTCACAAAAAAAAGCGCGGAAGCATTTTTTGAAAAACTCGTAGAAGCTGGTGTAAAAAAGATAATCGATATACGATTAAACAATATTTCGCAGCTTGCAGGTTTCACAAAAAAAAATGACCTAATCTATCTCCTAAGAAAAATCTGTGATTGTGGCTATACACATAAACCGCTTTTAGCTCCAACAAAAGAAATATTAGACAATTATAAGAAAGGAAAAATTGGCTGGCCAGAGTACGAAAAGCGCTTTAATGATCTTTTGCTTGCAAGAAAAGTTCATACATTTGTTAATACAACAGAACTCCATATGGCTTGTTTGCTTTGTAGTGAACCAACCCCTGATAGATGTCACAGAAGGCTTGTTGCTGAGTACCTAAAAAGTCAATTTGAGAACATTGAAGTAAAGCATTTATAATATCTTTTCCGAACAAGTCGCTGAAGCCAACCGGCAGGAAAAGGCTCCTGCCTCTGGCTCAGCTCTTTGTTATGCGTATAATTATAATTGCAAATACGATAGAATAGAGACATGCAATTTGAATGGGATCCAAAGAAGGCGAAAGAAAACCTAAAGAAACGCAACATCTCTTTCGATGAAGCTGTAACATCATTC
>Ga0302237_1000275_pt1 | contig 52719 bp, 42 predicted proteins | sample AAG_UR_Ala_MG_FD_193530 | JGI IMG/M metagenome (GOLD analysis project Ga0302237, IMG submission 193530) | Enriched activated sludge microbial communities from anaerobic digester in WTTP, New Holstein, Wisconsin, United States - AAG_UR_Ala | ecosystem: Engineered > Bioreactor > Anaerobic >... | reverse complement strand
CACCACCACCACCACCACCACCACCACCATCACCACCACCATCTTTACCGTCCTTATCGCTCTGGTTATCATCCGGCTTAGCGACGGTAACGATGATGATAAGTGCAGTCACTACCACTACACCTATCACGATGAGAGCTATCCACTTCTTATCCATCGCTTGCTCTTTGTCGCTTCGCAAAAGCGCGCGTAAGAGTCAGTGAAGTGCCAGTTATCAGTCTCCATCGAGCGAGGTAGGCGTCGAAAAAGATAAGTGCAGAGCTAGTCTGACTCACTTCATATGCGTCGAGCAGAAGCGACTGCCCTCCTTCGCATTGCGAGTGCATTGCGTGCCCGCTTGCGTGAGTGCTGAGCATCTCTTCTTCTCTGGCTCAGCCGCCGGCTTAGCTGCCGGCTTAGCCTCAGTCTTAGCTGCTGGCTTAGCCTTCGCTGCAGACTTAGCCTTTGCCTTAGCCTCGACCTTCGCCGACTTAGCCTTAACCTCGTCCTCGGTCTTAGCTGGCTTGTCCTCCGCTGGCTTGTCCTCCGCTGGCTTGTCCTCCGCTGGCTTGTCCTCCGCTTTAGCGTCGGAAGGAGCACGAGTGATGGGCGCTGAGATGAAGCCAGCTAAGACGCCAGCGTCATCTCGATGCAACACACGGGCTTTGTGAAGGAAGTCGATCAGAGTACTAGCGTCCGTTGGCGACAGCCTGCGAAGCAAGCCGCCGATGAGGTCGCGCTCATTGTCGGTGAAGCTCACCTTTGACTGCTCGCCATCTTCGAAGCGGGTGGTGAATCGGCTCTCCATCTCGATGTAGACGCTGTCGCTTTCCGACTGTCGCTTTCTGGCTGTCGCTTTCCGACTGTCGGCGACAATCACTTTCGCAAGTGTGCGCTATGCAGTGGCTAATGCGCTATGTAGTGGCTAGCGAGGAGAGTTAGTGGCAGTTGTGCGCGCCACCGTATGGGCATTGGCCCGGTCCAGCGCCCTTCATCCGCTTCGTTACCCAGCACCACTCCTGACCACAGCGTGCACACTTCACCCAATTGCAGCCACCATCCTTCTGCAACAGCGATCCACAGCGGCATATATGATACTCTCCCGATCGCAACCGCTGCTCTATCACCTGCCGACTCAGCTCTTCAGCCGTGTCTGCATCGACTTCATCCACCTCCAGCCGACTTGGTAGACGCCGCTGTGCGCCACCTCCAGCGTCTAACTGGCGCGCTATGGCGAGAGTCGGAGGAGTGTCACGTACTCTGTTGGCTGCTGATGCATGCTTGTCTCCTCGTTGGCGTATCATCGCTTGACTCGCTTGACTCGCTTGACTCGCTTGACTCGCTTGACTCGCTCTTTAATCGACAAAGAGATTGATGCAGTAGTCGGCTAAGCGTCTGCTGGACGTGACCTGCATCAGTCATCATCCCACTCGCTGACTAGCTCTCGTGGCTCATAGTTCGGCTCACCCCACTCAGCGGCAGGCCTCACCCATTCTACATCGCTATCATCGCTATCATCATACACTTCCTCGATCGGTATGCGTTCGCTGCAGTGGCGCTGATGGCGCTGATGGTGGTGATGGTGGCGGTGATGGTGGTCGCTAGATGCAAGACCCGCTATGGATAGAGTGCTGCTGAGCAACAGACCGGCGAAGGAAGCAATCATCAGACCTGTCTCAGCTGTAGCCATCCGTGATCTGCTGCTCTTCGTTACGAAGTATAGTGAGGCCATGCCGAAGAATGGCACCATCGCCGCGTCTATTGCTAAGCGCATATCAGTGTGATCCATCGCTTTGATCCAGCGCAAATGCAGCGCTAAGCAGGCGGAAGAGCGAAAAAGAAGTAGCAGTAGAGGCTGCCGAAGGCGGATTCGAAGCGGACAAGTCCACTCGACTGTGCTCAAGCCTTGCCTCCTCGCCTACCGGATGCTCTGCCGCGTGACGCTGGTCTCGCGGCTGGCGCAGCTGGCGCAGCGTATCCTCTAGACGCATTGCTGGCCCACGTCTGGACAGTCATAATGCACTCATCACTGCAGCACGGGAAGTAGAATATGACCCCTTCGTATGTAATAGAAGCAAGTCTCACTCTCCTTCCCGACTGCGGAGTGGATGCATCGCTGTCCTGCTGTGGTCCAATCACTCTCGTCCGTCGGCAAGCGCAGCAATTGCACGGCGTCTGCGACATATTGATGATGCGCTTGACACAGTCGGAGGAGCAGCAGATAGTGAAGTTGTAGTAAGCGATGCCTTCCTTCTGCGTGACCATGACATGCTTCTCACCAGTGATGCGCGTGATGCATGCCTTGCACTCGCATCCCTTTCCGCTGCCATCACTGAGCGTCCAGCCTTCACTCTTTCGAGTCCAGGACAGCGCGAAGGCGAAGCTAAAACTGATGTTAGATGCAGCCATTGGTCGGTCGATGCTAAGACTAAGCTGATAGCTGATAGTTGGCGGAGCCACTATACGTAATTGCTTGCCTTAGCTTCTCTTACCTTTATCATTCATTTCTTCGTCCGCGCTAGCTGCCGCTAGCTGCCGCTAGCTGCCGCTGACTGCCGCTGACAGCGGAAAGTGATCGGTAGATGGCAGCATAAAGATGCAGACAACCAACTGTCAGGCTCAAGCTATCACTGATGGCATCGAAGGAGGCTCATCCGGCAGCGACGTCTCTTCTCGAGTGGACTTGTCTGCTTCGAAGCCGCCTTCGCGCTTGCGCTTACGCTTCGATGGGTCATCGCGTAGCAATCCAGGCTCAGCCGGCTGCGGTTATGTATTGTCGCTAGCTGCAGCGGCGACTGAGACAGCGGAGGAAGTGGTAGAGAAGGGAGGACAGCATCTGGGCGTAGTCACTAATAACGAGGCGGAGTATTATGGACTGATAACAGGCTGTCGACGGGCTTTAGCGCTCGGCTATCGCTCGCTCATCATCGAAGGAGACTCGCTACTCGTCTGCCAGCAGGTGCTTGGCCACTGGCAAGTGCGATCCACTCGACTGGCTACGCTTCATCACGCTGCTCTCAGCCTGATCAATAGCTTCGACTCGGTGGAGGTAAGGCACATACCTCGCGCCTCTAACGACGCTGCTGACCGTCTTGCTCGCCATTACTCCGATCGAGTGGACTTATCCACTTCGAAGCCGCCTTCGGCGGCCCGATCCACGCTTTGACTCGCTTATCGACTGTGGCTGTGGCTGCGGCTGCGGCTGCAGCTGCGCTGACTGCACTCTTTGTGTCTTCTTCGCCTGCGTGAGCGGCGAGCAAGCGAGACAAAGAATATGTGTGGAGTCTCTCCACCGCTGAGGCCGCGCTGAAGCTGCACTAAGACCGAGCTGAGGTCGGGCGAGATTCGGTGAGCGCATATCGGAGAAGACAGATGCAAGTCAGTGAATCACATGCTAGCTTGGCCATCTGCTCCCATCGTAGCTTCCAGCCAGGGAAGTATGAGGCGAAGATAGGGTTCTTAGGCACCTGCTCAGTCAGTCGAGAGATGTCCATCTGAATGCGCCATGAGGTCATGTCCACTCTCAACTTCTCTCTCGCCTCTCTCCCTAGTCGCCAAGCCACATGGCAGTCGCTGCTAGTGAACGGCGACTGCGTGATACAAGCGAATGTCGGCAGTCTGACATCGGGAGGAGCATGAGTTAGGATGCGATGAAGGAGGATAGAGTGGAGGTTAGGTTCGGCATGAGCCACTATCACACCATGCCTTTGCACTCTGTCGAGGAAGTCCAGCAGCATTGCTCGATTCACACCATCTCGATCACTGGTCTCATCGACTGGACATATCCATTGACCCCATGGCCAGATGAAGACGCTGACGTAGCTTGGATCGGCTAAGCTACCTGGCTGAAGACCCTCTGTTGCTGCTGACAGCGACGATGGAGCCATTGCTATGGACAGGCCGATGACTCTGACCTCAGTCTCCGCCTCTACCTCAGACTTACCATTGAGTGGACAGGTCCACTTCGAAGCAACCGAAGGACACTCGAGTGATAAGCCTAGCCTAGCCAAGCGTCGCCTGCTGGTCGCAATAGTCGGCGCTTGCATGATAATAGCGTCTGTAGGCGCATGTCGACGAGTGCAATAGCGACTGTATAGCGAGCGAATATCAACATAACTTACCGACTGCTCTCTCGCCTGCTCTCTCGCCTGCTCTCTCGCCAGCTCTCTCGCCTCTACATTGACTTGATCCACCATCCATCGATGCAGTAGGTTCCGGCAGTGAAGTGGTCGAGGGATGCGCTTGCATATCTCGCCATACTTCAGCCACTTTACCTCCTTCGACCCGTCTTCGGCTCGCCTTGTCAGCGGCAACATCTCGCTTGCATCGCTAGCTATGCTGACAGTGGCTTGTGCGTCGGAATGGATGGGCATCGGCTCTAAGCATTGGAGCACTTGGATATCGGAAGGGCACAGCAGCGGCTCGATGAGTGTGTTAGCTGATAGCAGATCAGTCTTATCGCGAAGGAAGCGCATCAGCTCACTCCAACTGTCTCGCTTATGCATGTCTAGCTTGTGTATGTCTGCGTTGGTAGTCACACTCATCTCTTTAGCGTGCTGTAATGATTCACTTCGACTGTTGCGGCCAGCGCTGAGCACAAATAGAGTGGGCTAAGCGCGGCTAAGCGCGGCTAAGCGCGGCTAAGCGCGGCTTTCGATCGAGAGGGTGAGTCTGATCACGTTGTTGAGACATACCACCACACCACCCAATGATACTATGTGTCGGCCATCCTCTGTAGTGGGTGGATTGCCAGCAGATGGTGCGCCTTGTGCACGCCAGACATAGATGCGGATGTGAGTGAGGTCTATTACCTGAGCGCGCAGCTTCTTCGAGTCAGCGAAGAGGTTAGGGTCCTCGGTGCAAGTGATGCCGCGAATGGACACTCTGTCTGCATTCTGGATGCTGTGACTGGGCAACTCGAAGACGATGGCGTTATTGACATCATCCCAAGCGTGACTGACGTATTGATAGACATCCTGCTCGACAGCCAATGGCTGCTTCTGATCGTCGAGGAAGCGAAGAGTGAGGTTGCCAGCTAAGTCTATGGAGGATGGAATGCGGACTCTACCTGACAGCACCCTCGCTCTAGTTCCACCTCCACTGCCTGCACGACTGCCACTTCCACTGCTATTCCGCTGCTTAGCCTCACACTTGAAGTGGCAGTGATTGTCATAGGGATCGCTCTGGCGATTGCGCTCATGGTCTATCTCTCCGATAGTGACGTAGAAGATGGCGTCACCTGGTCGCTCGGTGAAGAAGTCGTTCATGCTTACCTCCAGCAACTCGACGCTAACCACACCTTGCAAGGCTTGCCGAAGCGAGATGCCGCTGTCGCCAGTGAGCGGCACTTGGATCACATTCGGCAGTGACCCGATCGAGAGATTGCGCGTGCTGGAGTCAATGTTCAGTATGGTGGTCAATCCACTGCTTCCCGCTCCGCTAGCCACGCCAATGCCTACTCCAGCGTTGGCTATGCCTACTCCAGCGTTGGCTATGCCTACTCCAGCGCTGCTAATGCTGGCGTCTTCATCGACTATGACCTCTCCCGCTACTGTTCTGCTAGTCGCTACATCGCTGGTGGTGGTTGCTATGCTAGCGAGTGATCGCTGAGTAGGCGCTTGGCAGAGCCTGTCTCTGCTGATGGACAGCAATGCGCTGGCGAAGGAGTGGTTCAGCTGACTCACACTCCATCTCTCTCCGTCACTTGCTCGCCGACCGGCCACTACCTTCGCTGCTTCGCGCACTGCTTCGCGCACAGTCTGATATATAGCGGCGGAGGATAGCTGAGGAGGCGCTTCTGTGCGGATGGAGGCTGCCACTGCTCGCACCATCATGTCTACATCCCATCCTCGCTCTTGCTCTTGCTCTTGCTCGCGCTCGCGCTCGCGCTCGCGCTCTTGCTCACGCTCGCGCTCTTGCTCACGCTCTCTCCGCTGTATTGCGCGCGTCCGTGGGGCAGTGCTTCCTCTCAGCCACTCCTCGTCTTGCACCACTTCGTCTTGCATCACTTGGCTGACTCTATCCGTTTCATTGTCCAGTAATTGATGCGCTTAGCTGCGCTTAGCTGCGCTTAGCTGCGCTTAGCTGCGCTTAGCTGCGCTTAGCTGCGCTTAGCTGCGCTTAGCTGCGCTTAGCTGCGCTTAGCTAGTGGGCGGAAGAGGTTGATAGTCAGGAGTGCGTCGATAAAGGCGATCTCTCATCCTCTCGATGACCGGCATAGTGATGGCTTCGCGATTGATGCGATCGAATGGCACGCGCCTTGCGCGCAAAGCGAGAAAGAGGACAGAGTAGGGGCCGCAGTTGGATTGATCAGTTACTGCCTGATGCTGTGTAGTGTTGCATACTACGGCTAACGGCTTGCTTGGCGCTTGCTTAGCTACATCCTCGATCCATCGCTTCAGCAGCGAGAGGAAGCGTCCCTTCTCATCAGTGATCGAGTCATATGGCCGAGAGGCATGCACTGGACCATTAGGTGGCTGCGCTCCAAATGAGTCGAAGTATTGCATCTCCCTCGACTCCATGTCAATGACTAGCGCTGTCCAATGCTGCCCTCCACCCATGCGGTGGTCAATGTTAAAGACGAATTGCAGCTGCTTCCATCCCTTCTCTCGCCAGTCTGTCCATACAGCCGCCGGCTGACCGTATCGAGAGATGAGTGGTGGGATCATGAAGTCAGCTGTCAGCACGCCTGCGAATCGCACTCCCTCGTTATTAGCCTCCAGCTGCCGGCATAGACGGATGATGAGGAAGTTATCGAGTAGCGCGGTCAGCTCAGCAGGCCCCGCTGCCTTGAAGGCGATCTCTTTGATGCGCAGCACCACCGGCTCATAGACCGTGCCTCTCACTGCTTCCAGCAACTTACACACCACACACTCCTCGCTGGCACACGCTGTCTTCGACTGCAGCATCTGCATGATAGTGGGTCCACTCATCCGCTTACTCGCCTTGTCCTCGGCATTGCCCGCAGTCGCTGCCAGCCAAGCGTTGTATGCATCGGCTAAGACGTGGATCTCTTCGTCGAGGAGACAGCTATTGCCTGACCTACCCAGTGCACAGGCCGTGCTTGAGTCCGTCATTTGCTCGGTCAAAAAGAGTCTAGCCGCTGCCTTGCGGCGGCTAAGTGGTGGCTAAGCTCACTTGCTTGCTGTGTAGGCGATGGTATGAGTCATAAGGTCGGCAAGGAAGGCAGTCTGCCGAGGCGTAAGAGGGACAAGGCTAGTCGATTGCATCTGTAAGAAGATGGTCATGACTGCTCTCAGCTGGATAGTGGTGCAGGAGGTGCGGTCAGTGAAGCCGATGGCGAAGTTGAAGCAGAGGATGGCGAAGTCGATGATGTAATCAGCGAGGACGGTGGCAATCGAGGAGATGAAGTGGGTCTGGATGACGACTTGCGACTGCAGCCTCTGATCAGAGACCAGCGCCGGCAGTAGACACTCTCTCACATCTCTCTCGATCCTTTCCCGGATCATGCTATGTGTCTGCGCTAGCGGGTTGCAGATGCCGGCATCTGCCATCTCTCTCGCCATCAAGTCCAATCTCTGCCGACCATAGCCGAGTCGACTGCGTATCACCATCAGCCCGAACCATGATGCATCGAAGGGATAGCGGAAGTCATCTTGCTTAAGCAGCACTACATCCTCCGCTTGATCGAGGATGATAGGACTGCTGCGACCATAAGTGCGCAGCAGCGGGATGAAGCAGCGACGTATGTCCTCCAGCCGTCCCTGCAGTCGCTCCATACTCTTCGATGAGACCAGCGACTGCATGTCTTCGACGTGCTGCTCCAAGCTAGACGCAACTGACAGGTGTCTCTCGACGTATAAGCGGAAGGCTTGATACCATAGCCGAATTGACCTCTGCAAGTCACGCACATACGGCTCGCTTCTCAGCATATGCGCTCTCTCTGCCGCTCTCTCTGCCACTGCTGTCTCTGCTGCTGTCTCTGCTGCTGTCTCTGCTGCTGTCTCTGCTGCTGTCTCTGCTGCTAAGCGCTGTCTCCGATCTAACACGCTGTCCATCGGTAGCTGCACCTTGTCTGCCGCTACCTTGCGACTGATCTTCTCCGCTAGCCGAGTCGAGAAGATGATGAGGTCGTCTAACTCGAAGGCGCGGTGGTGCAGGTAGGCGATAGAGAGGACGATCTCCGTGTAGACGGTGCTGAGCATCGACACTTGCAATCCCTTAGCCTCTCGACTGATGGTGATGAAGCGAGAAGCTGGCTTGCTAGCGCTCGACGCCGCTCCACCATCATTGCTCGCTGCTTCATCTGCTGCCACTATGGCTCGGTACTGCGCGGACGTAGTGCCGCGTGGGGTCATCCTTATGCCACCCCGACCCTCAAATATGATCCTCTTCTCGACTGTCTCAGTGTATTCTCTGCACGCCTTCATCACAGTCATCATCCATTCCGCTATCGTATTCTGATCTATGCATGTCTTGACCGCGAATTGGACGGGCGCTGCCAGTCTGTCGAGGATAGTGCCGGTGGTCATGCCTGTCTCGATATTGCTTGCTCTCGGCAAAAGCTGCGATGTGGCTGATGCCAGTGACACGTTTTCGACGCGCTAAACCATCACTTTGACGACGGTCCATGGCTGATATATCGAAGAAGCCAATCGCTGCTGCCGCTGCTGCGCCGGCTGCGACAAGCGGTAGCGCCGCTTCGGGGGCGAAGATGAGTGGGAAGAGTCGCAGTGGAGCGTCCTTCAGCATCATTGCACTGCTAAGTCGTGTGTATGCCTCGCCTAATGTCCGCATCACTGTAGATGTGCCACTCGAAGGGTCGGCAGTGCAGCGGCTGTTGGCCGCTCAATACGCTGTCTATGCGACAGAGAAGGCAGCACAGAAGCTCTACCGCTCCGCTGACTATGGCGCCTTCAATCCTCGCATGCTCGCAGATGGAGTCGAGGAGATATCAGCTTGCTATGCCTCTGCTCCTTCGCCCACTGCTGTCCGCATCTACTTCACAGCCAAGCCACACAAGGCTGCGCAGCTGCTAGCCAAGCTAATGGCTCGTCTTCAGATCGCTCCACCTGCTTCTGACCTCTCTTCTCCATCTCTCGCCATCTTCCCACGCGACATCAACATCCTCCACGCTGCCGCTTCTCGCTTCTACGATGCACTCACGCATCACGCTGCCATCGCAGTCATAGGCGGGAAGAGAGCAGCAATCAGAGGCGACTTCATCGACAAGCTGGTGGCTACCTATGATAAGCGTTACAAGCAGCCGGCTCTCTCTCGCTCTACAGCCGCTTCTGCTTCCGCTTCTGCTGCTTCAGCTTCCGCCGCTGCTTCCGCCGCTGCGTCTACTGACTACTCCTTCTCGCTTGATCTCAGCTCAGCCGCGAAAGGAGGACCGAGTATAGCTACAGCTACAGCAGTGGTGGTGGCTCATATAGTCAGTGGTTGGGGATCGATATGGATGATCGGCGGCAAGATTGCGCTTACCACTGACTTGAGTTGCGCTCAATGGGTCCATAGGACAGCGGCTGCCGCTCTATCCAGCATGAGTCGAGCGAGTGCACTACTGGCCTGGTATGAGCGGCAAGCAGCGAAGGATAAGCTGAATGGACAGAGTCTCGGCACAGTGCTAGCGGTGGCTGGCATCTGCACGGGTCTTCCCATCGCTGCTATGCAGCCAGCTCTGTTGGTCAAGACAATGGACATTCCCTTGATAGCGAAGGCTGTGGCTGGCATCGGAGCAGAGTTGAAGGCTCAGTCCAGACCGGCCATTCCTCACGCTGCTCCATCGGCTGCTCCTTCGACTAAGCCTGCCGCTAAGCCTGCCGCTAAGCCTGCCGCTAAGCCTGCCGCTAAGCCTGCCGCTAAGATGGGTCCTAAGGCGAGGAAAGCCGATAGCTTTGACTCGGACAGCGGCTCTGACAGCGGCTCTGACAGCGGCTCTGACAGCGAGATGAGCGAAGACAGTGACGAATAAGCGCGCTCTTGCGCGCTCTTGCGCGCTCTTGCGCGCTCTTGCGCGCTCTTGCGCGATCTTGCGCGATTTCTTTGTGCCGCGCGTGGTCAGGTTTTTGCACTCGAGCAAAGCGCGCATTGGCATTAGTGAAGCTATGTCCACCGCACTCTACCTCTACCCTCATCTCGACTTCGGCCGCGCGATCAAATGGTCGCACGGTGGATGTCATGACTCGTATGTCACCGAGACCAGCCACTTCCTTGAGAAGAATGGGCAGTCAGAAGCAGCGAAGAAGATGGTTAGAGTCCTATCTGGCCTCGGGGACATCCATCTCATCAATCCGCTGCCTCACTTCTGGTCCATGCCGCCAGACGAGTTGGAGACGGTCCGCACTATCCTCTGGTACACATACACTACGCCTTATACTCGCGGCACGATGCGGGATAGAGGCAGTAAGCCTGATCCACAGATCCAATACATCCTCGACAAGCGAGAAAGCAAGGTCATTGCCGCTGCTACAGACTGGAGTGGATCAGTCGTCACCTACCATGGCCATCTCCTCGATCCTTACCGTGATCCATACGACGTCAGCAATGGACCACACACTATCACAAGCGAGGATATAGTCAATGCGCGACTGCAGCGCATCATTGATGCCGTCAGCCCTGCTTCGCAGCCTAACCCGGGCGCTAAGCATGTGGACACGCTGATCATTGGCAGCCGTTGCTATCCTGATCTCTACAATGCCATCCTCCATCGCATTCCTACCATCCGCACTATCATCGCTTCGCATGAGGCAGCCCTCTATGACGGCGAGAGTGATAGCGATGGATCTCCGAAAGATGTACGCCCGCGCGTGCAGGTCGGTGATCGGGAAGTGATCATCTGTCCCTTCCTGCTCGATGCTCTCGACGCCATGCGGTAGACTCTCTCGAGCCGCCGAAGGCGGCTTCGAAGCGGACAAGTCCACTCGACCTCTCTCCACCTCTTTTTGCTTCCTCGACCGGCATGACGGCGCGATGAGCGCGGCTGGACAGCGAAAAAGACAACAATAGCCAGCAATGCGTGGCTGATGCGTGGCTGGTGCGTGGCTGGTGCGTGGCTGGTGCGTGGTTGGTGCGTGGTTACTCCTCGGCATCGGCAGACTCAGCTGCTCCTTCGAGTCTAGGGTTGGGACTAGGGTGGTTAGGGTCGCGCATGCGAAGCAAGCGACGGACAGTGTCTTCATAAGTGCAGGTCGAGAGAGTGGCATAGATGGTAGGCTGATGATATCTACCGACGTCAGCGCCAGCCTCAGGAGTCTGAAGAGGGCAGATGAACTGCGCATGCGAAGGATGGACCTGTCGACGGATGTATGTGATGGCCGTACCCTTCTCACCGACGCTAGGTCGGATAGTGACCTCATTGATCTTACTCCAGACGAACAGGATGTTCTTCGGGTCATAGACCTCCTCGAGGAGACGCGGCTGCTGGCCCTGAGCCTTGGTAGACGACTTGAAGGCGCGCTTCAGCTTCAATGCCAGCCGACTGCCGGCATCCACTATCGATCCAGCGACCTCGTGAGCCAGCACCTCCTTCATCTGTTCCCACGTGTACTTGCCGAAGAGGCGCGTGTTCACACGGTAGACGACTGGATCGATCAATGTCTTCTTTATGTGTTTCTTCGCCTCGCCAGTGAACTGCTCCCCGATGGGCTGGACCCTCGTGAAGGAGAGGTTGTTGCGGTCAGTCGGGTCTTCACGGTCGAAGAGGATATTGATCATGTGCGCTACCATCGCTCCCATGCTCATACATACCTTCCGCGCATCCCCTCCGACGTTGAAGAAGAAGGTCCCTTCGAGAATAGCCTTCGCCTTGCTGCGCACTCGCTCCTCATAGAGGAAGGTAAGCACTCGCTCTTGAGTGGCAGGGTCCAAGTCGCGAGCTACAGCGGTCATCGTCTCTGCTATCTCGCTGCGATAGCGCCGCTTAGCGTCAGGCGAGAGGATGCATTCTCCGATGTGAAGCAGTGATGAGTTGGGTGTGATTGGCCGACTGCGATCATAGAAGGCGCGATGATACGGTCCAGTGGTCACTGCCTCGACTAGGAAGCGCACTCGCTCGTCAGTGGCCGCTACGCCGGGGAAGACGTAATTCTGCATATCAGCATTAGACTGGCAGCCGTAGAAGCAGAAGAGGGCATAGATCGGCACACGCGAGAGATGGGGCTTGATAGCGCCTATCTCCTTCGGGTTCATGTCCGGCTGGTTCCACGTTATCTCGATGGTGATGTCGTATCGCTTCAGCGATAGCTTGCCTGGCAGCTTGACGGAGTGACTGGTGATGGCTGGCGCCAGCTGGTAGGTATTGCCGAAGAAGGGATCACGTCTCGTCATGATGGTGATATATACCTCGATATCGCGGCTCCGCGCATGCATAGACATCGGGAAGTTGGGTGTATGTGTGTACACGGAGCCACACGTGATCGGCTTACCATCGAGTATGAGGTAGCCTCCTGCATCATTCGGGTCCTCGCCTAGCAGCCAAGCTTCGGCTGGTGTAGAGCGGAGAGAGACAGTGTGACAGAGGTTAGAGCCGACCATGATCGGGAAGTGTGAGCGCAATGCACCGATCTGATGCAGCTCTACCTCAGTTGCGCTTGACTTGACCGCCATCTTAGCCTCTCCCTTCGCTACAGCTGCTCCTCCTCTCAGCACCTCCTCCTCACTCTCTGCCTCACTCTCCGCCTCACTCTCTTCTTCCTCTGCTTGCTCCACTTCCTCTGCTTCTTCCGCTTGCTGCGCTTGCTGCGCTTGCTGCGCTTGCTGCGCTTGCTGCGCGTCTGCCTCCTCCATCGGAGTATTGGTTGAGTCAGGCGGTGGACTGCGCTGCTTCTCGGAGGATGAGGGCTGCTGGAGACGGCGCTGCGCGACGCCTTCCGAGCCGGATGAGGGCTGCTGGAGGAAGGCACTGATGAGATTGCGCATCCTACTCAGTCTCTCTTCCTTCGTCTCGATTAGCGTAAGGACAGCGTGGAAGTCGCCAGTGGTCAGGCATGCGTATGTCTGACCGGTGAGTATGGCTAGCATAGGAGTGGGTGGTAGCGCTCCTTCGCTATACTCTCCACTCGAAGCAGCGCCATTGCTGGTCTTAGCGCCAGTCTTAGCGCCAGTCTTAGCGCCAGTCTTAGCGCCAGTCTTAGCGCCAGCGCTGACGCTAGTCGAGTCGGAAGCGGTGCCAACAGCGATGACATGCGGTGGTGTATACTCGATATTGTCGTACCAGAAGGTCAATGACACGAGGTCACCCAGTCCTTCTCCCGCTTTAGCCATCGTATAGCCAGTGATAGTGGTGCGAAACTGTGTCGGTAGCATGCGCTTGATTGCATCGAAGGACTGCTCGTAGGATCGAATAGCGTTGTCTGGATAGGCATGAGAGCGGAAGTAGGCGCGAGCGATGGTAAGGAGTGAGTAGTCGGGAGAGAGGCGTGGCACATACTGACGGAAGGCTTTCTGAAGCTTCTCTTCGAATGCGGCACTGCCTCGCTCGCTACCTCGCTTGACCGCCTCTCTCGTCTGCTCTTTCGATTGCTCTTTCGATTGCTCGTGCCCGGCCATGCCTCCTCTGACGAATGCCTGTTCCGCTTTTGACCGCCATTCAAATCCATCACTTTCCTGCTCACTATCACTGCTCAGCCACTGCTCAGCCACCGCTCAGCCACTGCTCAGCCACTCGATAGACATGACTGCGCATAGCTTAATCGAGGCACATCAACGGATAGCCGCGCTTCGCGACGCTCTGCCGCCAGACGACATAGCTCGAGCAATCGAGAAGATGGGTCTGAGGTGGTGCGCCGACTCAGGCGCTGTATTGATCGGCGGGACTGCGCTTGACCTCTATTGCCGATCCAAGCTTGGCACTCCCTTCTATCCTCCGTCTAAGGTCGGCGACGTAGACGTATGGATGGACATAGCTCAGCTCATGCCAGCGCTTACACTCTGTGACCAGCTAGTCGAGGCAGACTCTATCCTTCGCGAGTATGCTGCCAGCCACCGACAGCCAGTTACAGCCACCGCAGCCGCCGCTAAGGCGGAACCAGAGTTCAAGCACATCACAGTGACCGGCATCAATGCGTCTCATGTGCACATCCACATTGGCGATCGCACCGCTATTGACTGCTTCTGCCTCGCTACTGACCTCTTCCGCACCATCCCCACCGACACTATCCCTCCGTCTGGCACCGCTACCGCCGCTACAGCGTCTGCTACCGCCGCTAAGCGAGGCAAGAAAGTGACCATCCTCCGCTTTGATGCGATAGTGAGGTCATACTTCCGCATGGTAGCCACGAGTCGGCAGCTCAATAACACTGACCGACTATTGAAGAACCTCAGTTACCTTCGACGCATTGGAGAGCTGCTAGACAAGGCTAAGTCGGCGCCAAGCGATGCCAAGACGCCAGCGCTGAAGCTGAGGACGGCAGATGAGATGTCGAAGGAGTTGAGTAGAGTGCGAGTGCCACTGCTAACGGACTGCGCATACGCCGGTCACACTGCACTCAGCATTCTCTTCGAGTCGCCTTCGCCAGCTTCGAAGCGGACCAGTCCACCCGACCATCCGATCAGCAGCGGCGGCAGCGGCAGTGAAGCGGTAGAAGTGATATGCTTCGGCGCGACGAGAGATGTGATGATGGAGTATGCGGAGAAGCATGACTATGCCAGTCACGAGCTAGACCTCAGCTGGGAGTGGGAAAGCATTCCATCAGCAGTCAGACTGGAGCCATCTCAGACCTCGGATCTGCCACCTCTCATCCTCCTCGATGGTAGCACCAGCTGTGGACAGGTCTTGCGTCTGCCAATGCAAACCTCCTCTCACGCCCCGACTGGCACTGGCTTGGTGCTGTCACCGATCAGCATCGCCGGCTTATGCGATCCGTCACTGTCTCTGCCTCTTCTCTCGCTGCTCACACGCGACTGCGACACACTCCTTCGCTTGACTAGACAGTCGGAAGAGATAGCTAACTGCGTCTCCGGCCACTATATTGGCGCAATAGGCTCGCGGATGAGACTCAATCGGCGCGATTACATATCTAATAGGCAGTTCCTTGCTGCCGCTCTCGCTGCTCTAGCTAAGGCTGACCGCGCTTAGCCTTCCGCTGCCTTCCGCTGCCTTCCGCTGCCTTCCGCTGCCTTCCGCTGCGGCTGCTATCTTTGTGCACTAGCCGACACTAGCCGACACTAGCCGCCGCTAGCCGCCGCTAGCCGGCGCTTGCCGACACTAGCCGCCGCTAGCCGCCGCTAGCCGGCGCTTGCCGACACTAGCCGCCGCTTGCCGACACTAGCGGGCGCTTGTCGCCGCTAGCCGGCGCTTGCCGACACTAGCGGGCGCTTGTCGCCGCTAGCCGGCGCTTGCTGCTGATTAGACGTGGTATAAAGCGAAGAATGGCATGCGAACAGCTAGCCGAGGAGCTGACGAAGAGAGCCAACGCTCACTCCGCTGCGTGGCATAAGCGAGTGAGTGATCTGATGAGAGGAGTGGCTGAGCATGAGACTGAGTCTGGCAATCGCTGCCTCTTCCTCGATCCAATGACCGTAACTGGCGTCGATGCCGACGCCTTCGACCCGGCGCTAGCCAAGCATCTGCTGCCAGTCATACTAGCGAAGGATGTCTGGCACTGCTACGGTCGAGTCGAAGAGAGGTGGAAGAGCGAGCGATTGATAGGTCTTGGGCGGATCAAGCTCCACCTAACTCCCGGTCTGGTGGTCACCTACATGCTAGAGCAGGTCTGTCAGATCTTGCCGCTCTATAACGAGATACATGACGAGGTAAGCGGCCAACTGAGTGGCAAGTATCTGCTTCCTCTCATCTATCGACACCTCGAGGAGACTAGCCTTCCTTCGCCATATGCCTTCGAGGCGGAGAGTCAATGGCTGGGGCTCATCAAGGCTGACATACCAATTGAGACGCTTCTCGCTCGTCCCCATCTGCATCAGCCGCCGCATCAGCCGCCGCATCAGCCGCCGCATCAGCATCAACACAGCGAAAGAGATGAGGCAATGCTAGGCAGTGGTGGCGGTGACCTGCGCTCTATCATCCTCTCCATCGTCTCTAAACGCGGAGAGGCGGCGGCTAAGCGCGGAGAGGTGATGGTGACTGGCGTGACCGCTGCTCTGCTGGAGCTAGGCATTCCTCTCGACCGCATCCCTCTGCCGCTGGAGCTCACTACTGCCGAGCTGGGCCCGGCCATTGACTCCCTCCGCTCCGCTCTATCTGGCAGTGGCTCGCTCGAGGTGCGCCAGTTCGGTGTCAGCCATCCGTCTGGCAGTTGGTATGTGTCGGTAGTCCAGTTCATTCTCTCGCCTCACACTGCTCAGCCTCCCGATGCTGCTGCCAAGCCAGGCGACAGAGGCCGCATCGCAGTCATGCTGTACGATACTATCCGCTACATAGCCGCTGGAGTGACTGCTTCAGCGCCTGCTCAGACACCAGCACCAGCTCATGCCTCGCAGCGGATGATGTCGAGTGGACAAGTCCACTCGAGTGGACTTGTCCGCTTCGAAGCCGCCTTCGGCGGCTCGAGACGCCTCTCGCCCTTCGTCATAATGACTCAGTTGTGTTATAGCGCGTGGCTGTTGGAGAGGCGCGGCATTGAGCGAAGTAAGTGGGTCTACTCCATCCTTCGCTCGTATCGCAATCGCTTAGCAGCCGGCGCTGGTGCTGAAGCTGCAGCAGACAGCGAAAAAGAAAGGTATAAGATGATGAGTCAGCCGGTAGAGTGGTTGACTCATTATCTGAGACGCTCTTCGTCTCTTACTCAGCGCGCCGTCTGATCCCAGCTCACAGTGCAGACGTCTCGTCAGCTGCCAACTCGACTTCGTTATCGCCAACAGCGTCGCCGCCTTGCGGTAGAACCGTCATCGGTGGAACCGGCAACATTGTAGGATTAGGTACGGGTGCAGGCAGTTCCTTACCGCTCTTATCCATCAATCGGAAGAGAGGGATAGGAGCAGAAGGATCATACGATGGGAAGCCAAGCTTCAGCTTTGTGTCAGTTGGAAGCCTGGCATGCCACGCAATTCCGAGGAAGGAATTGGGGAAAGACACTTTGTTGGATGTCTTTGCCCCGCTCCCGCTAGACGAAGGCTGATACAGAGCAGAATCACGCTGGAAGCTGTTCTGGAACAGCGAAGCAAGGTTGTAGGCTGGCTGTCTTGATCCAACTGTCTTCTCCGAGATGAAGCTGATCAATGTCTTCTGCGTATCGGTGATGAACTTAGAGTCAGTCTGATCCGGGTTATTAAGCAGCGATTGGACAATGCGCTCCAAGGGGGCCTTGATGTTAAGTGCGATCAGATGGAGATGGGTCTTGTTTGGCGCATCCCACTGAATGGGGTTAACACCATGCTTGAAGCCGATAATGCTACTCATTATCAGGTCGACGACCGCATTAGCTGAGCCTGGATAGTCTCGATCGAAGTAGATCAAGGCGAAGAGGACAGAGCAGACAGTCTGTGTGTTGATGGTGTAGGCAGTGGGATTAGAAGAGGGAGAGCACTTCAATGGGCGAGCAGTGATCTCCATCGACTGCGGATTGATCGCCGTATTGATCTTAGTCAGCTTCCTCTTGGCTCCCTCGCCGTCTACCGCCGGCCTGCCGCTGGCAGCAGCCGCAATAGTCGATGCCATAACCGACGAATGCGCCTCATTGACCAATGCTACGCTCTCCTTCAGCTCTCCGATCATCTTGGATAGCGTTGCAATAGCTCCCTTGACGGCCGCGAACTCTCCAATCTGATGGTCTTCTATCGCTTGGAGCTTGTCGAGGATGGCCTTGGATGCCGATGCTGGTGCTGCTGCCATGGCTGATGCTGATACAAGTCGAGCGAGATGCTTGCTTGGTCGCTGGTTTAGACTTGCTGCCAAACCATTCACTTTCTCGCTGACTCATCTTCCGCTGTAGCGCGGCTAGTGCGCGGCTGTAGCGCGGCTAGTGCGCGGCTGTAGCGCGGCTAGTGCGCGGCTGTAGCGCGGCTAGTGCGCGGCTGTAGCGCGGGTTATGATGAGGCGAAAGATGAGCACATTCTATCAGACAGACGCGCTGCAGCTAGCCTATGTTCCGCCCTCGCAGGCTAGAGACCAGCTGCAGCGATCGATCGGAGGAATGACTGGTATTGAAGCATTGGTCCAGATCCTCTCGAGCAAGCGCTCGCGCCAGCCAAATACGGCGGACTGCCGAGTCTTTGCGCTGGTAGCTGGCACTGGAGCGGGTAAGACCACCACTATGGTCTACGAGTTGTATAAGCGTCTGCTACTGCGGCGACAGGGTCGCAAGACGCTACTCTGCACTCAGCCGAAGGTAGGACTGGCTTCTACACAGCCATACAGCTTGCAGCGCATGTTCAAGGATGTGCATATCGGGCAAGAGCTGGGTTACGTGACTGGTCCAAGCAAAGTCATCGCCAGGGCAGAGAAGTCGATCATCTACTGCACCACCCGCATCCTTGATAACTTCTTGCACAGTCTTGAGCCGACTCAGCTCGGCCATCGCTACCCGATCATCGTCATCGATGAGGCGCATGATCAGTCTATAGAGATGCTTACCACGCTTCGCACCGTCCAACGCTTCATCGCTGACCATCATGCGCAGTCATGGTGTCCTCTCTTTCTCGTCACATCCGCCACCATCGACCCTCTCGCTTACATAGCCTACTTCGGAGCAGATCAGACCAGTCCATATAACAGCGCCTTCGTCGGCGGCAAGGCATTGCATCCGATAAGCGAGCGATACATGCCGCCTGACGCAATCGAGAAGGCTGAGGGACGCGCTATACCGCTAGCTGTGGCTGAGACTAAGCGCATAGTGGCTAGCATTCTCTCTGCCGCCTCCACCGACTCCACTACTCGCGGCTCCACCGCCGATCAGCCGATGCATACAGACGTGTTAGCCTTCTGGACATCAGCGAGAGAGATCAATCAGTATCTGGTCGCAGTCCAAGCCGCGCTAGACGAAGCCTTCTCCACCACCATCTACTCCTTCGCCCCTCAGCCGCCTCAACAGCCATCGCAATGGCGGCGCGGCGAGGCTAAGCGCGGCGAGGCTAAGCGCGGCGAGGCTAAGCGTGGCGGTGGACCAGATGGAGCGGGAGAGGGAGCGGGAGAGGGAGAAGGAGCGGGAGAAGGAGAAGTGGAGGGAGATGCGGGTGAAGAAGAGGAGGCGGTGAAGGCAGCTGGCAAGTGGGCGGTGCTATACCTGTCTTGCACACGTGCGGACGTAGTGTCAGAGTCGAAGAGCTTCCAGACCATCTACCGACCGTGGCGGGAGCGAGAGATCAAGATCATAGGCGCGACCAACACGCTGGAAGCAGGCGCTACCTTACCCAACCTCTGCGCTGTCATCGACTGTGCCAGGCAGCTAACTCGCGTCATCTACCCGCTGCAGAGGCGAGAGCAGATGATAAGCCTGCCCATACCGGAGACATCGCGCGTCCAGCGACGAGGTAGAGTGGGTAGGACAGGACCGGGCCAATACATTGGCCTCTTCGCTGCGCTGACCCGACTCCGGCCTTCCGCTCCACCCTCGACGTTGGTCGGCACTAGTGTCCCTTCCTCCATCTACACCATGCTAATGGCTCGCACCTTCGAGCAGTACAGCGAGATAGTGGGTGATCCACTGGCCATAGCTCGCCTTGTCTGCTTGCGTCGCATCGGCTGCCGCCTGCCTATCACAGACGTCATCCGCGACCTCCAACTGCTCACTCCCGTCTCAATGGACAGTGCCATCCGCTTCATGGCGCGCCTTACCTCGCTTGGCCTCATCGAGTGGGATGGATCGCTGACAGTGGATGGCTTGTTAGCCGCTGGCTCGCATCGAGGGACGTCTATTGGTGAGGCTCTGCTGCGCCTGCGTCTGTTGCCGGAGCTCATCCATCCTCTCGATGTAGAGTTGCTGGTGGCTACTGTGATAGAGGCGGTGGCTCGCGCCGAACTAGCCAACGAAGTGGAGTGGAAGCACACGATTAGCCGCTTCTATTCGCACATCACCTTCACCTTTCGCGACCGTCCGCCACAGCTTGCTGACACTATCGCAGTCATACGTACCGTCTTTGACTGCTTCACCTTCATCTCTTCGCCCGCCACTGCTGCCACTGCTGCCACTGCTGCCACTGCTGCCACTAGCGAGAGAAGGAGTGGAGTCATACCACAGCCACAGCCTCATCCGAAGTGGGGCTCATTCAGCGTAGGCGAGGCGAAGGTGGCTATGTATCGCGCCCTCGAGCTATATCACTCTAGCGCTATATCATCGGCTGGCGACAGTAGCAGTATAGCGGCCGCTAGCGTGGAGGTAAGAGGAGCCTTCTTCGCTCCGATGTATGCTAATGCCGACTCAGCCGATAGAAGCCGTATCATTGCCATCATTGACCGCGCTCTCTCCGATGTAGCTGCCCGAATAGCGGGAAGAGAGGTGGAAATGCCATCGGAAGAGCTGGGTGTCACGCTGCTATGACAGCAAGCGACAGCAAGCGACAGCAAGCGACAGCAAGCGGCAGCAAGCGGCAGCAAGCGGCAGCAAGCGACAGCAAGCGACAGCAAGCGACAGCAAGCGACAGCAAGCGACAGCAAGCGACAGCAAGCGGCAGCAAGCGACACAAAGAATGGTCTGCTTTGTCGGCTAGTGTCGGCTAGTGTCGGCTAGTGTCGGCTAGTGTCGGCTAGTGTCGGCTAGTGTCGGCTAGTGTCGGCTAGCAGAGCGGTGCAGAGGCCGCTGACGCTGTCCCGGAGTTCAGCGAGAGAGTGGTCATTCTCGATTGTATAGTCGCAGTGGATGGTGTCGGAGAGAGCTTCGCTGGGATGAAGCCGGTCTCTGCCATCATCTACATCCGCTGACTGGGCGGGAGGAGATGTGCGATAGATGCGCACAAGTATGCCGCCTCTATCCCTGATGGCAGCAGCCTCGTTCGGATAGCGGACGTCGGTGATGATCCAGCGAGAGGATGGCTTATACCTAGCGAAGAGGAGCTGGACCCAGAGGTCGCGACTCACCGACTCACGCATAGCGTGAGCGTAGAGCTGCATCAGCCTCGCTAATGTGCAGCCAGCAGCCGGCACTACCTCCTTCCGTCTCTCTCGATCGTCGGTAGAGCCGGGCGGTAGACTGAGCATAGCCTCTATCGACCGCTTCATTGGCGCGGCGAAGGATACTGTCTGCCACTCCTCCGCCGCTGGCTCCATTCGCTTCAGCTGCTCAAGCAGGTAGGCAGCGACTGTGTCCTTCCCACTGAATGCTCTCCCGACTATGCCAATGACTCTTCCGATTGCTCCGCCACCTGCTTGCATCCTTTTGACTGTCTGCATCTATCACTTGTCCGTCTCTAGCGGAAGCTTAGAACGCGAAAGGTTGGTCAAGAGGTTTTGACGCAGTCAAAGGAATGGACTGTCGTCTTATTGTCACGATAGTGGCAGCTATCGTGCTGATCTTCCTTATATCGACGTTTCTCACCGAGCTACGCGCGCATCGCAATGAGATAGTCCTGTCATTGATCGAGCTATCATGCTTAGAGAGAGGGACTGATCCACAATCCATCTACATCCACTCTATCCGTCGCATCGACAAGCATAGCGACTTCCTCGAGTGTCTCAGATCGTTCGGAAGCCGGCATATCCCGGTCGAGGGAGCATATAAAGTGCGCATGAGCTTCCTTGACGGTCCTTTCGCCGGTTACACCTTCACCTTCATCTTCTACATAGAGCAGTGTCCATCGGGAGGAGCATTCATTGCGGATGTAGTGCCCGACACGCGTTGATGCTTGCTGCCGCTTGCTGCCGCTTGCTGCCGCTTGCTGCCGCTTGCTGCCGCTTGAGAGCGATTGACTCGTCTTTGTGCGAGGCTTGCCCCGCTTGACCACGGCTTGCCCCGCTTGACCACGGCTTGCCCCGCTCGACCTCAGCGAGAGGAAGGCAAAAAGTATTGATAGCGCGCCGATGAGTCGGCTGAGCGCTAGTTGAGCACTGGTTAAGTGTTGGTTGGCCGCTGGTTAAGCACGTCATTCCTCCGACTTATTCTGCGATGGCTCCGCAGTGGATGCGGTAGTAGAGGCGGTAGTGGATGTGGTGGCAGAGGCGCGCTTCTTCCATACCCAATGACGGATGTAGAGGCTGCCAGCTGGTTCCATCACTAGCTCATTCGCTAGCTTAGGGACGTAGTCACCGCTTTCAGTGTATGAGACGACCTTAGGTGCTAGCATCGAGGAGGATAGCATCTGGATCACGTCACGCGTCCACTCATCGTAGTCAGCTAGCTTCTCGCTTGCTGATGCTGATGCCGATGCTGCCGCTGCAGCGCCCGCCTGAGCAGCGCGCTTGCGTCGCACGTCTCTGATCGATCCGCGCTGTGTCCGATGATACCACTTCGTGAACCGGTCGAGGAATTCTGATAGGGGGATGAGGCCGGTCACGTCTTCCTCCATCGTCGCGATAGCGAAGTCATCGATGATGCGAGCATGTCTGCCGATGAATCGAGAGGTCATCTCGCGGAAGCCGCTTGGTATCGGGATGTTGTCTGGGTTAGCATCATATAGGTCATAGAAGCTGGGTAGATAGCGATTGATGAGTATCCACATCAATGCTTCCCTCATCTCTCGAGCCGTCGGAGGTAGCGACGAAGCGCTCGCACCCGCTTGACCGCTCGCTGCAGTCGCAGTCGCGACCGATGCAGAGCCGGTATCGGAGAAGAGATTGGCACAGGACAGGTCGATAGCGTGGTAGTGCGGGTCACCGTTAAAGCGATGGATCTCAGATGCTGGCTTGAACTTCTCACGCATGCACAAGCAAGTCACTCGACGCTGTCCACCGTCAGTGACCTGGCCTCTGAACTCGAGGACATTGTTGACGAGGATGAAGGGAGTGACTCGATTCTCAAGCGACCTCGCTGCTTGATGTAAGCCGCGCACCATCTTGGCAGAGCCGTTGAGGAAGCTCTTGATCGCCGACTCGACTAGCCAAGGGTGGTCACTGTCTGGCTCGGAGAAGTCGCCAATCCTCGGCCCACCGTAGAGGTGGACTGAGCCGCCATCGTGACCATTCGGATCAGTCTTCTCGTTCTGGAACATGCGAGGCTCACCATGTGCGCCGTAATGGCAAGGCGTCATCACATCTACGCCGGCAAGCGAGACGAAGGCATTCAGCAGCGTGGTCTTGCCATCTCCTCCGCTGCCGAAGATGATGTATAGCTTCTCGAAGCGGCGGCCAGAGAAGATGACGCCAGCCATCACAGTCATGACGTAGTCAAACTCGGCTCTATCGCAGATGATCTCCCGTAGCATGTGCATTACTCGCTTGACAGTCGGCGAGTCGTCGGTAAGGTCAGTGCGATAGCGCGCATCTACCGATCGAGAGACAGGAAGGTCGCGGTTATCACCATCGAGGAGCGTGACCTTGAATGGCTTGGCCTCGAAGCGAAGAATGCCATTGAGGCAGCCGGTGAGGTCTGGCAGCATGTCCAGCTTCGATCTGAACTCGTCATTGACGTCGGCACAGCAGGAACTGAAGTGGCTGATCGCGCCTCTGATGAAGAAGGTGCCGCCCATCGCGTCCTTGACGCATGAGAGGAAGAGCGGGAAGGTGATGCCTCCATTGACAGCGGCTGCTATCGCCCTAGCCGTGCCTAGATCCTGAAGTGGAGCAAAGCGACTCCTGCCCTCTCCTCGCTCGGCATCTGCGATGATAGTGTCCAACGTGGGGACCACCTTCGACCTGAAGTCGCTAAGCAACTCTATCTCGACGTCGGCCAGCCGCCTCCACTTCTTGCAGCAGAAGCTTGGTCGTGGATCATCGCAATACTTGTACCAGTCACCATTCTTTACCGACCCACCGCAGAGGATGTAGTCGCGGCCGACGATGACCTTCAGTATGTCGGCGGCTCTGTAATGACTGATGACAGTGCTGCGACTCGGACCCTTGTTCAGCTTGAGGAACTCGAAGAAGAGCATGCGAAGTAGGTCGTAGACCGATCGCTCACTAGACCGCTTCTCTATCTCCTCGACTGCTGCCTCTGCCTCCGGCCCTGCTTCTCTCGCTCGCTTGCGGATCCAACAGATGTTGACATACTGCTGTGGACCATCGTTGACTGCTTCTATGATGCGGCCAGCGATGTGGTCTGGCTTCTGCCAGTCAGGCGCTCCATCCAGCCGGCGCTGACCGAAGTACCACTCCAGTATGCGCTGAGCCAGTTGTATAGACTCTTCTCCCGCTGGCTTGAGCGAGTGGACGACCGCGCTGACAAGCGGCAAGCGGAAGTCATGTCCCGTTGATGGATCGGCTACTCGGTCGAAGGGGATGAGCTGGAGTAGGTCAACGATGCGCGCTGCCTCTCGATTGCCGCTGATGTGGATCTCTTCGACGAAGGACAAGCGCTCTGCCTCCTCCATCTGCTCGACTATGCACTGCGGTAGATCGACTGGCCGCCCACTGAATGGCGTGTCTACCTCGATGAGTGGCTTGATGCAGCCGATCGGGAAGAAGCGAGCGAAGGAAGACTCTGCAGCCGGAGAGTAGTCTACCTCTGAGTCATAGCTCACTGCCAGCTTGCTGCCAACAATAGCGATCCTGAAGCGCAGCACCTTCGTCGGATAGTATGTGACATACCCTGTCTCCTTCCGACAGCCAGGCAATAGCACGCTTCCCGACTTGATCGGTCCGATATCGAAGATGCCAGCACACTGGTCTCGCTTGATGTGATAGACGTTCATTAGAACGGAGACAGCGTCAGACAGGTCGGCAGCGCTGCTGCGGAAGTAGTCCACTGTCTCGGTGAATGCTATCTCATGATCAGCCTTCCCAGCTCTCAGCTCTCCAACGTAGACATGACAGCCATGCTTATACTGCTCCTTTCCGTCTGCAGTCACGCCTTTGCTAGCCAGCGCTGGCCTCGGAGCGAAGAGAGCGTGGATGAAGGTCTCAGTTGGTGCGCTAGGGCGCGCGTCAGCATTGGCATCCAGGTGGGATTGGACGAGAAGAGTGAAGTAGTGCACGAGGAAGCCAGTCACTACCCGCTGCAACCCAGCGCTAAGCACGTCAATGCTAGCCTTTTCCTCGCCTATTGCTCGCGTGTAGACGGGGTCGAGATCGAGGTAGAGTCCCATCTTCTCTCCTTCGCCTGCTATGACGTTGAGGCTCAGCTCCGAGTTGGGCGAGACGGCAGACAGGTCATGTAGCTGCTTCGCCAGTGTGGTCAGCGTCTTATCAGTCACCTCTCGACTCGGCAATCCCTTCCCAAAGAGTCGCGGTCCTAGTCGCTTACCCGCGGCAGCTGCCGCTGCTGCACTCCTCTCGCATCTCGGCAGCCGGCTTACTTGCATCATGATACGCGTCTCAAGCGGCATTCCTGTCCATCCTTCGCTCGCCTCGCTTGTCTCGCTTGCCATGCTTGCCATGCTTGCCCCGCTTGCCATTGACTTCGGCTGAGCCTTATAGGGTTTAAAGAGTGGATATAATCATTTTCGAAGTGATTAATTCGTCATCAGCAAACAGGCGGCATGGCTAGTGAGAGCGCGACCGCTCCAGTGCTTGGCATGCTGGAGATGGCGCGCGTCCTATCCACTCTAGTAGACATCATCAGCTCTACACCTTCTTCGATCGCGCTCGGCGAGATGTCGGAGGACTCTGATCCGATATGTGAGGGGTTGCGCCGACTGATTGAGCGCAAGGCTCCGCTGCTGGTTCAGCGAGAGGTAGTGCCAGGTCATCCGGAGACAATAGAGGTCTTCGACGTGCGAGACATGGTCTTCGACTCAGCTTATGCTGCCGCTTGCTTAGCCTTCCGACGCGATACAGCCATTCCTGAGTCGGGAATGGACTATAATGAGATAGTAGAGAGACTCGGTCAGTGGCGTAAGCCAATCTCAGTCACCGGCGCCTACTCCTTCGAGTCGACGCTGCGTGATGAGCGCAGCGAGAGAGAGGATGACTGATGTTAGCTGGCAGCATGCGGTCACTGGCTGGCTTAAGCGGTCACTGGCTGGCTTATGATTCTTTGTGTTGTGTCTAGCCGTCGCTAGCCGTCGCTAGCCGTCGCTAGCCACAAAGAAGTGTGGCATAGCGCGGCATAGCGTGGCATGGCGTGGCATGGCGTGGCATGGCGTGGCATAGCGCGGCATAGCGCGGCATAGCGTGGCATAGCGTGGCATAGCGCGGCATAGCGCGGCATAGCGCGGCATGGTCTCGATTGAGCCGATCAAGGTCGTGGCACTGCCCGATGGCAGCGAGAGCAGAGATAGGTGTAGAGGTGCGTCTTCTGGTCAAGCCACACTCGCAGTGGCTCATTGCAATCGGGGCAGCGCTTGTCGGCGATGATGTACAGTGTCTCATCGTAAGACAGGTCACGCATCCTTCCCTGTTGCTCATCATCTCCCGACTCGGCCGGCTTTGCCCGCTTCGCCGGCTTTGCTTGCTTCGCTTGCGCTTCATCGCCTTCGGCCGCCTCGGGAGGTTGGGAAGCAGACAGCATTGCTGTGGGTATGCGACCAAGGCGAGTGGCATGCACCATTAATCCCTTCTCGACCGTACCATACTCGCAGCTGATGCATCGCATATGACACATCCCACCGACCACTTGGGTAGCAAGGAAGTTTCTGCACCTCGGACACGCCATCCTCTCGCTCCGCTTTCCATCGCTCAATACTTCACTTCCCTTCCGCTAAGCGGCGGTAAGCGCTGGCTAAGCGCTAGCTAAGCGGCGGTAAGCGCTAGCTAAGCGGCGGTAAGCGCTAGCTAAGCGCGAAAAAGATAAGCTAATGAGCTAAGCGCGAGCTAAGCGCCGGCTTACATTGACTCGAAACCTTCCACATCGTCCTCTTGCTCGGCTGTAGCAGCCGATGCGGCGGCAGATGCGGCTGTTGCAGCAGTCGAGGGACTTGACTCAATGTCTGGATCATCCGACTGACTCATGTCGAAGCCGAGGGAAGTGACTTCACCCATAGCCTCATTAGCCAGGTGAATCTCCTCTTCCTTCGACAAGCCTCCGCCTGTCAGCGGCATGAGGATCTCCTTTGTCGATCGAGCGGTGAGGAAGCAGCCGGTAGACGAGGAGTAGAAGCCGATCAACTCACACTCACAGATGCGATACAGTCGTCTCTTCTCGCTGAGATACGTCTGCAACTCACCTCGAGTGAAGGAGCGGAGGGGTTGGCCGGGCTTGGTTGGCATGAGGATGATTGGCGTGAGTATGCGGTGGTTGACTACCGATCCTGTCCCTCTCTCCGTCTTCAGCGCAGCGCGGAACTGGTATATCATCTCCGGCTTGGCGTCGGCTGCTTGCCCATGCGGTGCATTGCTCTTCAGCAGACGCACTGAGCATGCTGTCTTGACAGCCGGAGGCTTCAGCTCGCCAGTGTCCGGATCGGGGAGAGATTGGTGTATGCCATTGGCTTGCATATACTGCAGCATAGCATGCTTGACGAGGGATTGATCCGCAATGAACTGCGCGAATGAGGTCTCTATCTTGGCCCATGCCGCATCAGGCAGCCCCTTGACCTTCATCGCTGCGCATCCGACCTTGCATGAGTCCGTCTCCTTCCCCTGCCACATATTGATGTCGAAGCTGGAGAAGACCACGCCAGCGATGGTGGCAGTCACTGGCTTGCCGTCATATGAGATGTAGATCATCGTCCCATTGGGAGTGGCCATCTTCCGCATGCTCCAGCGGCCGGCACTGCTTTCGCCTGGCTTCATGTCGGGACACCTCTCGAAGCGAGGGGTCATCTTTGGGAGGGTTACTCGCGCTCCACTGCGCTGTTGCGCGGCAGCCTGCTTGGCAACTTGCTTGGCAGAGTCAGTCGAGTTACCATCTGCCGCTTCGAGTGAGCTTGCCCGCTTCGAAGCCTCCGATGCTGATTCGACACGTCCTTTCGATGCCATTGCTTCGCTTGCTTGCTTCGATAACGCTTGGAAGCGGCGAGGAGAGTTTCCAACATTGTGAAACAATCACTTTTCCGACCGTACCTACTGTCTAGCTGCGGTCTAGCTGCGATGGCGGATGGCATCGGAGAGAGTGATGATGAGCTAGTGCGCGGTGGTGCATTGCTTGGCTGTGGCAGTGGTGGCAGTGGTGGCAGTGGCGGCGGCAGTGGTAGCTGCAGAGAGGCAGCTGAGTCGGAAGAGGTGATAGCTGAGCTGATGAAGATACGAGGAGTGGGAGAGAAGCTAGCGAGAGAGCTGTATGAGCGCGGCATACACTCTATCAGCGCGCTAGCTCGCGCAGTGGCAGTGCCTGACGACATCAGACTGCTCGCTCGCTATCACCATCGCATGTGTGAGGACGTGTCAATCGCCACTGCTCGCTCCTTCCTCGCTACAGTCGAGGTAATGATCCTCTCTCGCGCAGCAGCAGCCGCTACAGCGGCGAAGCAGGGTAGTGAGAAGTGGCAGCAGCTGACGTTGGTACACGACGTCCTGCTAGTGGGCGCTCATCGGCGGCAGCATCCATCTAAGCATGATATCGATGCACTCATTGTCCTCTCCTCGCCTTCAGCGTTGCCGTTGCCGGAGGCAGAGCCGAAGCCGGAGGCAGAGCCGGAGGCAGAGCGAAGCGAGAGAGTGACAGAGACATTAGAGAGGATGCTATCGGAGTCGAAGCAATACCTTGGCACGCTCAAGCGCGGTGCATGGCGATACTCCTTCCTCTGGTCCTTCGATCTGCCGCCAGCGGCTCTAAAGCGGCCGAGTAGACGAGCACCAGCGAAGGATGTGACAGTGGTAGATATCCAGCTCTGCCCTGCCAGCCAGCGTGGCGCAGCATTGCTTCACTCGACCGGTCCTGCCGAGTTTAATATCCTCCTTCGCAAGCGCGCCATCAGCATGGGATGCTCTCTATCGGAGCATGGCCTCTTCCGACTTATGCCTACGCCAGCCACGCCAGCCACGCCAGCCACGCCAGCCACGCTAGCTGAAGCCAAGCCAGCGAAGCAGAGTGAGAAGGCGGCTGAGGCGAGGCGAGAGAGGAGCAGAGCAGCGAAGAGGCTGATCCATGCGGCGACTGAGGAAGGCATCTTCTCCGCTATGGGCTTGCCATTCATCGATCCAGCTGATCGAGGAGAGGAGCCAGCGCACTTACTCATCACTCGCACTCCTCTTCCGCCTCAGTAGCCATTCCCCCGCCTTATCTTTGTCCGCAGCTACAGCGCAGCTACAGAGCAGCTACAGCGCAGCTACAGCGCAGCTACAGCGCAGCTACAGCGCAGCTACAGCGACAAAGAAGAGTCGCTGACAGCCGCTTGCGAGTCGCTGTGCTGTGCTAGCAGTCGCTGTGCTGTGCTAGCGAGTGAGAGTGAGGAGGGTGCTGGTCGGGTAAGGGAGTAGTGTCTCAATCAGAGATGACGGCCTGATCAGTCTACAGCTGGGCACTGACTCGGTGATGCGAGTCATGACCTGGCTGACCAACGCACGACTGGTCCCAATACCTTCTCGAGCCGCCGAAGGCGGCTTCGAAGCGGGCAAGCTCACTCGATGGCTGAAGGATGCCACTGCCACTCCGCCTTCACGTAGATGCTCTCTCACCACGCGACTCAGTCTCTCTATCGCTTCTTCGCAGCTGCTGCCGCTGCTGTCTGAGTCGATGAAGATGATTAAGCTGAAGCCTGACTTGCCCGACCGCTGGCGAGCCTTGGCTAGCTGATCGCGAGCGGCTCGAAGAGACTCCTCCGACTCAGCATCAGCGACTAAGACCGGTATGTCATTAAGCATTATCGTTGTAGCGAGCAACGTCTCTGCTAGCCACGTCGGCACTGGTGTAGCTGATGACACTCCGGAGGTGGCAAAGAGAGCGTCCGATGCGCTGAAGCCGACTGGCAGTCGCGAGAGGAGGGCTGAGGCTGCACGCTGGCCGACACTGAAGCTAGAGTCATACGCCGCTAAGACCGTGCGCTGACGCGATGTAGCCATAGTCTGTTTCGGCTCTACCTTTCCTTCCCGCTGCCAATCACTTCTTCGCTTCACTCATCGCCGCTTGCGCCGCTTGCGCCGCTTGCGCCGCTTGCGCCGCTTGCGCCGCTTGCGCCGCTTGCGCCGCTTGCGCCGCTTGCGCCGCTTGCGCCGCTAACGGCAGCGGAAGGAGAGATGTTGAGCAGTCGGTAGATGGTAGAGCCGAGTGGCGAGATGGGGAAGAGAGAGAGCCAGTTCATGGTGTAGGGATGCGTCAGCGGAGTGAGGCCGCGCATGAGCCGCAGCTGGACACTAAATGGATTGGTATATGGGTCGTCCAGCTGCTGCCCCGTCGTCCGCTTGGTAGCGGCTGGCCACCTCACTCGCATATATTCGATGATGCCTTGACGAAGGAATGGCTGGTTACGGAGGTGGAAGCTTATGTTCATGCGCCGCAGTCTCTCGCTGAAGCTGTCTGCAGCGCCAGCGCTAGCGCTAATAGCGAGTGGCTTCAGCTGCTCGAAGTTACCTTCACGTCGGAGGAAGCCTCGGTAGAGTGGCGCTCCACCGCTGCCAGCCGCCGCTTCAGCCGCCGCAGAAGCGTCATCCATTACGCGGAGTAGGTCCTCATAGACCGCATCGAAGAGATGGCGCTTGAAGCCAGAGAGGATCCAGTATACCTCAGCGTTATTGGGTCGACTAGTCAGTGGCTTGAAGACTCTCGTGCGAGCGAAGAGTCCGATGGCCAGTCGAAGGAGACAGGCAGTGGCGTACTCAGTGACCGTGAACATCTTCAGCACTGCCACTCCTCCGTCTCGCAGCAATGCGCATGCTGCCACCAGCTGACCTAGATCTTCTCGATAGACTTCTCGCTCCAGGCTATACCAGTGCTCAGTCGGCTTGCCGATGTCGCCGGTGACCAGATCACGCGACCCAGCGCCTAGCTTAGCTACCATCGCGCGCGTATCCTTGACCGATGTATGGTCCATGAAGAACCACTTCTGGATGTTGCTGGAGATCAGCGAGAAGGTGTCTGGCAGTGCTGTCTCACTCTCTCCTTCCGCCTTAGCCTCCGGCTTAGCCTCCGGCTTAGCCTCCGGCTTAGCCTCCGGCTTAGCCTCCGGCTTAGCCTCCGGCTTAGCCTCCGGCTTAGCCTCCGGCTTAGCCTCCGGCTTAGCCTCCGGCTTAGCTTTGGCAGCGGTAGTCGAGCCGATGTATGGGAGAGTGGTGCATTGAGCATGGACGAGACCGAAGCGGAAGAAGGATGGGTAGTGGACGCCGAGATAGTACATGATGGCGACGAGGAAGAAGCCGGGCGCTTCAGCGAGGCATGCCACGCTTAGCACCGCCTTGGCGCCCGATGCAGCGCCTACTTGATCGAGGACAGCCTTCACCTCTTCGACATGACACATCTCATACATCTTAGTGAAGGCGTTGGTGTAGCTTACTCCTCGATCCAGCCTCCGTCTCAGCTCTCTCGACACGCTCGACCACGGATTGAATGCGACAATACATGCTGACAGCAGCTTGCGCTGCATGACCCTCCACTCAGTGACTGGCACGCTCTTCTTGCGCTCTTCCGACCAGTCTGGCGGATAGCTATCCTCGATAAGGCTCATCTCTTGCTTGTCCGCGGCTGCAGTAGCTGCAGTAGCTGCAGTTGGTGCGCGGTCGATGAGGTTCATAGGGTAGGCGGCTACTTCGGCCTGCCAGTCGAAGGATTCGTCTCGGTCGATGGTGCGGACAGGTCCAGCGATGGGTTGATGCGGGAAGAGGACGTCTAGCTGAGGCAGCATCGTCTCAGAGGTGGCTAGCGTGAATGGCTTCGGCTTCTGCAAGTCTCTGCCATGATCATGTCTATGACTTCCTTGCCTCTGCCACTGTCTTGCCGCTGCGCCGCTGTCGCCTGTCTGCGCCATGGCTTTGCATAGCGAGAAGAGTCAATTAGACACGCTCCGACTCGCGCATAGCGGCGCATAGCGGCGCATAGCAACGCATAGCGGAGAAAAAGAAATGTGTAAGTAGGCTCAAGCGTGCTCAAGCGTGCTCAAGCGTGCTCAAGCGTGCTCAAGCGTGCTCAAGCGTGCTCAAGCGTGCTCAAGCGTGAGTGGGCGTGTACAGGAGCCAGCCTTCCATCTTATTGCCGATCATGCGTGGAGCAAGTCGGAGCAACAGAGCGCGAAGGACTCGAATGTCCTCACTATCGAGCGGACTTGTCTGCTTCGAAGCTGCCGACAGCAACTCGACCTCTCCTCTAACTATGCTGCTGGCAGCGTAGCTGACGACGAGAGACAACACACGAGTGAAGACGTAGTAGCGCTTATACTTGATCGCGTCTTCCAGCACAGCTCCAATCGCCTCGTAGACCCCATCCAGCAACCGCCTGCTAGCCCTTCTCTTCGCCATACGGTAGGTATCAGTGATGATATGGACCACTACCGACTCTCTCGCATTCCACATCAGCTCGGACAGCATCTTCATGAGTTCCATCTCTCCCGAGGAGTCTCTGTCGAAGATGAAGCTTTCGTCTGCATCAGCATCAGCGTCTGCATCGGAGAACAAGGGATCAAACTGGGTATACAGCTTCCAAAGCTGCAGTTGCTGACCCTTCGTCATCTCATGGCGGCCGCCAGTGTAGAGCAGTTGATGGAGCTCGTACTGCTTTTTCCACGCCTCATCTGGAGTCAGATACGGGCTTGTGATGGTAAGCTGGCAGATGCGACGGAAGACTGAGGCATTGTAGCACATCTGATGCAAGTCCGGGTTCAGCAGGGCTCTCTTTACGTCTTTGGTGGACGAGAGGAGGACGTGCATGGCGCCAGGGTCGGCAGACTCGAACCCAGTGCGCTCTAGCACGCTCGTCAGTGTGATCGGAGCACATGTCAGAACCTTCGTCTGACTAGCGCACTCCTTCATTAGCCGACCGTCCGCGTAGAGCGCCTTTGCGAGCATGGTCCCGTCTGTCCATTTGCGGCTGGCCGCCCTCTGTCCTTCTCCGCTACCAGCGCGCTTCAGCGCCTCATACAGCGCATGCGTTGCCACGATATTGCCGTTCGAGATCGCAATCTCTCCGGCACTAGCGCTTGATACGTAGCCGCTTGCGCCTGGGTCGGCCAGCACCTTGACGATCGTGATATGCGAATCACAATCGACTAAGCGCTTGACCAGCGCTGGAAGGTCCACTACCGCGTCTAGGCAGCGGATGTATCGCGATCGAATGTCACCTCCGCCACTGCCGCTGCCGCTGCAGCCGCCACTGCATCCGCCGCTGCAGCCGCCACTGCCGCTATCAGGCGCAAGAGGGTCATTGCACAGATCTCGGAGTGTCCAGACGAACTCTTCTACTCTCTTCGTGAGGTCAGACGTCAGCAGCAGATACCAGGCCTTCCTCGATATACGCCCGACCATGGCAATGCATCGACGGATGACGGATATGACCGCATCATCATCCGCTTGCTGCGCCATCCGCACCATCACTGCCTCGAGAGGAGTGAAGAAGGTTCTTGGGGTCCCATCATCGCGGAGGTGCATGCAATGGAAGGGCTGCAGCTTCCAGTCCTCATCTCGCTGCTCGCGGAGCACTGCGCCGAGGATGTAATCCTCACCTTCTGGCTCTCCTCCGCAGTCAACGACGCTCGCTGGAGGCGGCCTCAGCTGCGTGATGCGGTGAGTGAAGAAGCCGCGGCGGAAGGGTGGATGCTGTATGCAGATCATCACTATCTCTGGCATGCGGATGAAGTTGCTGGTAGGCAGCAATAGCTCCATTGCTCTTCCGAAGCTGATCTGGCCCTTCGCTAGCACTGCTCTCACGTACGCAGCGAAGTCAGCTGATAGCGACAATGTGATGGAGTTAGTGAAGGCAGATGGACGCAAAGACCTGAGATACTTGTCTAGCGTGCTGAGTTCATCCTTCATCTCCCCAGTCGCGATGGCAATCGATATCGCTTCACTCGAGAGACAAGCAATGGCAAGCGCTAGCCAGCGCCTGGTCTTCTTCGACGAGGTAAGAGCAAGCTTTAGTAACATTTCCGATCCGTAGCGTGAAGCAAAGCGGAGGGCAACGCTGTGAAGAGTCGGCTGACCCTTGAATCGAAGGATGTCGCGAGGCGGTAGATGACGCAATATCTCGTCACCAATCCAAGATTGAAGTATGTCGGTTAGGTTAATGGTCTCCATCCTCGCTAAATAGCACTGATACAGATGCTCAAACAGTTGGCGGTGCCACTATCTGGTGATACTATATAGGCTATTTCGTATGCTACGCCAATTCACTTATTCACGCTTGCCGACGCTTGCCGACGCTTGCCGACGCTTGCCGACGCTTGCCGACGCTTGCCGACGCTTGCCGACGCTTGCCGACGCTTAAGATAGCGAGGGAGTGACTGATCACAAAGAAAGCAACGCATAGCGGCGCATAGCGGCGCATAGCGGCGCATAGCGACGCATAGCGACGCATAGCGACGCATAGCAGCGCATAGTGGCGCATAGTGACGCATAGCAGCGATAAGCTCATGTATGAGACGCATGCTCGCGCAGGTAGTCGGTTATATGAGACGATTGATACTCACGCTCGCGGCGCAGCTGCCGCTCATAGTCCTCACACTTGATCAAATGCTCGGTCTCTCTCGCTTCCATCAGCCTAATGATCGAGAGGAAGACATGTAGTGGGACGTTGTCGACCCGATGCATCTTGTGGATCGATCCATCGCTCATGACCAGATCGGCTGTGTCTATATCGAAGGGAATGACGGACTTGAGCTTCGGCTGATCTGACCCTTGCTCGCTAGCCGCGCTCGGAAACGGGACACGCTGTGCAGAGCATGCTCCTAGGATCGATGGCACGCTCTGGCTCATCTGGATGCGATCCCTGCCTCTATACACGTAGCAACAGCCGAACACAGCGAACATACATCTATCATGCCACCACGACCCGTCGGTAGTTATCTCGTGATGGACCTTGGTCTCGCAGTCGAAGACAGTCCACATCTCAGCATCGCGCATGAGCTTGGTAAGCTCGCTATACATCTCTGTGTCTGCCATGGTTTGCTATGTGGCCGTATTCACTTTCTCGCTATCGCCTGCCTCTGGTTCCGCGATGCAACAGCGTAGTGACAAAGAAATATGGGCCAGAGAAGAAACAATCGGCATGTGGAAGCACATCTCTTCTTGATTACTTGCGCTTCTCCGGCTTCACAGTGGAATGATCTAACATCCATTGACTTAGCTTCTGGTTTCTCGGCAACAGCACATCAATCTGCGGCCGCCAATAAGCGCCTTCGCCGTGAAATGTCACCGTTACGACCTTCTGATCGATCAGCCTCCTCACTTGATCGCGCTCGTTATCGGCGAGAGGGCGGCCTGGTTCGTGGGCATCGTAGTCAACCAGTCTACATCTCACACGTGACATGCCCTTGACAGTCATTACTCCGATATGAATGGTATCACCATCATACACTCTCAATACCTTGCATCTTGCCTCTCTACCATCAGATATACCGTCTATGGAGACCTCTTCAGCGTCCTCATACGTGATGAGTTGAAGCTTCTCGTCAGAGCACGGCTGGATATGATGCTTGGTCTGCCTGGCTTGCTTGGCTTGCTTGGCTTGCTTGGCTTGCTTGGCGGCCATATCTTTCGATGCGACAGTCCTTTCACTTATTCACGACGCATCACTCGAGTCAGTCGCGGAGCTAGCGGAAGTGAATGGTAGCGGCAATAGAAAGCGAGAGATGGCAGACGACAGCTGGGATCCGATCAGAGAGATGACATACACGAGGAGGGAGACCAAGCCAATGCTTCACAATCGCGGACCAGCGCGTGTCATCCTTCGCTATGACGTGATAGACGGAGACACGCTTCGAGCAGGATTCAGCTTCAATAGGCGACGATGCTGGGCAGATCTCAGACTGGCTGGCATAGACGCGCCTGACCCGAAGCGGGAGCATGACCCAGAGCGAAAAAGGTCAATGCAGAGGCTGAGTGACGCAGCTACGCGTGATATGAATGCTCTTCTCGCTGTCTACGGCCATCGCATGACCTTCACCTTCGAGAGGGAGAATGGAAACGAGGGATGGACTCCGCGTAGCAGACGGCCGGTAGTGAGGATCCATCTGGACGATGGTACCATCCTTGGTTCCGACCTTAGCGATCGAATGTTGCGGAGACAGCATGTCATTGAGTGGACTGACATACGCGACAACCATCCTTGGCGTCATCTATCGACCACTGCGATCAATACGATGGCCAATGCCATCACCTTCATGTGATGATGACGCGGTCTAGCGAAGGATGTGACCAGCTTGCTTCTTTGTTGACTCTCCTCGCTATCAGCTAGCTGCCACAGCGGAAGCGGCTGACACAAAGAAATCGTCAATGAGGCGCCTTCTGGCATGGCGAGTCAGTGCTGAACAGCAGCAGGTCTATCGGCTATGCCTGCTTCCGCCCAGTCGCGCGCCTTCCCTTCAGCTATCCGCAGCGCTGCATCCCATCGAACGTTCTCTATATCGTAGTAAGCTCCCCATGGATCGGGATCACACTCCACTAACGGCAAGGCTAGCCTGTTGTCGAGAAGGATTCGACCGACGTCTAGCCCTCCGATGGAGACATCTACCAGCGATAATGGACCAGCTCCCTTCGGCATCTTGCTCTCGAAGAAGGTGACATCCACAATCTGATTGCTTGGAGTCGTCAGCAGACGGGTAGTGAAGTCAAGTGCTTCTCTCGCCTTCGGCAGCATATGCTCACGATTCATCCGCTTACTCCAGCTATCCGATGTCTCATCCTCTAGACTGGGCGTGATCCACTTACGCAGTCGACACTTCACATAGATAGGCTTACCGAGTGGCCAGCTGCGGGCATGCACGTATAAGCCGAGGCAGAGCGTGTCTCCAGCGTAGACACTCAATACTAGGGCGCGCGTCTTCTTCCCATTGGGATAGCTTCTTACTCTTCCCTTCGCTGGCAGTCCACTGCATAGGCTCGTCATGCCCAATAGCATCTCATCGCTTACGTGGAGGATGGACCCACTAGCGAGAGGGTTGCCAGCAGTGGGTGTGGTACCGTGTGTGGATGCTGCCATCTTTCGACGTGCCCTTATCTATCACTTTCGCTGTCTAGCGCTGTCTAGCGCTGTCTAGCGCGGCGTAGCGCGGCGTAGCGAAAAAGAAGAGTCTGATGCTTGTGGCTATAGAACATCAGTGAGAGGTCATGTGCGCATTAGCTTCTTCGACTGTAACGCAAGCGCGGCGGCCGGTGCCGCACTGGTCTGGGGACATGCTAGGCATCTGAGGCAGCGCACCATACTCGATAGAGTGGAGTATGCCCAGACAGGTGAAGCTCTTAGTCCGCGACGACATATCCCACCAGTGAAGCCGGAGGCATTTCGAGCAGCGCGTTGCAATCGCGTATCGGATATCAGCTGGAAGCCACCTCTCCATGAAGGCCTTCAGCGACCGCATCCACTTCACTAGACCGCCTGCTACGATATGCTCCATCAACGAGCCCAGCTTTTTATTGAAGTAAGCGCTTAACCACTCGGGCAGCTGAAGGCTGCTTCGAAGCAACCCATCCCGCTCGATAGCTTCTCCGAAGAAGCGCAGCACTGCCATATAGGCGTAATGCCGCTTGCTTTCGACAGCGGAAGAAGCCATTGTCCACACACATGCTCTGACTTCATTCATCACACTCTCCGCCTCGTACTGTGTTAGTCTCTTCACTCTCACGCGCGCCGCATTGTAGACGTCGAAGAGAATCCTGACTGCCACTGCTTCCTTTTTACGCAGCATTGCCTCGCGTATTGTGTACATCACCCATGTCTCGCCTGTCGATCTGTTCCGACTGAAGATAGGGACGAAGTTGATAGCCACATCTGACGTGTCTGGCCGCTGAAGGCAGCGGAAGAAGGGATCAAGCTCGACATACCATTGCCAGATTCGAAGTATTGCCCTCTTTCGAAGGAAGCGGCAGCTATACCACAGAAACTGGCCAACGTAAGTGGGCTGAGTGAAGGCGTGAGCGGAGAGATGCGGCAGTTGGAACAGAAGTACGGCCGATATACGGCGGAAGACAGACTTGTAACCGCAAGCTCTGAGCCAGGTCAGCGAGACGAGGTCGTGACGGTCGAAGGGAGCTAGGCTGGTGAGTAGTGCGTGTATGGTGTCGGGTTGAGTAATGCAGTCGCCAGTCGGATGGATCACCCTGGATAGCTTGGCATGCTTATTACCGCCCGGTAGCAGTCTCATCAATCGTATGCACTCCGTTATCAGCTGCCCTCTGCTATACCGGTTGTGGTGACAATGCGAGAACTTGATGGCTTCCCTTATCAAAGTGCCATCAATCCATCGATGTGGCATCCTTCGACTCTGCTCGTTGCTCACGCGCAGCGCTGCTTCGAAGAGAGCACGCATTATTGTGATGTTGCCAATCACAATCGCGCACTTGCAGGTGCTGGCGCTAGGCATTAGGTCATGTGCGCCCGGGTCGGCCAATATCTCGCAGACGATAGTGCTCTTATCTGACCTGACCAGATGGAGAATCAGGCTCTGAACGTTCACTACCGCGTCTAAGCAGCGGATGTATCGCATACAACTGCCGCTGCTGCCGCTGACTAGCGAAGGAGGGCCGAGGCATGCATCGCGTATCGACCATATGTAGTCCTCCGTCGACTTGTTGGAGCAGCCAGCCATCAGCACGTACCACGTCCTTCTCGATAGTGTCCCGGATAAGTCGAAGCAGTGGCGAAGAGAGGCAGTAATCAACTCTCCGCGCTTAGCCTTGTCTCTCATCATCATCCGACTGGTGACTATGCGCTGAGCAATGTGATCGATCATGCGACAGCGCGGCTCGCCGCGATCACTGCGCCGAATGTCTCCTATCAGCGCAGTCTCATCGACTGATGAGTCGTACTCTGTCTCTTCGAGGAGCCTCTGGCGGAAGGGTGGATGGTGGACAATGACCTGCACTAGCTCTGGCGAGCAGTGGAGGGCTCCGGTCTGTATCAGGATGTCCACTACCGCCTTGAAGCTGATCTGACCCATCGATAGAACTGCTCGCAAGTACTCGGCATTGCCGCGCATTGGTCCGCCAGTCAGTCGCCACTTCATGATAGGCCGCACGTTGTCATCGCAAAGGAAGTTCTCTGACAAGATGCTGAGCTCATTCCGATAGTCAGTGCGATCTGCTGCCAGCGCCTTGCTCGAGAGACAGGCGATAGCCAGCGCTGGCCAGCGCATACTGCGTCGAGGCGGCTCTAGTGCGATCTCCAGCAACTGATACGTCCCGTATCGACTGGCGTAGCGGAGAGCAGCGCTGTGAAGAGTCGGCTGACCCTTGAATCGAAGGATGTCCAGCGGCGACAGGTAGCGCATTATCTCGTCTCCCGTCCATGTCTGCATCACGCTTGCCAAGTCTGCACTCTCCATTTCTGCCGCCTCGACTCATTCACTTCCTCATCTCTCGCCTCGCCGCTAACGCGCTGGCCTTGCCGCTAACGCGCTGGCCTCGCCACAAATAGACGCGCTTAAGCGTCGGCAAGCGTCGGCAAGCGTAGCCTAATACGTGGCAAGCGATGTGGCTGATAGCCAGTCGGAGAGAAGGAAGCGCGCTTCTCGCTGACTCTTATCGAGAAGTTGCCTCCAGTCTGACCGTCTCCAGCAGTCCTCACTCGCGTAGTCTAAGTCGCTGTCGAGCCGCGGAAGGCGGCTTCGGCGACTTCGAAGCGGACTGGACCACTCGATAGCGTTACCTAGTGCAGCCATCGCGGTGCACAAGGGCGGACCTCGCTTGCTCTCTAGCCTCCCACATGCGCTAGCATCGCCTCCGCTGAGCAGCAGCTCGATGGTAGGCATGGCGGACATGGCGGACCTAGCGACTGCCGAGTCGCCGAAGGCTCGTCCTGATGACGCAGTAGTTGAGGCGGAAGATATGAACTGGAACCAGTGCTTGCCCTCACCGAGGCTCAGCAGTCTCCTCATGTCCTCTCTTGCCGCCGCTGCCATCTGTCTTATCCGCGGCATATCGTCGCTTGCGCCCATGTAATGCACCTCCTCTTCTCTCTCCGACTGCCTCCGACCGACTCGGGAGACGCTACGCAGCGGCGGCTCAGCCTCAGCCTTCACCTCAGCCTTCACCTCAGCCTTCACCTCGAGTGGACTTGTCCGTCTCGAAGCCGCCGAAGGCGGCTCGACGGCTGGCGCTGCATTGGGCGCTGCATCGGGCTCCGTAGACGAAGGGTAGTCGCTTCGACTATCAGTCGGAGAAGGGACGGCTAGATTGTAGACGCGGCATTGACTCCACCACTTCTCTCCATCGATTATGAAGCCGATCACTGGCTCGCATCGGTCTGTCACGTCCATCACAACATGCGTCTTCCGCCATCGTCTGTCAGTCTGCATACATGGTGGGTATCGATAATAGGTCTGGCCCTTCCACTCGCGATCTAGTTGCGGCTTAGACATTCCTTTCATCGCTCCATTCCTTCACTTCTCTCGCCGCTTGCCGCCGCTTGACGCTGCTTGCCGCCAGCATAGCGAAAAAGAAGAGAGTCAGTAGACTCGCTTACTCGTCAGCCACGATGGTAGCGCCATGCTTAGTGACCAGAAGTCGAAAAGCAGCGCTGCTGATCGGCATCTGGTCCAGATATGGCAAGTCAACTCCGGTGACATCCTCACCATAGTATCCTCGACCGCCATAACAACGAGCAAAGCCCAGCGTGTAGAGTTCATACACCATGTTAGCTTGCCGCTCGGTCATGGTCCCATTTGGTCTGAGGTCCGCGAAGGCCTTGTCTCCGAGGTTATGGTGACAATGAGCGTTAGTCACGAAGTAGACAGCGTAGCTCATATCTCGATTGTAAGCCTCCATCTTAGCAGTCTATCGACTCGCAGCACTGCTCTTTCTTGCTAAGCAGATGATTCATTTAGGCGGTAGACGGCGGTAGACGGCGGTAGACGGCGGTAGACGGCGGTAGACGGCGGTAGACGGCGGTAGACGGCGGTAGACGGCGGTAGACGGCGGTAGACGGCGGTAGACAGTGGCAAAAAATAAGTGGCGGATGGCGCAAGCAGCTGGCGCAAGCAGCTGGCGCAAGCGAGTCAAGAGCTGAGCCTGGTCAGTAGCTGACGGAAAGCTTCTTCGCTAATTGGCTGCTGTCCACCTCGAGGAGGGAGAAGGTCAGTTGCCTCATGGCCGTAGTATCCACGGCCACCGTATGTCCTGCTGAAGCCGAGTCGGTAGATGCTATAGATGATGGCTTGCCGCTGTTCCACCTCCGCGCTCGCTGCCGCCGCGCTGGATCGAAGCAGCCGAAGCCACTCAACTGGATTGATGTCAGCGAAGCAAGAGCCGTCATCAGCATCATGGTAGCAGCGAGCATGCGTAGCGAAGTAGGTGGCATAGTCAGTGTCAGACATTGCCAGCGCTTGCTCGAGCAGTGGCTTCACCAGACGCATGCTCGTGTAGAATTGCTCCGCCCCGACCATATCGACCGCATATGGTGAGCCGAGGTAGCTTCCCAGCATGGCGGCTGAGCGTATGAGCAACTCATGCATCCCATCGAATTCCTCTCGTCTGCGCTGCTGCTCCTCGAGTGGTCCAGTCCGCTTCGAAGTCGCCGAAGGCGACTCGAGTGCCTCTCTCTGCATCAGACTCTCCCTTATAGCGTTGCTGTTCGAGTCTTCGGCTGCCATCTCTTAGCGGATGCGCTTTCTCGACATGATTAGTATTCACTTATCTGCCTCTTCGATAGGGCAAGCGGCAGCAAGCAGTGCAAGTGAATGCTAAGTGGCGGGGAAAGGGAGTATGCAGAGTCAGACCGATACCTTCGTCTTCACTAGCGTATGCTTCGCCGCCGGCGATGCCGAGGGCAGTGAACTCGTACAGGGAAGGGATGTGCTGCATAACAATGGCAAGCCGCGCTCCATACTCCACTTCGAGGTCATAGACGGAGACACAGCTCGTCTCTACTTCGTCTTCAACCGTCAGCAGCGGTGGGCTGACTGCCGCATACGCGGCATTGACGCGCCTGATCCGAAGCGAGAGACGTTCGGCACTGCCAAGCAGCTGGCGATGGAGAAGTTAGCAGCGCTAGCGGCGCGCGACCTCCATTACCATCTCTCACATGCTACCTTCTTCTCCTTCGACGTCGGCAATGGCAACGGAGGATGGACACCGCATAGCGGTCGACCGGTGGTAAGCGTCGTTGTCGATGGCAGCTGCGGCAGCTGCGGCAGCTTAAGCGGCAGAAGCGGCAGCGGTAGCAGCATGCGGAATATAGCGGAGATGATGGTCAGAGATGGACATGTCATTGAGTGGTATGGCCAGTTCGACCACTCTCCCTGGCGATACTTGAATGCCAGCTGCATCCTCCTTCGACTCGGCTCTTACTATGCTGGCTTGGCAACAGCCGACATCTACCGACTTCCTCCGCGCTAAGCCACGCCTAGCCACACTTAGCCTGCAAGCTGCTGTCTTTGTGCCGATCATCGGTAGCGACAAAGAATATGGCTAAGCGCGGCTAAGCGCGGCTAAGCGCGGCTAAGCGCGGCTAAGCGCGGCTAAGCGCGGCTAAGCGCGGCTAAGCGCGGCTAAGCGCGGCTAAGCGTGCTCAAGGCGTGACCTTGAACTCATCGATCAGCTGCTTGAAGGCAGCGATTGGATCTACCTCGAAGTCGGTCGGCTTGACTAGCTTCGAGATGAAGTAACCGTCGGCAGTGGCAGTCGAGGGAGTGAAGTCAGCCGGTAGAGTGATGTATGAGCCGGGTACACTGCAAGCTATGACGTCTTCCGCTGTGGTCTGCAACTCTTCAGCCATGGCACCAACGATGAAGGCTCTCTTCGTCTGAGCATAGCGTAGAGTGTTGCATCTCATCGCTAACCATGAGCCGGGCACGTGCATGTCCATAGCATCGTCATTGATCGCTGGAGTGATAGTGGCGGCATTACCGTCGATGACTATGACCAAGAAGCGGCAGTTGACTTCGAGCTGATGGTCGAGTGGATTGCGACTGGTCGCTGCTGCACCTGCTGCTGATGGTCGGCGCCGATACGCGAATGGAGAGTAGGCGGGGCCGATGACAGCGAAGAGAGCGCTGACCTTGCTCTCGACGTAAGCAATGGCGGTCTGCAACTCGTAAGTGGAGCCATAGCGTACGCCTTCAATCGGATAGCATGCCGGATTGAGTAGACATGTGCAGCGTGCCGGCCGGTCAAGCGAGAGATAGACCCTCTTTCGACCGATGGCACATCCTTGCGACTGCTGCATGCCATATGGCAGCAGCTTCGGCCCTTTCGCTGTAGCGGTCACTGCCGAGTTGATGATGGTATAGAGCTGCGTGTCTGCTGTCAGACTGCTGCAAGGCCGCTGATTAAGCGAGAAAGGATCGTTACCATCGCCTCCGCCGCTTCCATTGCCCCCATTGCCACCGCCACCCAGCGCTTGCTCGGCTATGCAGAGTGTAAGTGCATTGCGACAGTCTCTCGACCCTCTCGCTAGCAGCTGCAGTATCGAGAAGATGACTGTCGCTGGCAGGCTGACGTATACCCAACCACCACCATTGTGGTGAGGGAAGCACGGTCGAAAGAGCTCTGCGTCCTGGCCATTTACAGGCGTAACCTTCGCGCCAGTCATGGTGCCATCTGATGCGCTGCAGTGTCCACTGAGGTTATACGCCTGCAAGTTACCAGCGAACTTTTGCACTAAGTCCGCCCTCCATCCTTCCGCTTTGTATTGAGTCGGGGAGACTGGGTAGATGCCAGAGTACGGCTCAGTCGGCACGTCTGGCCCGTAGACGGGTCGCTGACTCACATTGCTGGCGAAGAGCACGTTCCGATTGAGCACGAGCAGCCGCTGGTAGCGATCGGGTCGACCAGTGGCCGCATCGATATGCGCTGCTACCTCGAAGAGTTCGATGAGTCCGGCTCCAGTGTCAGCGACTGCTGCCATACTGCTTTCCGTCGGCTGTCAACAATCACTTTCGCGCTGTAGCCGCGCTCTAGCCGCGCTCTAGTGGGTACAAAGAATGGATTGAGCGCGAGCTGGGAGGCGGTGGAGAGCATGTTCAGATCGTACCATCGATCATTGCCAGCAGTTGAGCGCGCTGATCCTCCGGCACTGCCGCGCGAACGGACAGATGATCGAGCAGTGGTCGGATGAAGACCAGGTTGTGCTCTACCATAGCACGCTCCGTGATCTCCTCGATATGCTCAACCACATAGTTCAGCGTCTCTCCTTCGATGCGCAAGCGCGGACAGACGAGCAGTTGGATGACTATGTCTGCGTTGACGCGATTCAATAGCAGGCGTGAAGGATCGAGTGCGAGTCTGATGGGCGACAGTAGATGAGACGGCGGATGAGGTGAGAGATTGGGATCGGTACGTGGATCGCTCAATAACACCTCTACCGCCGTAGCACAGCCTCGCATTATCGCGCCTCTAAGCGGGAAGCCGTTGCAATGGTTGGGACCTACCACTCCGATCACCTCACGCAGAGCGACTGGTCGATCATATAACAGCGCCGCATTCATCGCCTTAGTCGGGTATCTCTCGATCATGCCGCGACTAAGTGGATGCTCGCACACGCAGTGAGCCACTGCTGCATTGCAGTTCACCCCAGGTGGCGCTGCGTTGATGATGTCGCCTCTTAGCGCCTTCATCACTACACGCCATACCCTCCACTCTTCTAGCGGAGGCAACGCATCCTCACCTTGGTCGCTGCTGCGCTGCAGCTGCTGCTCGAGGAATCGCCTTACCGGCTCGGCATCATCTCGATCAATAGCATTCCACGCCTCCGTCTCCATTGCAATGTCTAATGCCAGTCGAGAGAGTCGCTCTTTCACGCATTGAGACTATTCACTTCCGCTGCTGCCGCCTATAGCGCGGCATAGCGCGGCATAGCGCGGCATAGCGCGGCATAGCGCGGCATAGCGCGGCATAGCGCGGCATAGCGGCGAAAAAGAAGCATAGGATTGCTGCTCACTTCCGAGGTTGGGTCTTCGCACCATAGAGTGAGATCACTTTCCGAATGGCAGGCTGAGCCGCAGGCTGAGCCGCAGGCTGAGCCGCAGGCTGAGCCGCAGGCTGAGCCGCAGGCTGAGTCGCAGGCTGAGTCGCAGGCTGAGCCGCAGGCTGAGCCGCAGGCTGAGTCGCAGGCTGAGTCGCAGGCTGAGCCGCAGGCTGAGCGGGATCAATGAACTCCTCGAGGAGCATATCGAAGCCGATGCATGGATCGGAATGGAAGCTCTCCGCTGTGACACGAGTAGAGATCATGTAGCCGTCTGAGATGGCGTCTGACTTGGCGTACCATGGCACTGCCTTCACCCGTCTACTCTCCGGATCTATGGTCGAGAAGTAGCAGCCATCCTTTGGCTCCGTCTTGAGGTCAGCCACTCTCGGCGCTGCTGTGATAGTGGTGGGACGAGGGAGGATGATGAAGACAAGCCGCTGTCTAGCGAGATGAAGAGTGGTCTCGCGGATATGAACCCACGAACTGGTCCAGGATTGGCTGACAGCGTGCACCTCTTCAGCAAGCCTACTCGACGGCTGTGATAGTAGCGGAAGGGTGATAGAGTATTCAGTCACCCTTCCGCTGGCGGCATCAGCAGCAGCGGCATCAGCAGCAGCGGCATCAGCAGCAGTATCAGCGGCGATGGCTGGAACCAGGCGGGCGCTTGGTTGACTCAATGGCTCGTCGAGGACTATGATCAGCCATCGAGTAGGGAGGTCTATCGGATCAGAGCGCACCGCATGATACCCGCTAGCGCCTCTTGCAGCCGATCGACGTGGTCGGCCGATGAAGTCGCGCAGGTGCATGACGGTGAATACTGCATCAAGCCGACCCCAAGCGAAGCGATAGAGTGGCAGCAGCGACGGTCGACTGATGGCAGCGAGTGGCGAAGGAGGTGGATTGAGGAGTCCGACGCACGAGATATGATGGTCTGTGCTCAATAGCAGACCCTCACCGCATGCAGGACTAGTCAACCATCCCCTTACCTCTACGCTAGCCGTATCTGGCATGCTTGAGCATAGCCGTGGCCTTTTCGCTGCGGCTTCGCCTGCCCTTGGCTGCGACTGTGCGATGGCAGATCGAGTTGATGGCGTCAAGCGGAAGGAGATGTAAGCATAGCTGGCCATAGCGATGCTGCCTCGACCATCATCACCCTTTCGTATCACGACGGAGCGCGCATCGGCTACCAGCTGCATAGCAGACAGCATCGCTTGTGGCAAGATCGGAGGCATTGTCAACGTCGAGTGGACTTGTCCGCTTCGAAGCCGCCTTCGGCGGCTCGAGCCGCCGAAGCCGGCTTCGGCGGCGTCAGCGCGGACCGATCCACTCGAGGTCGTGCTCGATACCGATGCTGACACGCGAGTAAGCTTCTCGATCACTCCATCGCTGGTCACTACCGTGGCTGTCTCTCGATCGGCAGAGATGAAGTGGATGTAGATCGGTCTAGTGGCTGCCTCAGCGAGCATTGCTAGCGCTGGAGCCTCCGATGCTGCGACAGTTGAGGTAGTAGTTGTGTCGAAGTATAGATCGGATGCGAACGTGTATCTCACATCATCCCGTCTCGGCCTCGGCTTGCCACGGTAGACATCGACTCGATTGAATACTGCATCGAGAACGACCAAGTCTCTGTCGTGGCACGCCCAACTCTGAGGGTTGGCGACTGTCTGATAAGGCACCTCTCTCACGCACCAGCAGCTCATCTTTATGCCTTGCTCACATTCATTTCCCGCTTAGCCGCGCTTAGCCGCGCTTAGCCGCGCTTAGCCGCGCTTAGCCGCGCTTAGCCGCGCTTAGCCAGCGAAAAAGAAGTAAGCAAGCCGCACGAGATGCCTTAACGTGACTGAGAGCTCTCTGTCACCGAGACTAGCATAGCGTGGCATGGCGTGGGCGAAGAGCGGAAAAAGGTAATGATGGCATCGACAATGCGATGCTATGGTTGGTGTAGCGTGTCACGAAGTGACATTGTCGAGCCGCCGAAGGCGGCTTCGAAGCGGGCAAGCTCACTCGACGGACTCGATCGTGTGAAGCGACTCGGGAGAGACGAGTGAGTGACTCAATGGCGCGACTTCACTCTCTCCCTTCGCCGACTTAGCTGGCTTCTTCGACTCCTTCGTCGACTTAGCTGGCTCCTTCGCTGGCTCAGCTGGCTCCTTCGCTGGCTCAGCTGGCTCCTTCGCTGGCTTAGCTGTCACATCGCCTGCGTCGCTAGCCTTGAGACGGATCGAAGAGATGGTAGAGCCGAATGGATGAGGCACGCCGAAGAGGATGCAGGGCATGATGCCGCGAATGCGGTGGAGCTGTGCCTGCTCGAGTGAGTCGATGAGGAAGTTGTCTGCTGTCTCGAAGGTCATCTTGTCTAAGTCGTCGACGTCGGGATTGGAGCCGAGTGCGAAGCGAGGGATGAAGGTAAGCGTGCCACGGTATGCGATGTAGTCGACGAAGACCTTCAAGTGGCGGCGCAGCAAGCCAGAGAGGTCGTCCATCTGCTCTGACTCGAATGCCATCTCCTCGAAGGCGCGGAAGCGCGCCTCTTCGATGCCGAAGTAGGAGGCAGAGTCAGTGACTGTGCTGGAGAGGATCGTAGACTTGTCTATCTCCGGCTGAGCGAAGAGGAAGCGGAGGTCAGAGCCATTGAGCATGATGCGATAGGCGGTAGACTGCGTGAGAGAGCCATCACCTGCCACTACCGGCAAGCCGGTGTAGCTGACGATGGTGCCATTCGAGAAAGCCGGATGACCATGCACCACCCCCTTCTCGACTATGGCATCAAAGTGGCAGCGCATCTGCTCAATCGACTCATCGCGGAGCGAGAGGAAGAGGAAGAGGCCATCTCGATTGCGATACACCGCCACTGCTTGCTCGATAGCTTCCGCAAACTGCATCTGGAGTCGCTTGCCCACCATGGCGATGTCCACGTGATTGATGAGCAGCCGGATGGAGTCGATGTGGAGTACGATGTAGAACCAGCTTCTCTTCGACTGATCGTAGATGCGTCGAGCAGTCGGCGGTAGACTGGCTATGTACTCGCGTAGCATGCTGAGGCCGCAGTCGCTGGAGCTAGCGAGTGACTCGGGAGAGATGGACACGAACCAAGCCTTATACAGTACATCCTCTAGACGGACAGAGCTTATCCGCTTGACGTAGTCTAAGCATGCTTGCAGATTGCTTCTCATCACGCCGCGGAGCATGAAGGTAGACAGCGGATGCTGCGGAGTCAGGCCTTCCATCTTCTCGAGGAAGAGCTCTGTCCCATGCGTCCTCTGCAGGTTGCTGATTGTCCCCTTTACCTCACTCCCGCCGCGCGTAGCATGCAGCTTGGCCTGCGTCTGCGGTGCAATGATGGACTGTGCCGCCTTAATGCCGACCATCTCTCCGGCTGGAGCGAGAGTAAGCGCATACTTGCAGACGATTGCTTCGATCATTCGTTGCATAGCCGACCTAGTCCAGCCCGCAGACGCAGCTGCAGCTGCAGACGCAGAGCGGCGAAGGAGCCGACTGGTGCAGCAGACGAAGCGGAAGATGCGCATGAAGGCGGCTATCTTGCAGCGTGCGATCTCTCGAATGAAGCCGCCGGCGCGCTTGCCAACGTGGACAGTCATCAACAGGTCAGGCACTGTCTTCAGCATCGTCCACATCTCCTCACTACTCAGCTTCTTCTCGCTGCCGCCGCTGCTGCCGCCGCTGGCATAGCGCATGATCAGCGCGTTGAGGTCGAAAGGAGACGAGAAGGAGGTGGAGCACGGGTCATAGCGCTCGTTAGAGGTGACCACTGCATAGGCAGCGATTGCTTCACGCCACTCCTCGCGTATACGCTTCAGCTCTTCGTACTCGCCAGAGACTGCGCCATGCCGACGCTTGAACTCGGCGTCGGAGACGATGTGGTCGTCTATGCGGACGGGGAGAGAGCAGCGTGGATCAGAGCCAAGATGGCCGTAATAGAAGTCGATGATGGTATCACTGTGACCTCTCTCCTCGCCTAGATAGCCTATGTGGACAGGGCCTAGCGATGTGCTAGCCTTGCGAGTGAAGTAGCCTTGCACTGACAGCTCTCGACCCTTGGCGAAGACCTCCTTCCGCGAAGGAATAGCCTCGCTGAAGAACTCGGTAGGCGTCAGTCTGGAGACGTAGGAGTGGCGGATATAGCCGCCGGACTCAGCGTTATCACATCCCTTCATGTACCAGATCGAGTGACGCGTGCCATGGTCGAGGACGGGTCGCAGCCGCTGCTGATCGACAGTGACTTGACCGCGAGAGATGAGGATAGTGATGATGCGAGCCTTGAAGGCATTGAGGTAGTCGTATAGCTGCATGCGCGTGGTGGACATCATGTGAGCAGTCTCTTCGAACAGCTCCATCGCATTCTTCGATGCCAACTTGAACACTACCATCCTCTCGAAGTAATCGAGAGGGTCTTGGCCGATTGGCACAGTCAGCTCACCGTTGTGGAAGCGGTTGCAGCAGCGATCTATGTCCGCCACTCGATCTGCCACTAGCTTGTCTACCACCGACTTATGCGGCTCTCGCATGCGCAAGTCGTCGCTGATGGACCAGCCGAAGATGGTGTTGGCGCGATAGCAGATGCGAGTGACGTCCTCCAGCACCTTGATAGCGGAGTAAGGATCGAGGGAAGTGGCTATGGCGCGGGTGATATACGAACTCTTCCCGCCTAGCACCTCAAAGCCCTTCGATGTTACGCTCCCCTTCACTATGCGGCCTCCTTCGATTAGCAAGTCGCCGGCTTGTGCGTCTCCACTCGCTGCACCATCGAAGTAGAAGGCAGATGGCAGCACCGATGAGACTAAGTCGGAGAAGCTGAAGCCGCTGCCGCCGCCACCAGAGGCTAGCAGCGGAGGCGATACGTCGGTGAATGCCTCATTAAACATGGCATTGATCTGCGCTTGCGTGAATGAGCTGCGCTTCCGCAGCAGGGTGATGCCGGATATGACGTCTGTGCCCGAGTCGCCGCCTGTCCCGATGCAAGGCTTGCCATCGATCGGGGCAATGAGTTGACGGATGACAGACGTGAGGTAGAGTGACTCAGCTGCCACTCCGTAGGACGAGACGAAGAAGAGCTCAGTGTCATCTCCATCGAAGTCAGCCATCATCTTGCCGCAACCAGCGAGTGGAATGCGGACCAGCTTGCCCGGGTCCACCACTAGCATGACTGCGTTGATGGACTCTTCTCGAATGGATGGATAACGCTGGTGCAGCGCTATGTCGCCGGTGAGGACGTGTCTCATCACCACATCACCCGGGACTAAGCTGGCAGCTATCGCTTCGCTATCACTCGGCGTGATCGTATACTGCGCCCTTCCTCCACCATTGCCACCATAGCTTCGGCTGCCAGCCTTCCGATAGGCGTTAGCGCCTGGATAGACGTTGGGTCCATTCCGCACTAGCGCTCGCATTAGCTCAATATTCATCGGCGTGACCATCCTCTCGACGCATATCTTCATCGCAAACTCCAGCGGACAGGTGGCTGTGCCGATGGCGCCATAGGTGAAGGCGGTCAATGGAGTGCGGATGTTGACGTTATGACGCGCAGCAGCGACGAGCTTGCGAAGGAAGCCGCCTTTCTGTCGCAGCATACCGACGTATGAGAGGCCGTCCTGCTGGTTGCCCAGCACGAACTCCTTCGTCATGACGGCAGCTAGATGGTCGGGAAGACGCGTCTGCAGTGCAGTGACAGCGTAGTAGAGGTAGAAGATGTCGAGAACAAGCGACTGGAAGCCATCTATGTCTCTGGCCATTACCATCTCTCGCTGCACTACCGCCAGACTGCGCGATCCCAACCTCTCAATTATCTTCCGCTGACACTCGATAATGATGCTGTGTAGCTTATGCGTGCGTCCTCCTGAGTAGCGCGCTGCAGAGCTTGGTCTTGGCCTGGCAGCAGGTGGCGCAATCGGAATATGGTCTGTCATGAAGTCGCGAGGGTGGTAATAGGTAGCGTTCCATCCCATCATCTCCACGTCACTGGCCACAGCATTCTTCAGCACACCCCACACATAGCCGTTGTCCGCTATCGGCAGTCCGGCTGCTGAAGACTGCTTGGCAGAGGACAAGTCCATCCCGCTGTACATATCTCGCTCACTAGCACCTCCAGCTATAGCCTTGCCTCTTCTCTTCCCTCGAGTGAGCTTGCCCGCTTCGAAGCCGCCTTCGGCGGCTCGACCGGCTGCGCCAGCAGCGCCAGCAGCGCCGGCTACGCCAGCAGCGCCGGCTGTGCCGGCATCGCGAGCGGAAGCGAAGAAGTAGAGAGCTGGGTAGGAGGCATCGAATGTGATTCCAAAGCCGATGCGGACGGGAAAGCCGACGGGCCGTAGCACGCGGAAGGGCTTGCTGCAGAAGGGACAGAGATAGTCCGGACCCTTCGACTGCAGCGCCTGCTGTATGTCTCTGAAGCCGATGCTGCCACGGCGAGCGAGAGTAGAGCGACGGTCATCAATACTCATCCCGATCCGACCGCACTCGCTGCAAGCAATGGACAGCCATTGAGTCAATTGCTCGCGCGCGACTGGCACTGGGATGGGGTAGACCTTGATGGCGCCGATGTGACCCGGACAATGGTACGGATCTTGCATGCAGGTGATGCATCTTGCTCCCGCCTCTTGTGGACCGAGAGCTGGGTCATTCTCGCTAGTGCGAGAAGGAGATCGTGGATCGATGAGCACTACCTGTCCATTGGCCACATCCGGCCCCGATAGACGGAACTGGTATCGAACTGGAGTGGTTAGTGACAGGCTCATGCCGGCACTTTCGTCGCTGGCTAAATGATCACTTTCATCGCTAATCAAAGCACTGGCGAGGGATAGAATGCAGCGAAGCAGTGGCATCGATCGAGCAGCGAGGAAGCTAGCGGAGATGAGACTCACCTTATCCATCTCTAGCCAGCCACGCTTGTGCAGCACTGGCATCAGTGCCAGCTCAAGCGCCAGCTCAAGCGCTGGTGCGAGTGCAAGCGTCAGCTCAAATGTCGGAGAAGAGTTGATTCATCCATCCTTCGCTGGCTCAAGCGCTGGCTCAAGCGCTGGCTCAAGCGCTGGCTTCATCACGATAAAGGCGGTCAGGGAGGCGAAGGCACGCCTCATCGATCAGCTGCTCAGCAGTCGCCTCTATCAGCGCGCTATATCCACTATACTGCGTGATCCATCCGGCTCATACCATGCTCTCCTCGTCTCTGCGCGCTCGCCTTCGGCTAGCGAGACACAGCGGAAGAAGGCTGAGCCTACGGTCTACGACCTCCTTCGCTACGAGACAGCCTGGCCTGAGTTGCGCGATAGCATCGTCAAGGACGCGGCTATGCGCCGGCTTCAGCCTACCTACTGCAGCGTTGCTGTCGATCGAGAGCCAGGGAAGGCTTCGCTATGGCTGGACTGGAACTAAGCACTGCCACGCACTGCCGCGCACTGCTGCGCACTCTCCACCCATAGCGACAGCGAGAGACTTATTTTTGATATCAAAGCCGATGGAAGACTGGACTGAGCCGGGCGACTTCGGCGCTTGGGGAGACTATGACGTGCTGATGGATGACTCTGCCGACGCTAAGCGAGAGGTAGCCGAACTACAGCACTCCACTGCCGCGGTACAGCAAGCTACTGCCGCGGTACAGCAAGCTACTGCTGCTACTGAGCAGCTGACTGGCGGATCTGCGACCTCTGCTGCGACAGCAGCAGTCGCTACTGCTGAAGACAGCGAGTCGAAGAAGATGATGACGGACCCAATCGCCGCACTGCAGGCATCTGGAGTCAGCACTCCCCTCGCTGCCTTGCAGCGCTTCGTCGCAGCTCAGACTTCACCTACACCTCCTCCTTCGCCTCTCTTCAGCGCATCTACGCTTCGCTACATGCAGCGCCGACGCTAGCTTGCCACGCCTTGCCACGCCTTGCCACGCCTTGCCACGCCTTGCCACGCCTTGCCACGCCTTGCCACGCCTTGC
>Ga0302237_1000273_pt1 | contig 52845 bp, 41 predicted proteins | sample AAG_UR_Ala_MG_FD_193530 | JGI IMG/M metagenome (GOLD analysis project Ga0302237, IMG submission 193530) | Enriched activated sludge microbial communities from anaerobic digester in WTTP, New Holstein, Wisconsin, United States - AAG_UR_Ala | ecosystem: Engineered > Bioreactor > Anaerobic >... | reverse complement strand
AACTAAAAGAGATAACCTGGCAGTTCAAAAAGACTGTGATTTATTGAACGACACAGAAATCATTTTCCCTGGTACAAATTTGACTCTTGTCTTCAAAACTGCGACAACCTGATTAACACCGAATCAGAAGTTCTGAGTATAAAGAATTTGTTCCCCTTGAGTTCTTAATAAAACTTTCCTTGGGTTGAATGATGGGGTTATAAAAAACAACTTTGGAAGGAGAAACTACAACGATTATCCGACTTCCGCAAAGTCCAAAACGAACCCAGGGGGTGATGCAAGTTCAGATTTTACAGCTGTTGAATATGAATTTTTGTTGCGACATGGATGAGGCCTCGAAGGCAGCATTTAAGCTAAACCGGAATCAAATTTATTTGAATGATGTGGAGCGCAACTGCAACACTCAAATTACTTTTTTGTATCAAGCCTAAATGCATTATAGGTTTGATGCAAAGTCCATACAAATCAATTTAGTATAGTTTGTAAACAAAGCAAATTTATATCGATGTGCCTCATTTAAAAATCTTAGTAGTGATAATGGTCAGCTTTATAAGGTCCATCGATGTTAACGCCGATGTAGGCTGCTTGTTCGGGGGTCAGGCGTGTGAGTTTGGCTCCGAGTTGGTTGAGATGCAAACGGGCAACTTCTTCGTCGAGATGTTTAGGAAGTCGGTAAACTTTTAGTTCGAGTTTTTTCTGCCACAGTTCTATTTGAGCCAGGGTTTGGTTAGAAAAAGAGTTGCTCATTACGAAAGAAGGATGGCCGGTAGCACAGCCCAAATTGACTAGACGTCCTTCGGCCAGAAGAATGATGGAATGTCCATCAGGGAAGATAAACTGGTCAACCTGAGGTTTAATATTGATATGTTGGATACCAGGTCGTGCAACTAATCTATCTACTTGAATTTCATTGTCGAAATGCCCAATATTGCATACAATTACCTGATCCTTCATGTGTTCCATGTGCTCGAGGGTTATGATATCGCGATTGCCAGTAGCAGTAATAAATATGTTTCCCTGGGCCAATGCATCTTCAACTGTAGTTACCTGAAAACCTTCCATAGCAGCTTGTAAGGCACAGATGGGGTCAATTTCGGTAATCAGTACTCTTGCTCCAAAGCTTCGCATGGAATGGGCACAACCTTTCCCCACATCACCATATCCGCAAACCACAACGACTTTTCCCGCTATCATCACATCAGTAGCACGTTTTATGCCATCGGCTAAAGATTCTCTACAGCCATAAAGATTGTCGAATTTTGATTTCGTAACACTATCGTTCACATTAATTGCAGGCACCAAAAGTTTTCCCTGTTCGGCCATTTGATAAAGGCGGTGAACCCCCGTAGTAGTTTCTTCGGATACTCCTTTCCAATCTCTCACGGTTCGTGTCCACCGATCAGGGTCTTCCTTCAGGATGGATCTAAGCAAGTTATGAATAATGATTTCTTCTTTGTTGTCGACCGGAATGTCGAGTAACGAAGGATCCTGTTCGGCATAATATCCTTTGTGAATCAATAAGGTAGCATCGCCACCATCATCGACAACAAGATGAGGACCTAAACCACCGGGAAATTTCAAAGCCATACTTGTTGACCACCAATAATCTTCGAGAATTTCACCTTTCCATGCAAAAACAGGTACATGTGAATCTCGTACAACAGCAGCTGCTGCATGATCCTGCGTAGAAAAAATATTGCAACTCGCCCAACGAACTTCTGCTCCTAAGGCTTTCAAGGTCTCGATAAGCACGGCAGTTTGAATGGTCATGTGTAATGAACCAGTGATGCGAGCTCCCTTCAATGGCTGCAAAGGAGCATATTTGGCTCTAATTGCCATCAAGCCGGGCATTTCTTTTTCGGCAATTTCTATTTCCTTACGACCCCAATCGGCAAGCGAAAGGTCTTTTATCTTATATTCGAAATTTAAGGTTGTTTGACTATTTTGAAACATGATACAAATAAAGTTTTCTGAAAATACTGTTGAATCAGCAAAATTAGGTATAAACTTTTTATTACACATTCTCCATCTAATATGAAATCATGAAAATTAACCAATTAGTAATTAGTAAAATGTTATTCTTCACAAATAAATGCCTTGTATTACTTTTGCAGAGTCGATTCATGAAATTATGCAGCAATGCCAGTAAACAGGATTCAAGTACTTAATAATGGAAACATTCTGGGTTTATGGCAAATCACAGAATCATCAGAGGAACTGATTCCGTTTGCTTGTTTAGATCCTGATGAGTTCGTGCAATTCAGTAAATTCAAATCACCCTTACGCAGGCTTCACTGGCTGGCATGGCGGGCCTTACTTCGCAAGATGATTCCCGAATCCAATTTTTCTTTAATTTATGATGACAATGGGAAACCCTTCCCCCATGATCATTCTTTTCAACTTTCGGTAAGTCATTCCGGGAATTGGGCTACCTGCTTTATAGATGCCAACCATCCTGTTGGGCTCGACCTCGAGGCTGTTCATGAAAGAGTGCTCAAAGTGAAAGAACGCTTCTTATCACCATTAGAACTCGAATATTTCTCGCCATCAGCCAATGACCCCTTCGTATTTACTGTTTTATGGTCGGCTAAAGAAGCTGTCTTCAAATATATCGGACAAAAAGGTATCGATTTCCGACAACAAATCACTATCGAACCCTTTTCTCCATACGAATCTCATTCATTCTTCGTAAATATCCATCACAATTCATTGGCAAAGAAGCTCGTTTTAAAATGGCAAAACATAGATAGCAAATATCTCTTAGTTCATACCCAATGTCAAGAAAAACATTCCATAATGAGCTGTTGATGACTATAGCCCTATTCTCGGGTTTTCTGATTTTTGAATCCTGCCATCCAAGCTCGGCTGAGCAACCATCCCCTTCGGTAATTCAAGGATTTCTCCAAGATGAATTGCAGTCCAAAATCGTGCTTCATGAAATGGATATTATCGAAATGCATCCTGTCGATTCCGTGATGACAGGGAAAGATGGCAGTTTTGTGTTCTCCTTATTCATTACCGAGCCTGTTTTTTATCAGATGAGTATTGGGAAAAACGATCCTCTTGTTCTGATTGTGAATCCTGGTGAGAAAATTCAATTGAAAGGCAAAGCCGACAGTTTGATTTTTGCCGATATACAGGGTTCGGAAGAAAGCAGGCTTATGCAGGAATACCTTATTCATACACAACGGAATTTACGATTATCGGAATCATTAGCTACATTGCTGGCAGTAAAAAGCCAAGAGAAGGATTTTCTAACGGTACGTGATTCCATCCTCAAAGTGTTTGATTCAATATATACCGATCAAAAACAATTCGTAAAAAACTTCATTCTGCATCATCCCGGCTCACTGGCTTCGCTAATCATTATCAATCAAAAATTTGGCCGCCAGGTTGTGGTAGACGAACACTCCAATTTTGATTTATTCATAAAGCTCGATTCAGGTTTATTAGCTCATTATCCAAAAAGCAAACACACATTGAATTATCATCGGCAGATGGCTGAAAGAGCTCGAGAAAGGGAAATTAAAAAAATGGTTCGAGAAAACATTGAACCAGGCCATACGATTCCTTATTTTCGTCTTCCTTCGCTCGACGAAAACCAGTGGATCAGTCCTTCCAAATTCAAGGGGAAAAAATTTATACTGGCTTTCTGGATTCCTACTCAAAAAAAATCCATTCATCAGCTCGCCCAACTCAGAGAGTTTTTGCTTGCTTCGCAGATCAAAGAAATTCCTGTTGTTGCCATTGCGTTTGAACTTTACAGGTCAAGATGGGAAAATGTGGTAAAAGCCGGAAACATGGCTCATTGGAGTCATGCTTCCGATTTGAAGGGAGATGCTTCTCCCTTGTTCGATGTATTTGATTTGATGATAGATTCCTTGCCGGTTTTTTATCTGATCGACGAGCAGCAAACCATTATAGGCAGATATTCCTCGTTCGAAGATTTAAAAAAGTCGTTGGCTAAATGATTATAATCCATCAGGGGTACCTTTTGATTTCGATATTGGAAACTGCGGCTTTGAGTTCGATAAAGATTTTCTGGGAAGATTCGTCGAAGTCGGGTGTTTGCCAAAGGCCGCTCTTCAGTTTATGAAATCCCTCGAGTGAACGGCTCGACAGCACAGATTCCGATTCAACCTGGCAACCAGCCTGGCGGGGAATATAAATCACCGAATGGCTGGCTCCTATCTCGAGGCTCACGTTGGTGGTATCCGAAAGATGACCTAATTTCAATTCCACTAAAGAAGCGCCACCTTCAATATTCAATTCCCTCACACGGAAGCTACTTAAATCCATATTCATGTCGGCAGCTCCAGCCTTGATTTCGAATTTCCATAAAGGATTAGGATTCAATTTTATAACAACATCGTTCTTAATATCTCCCTTTATTTTTACTCCCTCGAGTGAAAGTTTGATATTACGGCCTTCTTCATTATCGTATGAAGTCATCACAAAGGGTCCAACATTCCCATAGCTTTCGAAGGATACCATCTTATTGGTGGTGTCTTTAATTGTAAACTTACCGGCAGCCGCATCGAACTTCAGAATAGCCGTTTTTACGGCAGAATCGTAAGGTTCAACAAATTTCTGGTTAGAAGGAATCCAGTTTCTTTCTTTATAACGACGATGTTCATTATACGACCATCCTTCCCAATAGAAGCGAGATTCGTCTCGAGGATTGGTTAATAAGAGGGTAATGGCAATGGCTCCGGTGAATATACCTAATATCATCTTTAGCACGGGCTTCGCCGGCAGTATCGAGATACCCCATAAAATGAGCAATATAGGCCATAAATCGAACACAGCTCGCCATGTAAAATGGATAATCCCAAAATTTCGCAAAGCAAATATTACGCCTATGATCAAAAGAATGACTCCCCAAAAAACATTTCTGAATTTTTTTTCCATTTTTTTGAAATTTAAAGTTCTTGTTCAGGTTTATTCCGATTTTCGCTCGATGATTGTCCCTTATTGTGTTGATAGTAATTATAAAGCAACACAATGCCAATAATGATAAGGATGAATGGCCAAAGATGGCTAAAATGAATCTTAGGGATAAATTGACTTATGAGAAATAGTACCCCCAATCCAATCAAAATAAGGCCGATAACCATATTTGTATCGCGTTTTAATTTTTTTTGATTTTGAGGAAAAGGGTTGATCTGAGTTTCTCCTCCTGAAGAAAATGGAGGAGTTGAATTGGAAGTGAAGTCAGGGGGAACGTTCTGTTCCCAGCGTCGAGGTAAGGGCCCATAAGGCAATATGATCCATAAAACGATATAAACCCAGAAACCTACACCATACAAGAGAGTGAAAAGGATAAACAGGACGCGAACAATCGCACTGTCCATTCCAAAATATTCGGCCAGTCCACCGGCCACCCCTCCAATAATCTTGTCGTAACGACTTCGTGTAAGAGCTTTTGTTCCGTTCACAATAATGATAATTTAAGGTTTTCGAAGTAAATAGACGCTTCAATCCTTAACAGGTTACAGCTGAATATTTACTTTTGCCAATGATGATACCTTAATTGATTAATGAATTTAGTCATGATCCAGCAGCAAACCATCGTATTGCCCGAATTTCCAAAAGGGATACACTTGATTACCGATTTTATCATGAAACAGCTGGGAACCCTGCCCGATCGTGGTTTGCTTCATTTGTTTTTACTTCACACTTCAGCAGCCTTGGCTATTAATGAAAACTATGATCCTACGGTAAGACAGGATACTGATTATTTATTCGATCATCTTGTTCCCGAGCATTTGCCGGCCTATAAGCATACGCTCGAAGGCGCCGATGATATGCCCGCTCATTTCAAAACTATTATCGCTGGAAGTGCTCTCACCATTCCTATCACACAAGGAAGACTTCACTTAGGAACATGGCAGGGAATTTATATGTGTGAATTTCGCCGGCACGGTGGCAGCCGTCATTTAGTTTGTACAATTATAGAATAGCCTGGTCTCTCTTCATAGGCATGCCTTCTTTTGTCTCAATGATATCAATTTGAGAAAATTTTAATTCTTAATGATTTATCAGTCAAATATTGGCTTAACCCCCTGTTATTCCATAATCTCAACTACAGAACGCCCCTCTATCGAGTTCATTTTCAAAAGAAATATGGAAATAATCGAGTACACTGACATTGGTGCTCGTAGTTGCTGCGAGTAAACACCCTGAATACATCCCTACCTGTATTTCGAAATTCGATGTAAGATGGAACACTAATTTGAGAGGAAGATCAACATAGTGCAAATTAAAAATGGGTTTCTCCCTCAAAGATAGCAATATTGCATAGTCTAACTTTAATCCGTTCAATGAATATAAAGGCTCGGGATGATGCGCTAACAAGAGATTGAAAACAATTTTACCGCAAATTCACGCATGAACTCCAAGTTTAAAGCTCTTATCGCCCTTCTGTCCAGAATTTAAGCCGCTCAAATCGATTCTACCTTTTACTCCAGTTATTGACTTTTGGGCATGAATTGTGGTTGCACCCGAACACATGACATAATGACCAAAATATTGGTTTTCTTCATAATGTTATTGTTTTCCGTTTCAAACCAAAAAAATTTAGTATTCAATTGTTTCTGACGAATGGGGAGGATAAAAATCAGAATAGGCTTGTATTTTTGCCTCGAATAAAATGAGTAAGTATCGAAATATTCATCGAAGGAAGTATATAGAATCTTAATTTGTTGATTATGGCAAGTACAGAATGGAACAAGAAATATAATGCCAATGAATATGTTTATGGAATTGAACCCATTCCCTATTTTATCGAAGTATTGGAAAGATACAGGCCTGATAATTTATTATTGCCAGGCGAGGGAGAAGGCCGAAATGCCGTTTACGCCGCTAAGAAAGGAGTAAAGGTTTTTGCTTTCGACCAGAGCAGAACTGCTTATCAGAAAGCCCAGAAATTGGCGAAAGAGCATGGCGTTCAGATTGATTACAAAGTTTGTGATATTCTTGAATCGAACTATCCTCGACAATATTTTCAAATGATTGGAATATTTTATTTACACTTGCCGGTTGAAGTAAGGCAAAAGGCACATCAACATTTATTAAACTTTCTGGCTCCTGGTGGAGTTCTGGTATTAGAAGCCTTCCATAAGCGGAATATTGGGAATGATTTTGGTCCCAAAACTGTTGAGATGCTCTATGATGAGATCACATTAAGAGCAGATTTTCAATCGCTTGTAATAGAAGAGTACTTCGAAAATCATTATGTATTTTCGCATGGCTGCGATGACCATCGAGGCCAAGCAGAGTTAATTCGTTTCTGTGCAATAAAACCTCATTAGAACATAAGGACTATGAAACTGATTTCGTACAATGTAAATGGATTACGTTCGGCATTATCGAAAGGGTTGCTCGAATGGCTCGAACAGGAACGTCCCGATATTTTTTCTCTTCAGGAATTGAAGGCTCAACCCGATCAAATCCCTGATGAAGAATTTCGTCGTCTCGGATACCATACTTACTGGCATTGTGCCGAGAAAAGAGGTTATAGTGGAGTTGGACTTATTTCACTCAGAGAACCCGATCGGGTGGTAAAGGGAATGGGTAAAACCGAATATGATCGGGAAGGTCGTTTTCTGAGAGCCGATTTTGGGGAGATCTCCGTCATCAGCGTCTATCATCCTTCGGGTACAACTGGCGAAGTACGTCAGGATTTCAAAATGCAATGGCTAGAATTTTTCCTTCAATATGTCAATAATCTTCGAAAAGAAAGACCTTATCTGATTATTTCGGGAGATTTCAATATATGCCATAAACCCATCGATATTCACGATCCAATCAGGAATGCTCATAGCAGTGGATTCCTACCCGAAGAAAGAGAGTGGATGGATCGCTTTGTGGCTTCGGGTTTTATCGATACTTTCCGGGTTTTCAACGACCAGCCCCATCAATATTCATGGTGGAGTTTCAGAGCCCGAGCAAGGGAAAAAAACCTTGGCTGGCGCATCGATTATCATTTCGTTACCGAAAATCTCAGGCCTCGCTTGAAAAATGCATGGATTCTTCCACACGTGAATCATAGCGACCATTGCCCGGTAGGTCTCGAAATAGAGATTTAAATCATTTGCCGGTTTTATGATATGTGATTCGTGGCAGGATATATTCCATCAAAACTTCAAGGCATCGATAAGGATGCATGATATGTGTAAAGAGATGAATATCGGAATACTGAGGGATTTCAAATGGTGAATTCACTCCAGTAAAATCATTGATCAGCCCCTCTTTGGCTTTAAGATACAATCCTTTGGTGTCTCTTTGCTGACAAATATCTATTGGGCAATCGACAAAAACTTCGAGAAGGTTTTCTTTCCCAATAATATTTCTTGCCATAGCGCGAATGGCTTCGGTGGGAGTAATAAAACAATTTATGCTAATGATTCCTGATTCCATGAAGAGTTTGCTGACTTCGGCTGCTCGCCGGATATTTTCGATGCGGTCTTCGACACTGAAACCTAAATCCTTATTCAATCCGCTACGTAAATTATCCCCATCTAACATCTGGGCAATAAATCCTCTTGAAAAAAGCTCATCTCTCAAAATCCTCCCCAAAGTCGTTTTGCCAGCACCCGAAAGCCCTGTAAACCAAATTACCACGCTTTTTTGCCCTAACAGGCTTTCCATTTTATTCCTCTCTGAGGAAGAGGATGGGAAAAGATTTTGCTGAGTGTTCGGCATCATGATATTTTCCATCACAAAATTACATAATAATTCCAAAGAGTACTCAGAGGGATAAAGAATAGATATTTGACAATTATATGAAAAGTTTTTGAATTTCTTTATTCGCAGCCAATTTCATCGTATAAATTTTTGTTTGCTGAGTTAGAGTGTCTATTTTTGCGAAAAATCATTATTGCTAAATTTTACGACCATGAAATTACTGAAAGAAAAATCAATCATCTGGTTATTGAGTATTGCCTTACTCATGCCATTTTTCGTTAAAGCTCAGGACACTAAAACCGATAGTTCCTATCAGTTTACTCTCGTAAAACAATTGCCTTATACTCCCGTTAAAAATCAGTTTCGTTCGGGTACTTGCTGGAGTTTCTCGGCTATTTCATTTATCGAATCGGAACTCTTGCGAAAAGGGAAAGGCGAATACGACCTTTCGGAAATGTTTTGTGTAAGAGATGCCTATGAAAAAAAAGCCGAAAAATATCTCCGTATGGGAGGAACCACCAATTTTAGCGGAGGCGGTGAATTCCATGATGTAATTCATACTTTACGAGACAGGGGATTGATGCCAGAAGAAGCTTACCCCGGCCTCGATTATGGAGAAAAAAATCATGTTCATGGCGAACTCGATGCTGTTGCAAAAGCTTATATGGATGCTTTGATAAAAAATCCCAACAAGAAAATATCTACTGCCTGGATGAATGGTTTTAAAGGGATCATGGATGCATACCTTGGTCATGTACCCGAAAATTTCGTTTATAAAGACAAACTATATACTTCAAGGAGTTTTGCCGAGTCGCTTGGACTTCATTCAGAGGATTACGTTTGTCTCACTTCATTTACACATCACCCATTTTACAAGACTTTTATACTTGAAGTGCCTGATAACTGGGCCTGGGGTGAGATTTATAATGTTCCTCTTGACGAGTTGATGGAAATTATCGATTATGCGCTGGATAAAGGTTATACAGTAGGTTGGGCTTCCGATGTAAGCGAAAAGGGGTTTGCCTATAACAAGGGAGTAGCCGTGATACCCGAAACCGATGTTACAGAGTTAAGTGGTGCAGAAAAGGCCAGATGGGAAAAATTAACCGAAAAGGAAAGAAATTCTCAGATGTATAATCTCGATCGGGTTGTACCCGAAAAAAAAGTTACACAGGAAATGCGCCAAAAAGAATTCGATAATCTTCAAACCACCGATGACCATGGGATGCATATAGTAGGTTACGGTAACGATCAGTTCGGTCATAAATATTATTATGTAAAGAATTCATGGGGGGGAGACAATAAATTCAATGGATTTTTCTATGCCTCGGTACCTTTTGTGCGTTTAAAGACCATCGATATATTGGTTCATAAGGAGGCTATTCCTACTGCCATCAAGAAAAAACTGGGCATATAGATAGGAAATACGGAAAGAAGGTAGAATTTTCGAAGTTTTGATGTAGGTATAGGCGGGCCGCTGTGCGGCCCCGCCTATCTCATATCATCTCAAGTCTTTTATTCTCCGCAAAGTCCAATTTCAATACATTTGTTATGAATTAATCATGCCAAGAATGCCATATAAATCGAGAAATTTCACGACCTTTTCGCTGGTCATGGCCATACTCGGCGGGCTGGTGCTACTTTTCATTCTGGCTCCTTTGCTGGGAATGTTTTTGCGCAGTTCGCCCAATCAGATAGTGAATACCATAAAAGAGCCGGAGGTAAGTTCCAGTTTGGCCGTAAGCCTGTTCACTGCGTTTGTGGCTACTTTCATAGGAGCTATCGGCGCAATTCCTCTCGCCTATCTACTCGCTCGCAAGCAATTCAGAGGCAAATTAGTAGTTCTGGGTTTAATTGATTTACCCGTGGTTATTCCTCATACTGCCGCTGGCATTGCTATTTTAGGCGTCATTTCGCGTAATTCTCTTATTGGCTCTGCCGCTGCCAGAGCAGGATTCGATCTAATTGGCACTCCCATTTCTATTTCCTGTGCTATGGCCTTCGTAAGCCTTCCTTTTCTGATCAATGCGGCACGTTCAGGCTTCGAAGCCGTTCCAATTCGTCTCGAGAAAGCAGCTTCGAACTTGGGCGCATCGTCTGTGAGAACATTTTTTACCGTTTCATTGCCTTTAGCCTGGCGTAGTATACTATCCGGTTTGGTGATGATGTTTGCCAGAGGAATGAGCGAATTCGGAGCTGTAATCATCGTGGCTTATCACCCTATGACCGCTCCTGTCTTAATCTTTGAAAGGTTCAACAATTATGGACTCAATTATGCCAATCCCTTAGCCGCCATTTTGATTCTTGTAAGCCTTGTTTTCTTCATCCTTTTGAGATTGCTCGCTAAACCCGCAAAAAATGCTTGAACTTTTTAATATTAAAAAAAGATTAGGAGATTTTCTTCTGGAAATTCCATCCTACTGCCTCGAAGAAGGTGAATACTTCGTATTTGCAGGCCCTTCGGGTGCAGGTAAATCACAACTGCTCGAACTAATTGCAGGTTTATCATTTCCCGATGAAGGCAAAATCATCTTCGATGGTATCGATATTACCAGCTTGCCAACCCAAAAACGTAAAATTGGAATGGTTTTTCAGGATATGGCTCTTTTCCCACATCTTACTGTAAAACAAAATATTTCATTTCCCATGAGGGCGAAAAAAAAAGAACCCATTTATGTGAAAAATGAAATAATGAAATTAGCTCATGCCATGAGCATAGAAAAGCTACTCGACCATTATCCTCATCAGCTTTCGGGTGGAGAAGCCCGTAGAGTTGCTTTGGCAAGAACCCTGGCTTCACAACCACGCTTACTTCTACTCGATGAACCCCTAAGTGAAGTGGATACCTCTCTGAAGGTAGCTCTGCGAAGATTGTTACGAACTATCAACCAGCAAGGGGTTACCATCATCCATGTAAGTCACGATTATGAAGATGCTTTGACGCTTGCCAGTAAAATGGCCATCATTAACGATGGTAAAATTATTCAAGTGGGGCAACCTTCAGAGATATTTTTAAAGCCAGCTTCTCCTTTCGTAGCCCAATTTGCTGGAATTCGCAATTTCTTCCATTGCAAGTTTCGATCTTTACATAACTCATCACTTTCCTTGGCTGTCATCAATGATGAAAAGCAAATATTTATTACCGGCACAATCTCCTCAACACATGGAAGTATCATTATACCCGCCAGAGATATAGTGTTGTCGGAACAAAAGCTTGAATCATCGGCACGCAATAATTTCCCTGGCATTGTAAAGGAAATAATTCCTACACGTGAAGGCCTCGAAGTGATAGTAGACTGTAGCTTTCCATTAGCAGCGATCGTAAGCACCGCTTCGGTAATTCAATTGAAGCTCGAAGTAGGTTCGAAGGTATGGGTTTCGTTCAAGGCATCATCGGTCCAATTCCTCGAAGGATAATAATACAAACTATATATAACAGGAAACACTAAGATGCAAAAAGAAAGCAGAATATAAAATTACAAAAGTTGTAAAAGAAAGTTGATAAGAATTTATTTATAGTTCGCATAATAAGATAATTCCGTAATTTTGCTCCATAATTTATGTCAAGTGTCCGATAGTCTGGTAATCATACCTACATACAACGAAAAGGAGAACATCGAGCGGATTATACGCAAGGTATTTTCGCTCGAACCCGCTTTCGATATACTTGTTGTGGATGATAATTCACCCGACGGGACCGCCAGAATTGTAAAGCAACTGATACAGGAATTTCCCGAACGGCTTTTCATTGAAGAAAGAAGTGGAAAATTAGGACTTGGCACGGCTTATATCCATGGTTTCAAATGGGCATTGGAAAAAGATTACCAATTCATTTTCGAGATGGATGCCGACTTTTCGCACAACCCCAACGATCTGATCCGTTTACGACAAGCAGTTGCTGAAAATAGTGCCGATCTTGCCATAGGTTCACGATATATATCGGGAGTTAACGTAGTAAATTGGCCCATAGGAAGGGTATTGATGTCATACCTTGCTTCAAAATATGTGCGCTTGATTACGGGTATAAAAGTCCATGATACTACTGCCGGATTTATTTGCTACAGTCGCAGCGTGCTGCAAACTATCAATCTCGACGAAATTAAATTTACCGGCTATGCTTTTCAGATCGAAATGAAATATTCTGCATGGAAACTTGGTTTTACGATTATAGAGATTCCCATCATCTTTACCGACCGAACGGCAGGGGAATCGAAAATGAGCAGGGGAATTTTCAAAGAAGCGGCACTGGGAGTCATCAAGCTTCGATTCAAAAAGATAGTTCCCAATAAACGTCAGGAATAATTGTCTTTGCACTTTTAAACCTTCATTCAACGGGGAATCCCATGAAAATGCAAAAAACGTTGATTACGGGTGCCAAAATGATAAACGAAGGGAATATTCAGGAAATGGATATTCTTATCGAAGAACCCTATATAGCTTCCATCATGAGAGCCGGTACAAACGCAGGAAAGGCATGTGTAATCGAAGCTCAGGGAAAATATCTCCTTCCCGGAATAATCGACGAGCATGTGCATTTCAGAGAACCAGGTCTTACACACAAAGCCGACATCTATACCGAATCAAGGGCAGCAGTAGCTGGCGGAGTAACATCTTTCATGGATATGCCCAATACTATCCCTCAAACCACTAACCATAAAACACTTGAATGGAAACTGAAAAGAGCTTCTAAGAGTTCACTCGCCAATTATGCCTTTTATCTGGGAGCTACCAACGATAATCTGAACGAAATTCTCGATATCGATCCAGCCATGATACCTGGCGTAAAAGTCTTTATGGGTGCTTCTACAGGTAATATGCGGATAGATGACGAGGAAACCCTAATCAATATCTTCTCAAAAGCTCCATGCCTTATCGCAGTACATTGCGAAGACGAAGACCTCATCCGTAAAAACCTTGCCTATTATCAATCTATCTACGCAAAAGATATTCCCCTAGAATACCATTCTCTTATCCGCTCGGCTGACGCTTGTCAGAAAAGCACTCAAAAAGCCATCGCATTAGCCAGGGAGTATGATAGCCGCCTGCATGTTCTCCATCTTTCTTCCGTCGAAGAGACAAAACTTTTTACCAACAAACTTCCCTCGAATCAAAAACAAATTACCTCCGAAGTATGCATACATCATCTTTGGTTCTCCAATATAGACTATAAAGAAAAAGGAACAAAGATCAAGTGGAATCCTTCTATAAAAACTCCTGCGGATAAAAAAGCACTATGGGAGGCCTTACTCGACGACCGCATTGATGCAGTAGCCACCGATCATGCACCTCATACACTTCATGAAAAACAGAATCCCTATCTGAGTTGTCCGTCAGGAGCGCCTATGGTACAACATAGTCTTTCCGCTATGTTCGAAATGGCATTTCAACGTAAACTTGAGCTTACAAGAGTTGTGGAAAAAATGTGTCATGCACCGGCTCTACTTTTTAATATTCATAAAAGAGGTTTTATACGGGAGGGTTATTTTGCCGATCTCGTCCTAATCGACCCGAATGAACCATGGGAGGTAAATTCAAGTAATATTTTGTATAAATGCGGCTGGTCGCCCATGGAAGGAACTCATTTCTCCTCACGGGTTACTCATACCTGGGTAAATGGACACCTGGTTTATAAAAAAGGGTTGTTCGACGAAAGTCGAAAAGGAATGCAATTGATGTTTGATAATCGTTAAAAAATGAAAAAACAAATCTATTTTTTCTGGATGTTATTGGCAGTTCTATTCACTAGCTGTGGCCGTAAAACTGTAAACATTGTGAAGGAAGAATTCGAAGATGGTTCTCCAAAGGTTGTGCGGCAATATGAAATTCGAGGAAAAGACAGCATTCTTCTCCGAGAAACCATTTTTTACCAGAATGGACAAAAATATATAGAAGGGAAATATACTAACAATCAGCGCGACAGTATATGGACTGCCTGGCTTCCCGATGGAAAAATTTGGAGTCAAGGAGGGTACAAGGAAGGCTTGGAAGATGGACCTAAAAAAGTATTTTATACTAATGGGTCTCTTTTTTATGAAGGTGAGCATAAAATGGGAAAGCGCATAGGTGTATGGAAATTCTATGACTCGGTAGGAAATCTGATTCAAAGTATCGATTATAGTTCGATCATAAGCAGTGATACCTTGCCTCACTAAAGCCCGTATTTACCAGCAAAAGAATAAAATAACCGGATAAGTATAATAACCACTTATCCAGTTTTTGAGTGTATGTATTGATTTTTTATTCTACCTCGATGACCAGATATTTACCTGCAGCCCAAAATTCGGAAGAATTAGTAATGAAAAGGGTATCTGCACGCTTCACCCCACTGATACGATAAGCAGAGGCAGGATGTTTGGTAATAAGTCTGGCTTTCTTTGCTCCTAAAGGAATATATTCCAAACGCGTAATATCTACCTTGGTAAAATAATCCTTATTGAAGTCTCCTTTCAAAGTCTTTGTGGAACCTATTCCCAGAAAACCACCTTCTTTATTGATGATATTATTCTCCGTCAATTCTTTTCTCGTACCTATTGCATAATAAGCTGTATTTAATAAGGTGGTCTTGCTTTCGATCTCATCCTTATGTTTCTGAATTTCTTCTTCTTTCTGGCGAGTTACTTCTTCGAGCACAGCTACCTGCGACGAAAGATTCTCGACCTTGATGTTCATATTTCCCAGTTCATTCTTCAGCGCATTGATCTGAGCGTCTTTTTCTTCAACTTGAGTATTCAAATAAGTTACCATTTTTTCGAGTTCGGCCATCCTCACATCGCTGCTATTGAGTTTTTTCTGAAGCGAGGCGACTAGTTTCTTATTCTTCACCAGTAACTCATAAATAGTCTTAATATCCTCATTGATTTGATCCTTTGCCGAATTCTTTAGTTCACCTCCAGCGGTTCTTATATTGATGATGTTTTCCAGTGCCTTGATCGAATCGAGATTCCTCTGAATTTCATTAAAAGAAGTAATGTATTCGTAAAGCGATTCTTCTTTAAGTTGAGTTACTTGCATCAGACTATCATTTTTAGCCTTGAGCTTTTCCAACTCCTTTTTATGACTATTGCAACCTGCCAGGGCAAACAACACAACTAAAGCAATTATTGCACGTTTCATGGCGATTTGGTTTAAATATTTAACATTTATTAACTTCTTGATAACGGGTTTCATGCTATTTTATTATAATACAATATTATCCATCTTTAATCGGACAATATGAGTTTTCAACACAAGACTTATTCTATTCCTAAGGATTTAAAAAGTTTGGGCTACAAAATTACGGCAATTCTTTCTATAAACATTATGTGATATATAACTCATCTCGAGTAATATATCGAAATACTTTCGAGTCGATTCAATTTATTTATATAAGCAAAAAGCAGAAATTTCGTGGCTTTAAAATCCCAGACAAGCAAACCACGATAACACAATATTTACAAGAAACGGTTTACTTTTTATTTCTTTGTCATGTTAGCTATTCATTAAAACGGCCGGATAAAAAAACTCTGGCCTGCGGCAGAGCACAAGCCAGAGTGTATAGGACTTTAGAGCAAATCTGCCCTATTTGCTGATCACGATTCTTCTCACTGCATTCAACTGCGTATTGAACAAAGTTACCGTATAAACACCCGAAGGCAGATAACTCAAATCCATCGGCAAAATATGTTTCCCATCGACATAAATCTCACTGCTATAAACCCTCAATCCTAAACTATTGAAGATTTCTAAAGTATAGATTCCTGATTTCTGCAACACTAACTCGATGGTAAATCTCCCATCATTGGGAATAGGATAAACCTTAAATGAATTATGATCGAGCGAAATCATGCCTTCTATAATTACCAAAATGGTATTGGAAGGTGCTGAACTACAACCATTCAAGGTTACAATTACATAGTAATTGCCCGTTTCCGTTGCAGTATAGCTTTGTCCAGTAGCGTCCGGAATGGGAACTCCATTCAAATACCATTGATTGCCTTCCGGTGCACTGCTTGTTAAAGTATAATTCGACACCGTAATGGTAGGAGTAGGAGGAATGGGATTCACAGTAACAAAGAATTCGGGTGAAGAAATACCATTGCCGCAAGCATTTGTCCCATATACCGAAATATTACCAGAAACAGCGTTTTCACTAAAACTTACCTTGATGGAATTGGTATTTGCACCTGCCGTTATGCTTGCACCCACCGGCAAACTCCATACATAACCCGAAGCATTAGCTATAGGAGCAACTGAATAGGTAACATTTGTGGCACCCTGGCATACATTCGGATGCCCAGCAATTGTACCGGCTACTCCTGGTAAAGGTTTCACAATTACAGCCAAAAAAGAAGGCACACCTAAACCACAACCATTCATCCCTGCTACACTTACTTCGCCAGAAATGGCATTCGAAGCAAAATTTACCGTAATAGTGTTGCTTCCCTGACCAGAAACTATGGTTGCTCCTCCTGGAACAGTCCATTGATATGAAGTAGCATTGAGAATATTCCCTACTGAATAAACTACTCCGCTTTCCCCAGCACAAACCTCACCTGAACCAGTTATTGCTCCTGCCGCATTAGGCAAAGGCTGTACAAATATCGTCTTACTATATGGCCCTGGCATCATGCACCCCTGTGGACTTACATACGAAACACTGATGGATTGTAATCCCGTCGTATTCCATATTACTCTTAAATTCGCCGTCCCCTGACCACTATATATCGACCCACCTGAAGAAACAGTCCACTGATAATTGCTCATACCTGCCTCAGTAAAATAATCATAATAATTCGGACTCAAACAGGGATTAGCCGGTCCATTGATAGAAGGCGTCGGAGTAGGATTTACCGTAACATTCAAAACACTCGGACTCGATGCCGTACATCCCGAGGCATTTATGTAATTCACACTTACAGTTTGTGCACCACTACCATTCCAATTCACTGTTATAGCATTCGTACCTTGACCTCCAGTAATATTGCCACCTGACGATACTGCCCAAACATAATTGGTCATCCCCGACTGTGTGGTGTAATTTACTCCTGTACTTCCTTGGCACAAATTAGTATTACCCGAAATGGTTGGCGTTGGCAAGGCATTTACCGTTACATTGTATGTAGCCGGTGTACTTGCAGAACATCCCGCAGCATTTGTATATGTTACCGTGACATTCTGCCCTCCAGCCGTGTTCCATGTTACCGTTACCGAATTGCTCCCCTGACCAGCTGTAATAGTACCACCTGCAGATACAGTCCATGTGTAGTTGCTCATGCCTGTCTGAGTAGTGTATACATTCCCAGACGTACCTGCACAAACAGTCGCAGGACCACTAATGGTTGGAACTGGCCTCGGATTTACGGTTACAGCCAGAGATGAAGAAGCTCCACTCCCACAACTATTTGTGCCGTATACTGAAACATTCCCTGAAACCGCACTGGCACCATAACTTACGGTAATAGTATTGGTATTAGCGCCAGCTGTAATGGTTGCCCCACTTGGAACAGTCCATGAATATCCCGTTGCATTGACAATGGCAGCAACTGTGTAAACATTCCCTGTGCTCGATTGACATACACTTGTTGGCCCACTAATTGCTCCTGCGGCTCCTGGCATTGGACAACCCGTCAAAAATGTCATATCGTTCCCATAAGCCGTACCTGCTACATTTACAGCCTTTACCCTGTAATGATAGGTAATACCAGGATTCAAACCGGTTAAATTGGCCGATACATCAGTTGGAGTTAAACCTGTAACCGTATTGGGCGTTGCATTAATCGTATTCCCATAAGCTGTAGTAGTCCCCCATTCAAAGGTTACCGTCGTATTGGAATTGTTTGCCGTAACCGTCCCATTTAAAGTAGCTGAATTGGCAGTAATACTGGTCGCTGCATTGGTTACAGCAACAGGTGGCGCCGCAGCTGTGGTAAAGGTCAAATTATCTCCATAAGTCGTTCCACCTTCATTTGTTGCTTTTACTCTGAAATTATATAGGGTATTAGGCATTAATCCCGTTATACCAGCACTTACAGGTGTTACAACACTTCCACTTACTGGACTCTGAACCGCTGTTACCGTGTTCCCATAAGAAGTCGTCAATCCCCACTCGAATTCAACCGTTGCACTTCCACCATTGGCATTCACCGTACCATTTAAGGTCGCCGCCGAGGAAGTAATGGAGGTAGCAGCTTCAGTAGTAACTATAGGAGGGGGAACCGTTGTAGTAAACGAAACTGTATTCCCATATACCGTTAAACCTCCCATAGTAACACCTCTGGCTCTAAAATAATATGTGGTGGAAGGAAGCAAACCACTAATCCCAGCACTCACCGCAATGGCAGTATTCCCAGTTACCTGAGCAGGACTACCACTTACCGTATTACCTAAGGCAGTAGTCAATCCATAATCGAAAAAAGTGTTGAAAGTGGTACCCGCCGCATTGAAGCTTCCATTCAGTGTGGCTGCATTATAGGTAAGGGGAGAAGCCGTTGTGGTAATTACCTGTGGATCTTCACCAAATTCATAAGCACCCATATCGGGTGGATTGGTGCGCAATATGCCATTTATGTCATTGGTTACTGTTGAAAGATATACCCCGAGATTATTCATGGAATTGTTGGTGGGTAAAAGATTGGTGGCAGATGTAAATATTGGGTCTATATTAATGGAGGCTCCATCCTGTCCAGTGGCTGTCTGCCAATCAGTAAAGCTGGTTTGACCTGCACCCAGATATCCAATAACTCCTGGTGTTCCCGATACATAATAATCGTTATAATTGATGTTCGTCAATATAGCGCTCGTACCGGCTGCATATATCGCATAAGATTTATCACTTGAAGAGCCTGTGTTATCATAAGTATTCACCAAGATGTTATTTCTGATATCATATCCGCCGGTTCCTGTTCCAAGATATAAGGCAGCACTAACTGTTGAAGAAGTATATCCCGCATAAGTTCCCGAAAGATTCACGGAATTGTGATAAATATTCGCCCCTCCCGTTGCTCCTTCGAGACTGATGCCTATTCCCCAATAGGTTAATGAAGCATCCCCTGTACATTTAACATCAGAAACAGCATTATTGATAAGGTTGTAACTCCCATTAGCTTGGCCGGTGATCACACTGATTCCTCTTGCACCATAGCCTCCAGTGTTACTATTTAGCACAGTACTTAAATTATTCCCAATAATGTTCACTCCAGTGGTGGTTGAATAAATATATATCCCATAAGGAGTATAATAAGAAGAAGTTGTAATATTGGAAATAACATTATCAGTAATGGTTATATTAGCATTAGCATTCCCCGAGGAAACCCCAATGCCCCGAGTTGCACTACTGGTATTTGAAACGCCATCAATTATATTATTTTCAATTAAAGTATTCACCGTACCAGTAGCTAACCAAATACCAAAGCAATTCGATGCATCGATTGTATTGTTGATATTGCCAATATTATTATTGTTTATAGTAGCTCCATCTACTCCCTGAACATAAATTCCAACCAAACGAATAGAATTCGTGCCCGAAGCGTTCAAATCATTCTGCTTAATCAACAATCCATTCCCATTACCCGCAGCAACGGCAGCCATGGCATAAATCCCTATATAAGCCTTCTGAATGCTATTGTTCTGTATGGTAATATTACTGAAATAACCACCCGTTCCATCAGCATTGTAAATAATCACAGCAGTCGAAGTATTCGCTCCATTAATGATATTGCAATTTTTGAGGGTAGTATTCGAAGTGGGGGTGGAAGTGGTAGATGCAATCCTAACAACCTGTGGTACAGTCGTAGATAAATTGGTAATGGTCATATCACGTGTGGTTCCTCCGGCAGCATTCGAACCATCTATGATGATATAATTGTCCTGAACGTTGAGAACCGGCCCACTGTCAACAGTACCTTGAATGGTTGGTGTTACACCGGCATTCGGTTTGATGGTAACTGTATTAGTGCCAGATGGTTTATTTTCATTTTGAATATTAATATTCAGAGAAGAAGTCCCTATGTCGAGAGTAACATCATTGAGCAGAAATCTTACCGGACAACTCAAACCGCGATTGTTTAAATCACTGATAGCAGCATTCAAAGTGCTATAAGCACCACCACTACCTATGATATAATCACCGCAAAGAGGAGCGCCTACAATTACATAATAGCTAGGAGAGGTAGGAGGTGTAGAGGCGGCTGGAGGATTGGAAGTTAAACCCGAAGCACCGACTGAAGGCGAAACCGAAACATTCCCTATATTGTCCTGAGCCACAATATAATATCTTACCGTATCTCCCAATACTACTCCACTACCAAAAGAAAATGTATAGTTACTCCCTGAAACACTTCCTGGCGTTACTGTGCTATAGGTTCCATTATTTATTTTCCAGTATAATCTTGGCTGCCCTATCCCTGAAGTGGGAACTCCACTCAAATCCGTTATCGCAACTTCAAAATTTCGATTTATAGTGGAAGGTGTGTTGAGTAAAGGAGTATATGAAATTAAAGGTCCTTTAATATCGAGTAGGATAAAATTACCCTCGTCGGCTCCAATATCAGGTGTAGAAGAATTGCGCAAATCCCCATCGAAGTCGGTGGTTATAGATGGTGTAGTAACAGGTTTCCCTCCGCTCTCCATTTGAGTGGGTACAGTAGTTTTCAAATGAAGATCATACGGGCTAGTGGAAACATTGACAAAAGGAGACAACTCGGTAACAGAGCTAATATCGCGTGGAGCAACAAAAGCTTTGTATTGATCTAAAGTTTGAAGAGAATTTGTTCCATCATAGAAAATGAGATTACTCGCTGAAGGCGTACCGGCGTAAAAATTATTGTTATTAGAGGTAACAGAATAAGATGTAAGCGTAGTCGAGGATCGACGATAAGCAACCGTTAAACCTGTGCCATTAGGTGTCGAATTATTCACAAAAATGTTGTTAATCATCTCAATAACAGGAGTTGTTGAAACACTCACCGCAGACGACCCAAAATTAGTTCCTGTGCTTGTTGCATCTAAATAAACAGTGTTATAATATAGCCCAATACTTGAACCCCCCGAAATATAAATTCCAACCAATCCAATGGTACTCCCTGAAAAAGGCACTTTAAGTTCACCCACTATGTTATTAAAAACATAGTTGGTAGTTGCCCCGGTAATATAAATTCCATCCATTGTTACACTCGTGGCATTGGAAAAGAGTTTATTTACCTGGTTGTTGTAAACTTGACTAATACCCGTACCTGCATCATATATACCATATACACTTGATCCCGAGGTAGTTATATCAGAAATAATATTATTGTAAACATTTGGGTTAGTTCCAGTAAATCGAAGTGCATAAACTGCTCCTCCAACATTTACATGATAAAAAATGTTATTATAAATGTTGTTGTCAATTGTAGAAAGTAAGTAATAACCATAGGTTGAGCCCGTACCTCCTATCCAGTTGCTCAGTATGTTCCCCGAACAAGTTCGAGTAGATACACTCGTCGAAGTATAAGAATAAATTCCATACAAGGAACTTGAACCTGTTACGGTGATATTGCTGAAATTATTGTTTTGTATATTCTCTGAACCAGAAGTGGGAGATCCTAAGTTGTAATAACAATAAAACGAACCACTTGCACCAGTCCGATTGATGCTCCCACTTATGGAATTGTTATTGATATTCACTTCGGGAGTACCATTACTGGCGTAAATGAGATACACAGTCCCCGTAGAAGAAAGCGTTCCGGCAGCAAAGGTATTATTGTTGAAGGCTTCACTGGTAACTGTATTTGCATTATAAATAAAATAAGTTAACGATGAAGCCGAATTATTTGCCAAGGTAAAGGCATTATAATTCCCTTTGACTATTCCACTTACTGTAGAATAAAATACCCCATAAAGGGTTGATCCATGCGTGGCACTGGTTATCGTGTTGTATTCAACCGTCGGATTGTTTACATAAATAAAGTAAATACCATAAGTTGCCGAAACATTCCCACCTCCAAAATTGGTAATGGTATTCTCCGCACCCAATTGCCCAATGGTAATGTCCGAATCGTAAAAACCAGTAGCACTTGAACCTCTAATGTAAATTCCCGCATGTACATTGGTAATGGTATTCCCACTTATAACAATATTGGAATTAATACCTGAGGTGGAAGTAACCGTAACCCCTGTTACTGCTGAAGGAGAGGTTGGCCCATTGCTTATATAAATGCCAATGACATAAGCACTCGTTCCCTTGGTCATCGTAACTGTAGAATTCTTAATGGTTACATATTGACACCCATCCGTCCCTGAAGGCTTGAATGTGTAATAACCATACTCTATTCCCTGATTATTAGCCGTAAGGTCAATTCCATTAAAAGTGATATAGTCGGTACCGCTTAATTTGATGATGGCATCACCATCAGCACTTAAACTTGAAGTAGATATTGTACCAGCATCCATCCGTGTAATTAAAGGATTAGCCCCTGTACCGCTCTTTTGAAACACAATAGGCGCAGTAGACGTTCCTGTCGCAGTAATCGTAAGCGTAGTTGTCGCACTTTCTGTGTGTCCAGCCAGTACATTGAATGTAACCCCAGGAGCAACAACTCCTGAAGTATTGAGTGCATCAATTGCAGCCGCAATAGTGGCATAGTTGCCTCCTGAACCTACAGTATAAGTTCCTGATAACTGACTCCAGAGAGAACCAGATACCAACAGCAACACAAAAAGAAGAGTAATTGGTTTTTTCATAAGAGGTTGATTTTAAAATGATTATGGAATGGAATGCTATTAAGTTAAAGGGAAAGAAAAAGTAAATTATTGGATAGTTATACTAAAAAATTGGCGATAAAAGTAAGCCATTAAATTGGATTTGTCAATAGTTTTAGAAAAAAATTTATAAAAAAACAAGATTTTGAAGATGAAATATCAGAACATTGGAAAATAATAAATTAACGAAAGTTGCTTACAGGATATCAAATAATAGCAGACAATAAGCACATCCACACCAGGCATCCCTCTCGGCGTCCGAAATAAGTTAGTCATTATTGCCGGCTTTCCTCTTTTAATCACCATCCATTTTTAATCACCATCCATCTTGCACTATATATCACCTGATCACAGAACTCTTATCCCGCCATACTTTTTTCTTTTCGGGAATCACCATTCCCCCATCTCACAAATTAGCAAAGATGATAAAAAAATCACACCATTGTAATTTATCGACTTGGCTTACCGCTCGTACTCAATTTTCAGCTCACGCATTATATGATTACTCCGGGCATATTTATCGATAAGAAACAATACGTAGCGAATATCCACATTAATGGTACGTTGAAGTTCAGGTTCATAAGCAATATCACCGCTCATAGCCTCCCAATTCCCATCGAATGCCAGCCCAATTAATTCTCCTTTCCCATTTAAAACTGGACTCCCACTGTTTCCACCCGTAATATCATTATTGGTAAGAAAACAAGCAACAACAGTATCGTTTTTATAATAAGGCGAAAAGTCCTTACGGTTAAAAACCTCTTTCAATCGTTGAGGAATTTGAAAATCAGGATTCGAAGGTTCTTCTTTTTCCAAAATCCCGAAATGTGTCGTAAAATAACTATACTCGATAGCATCGGCCGCCTGATAATCCAATACCTGACCATAGGTAAGACGCATGGTTTGATTGGCATCGGGATAGAACGGATTACCAGCTCCCATTTGCTGAATGCCTTCCATATATAGCCGTTTGCTTCTTTTTAATTGATCTTTAGCCTGAATGTTCATTGCTTCGATTTTCCTGCTGATGTCTCTAAAAGCCAGGGCAAGCTGATAGAAAGGATCATCCTTAAGGGATGAAGCTGAGGGATTTAACAGAAATTTCGAAAAAGCTTCCATACTCGAAAACATCGATTTTTCATACACTTCATCTGCATATTTGTCCCACTGGCCTTTATATTTTTTATTGGCATTCGAAAGAATGTTCGGAATGAAACCAGGGTCTATGTCATTATAATACATATTCATCATAGCAGCAAAAAGTTTCTTATCCGTTGCAAGGTCGAAGTTTTTGAAGAAAGAATCACCCATTCCCTTGGCGTTAGTATGAAGATTGGCTGCGTTAATGTCTTTACTATCTTTCATCTCAGTAGAAGCAAGGGATGCGAATCGAGAAGCAAAGGCAATGATTTCAGGGCCAAAGGCAGCCTCTCTGATGTAAACGCTAGGTTTTGCCGTTTGGTTGAGTAGTCTGTAGGCCTGTTCAAAGCTATCGAGAACTTCACCATATCTGTTAAATCGGTAAGTATCGGCCGCTATCCACTCGGCAAATTCCTTTTCCTGTTGTTTTTTCTTTTCATAGATTTTTAATCGTTTCAGACCCTTGTTTTGGCCGATGTAATATTTCCAATAATTAGAAATGCTAGCGTATTTGGCAGCATATTTTATTCTGATTTCATCGCTCGTTGCCATGCTGTTTCGAATGATTTCGAGTTTCTTGTCGCGTATTTTTACTATGGAAGGATTTGTGATATTCAAAGCCTGATCCACTCCCCAAGAAGTAATGTATCGGTCGGTACGACCTGGATAGCCCATAATCATGGTAAAATCTCCTTCTTTAATCCCTCCGGCATTAATAGTAAGGAATCGATTGGTTTTCAGAGGAATATTATTTACCTGATAGGTAGTAGGTTTTCCGCTTGGGCTAGTATAAATTCTAAAGACGGAAAAATCGCCCGTATGCCGAGGCCACATCCAGTTATCGGTATCTCCTCCAAATTTTCCTATTGCAGTAGGAGGAGCTCCCACCAGGCGAATATCTTTATAAGATTGATATACAAAAAGATAAAACTGATTCCCGGCATAAAACTCTTTCACAACTCCACCCAACCCGTCCTGAGCCGGAATAGCCTCGAGAATATGTTTCTCATTGATTTTCAAAACGGAATCACGCTGAGTTTCGGGCATTTCTTCATCAACTCCTTCGAGCATATCATGTGTAACATCCTGAACAAACATAAGAAATTGGACCGTGAGACCAGATATTGGGATTTCTTCCTTGTAACTTCTTGCCCAGAAACCTTCCTTCAAATAATCGTTTTCAACGGAACTCGAACTCTGAATCGCCCCAAAACCACAATGATGATTGGTAAAAACCAAACCATCTGCCGATACGACTTCGCCCGTGCATCCACGGCCAAAAATTACTATGGCATCCTTCAGGCTCGAATGGTTAATGCTGTAAATATCTTCGGCCGAAAGCTTAAGCCCCATGGATTGCATGCGTACAATCTGAAGCTGATCGAGTAAATAAGGAAGCCACATTCCTTCATCAGCATAAAGGCCAGTACAAAAAACACAACAAGCTATCAGGGTTAAATACAGTTTTTTAATAAAAATCATATTCAAGATCTTTGATTACCGTTTAAGATTAATATATTTTCTCGATTTTAAATCATTCACTATGCTACGGATCTGCTGTTCATCATTCTTATTGCAAATCAGCAACATTCCTTCGTCTTCCACCACAATACAATTGTTCAATCCCTGTATTACTACAAGCTTTTCATCTGGTACATGAATGATGCAATTATGTGTATCGTAGCTCATAACTTGATTTCCAACGATGGAGTTTCCATCTGAATCTTTCTGACGTACTTCATACAATGAAGCCCAGGTTCCCAAATCAGACCAGCCGAAATCCGACATCAGCGTATAAACGTTATCGGCTTTTTCCATTACGCCATAATCAATGGAGATGCTTTTGCAATGGGTATAAACATGTTCGATGAATGCTTTTTCTTCGGGGGTATTGAAAATCTCTTTCCCCTCGTTGAATAGGGAGGCAACTTCGGGCAGATAAGCTTCGAGGGCTTGGAGAATCGTCTGCAGGTTCCAGATAAAGATGCCTGCATTCCACAGAAAATCACCGCTGGCAAGGAAAGCTCTTGCAAGTTCAAGATTGGGTTTTTCGGTAAAGGTTTTAACTTTCTTGATACGAGAATCTACTCCGGGAATAATTTCATCAACAAATTGAATATAACCATAGCCCGTATCGGGCCTGCTTGGCTGAATACCCAGCGTAAGAAGCCAGTTGTGTTCTCTTACAGTCCTTAATGCAGTTCCAATGACTTCGTGAAACCTTTGCATATCTTGAATAATATGATCGGAAGGAGCAACCACAATATTAGCCGAGGGATTGATACTTGCAATATGATAACTGGCAAAAGCAATACATGGAGCGGTATTGCGTCCCGATGGTTCGCACAAAATATTCTCGGGAGGTAGTTCTGGAAGTTGTTCCCTTACCATTGAAAAATATTCTTCGTTCGTGACCACAAAAATATTTTGCGTTAAGCATAAGGGCTTAAACCTTTGGAAAGTTTGCTGGATAAGTGTTTGCCCAGTTCCAAGAATATCTATGAATTGCTTGGGATGATCGGCACGACTAATGGGCCAGAAACGCGTTCCAATGCCACCTGCCATAATTACACAATAATCATTTGGATTCATTTCGCAATAATTTTATTTTTTGGCTGTTTGTGCAAATGTAACCATTTCATTTTTCTACAAATAAGGTTTTACAAAAACGGAAGAACTCATCCTATAAATCGTTCCTGTTTTAAGTTCTTGACAAAGTATAACATTGCCCTGACGGCTTATACATTGAAACGACCTCCCAGAGAGAAAAAATTTGCTTGAAACCGGCAAAGTACCCAGTTCGACCTTATAGCGATTTTGTTCGATTCCATTATACCTTTCAAGAATTTTACTCAATTTTTTATCGGCATAAGCGGAACCATAACGGCTCTTCAAATGTGCACCGAAAGCTGCCTTGACATCTAAGGGGAAAATATCATCACGAAGAAAAGGCATCGAAATTTCGCAGAAAGCAGCATGCCATTCCTTCCCGTGAGGTCTTACCTCTGTTTTGAATCTTTCCTGAACCAGCAAATGGGCAAATTCATGTAAAAGAGTGATTAAAAACTGATAGCGGTTGAGATTGATATTTATGCTGATGCGATGCCTGTTATTCTTTGTATTGTATAAATAATCGCCCAATCTTCCACTGCGGGGATATGTTACCACCAAATCGACCTGAAAACGGAACAATAGATCAACAACCTGATGAAGGGCAGCTTCAGGCAATAAAGGCGCCAGATTTTTCTCGATTGAACTCCGTTCCCTTATCGTCATAAATCATTGGGTTTACAACTCTCACTTGAGTAAACGACGGGCAGTCGCAATCTCCTGATTTCTTTTTTGTCTTTCTGTGCTGGGCCTTGCTCGAAGTCTGGCAAGAAACAACCCATACGAAAAGAAAAATCATACCTAAAAACCTTAGCCCTAATACTATTGTATGTGTTTTCAAATAATTTCGCAACGGTTTCTTCATGAAAAATATTTCCTTTATAGTAAATTTCCATTTAATTAACCACAAACGCCGAAAATTATTATGATCGCAAGAATTAATCGCTGGATGAAATTTCATCTTCTGGCAGGTGGTCAGAAAAATTCTGTTTGGGGTTTCCCATACCTGAGCGCTGGAGATAAGATTTCACCTGCAGGTCATCTTCGGGTACGACAGGCGGCCCAATTGGGGAAATCAGTTTGGCGCCTTCAGCCTTGGGAGATTTAATAACCGGACTTATAGGATAAGCATTCATCAAAGAAGCGTCATAGGGTTCAAGCATGGCAGTCATGTCGGAAAGTGGCAAGCTAAGATCGAGCCATTTCCTTTCTTCAGCAGGGGTTAGAATAACCGGCATGCGACTATGGGGAAGCTTCAATAAAAGTTCGTTAGCTACAGTGGTAATGATGGCAAAAGAACGCACAATTTCTCCAGTTTCCGGATTTTTCCACTCGTCCCAAATACCTGCCATAGCAAAAGGTCGAACTTTATTCCGGAGATATACTACGAATGGCTTATTCAACTTTTCCTGGATAGTTCCTTCGATAAAAGCATCGGCAATCACCAAGCAGCGTTGTGAGCGGATAGGCCTGCGAAAGGCAGGTTTTTCTATAATTCCTTTCGCACCCTTGTAATGTGGTAAATTTTCGCTATTGTGATCTCCTTCGGCTCTGGCATTGATGAAAAATTTATCGGTCTTCGACCAGAACGGCGTTATACCAAAACGCATCAATTGCAAATGATGAGGATCATCGCTGCCGATAATGGGAACCCAAGCACCTGCAGAAATATTGTATTGAGGCTTTAAAAGAGTATCGAATGCAGCGGTTACATTGAACCTTTTTTCGATATTTTCGAGTTTCTGCACCAAAATATACCTTCCACACATTCTTTCCGAAGAATTGAATTTGAAAAAGTAAAATTAAACCAAAAGCCAAAAGTTTATGATTAAATTTGTATTTTTATTCGATAATCATTAAAAATTAAAAACATGATGAGTTTTTTGGATCTTGTAAAGGCGAGACATAGCACTCGGAATTTCGAGAATCGCCCTGTGGAACGTGAAAAGCTCGAATGTTGCCTCGAAGCTGCAAGGCTCGCTCCTTCGGCAAGTAATTCGCAGCCCTGGACCTTTATTGTTGTGGATGATCCTGGTTTGAAGGAAGAGATTGCAAGAGAAACTTATAGCCCTCTGGTATCATTCAATAAATTCGTCTTGAAGGCGGGAGCTATTGTGGTGATTGTAATCGAAAAGCCGAAAATGATAACTCAGATAGGTGAATCTATTAAAAAGAAAGAATTTCCGCTGATCGATATAGGAATTGCAGCCGAACATTTTTGCTTGCAAGCACAGGAAGAAGGATTAGGAACTTGCATTTTAGGATGGTTCAACGAAGCTCCCATAAGAAGTCTTTTACGCATACCTCAATCGAAAACCATTGGACTTCTTGTAGCTGTGGGTTACCCAGGGAATGAAACTCTTAAAGAAAAGAAGAGAAAGCCTATGGAGGAGTTCAGAAAATACAATTCGTACCACTAAATTCTAAAGATCAACGCCATATCCAACCTCTTGCAGTATTTTTCGGGCCAGTATTCTATCTTCCTGCAATTGATCTTTGAGTTGATCAAGAGAATCGAACCTGATTTCATCCCTTAGCCTGTCAATGAAACTAATATTGATCATTTCATCATAGATTTCTTCATTGAAATCAAAAATATGGACTTCGATGGCAAAGGAGTGGTGGGCAATGGTAGGTCGAATTCCGATATTGCTCATACCTCCATAAATTTTACCTTTATATTCGACTCGCGAAACATAAACTCCATTGGCCGCAATCAGAGCCAAGCTATCGTCGGCCAAAATATTGGCCGTAGGAAAACCGAGCCGATGGCCCAGGCGATTTCCACGAATCACTTTTCCTGAAATGGAATATTCATATCCCAAGAGTAAATTAGCCAGCCGAATATTCCCGGCGTGGAGAGCGTTTCGTATTCGTGTAGAGCTCACTACCTGGCCTTCTATAAATAAAGGAGGAACTTCTTCGATATTCAAACCCAGTTCGTGGGCAAAAGCCTGAAGTTTCGAACGATCGCCTTGCCGGTCATGCCCGAAACGGTGATCATAACCAACTACGAGATAGGATGTGTGAATCTGGTTTATAATATATTCGCGTATAAAAACCTCCCAAGGAGTCATCGAAAATTCCACGCTAAAGGGAAGAATAATCAAATGATCTATACCCAAGTCGGATAAAAGCTGGTATTTCCGATAAGTGGAATTGATCAATTTTACCGGGGTTCCATATTGGGCCAATACAAGCCTCGGATGAGGCTCGAAGGTAATTACTATAGTTTCACCCTGTATTTGCCGGGCAATTTCTTTCAAACGATCGATGATCCGACGGTGGCCAAGATGAACTCCATCAAAAGTACCCACAGTAACTACCGGTTTATTGAAAGCGGGTAAATGATCAGAATACCTATATATTTCCAATTCTTATTGAATATATTTTCGATTGACAATGTATTCGGCTATCTGAACTGCATTAGTGGCGGCTCCTTTCAATAAGTTATCGGCTACAATCCATAGATTGAGTGCTTTTCGACAAGATTCATCATGGCGTATGCGCCCTACAAAAACTTCATCTTTTCCTTCAGCGGTCAATGGCATGGGATAAATGTCTTCAGAAGGACTATCTTGAACCACAACGCCTGGCGTATTTCTCAAAATCTCGAGAGCATCATCAATATCGTAATCCTCAACAAATTCGACATTCACGGCTTCGCTGTGCCCTCCCTTTACAGGCACCCTCACCACCGTAGCCGTAACCTGTAGCTGGTTATCGTGTAAGATTTTTCGGGTTTCGTTCACCAGTTTCATTTCCTCGGTAGTATATCCATTGGGCAGAAAATTACCTCCGTGTGGAAAAAGATTGAGATCGATGGTATGAGGATAAGCAGGTTCGGAAACAATCATCCCGGTACGTTCATTCATCAACTGGTTCAAAGCCCTAACACCAGTGCCCGTAACAGACTGATAGGTAGCTACCACAATCCTGCGAATACACCACGCTTTATGAAGCCCTGATAAGACCAAAACCATTTGTATGGTCGAGCAATTGGGATTTGCTATCAAGCGGGTTTTGGAGGTAATGTTTTCGGAATTGATTTCGGGTACAACCAATGGAACGTCATCATGCATCCGCCAATAACTGCTGTTATCAATCACAAATGCACCCTGCCTGACAAATTCTCTGGCATACTTCTCCGATACCCAGTTTCCAGCCGAAAACAAGGCAATATGCGGTTTTTGTTCTAAAACATTTTCTATGCTGCTAACTTTCAAAGTTTTCCCCTGCAGAAAAAATTCTTTCCCGTACGACTTTTCACTCGCGGCTAAAAATACCTCAGCATCACGAGAAATAAATGAAGACCCGAGTTTTTCAACCATTTTCCGGCCTACAAGCCCGGTAGCTCCTATAATTGCTATCTTCATGAGTTGGTTCTGTCTATTGAAAATATATTCCTTCCGAAGAGAGATTATTATTTATTTTGTGAAAGCCAAATGATACAAATGGGCAAAATTACTATATTTACCGATGTAAAGAGAACCCAAGATTTATCAAACTTTTCTCAAGCAATGAAAATAATAAACAGGGCGCATAAGAAAGTAAGCATGCTAAGAAAACTCATGCTGGTAACGTTTTGTCTTGGATCCATCCAAATATTGGAAGCACAATTTACCGATGATTTCTCCGACGGGGACTTTTCAGTAAATCCATCATGGACAGGAACTTCTAATTCTTTTATTGTAAATTCCGCCAAACAGTTGCAGCTGAATGCACCTGTGGAAGGTATTGCCTGGCTCTCGACTGCTTCTTCGAGCGTAGAAGCTACCGAATGGAGATTTTGGATCAAACTGGCATTTAGTCCTTCTGCAAATAACTTCGCCAGAGTTTATCTGATTTCCGATGAGGAAGACCTTACTGGACCCTTGAATGGTTATTATTTGCAGTTTGGAGAAACAGGTTCGAATGATGCTATCGAACTCTTCAAACAACAAGGCACAAATACTACCTCCATTTGTAGGGGAACCAATGGTAGCATAGCATCGGCCTTTGCTATCCGCATAAAAGTAGTTCACAAGCCCGATGGTGAATGGTTAATATATTCTGACCCCGCAGGAAATGAAAACTTTCAGTTACAGGCTATTGGCTCAGATGTTAGTATCACTGCAGGAAACAGGTTTGGAATATTCTCAAAATTTACCTCGAGCAATATCACCAAAATGTATTTCGACGATTTTTATACTGGACCAATCATCATAGATACCATTCCTCCTGTTTTGCAGTTGTTAACAATCACTTCCGACAGCAGCCTTCTGCTCAAGTTTTCTGAACCCTTAGAACCATCATCGGCTCAAAACACGACGAATTATTTGCTTTCTCCCGGCGATATTCATCCGTTCCAGGCAAATTTTCTACCTAACGATGCGAGTTCAGTTCAACTTATATTTTCACATATTTTTCAGTCAGGCGTGAATTATACTCTATCTATCAATAATTTAACAGATTTGTCGGGAAACAATACGGGCATGATTCAACACCATTTTTGCTTGTATTCGGTAAAGCCTTACGACATCGTCATCAACGAAATTATGGCAGACCCCGAACCTTCGGTAGGAATGCCTCTGTGGGAATACATCGAATTATTCAATACCACTTCGGTTGAAATCTCTCTTAAAGATTGGAAATTAAAAATTGGTAATACCTTGAAAATACTTCCCGAGGTTAGTATGGGCCCTCAATCTTATTTGATATTGTGCCGGCCAGAGGCTCAAACTGAACTATCGGCCTATGGTATCACCGCACCCATTACTTCATTTTTACTCAATAATACGGGGCAAGACCTGCAGCTTTTAGACAAAAGCAATGTTTTGGTATCGAAAGTAAGTTATACCGACAAATGGTATCGCGATGTCACCAAAAGCAATGGCGGATGGTCGCTCGAACAGATCGATCCTTTATCCCCGTGTCTGGGAAGTAAAAACTGGATAGCATCAATAAATATTTCAGGAGGAACACCAGGCGGGATCAATTCGGTTTATTCCACCAACCAGTTATTCCCTTTGCCCGAAATGGTTATACCTATCCCTCCCCATCAGCTTAATGTGGTTTTCAACCAGAGCATGGACAGTCTTTCTTTGACGAATCTTGCAAACTATTCCCTTTTGCCCAAATTCGGAAATCCTTCCAGTATAGAATTGGTAGACTCCGACTTTACCACGTTAATCCTCTACTACAGTGAAAGTTTCGATTTATCAGGCTCTTACCGTCTCGTTTTTTCCACCCAATTGTTCAATTGCATAGGCCAGGCCATACCGGAAAATATCTATTGGGATTTTAATATCCCTTCTCCAAGTAAGATTTTCGATGTATTGATTACCGAAGTTATGGCTGACCCCGATCCACCCATTCATCTGCCCAATGCAGAATATGTCGAAATCTACAATTGCTGTGATTATACGGTCGACCTTTCGGGTTGGAGCTTTAGTATAGAGAATACCGATCATGTTTTCGATCGATATTATTTAAAAGCCAACGAATATCTCATACTCGCCCACGAAAAATATGCTTCTGATTTCGCAACTTATGGAAATTTCTATGGGTTTAGTAGCTTTTCGCTACCTAACACCGGGCAATCGTTGGTTTTGAAGAATGGAAAGGGAGAAGCCATTCACTGGGTCGACTATGACCAGAATATGTATGGTAAATCACCTAAAAAAGATGGAGGGTGGTCGCTCGAAATGATAGATACCGAAAACCCCTGTACTATTGAGAGCAATTGGATTCCTTCCATTGACCCACATGGAGGAACTCCCGGACGAAAAAATTCGGTTTCGGCTTCATTGCCCGATACGATTTCTCCTCGTTTTTCACGAATCTATCCTCTCAGTCCGAAAAAAATATGGCTCTATTTTTCAGAACCGGTAAAACAATTCGAAGCCACTAATCCAGAGAATTATGTCTTGAGTGATGGACTTACTTTCTTGAAAATTCAAGCCATAGATCACAGGAATAAGGTTTTCGAAGCCGAACTTTCGAGCGAGCTTAAACCCGCAATTATTTATACGGTTTCTGCTAAGAATGGCATTACCGATTGTGCTGGCAATTGCCTTTCAAATAATAAGGAAATAATATTTGGTCTACCCCTGCGACCAGCCAGAGGGAAGCTTGTCATCAACGAAATTTTGACAAACCCATTAGAGGGTGGAAGCGATTATCTCGAAGTATATAATTCCTCCGATACTTTGAGTGATCTTGGAGAACTAGCCTTAAGTTATATTTCTTCATCAGGAAGCTCAACCACCATATTTCTTCCACCTTTTCTTTTGTTGCCTTCCGAATATTACTGTCTTACACGCAATCCTCTATCAGTAATCAATCAATATCCTCTCCATCAAAAAGATAACTTCGTACAGGTGAAAAATTTTCAAGATCTGTCAAGCTCGGGTGGTACGCTGATTTTATATTTAAAGGAAGATAGTACAAAGGTGATCGATCGATTTTCGTATTCATCGAGCATGCATCTCCCAATTCTTAAAAACTTCGATGGAGTATCCTTGGAACGCATCAATCCCTTACGGCCGACTGACGACCCAACCAACTGGACTTCAGCTTCAGAGGCCTCGGGATTTGGAACACCTGCTCATGAAAACTCGCAATATTCATCTTTACCTGTTGCTAAAGGCAGCTTGACCATAGAACCCGAAATATTCTCACCAGACGGCGATGGAATTGACGATATAGTGAATATTACCATTCAACCTCCTGCTGAAGGTTATATTACGAATGTGACACTTTTCGATTCCAGAGGCAGATTAGTAAAACATCTAGTAAAAAACCTGATTGTAGGCAACAAATGTACAATTTCATGGAACGGCATGCGCTACGATAATTCGAGAGCACCTGTGGGATTTTATATCATTTATTGCGAGTTGTTCGATACTAATGGAAGTACCGAAAAACACAAGGCAACTGTGGTGGTAGGAGCTAAACTCTGAGAAGCTTTATCCAAATCTTACTTCTTACATAAAAATGAAATTTATACATTCGAAGACCAAGGTTAATTTTTATCAGAAATTGTCTGATATTTATAATAAAATGTCCTGCCATGATAAGAATATTTTTTGAAAAACATACTCATGCTTAAATTCAGAACTCTTGATCCCGTAATTGCCTATCGATATTTTACAAAAGTATTATCTTAGAAACGCTAACAAAAATTATTTCAAATCGTTAGTTCACTTTGCGCTTATGCATACAATTCTTTTCCCGCTAACAGGCTAAGAACCTTTTAGATTTTAACGTCGGGAAAAGAAATTCAAAAAAGAATTAGCGCTTGCAGATGATGGGAGTCAACCTCAAGAGGATGAAAAGAGGGATTATTTAGAGCAGGTAATCCTTTAACGCCATCTTCAAAACCACGACAACCTGAATAAAACTGAATCAGGATTTTTGAAACTGACTTGGTGGTTTACTGTGGTTTGTCCAACGAACCATTTGGTGTCGGGCAAGTCGACATTTAAAAAAATATATTTAGATGCGCTTGTTCGAAGAGAGGCAGAGTAATAGAAAAACATAAGAATTATCGAAAATTCCGACTTCATCTTCTTTTCGGTACAGCCAAAATCAAAGCCTGGCGCAGTTCGGGTTCCTTTCTCAAAACAATAATGAAAAACAATACGAATAGTATCCCTTTTATTACCAGATCGAGTCCGAGCCAAGGAAGATGAATTTTTGAACCTATCAGAAAAAGGGCAATGGAAAGAGTTAGATACAGGAAGAATTTATCGAGACGATACGGGATGGGGTAATGTTTTTGGCCATAAATAAACGACAAAAGCATCATCAAAAGATAACAGCTGAAGTTTGCCCAGGCGCTGCCCATAAATCCAATTCTGGGTATAAGAAAAATGTTCAGCCCAATGGTTACTGCAGTTCCAATCAGGCTAAACAAAGCCCCATACATCGTTTTACCGGTAATTTTATACCAAACTGACAGATTATAGTAAATTCCCAGAAAGACATGCCCCATGAGTAAAAGGGGAACTATGGGCAGGCCTGCGTAATACATAGGCCCGACGAAATACTTAATGACATCTATAAACAGCATAATGCCTGCGAACATTCCAAAACAGACGATGATAAAGTAATTCATCACCATAGCGTAAGTCTCGGGAGCATCCTTTTCCTTTGCCTGCTTGAAAAAGAAAGGCTCGGCCGCATAACGAAAGGCTTGAATAAAAATTACAATAAACACACTGAATTTGAAACACATGCCATAAACACCAAGATCATGTATAGCAGTCTCGGGAGGAAGAAAATGCTTCAATAGTATCCGGTCGATAGTTTCGTTGACAACCCCGGCCAGATTATAGACAAGGAGCGGAAAAGCATACAGAAACATTTCCTTCCAGAGCCCTAAGTCGATAGTTAAACTTGCCTTGCGGATAGCCGGCCAAAGCAGCAGCAATGTGGCAAAGCTCGCCACCATGTTCGAAATAAAAATCGCACTCACCTCGGGTTTCCCTCCTGTAAATATACCAAGCCAGCTCCATCCATACTTATTGTATAAATATGGTAACAACAGGATAAGAATGAGATTTAGGGCAATATTAATGAAAATATTCGCCAGTTTTATTCCAGCAAAAGTCCATGCCTTTTGCTGGGCTCGTAGCCAAGCAAACGGAATGGCACTCAATGCATCGAATCCAAGAATAAGTAAAAAATAAATGATGTATTCTGTTTTACCCTCGTAACCAAGCCACGAAGCAATGGAATCGCGAAAAGTAAGGGTAAACAACAGGAACAGAATGGTTGTTATGACGATGGAATTGAATGCAGTACTATAAACCATCTTTGGTTTTGAATGGGTTTCGGAATAGCGAAAGAAAGCCGTTTCCATCCCATACGTAAGAATAACAGCCAAAATGGCCATGTAAGCATATAGTTCAACATAAACGGCCGATTCGTGGGGTAGAAATACTCTGGTATATAAGGGAACCAGAAGATAATTCAATATCCTTCCTAATATGCTACTAAGTCCATATACTGCAGTCTGCCCTGCCAATTGCTTTACTTTTCCCATTTATCAGGCTGATATGAATAATCCTTCGATCTCGAATAATCCCAGAACGCAGATAGAAAAATGCAAAAATGGTATTCCATCTGAAATATCTATATTTTTCTGTGATCTGGCCAAGTTTCTCATCAAACTATATAGGTAATATAAATCTTTCATTTCGCGTTATGTTTTTCATGCTATCACAAGGCCGAAATGTAAACCGCCAAGGTAGTGCCCTTATTTTTCTGGCTTTCGACCAAAATCTCAACTTGACGATAACCCACGAATTCTTCAGAAAAATCAAACCCAAACCCATTGGTTCTTCGCCATGAGTGCCGGCGGAAGATCGAGTGAAATCAATCCTTGACAAATTTTCCAAGTTTTCTTCGTATATCCCAATGCCAGAATCGGTAAGTGACGAAAGGATATTTTCCTTGTTTTTCCCGTCTTTTACGACGATTCCTCCTCCTGAATATGAAAAATCCCTAGCACTCGATAAAAAATTATTCATTTCAGTGGGAATAGAAGGTTGATTGTATCCCACAAAAGTAAGGACAATTAAACTTTATTGCCTGGTTTTTTAAAAGAAGAAATGTTTTACAAACTTACATAAAAAAATAATTTTCATACGTCGCACAACAAAAATCAAGGCCATGATTGTTCTATAAGTAATCAACGTACTCAATAAGTAGTACAATTGTTTAATTTAAAACTATTTATATATGAGAACAGTCAGTGGCCTTGACGGGCACAAAGATAGTGTATTTGTATGCTTTTTGGACGAACAAGACAAAAAAATTTTAGAAAAACATTACGGGACGCTCACTCCCGATTTAACGACCTTGCGTGATGCACTGATAGAACACGATTGTGGAAGCATTGCAATGGAGAGTACCAGCATTTACTGGATGCCTGTATGGCATGTTCTTGAATCAGACTTTTCGTTAAAATTGGTCAATCCCTATTTCATCAAACAGTTACCCGGCCGCAAGAGCGACGTAAAGGATGCTCAGTGGATAGCTACAGTTTTACATAAAGGGCTTTTACGCGGCAGTCTGATCCCCTGCAAGGAGATAAAAAAGCTTCTAAAATATAATCCTGTTACCTGGGTCGCTTTGTTTCGGAGCGGAAACACAATGCACCATTTGCTAAATGGCCTGTAAGTTTTATTGCCTGTTTTGCTGTAAGCCCTGCCTTCTGTAATAAACCGACCTATAAACACTGTTTTATTAATGTTTCGTCCTTTGTTTCCTTGTGGTGGAACTGGTCGGAGTTATAGCCGATTTCGAGTTTTTAATAATCCAGCTTGCGGCTTTCAATATACTGTTTTGCTGGCGGGCTGTTATGCACGGCGTTTTTAAAGTAGGTGAACATCTTGGTTAGTATATCAGCCTTGCTTACCGCCTGGGCTGTGGCTGCCGGGACGGCATGGCCGTTCAACATTCCGGCTGCTTTTAAAATTGCATTGTGTTTATCATGGTTCTCCCGCTACATGATAAAATCAATAACATCAAGGCTTTTGCCGTGGGTCTTGCAATTGGAGATAAAACAGTATGCCGTGTGGGTTTTAGTAGTAAACCTACATGCTCGGGGTCTTATCTTCGTGGAAGAGGCAGCAGATACGGTTGTGCTTGTCGGGTTTAAGGTTGTAATACTGCAACACGGTTGCCATTGACAGCCGTTGTTTTATCTCGCTTATTTCCATGGTTTTAAAAATTTACTTCCATTTTGTACATCGCAAAACTAAATATAAATTGACTATTCGGCAAATATATTTACGACTATTTGGATATTTATTGCCATTTATTGACTTAATGGCTATCTTTGAGGCATTCTAAAAACATTGACTATATGAGTTTAGCCGATAATATAAAGCATCTCAGGGAAAACAAGGGGGTTACAGCAAAAGCAGGTAGCCATTGAGATTGGTTTGGGGATTTCACATTACAACAAGATTGAGAACGGGCAGCATGAAGCTTCGGTAGAAATGTTGGACAAACTGGCCAAGCTTTACGGCGTTTCTATTGATGCCATTGTACACATGAAAGGCGAAGTACCTAAGGAGATTGTGATTGAAGATAAGACCACCAGTGAGCAAATGCGGCTTATTCAGGAACTTGACAAAAAGGATAAAGGCATTATATTTTCTATGATTGATATAATGCTCACCAAAAAGAAGTTTAAGGATTTCTTTCAGAAAAATATAGCTGCACTATAAAGCAAAACGCCTGGATTTTCCGAGCGTTTTTACTATCTCACAAAGGCTATACTGTCGTAGGATAATTTTTTAAATTTCCCGTTTCCTTCAATTTTAAATTTGGTAATTACGGAGTCTGTTTTATATTCGACATCCTGTTTATTATCAAGATAATAGTCATACTTTATCATCTTGATTTTTATTTTAAAGATAGTATCGTTATGAAATTCAACCCAACGTTTATACCCTTCGATAATTTCTTTATCATTCGTTTGTTCTGTTACATAGCCAATATTGCCCTCATTATATATATAATCAATCAAGGATGTATCTTTGTAATTAACAAAATACATTATAGTTCCGTTGTCTGAATCAGTATATATAATGACCGTAAAAATATTAGGCACTCGTTGTTGGATTTCAAACAAATATGCACCAAATGCATTAGTCTGATTTAAAGGACTTAGCTTTGCAATTAATGATTTTTGATGAGTATTAAATTTTAATAATAAAATTTCATGTTGCAATGTATCATAAGGAATATACTTTTCGTCTATAATATTGTGTTGTTGTAAAATAATACTATCATTTTCACTAATTCCAAATAGTGTAAGTATTTCTCTCAAATTGTTTGTATTAGTCTTCTGACGAGAACAACTTAAAAAAAAACAAATCGATATTAAAATAAAAAATCTATATTTCATAGTTCTATTTGTCAGGTTTTTTATCCCATTTATAAACTCCTGTTATACGTTTTCCCCAATATAAAGACTTTCCATCTTTAATTGCATAATCATATCTAGGACCAGACTTCCCACTACCTGCTGTTCCAGATGAATGAGCAATTTTCAATGTTGTAATATTTCCATTATCATCTCTTTCAATTTGAGTAATAATGCCAATATGACTTAAGTCTTTTTTGGGGTCGAGAGGTTCTGAGCGAGTATTGTTAAGTGTTACTGCATTTCCTTCGATTGCTTCTGTCATGTTGTCTTTATCTCCAACTTTATCACTTTGAGCAACAATGTTCTTCACCCCATTATCTTGGCCGTTGTTTATAGAGCTTGGCTCATCCCCTGCCATTAAACAATTGTCAACCATCCCAGAACAATCAACTTTTTCTCCAGGTTTCCCCCTAAATTTCCCATCTGATTTATCTTGAGATGTCGGATATGAATCGCCTGGATTTTTATTTACCTACTCATCAGCTTTTTGAACTGCTTGTGCTCTTTGAGCAGAATCAAGCCCCATAAAATCAATGTATTTTATTGGATTGTTAGCTGCATAAACAAATCCTGACTGTGAGTTGTTTTTCTCTGTAAGTGGGTCAACAGTGGTAAATCTTCCCATCTGGGGGTCGTAGAACCTTGCCCCGTAATCGAGCCAATGGCCTGGCATTTCCTGCTCTTCCTTGCCATTGTACTTGTATTTATTAATAGACGTGCTTGTGAAATTCTTACTTATATTCATGCCAAAGGGGTAGTATTCACTGGTCTGATCGATATGAACCAAATTGGTAGCCGTTGGCGATACTACCGCCCGGATATTGCCCAAATGATCCTTTAAGTAATAATAAAACGTAGGTTGAAGGCTGGCGTTCAGTTCTATAACACCATCGGCATGAAGTATGCGCACGGGTTTACCAAAGTTCAACACAAGATTGCCAAAATATTCCTCCTGCAGAACAGTACGACCTTCGGCATTATACATACTCTTGGACATTTTTACTCCATCGGAGCGGTAACCATTGGTCATAGCCCAGTTCGAAAAGCTAATATTCGTAGGCAGGTTATCATCGTTGTAAAACAAAAGCATGTTGCGATCCACGTCGAACGTTAAGTTACCGTTTGCATCATAACTGTTCTGAAGATGAGGTGCTGCTGTATTACAAAACTCGCCAGAAAGAAAACTATTGGGATTGGCATCTATTACACGCATCAAGTGATTGCCATTATATTGATAGCTCAACTGGTCGAACAACACAGTGCCGCCACTATGATGACCATAACGATTGAGCGTGAGTATATTTCCATTTTTATCGTAAGTAATCTCTTTTTCAGAACCTATGCCCGAGACGATGCCATCAGCATAATAGGTAGGCATTGGCTCAACAACAGCCGAGGCATCAAATCTGGAAAAAAATATGCCTGCTTTCAGACGGTTGAGACCATCATACTTAAAACTATATCCATTCACATAAGTGTTCTGGTTTTGTGTAAACCATTCTATCATGGCTATTTAGTAGTAAACCTGCATGCTCGGGGTCTTATCTTCGTGGAAGGGGCAACAGATACGGTTGTGCTTGTCGGGTTTAAGGTTGTAATACTGTAACATAGTTGCCGTTGATAGCCGTTGTTTTATCTCCTGGATTTCCATAGTTGAAGCTATTTGTGATTTTTTAGAACACATCAAAGATAAATAAATGTTCTTATTGAGAACAAATAACTTTTCTTTTATCGCTCAATGTTGTCGAAAATGTTCTTATTTGGTACTTTTGAGGAAAATAAAAGAACCATGAAGATCGGTGATAGTTTAAAGAAGTTAAGGGAGAATAAGGGTTACACGCAGCAACAAATGGCTGATCTGATCCATACCCACAGGTCTGGTTACTCTAAAATGGAGAACAACCAGCAGGAGATTCCCGTGGATTGCCTGATCCAAATCGCCAAAAATTTCGGGATGACCGTGGACGATGTCATTTTTTTTGACGAAAAAAACGGCGTGCTAAACGAGGTTTCCATAACTGACAAGGCAGCCCTTGAACAATTACAGCTTATTAACGAACTGAACGAGGAGGGGAAAGGCATTCTGCTAAAGCTGATTGAGACTTTCGTTTCTAAAAAGCGATTTAAAGATTACCTGCAAAAAAATATCGCTGCTCTATAAATCAAGAAAAGCCCGGCGTTGCCGGGCTTTTCTTGATTTATTTCACTCGTATTATTTCATTATTTTCAATCTTGAAGTATCCTTTTTCTTTGCTGTGACTAAGGCATTTTAGATGACCATCTTCTGTTATGACATACTTCTCTTTTATTTCTATTGCAGGCAAAGTGGTGTTATCATTCTCTTCCGAGGTTAACTCCTTAAATACCCGAACATTAATCGTAAAATCTTTATCGATATCACAGTAACGGTCATAGTCATTTACCTTCTGTCCTGCAATTGTAAGAGTATCCTGCAGGTTCCCCGACTTACTATAAAGGCTCAACTTAAGCCAATATTCATTAATTAGATAGTTGCTTTGTTTCATGATTAAAAGAAAGTAATCATTGATTTTTGCTTTATACAATCCGACGTAACGATAACTTTTATCTATAGGATATTTTTCTTTGATAAAATCATAATTTGATTCCTCAATCACCTTACAAACTGGATTAGGAACAAGCTGAGTGGATCCATCAATTACTTGCCAGATAGTATCCGAATATTTACTAAAGTCATCTAGTTTCATTATACTTAGAGGAAGATGAAGTGTATCAAAGCTGTTTAAGAAAAGGCCAAACTTTGATGTTTCATTAGTGCTTGCTTGGGTATTGTCTTTAAACCTACAACCTAATAAAGCATAAAGGCATATTGCTACTATACAGAGTCTCATGATTCTATTATTTATTTCTACGAACCTGTACTACACGATAATTATAATTCTGGTTGTATGCGGGCTTTCCTGTCATTGAATTGTCCGATCCAACATTAAAAGAATTATTGGTTCCCTTTCCTTTTTGAACAGCGCCAGGATCAAAAAATCCAAATTTGGTAACTTCTTGGGTTTTTAAATTAGTTGTTCTCGACGAAATTGCAACCCAATGGTCTCCGTTGCCATCTCCTGTTCTGTCAACTTGTGCTCTTGCTGATTTACCTTGATCTACTTGGCTATTTAGATAATCAACACCACTCTTGGAATCTTTAATTCCATTTGCATCGCTGCCAAGAGATTGAGCACCACTTTTTTCAACCATCTTACCACTTTGATAAAAACAGTTACCTTCATCGCCATCTTTTTTCCCAGAGCCATCAGCCTTCATCTGACTAGAAAAATCCCCTGATTCCAATACTTTTTCAGTCATCTCAACCGGGTCGTTCTGATCAAATTTAATAGAGACTCCATCGCCAATATTTTGAGTATAAGTAGTCCCAATATTCTTGTATCCGTCAATATCTGCACTGCCTTTTCTCCACATTGTTGCAGAACCGTCTGTACTTATGTACCAGTCACGTCCATCGGGATCAATTCTTATTACCGGATTATCCCCGCAATACGCATACGGACTGATGGAATAGTATTTCTCGGCCATCGGATCGGGGGTGGTAAATCTTCCCATCTGGGGGTCGTAGAACCTTGCCCCGTAATCGAGCCAATGGCCAGGCATTTCCTGCTCTTCCTTGCCATTGTACTTGTATTTATTAATAGTCGTGCTTGTGAAATTCTTACTTATATTCATGCCAAAGGGGTAGTATTCACTGGTCTGATCGATATGTACCGAATTGGTAGCTGTTGGCGATACTACCGCCCGGATATTGCCCAAATGATCCTTTAAGTAATAATAAAACGTAGGCTGAAGGCTGGCGTTCAGTTCTATAACACCATCGGCATGAAGTATGCGCACGGGCTTACCAAAGTTCAATACAAGATTGCCAAAATATTCCTCCTGCAGAACAGTACGACCTTCGGCATTATACATACTCTTAGACATTTTTACTCCATCGACGCGGTAACCATTGGTCATAGCCCAGTTCGAAAAGCTAATATTCGTAGGCAGGTTATCATCGTTGTAAAACAAAAGCATGTTGCGATCCACGTCGAACGTTAAGTTACCGTTCGCATCATAACTGTTCTGAAGATTAGGTGCTGCTGTATTACAAAACTCGCCAGAAAGAAAACTATTGGGATTGGCATCTATTACACGCATCAAGCGATTGCCATCATATTGATAGCTCAACTGGTCGAACAACACGGTGCCGCCACTATGATGACCATAACGATTGAGCGTGAGTATATTTCCATTTTTATCGTAAGTAATCTCCTTTTCAGAACCTATGCCCGAGACGATGCCATCAGCATAATAGGTAGGCATTGGCTCAACAACAGCCGAGGCATCAAATCTGGAAAAAAATCTGCCTGCTTTCAGACGGTTGAGGCCATCATACCTAAAACCATATCCATTCACATACGTGTTCTGGATTTGTGTAAACCATTCTATCATGGCTATATTGCCATTATAACAGCTTGTAGCCAAACTATTGGCATAAGTGGGCACATTGCCGTAGTAAAGTTTCATGGCAAATACATCGTTGGGGCATTCGTAAGGATTATTTATGGAAGTAAGCCAGCCACGAGCATTGTAATGGTATAATTGCCGCTGCAAATAAGCCGTAGCCGTACCATTGAAATATTTTGCCTTGAGTTGCGATAACTCATTATATTCCAATGTAATCAAACGTTTCGATATTCCGTTCATGGTAAAAGTTGTACCCGTAAGACGCCAGTCATGATCGTATGAAAAGTCAAAAGTATAATTAATTTCTTGAGTCAAACTATATTTATGAGAATTTTTTGATTTTATGAGAGCCCCGTTGAAATAATACTGGTTACCGGTATATGTATCATTGTTGTAAATCTGCACGGGGCGATTGTAAGCGTCGTAAAAAGTAACTTCGTAAAGTAAAGGAACAAATAATTTGCCAGTGAGTTGGCCTTGAGGATTTTTTATTGCAGAATCACTAAACTGAGGCTCAGCCTTCCAATATTGCAGGTACTCATTCTCGGCGTTACCATCACAGTTAAAGTCGTAATTATCATTGAAATATACAATTTCTACCTTAACAGGATAGGAATCACTGGCTATTATTTTTGCAAACTCAATTGGCCAAGACAGCTTGAATTGTTCAACTGTAGAGTCAAATAAATGGTTCTTCCTTTTTAGTCCAGGATAATCCCAAACGCAAATAAAGCTGTCCCAATCCGTTTTGAATAATCTCGATTCAAGGAATGGGACAGCTATGAAAAAAATTACTCTGTTCGAGGAGTATTTTTAGAAATTCCCTCTGAGGGTTACGGAGAAGTTTCTGCCTGGTGCGCTGATTCCCGAAGCAAATACTCTATAATTCTGGTCGAGTATATTTTCGAGCGCCAGTTGAATCTCAAATCTGGGATCGATTTGCCATGAAGTGCGCAGATTAAGGGTGTACCAGGCTGGCATGCCTTTTTCAGTAGCATAATTGAGGTTGTCTTCACCCTTCACGTTGTAGTCCTCCAAGCGTTTCCATCCGTTGTACATCACATAAAATTCGCCTTTGAACTTATTAAGGTTTAAGCGAAAACTCGTTTTGCCATAAATGGGAGGAATATGGTCGAGAGGATAATCCACGGTATCTGTTTTTATACGGCCATAGGTATAGTGCAGGGTGGAGCTGATGATTAAATTATCGGTCACCTGAGCAATTAGGGTGCCACTCAATCCATAAATATAGCCCTCGTCGGCATTTACGCTGGTAGTAACCCGGCTCAACACACCATCATAAAGAATGCTATCCTGTCCATTGAATAGAGAAGGCTCAACAGTAAGGAGGTCTTTCAGCAGGGTGTAATAACCAGTAAGTTCCACATTGACGCAATTCATAAAGAGTTTGGAGATACCCAGTTCGGCATTCCAGATATATTCGGGTTTCAAATCGGGATTGGGCACTATTACCGAGCCTGGTACCGATTCGAATACCTTGGCCAGATCATCCACATTGGGAGCACGAAAGCCCGTAGAACCCAACAACGTAAATCTCCAATCCTTTCCAGGCATATAGGTAAGTCCCAAATTTCCATTAAGTGAGCTGGATTTTTGAGTTACTTCGTTAAAAGGAAAGGGGAAAAAGGTCGTATCGTTGAATTTGGCATTCAAATAAATATTGCTATAACGCAGTCCATCGGAGAGGATGAATTTAGGGTTGATTTCCCATGTATGAGTAACATAGGCAGCCAGTGTTCGGATTTTTGAACCCCCGTCGGGATAGCGAGTATCTAATCGACTGATTTCGCCTGTATTGATGTTTTCGGCAAAGGCTTCAGAGTTCACATCGTTATAGGTTCCTTCGAGCCCGTAACGGATTTCCTGCTTTGCTATCTGTTTGTCGAAGTCGAGGTTTAAAGTAAAAACATCGAGTTTTTCGGTTCTATGGCTCAGCTTGCTTTTCCCAAATGAGCGATTATGACGGCTTTCTTCAATATTCTGGTATCCGGCAATCAATTTGGCCCTGTCCCAAATTTGTGCCTTCCCCAGTTCAAGTTGATAAGCGGCAAGCAGACGTTTTTGAGGCCCATAATACCATTCGGCATATTTTGGTTTGCCACCCGAAACCTCGGTCAAACGGTCATAACGATTGATGTCGGATGATGTAGAAAATTGCAGGTTTAAGGTGTGTGATACCTTTTCGGATTGCTTGAAGAGGAACTTCTGCATGAAATCGTACTGGGTATAAGCAGAACCTTTCTGAATGTTGGGATTTTCGTTGGTCATAATGCTATCTTTCCCGGCAATACGTTCCACGTAAAAAAGACGTTTGCCCCAATCTCCATAAAATGGATTTCTAACGTCGCCCTGTCGCAAGTCGCCAAAATCGGAAACGCTAATCGAACTCAGCGAAGCAAATCTTCTGGTACCGATATTGAAATCGACATGAGCAGTTTTTTCTTCATAAGCGGTGGAATATCGGGTAAATGCATGGGTTTTTGTAAGAGTTTTCCCATTCTCCGCTAAGATGGGTTTTAGAGTATGGAAATGGATGACACCGCCAAGTGCATCACTCCCATAAACTACTGAGCCAGGGCCATAAATCACTTCCACTTTTTCGAGCATAGAATTGTCGATGCTTATGATATTTTGCAAATGGCCTCCACGATAAATAGCATTATTCATGCGGATGCCATCTACTACCAAAAGAACCTTGTTAGCCTCGAAACCCCTCAATATGGGACTACCACCGCCCAACTGGCTCTTTTGCACCAATACTTGTCCAGAACTTTGCAATAATTCGGCCGAAGTGGGCTGAGAAAGAAATTTAATATCCTTTTGCTTGATCATCATCATCTGTTGGGGAACATTGGCTCTTTTTTCCTCGAAACGGCTGGCCGAAACCACAATCTCGTTCAAATCGTAAGGCCTTTCGATCAGCATCACTTTATAATCCGTATGCTCGAGTGCTTCGACGCTTACAGCCTGTTCTTTATAACCTATTGCCGTTATATGTACAGGAAGATTCGATGAAATGATTCCTGAAATATCGGCCATGCCTCTCTGATTGGTAACCACACCGATCTTTTGTCCATCGTGAACAACGAATACCGAGGCTCCTGCAATTGGTTGGAGCGTACTTCTATCGATGACCTGAATCTTCTGTCCCCAAAGCCAGGCAATATTGAAAAAAAACAAGATGATTAAAGATAATTTTTTCATATTCAATAAGTTATTTAATAGTGAAAGTAAATAAATTGTAATATCACTCTTTTTTTGTCCTTAATATGTGATAAGAGCATAAGAGTGATAAGAAAAAAGATAAGATCGAGGTATGAGATTCAAATGATACAACGTGGAGGTGGAGAGGGCACTTCTTCAAAAGTCTTCGAAGGTTTAATATTGGAGAGCAAAAATTCTATTTCTCCTGCTGGAATAAAAATGAAGAAATTTTGATTTTGAATGATAAAAATAGTGCCCGTAAGTAATTTAATTATTTGATAGAATGAATTCGCATCAGAGTTTTGGGTGTTGTTTCGGAGAGTTCGGTATAGGTTATCTTCTTCTTTATCTTCTATAACAGTTATCTGGATGATGCTGTCGTTTTTCTGAATAGTATTGGCCACATCGTACATCTTACCTTCTTTGATAAATTCTTTTCCTTTTTCGATCCAGCGGATAGAGTGGAAGGCAGAAGGAGAAAAAGACAAGGTATCGAACTGGTTTGTAGCGAGCATTATCTTTTTTATCTCATGTTTGATTTCAGCACGGCGAAGAAAAAACAGAGGATAGTAAGCAGCCGTGTAAAATAGAAAAATGCTAACAACCAATAGCAACCAGATTTTGCGCATTATAGCGTGAGTTTCTGGACAAAATTACACGATTTATCTTTCGTTCCATTCCCTCAGATGATTTGGTTGGAAAATACGCTCAAGTGTTTCGAATATTGTCGAAACTTTTGAAATATGCTTCTTTGTAAACGAATCAGAAGAGGTGATTTTACATCTGAAAAAAAGGGTATAAAAACTATTTTGCCCCTTATGTCAATGATAGATCGAAATTTTTGCTCCTGCTGCTGGATTCCGAGCAAACTCGGGACGATCCCCTGATTATTCATTTATACAATATCTTCTCTTTTATTTTCTTTGCCATTCTCTTCTGTTGGGGCTTCTTTTGAAAATGTTTCCGCTTCCAGTATGATACCCTTATTTATTCCCTTTGGTATCCATGTCTTTTGGATTATTCCTTCCAACATCTTACGCGATTTCTATCGCTTAAGCCATAACTCACTTTTTATTGCTTCTCCCTTGTTTTGAAAACCTATTACTCTTTTCATCTTCGATAGACGTCCACTTCGAGTACTATATAACCCCACCGAACAGTTATGCTCCCATAATCAACGTCCCGGTTAACTCGTACTTCCTGTGTAATTTCTTCCCGTCTTCTGAGATTGAAGTATATATACGTAGTACATTACTATTAAAAATAATATTAGCCGGCTAATAAACCGGCTATCATCCATGTAATATTTTATTCTCCTTCTTGGCTCCCGAGCAGGCTCGGAAGGACCCTCTGAAAATTCTGCTCCCCCTGCTGGACTTGAACCAGCGACCCTCTGATTAACAGTCAGATGCTCTAACCAGCTGAGCTAAGGAGGAATTCTTATGAAAGAGGGAGCAAAATTAATAAAAATTTCTTACTTTGGCTACATTTGCAAAAATTTTATTTGTAAAGACCACAGACTCATGAAGCACATACTTGGCATTGGTAATGCTTTAGTAGATATGATTACCAGTATACCGGGCGATGATGTTCTTCATCATTTGTCCTTGCCCAAAGGTAGTATGACCTTGGTGGATGCTGCATTAGCCCAAAATATTACTAAAACCACTTCTAAATTCTCACCCAAGTTAACCAGTGGAGGTTCAGCGGCAAATACCATTTTTGGTTTGGCTCATCTTGGACTACAAGTGGGTTATCTTGGTAAAACAGGAAAAGATGAGTTAGGCGAAATTTACGAAAACGATCTGAAAGCCTGCGGAATCACGACGCATATTTCAAAAAGTACGACACCCACGGGCAGGGCAGTAGCGCTTATCAGTCCCGATTCTGAACGTACTTTTGCAGTTTATTTGGGGGCTGCTCTTGAGTTGTCGCCTTACGATATTATGGAAAGCATTCTGGCACAATATGCTCATGTTCATATTGAAGGTTATCAGGTACAGAATCACGAAGTATTGTTAAAAATATTGGAAAGGGCGCAGGCTTGCGGTTGCAGTATTAGCTTGGATTTGGCCAGTTACAATGTAGTAGAAGAAAATCGAGAATTTTTGCAGTATATTTTGAATAATTACGTTAATATTGTTTTTGCCAATGAGGAAGAGGCAAGAGCCTTAACGGGAGAAGAACCTATTGGAGCACTTGACAAACTTTCGCAGATATGCCCAATGGCCATTGTAAAAATTGGGAAGAATGGTTCGATGATTAAAACCAATGAAAAAGTTTGGAAAATCGATGCAATAGAAGCCAATGCCATTGACAGTACGGGAGCTGGAGATATGTATGCCTCTGGATTTCTCTATGGGCTTGTGCATCATTATGATATAGGAACCAGCGGAAAGATTGCTTCGTTGGTCGCAGGGAAAGTAACCGAAATCGAAGGTGCCAGGTTGCCCGGTTTAGTCTGGGATGAGATTAGACAGCAAATCCAATGGTTTATTAAAAATTCGGTTAGATAGCGAAAAATTTTTAGTGGGCGCAAACATTTGGCAATCGAAGGCTTTTTTATAATTTTGCCGCTCAATTGCAAATACTTAAATTATAACCATTTAAACAAATGAAGGTTTATCAAACGAAAGAAATCAGAAATATTGCCATTGTAGGTGCGGCGAAAACGGGAAAAACCACACTTGCAGAAGATATGCTATATGAAGGTGGAGTCATCAATCGTAGGGGTTCTATCGAAGATAAGAATACGGTTTCCGATTATCGCGACATAGAGCTGGAGCGTCAAAACTCGATATATTCCACCGTTTTATATGCCGAGCTGAATGACAAGAAAATCAATATGATCGATTGCCCGGGTTTTGATGATTTTGTAGGAGAGGTATTGGCTGCCCTCAAAGTTACCGATACGGCGCTCATGCTCATCAATGCTCAAAATGGCGTTGAAGTTGGAGCCGAGATCAATTTCCGCAATGCTTCCAAAGCCAAGATGCCTTTGATTTTTGTGATTAATCATCTGGAACATGAAAATTCTAACTTCGATGAAACCATTCGTCAAATGCGGCAAAGCTTTGGAGGTGGAGTAATGATTTGTCAATATCCTGTAAACGAAGGACTTGGTTTCGACGCCGTGATCGACCTTTTGCAGATGAAGATGCTGAAATTCAATGCTTCAGGAAATACGGAAATTTTAGAAATACCCGCTTCTGAAAAGGTGAAAGCCGATGAAATGTACTCGGCCATGATAGAAGAACTTGCCGCAAACGAAGAATCACTGATGGAGAAGTTTTTCGAAAATGGCTCTTTAACTGAAGAAGAAATCAGTGAAGGTTTGAAGATAGGTTTGATCAATCGTGGAATCTTCCCGGTTTTTTGTATTCATGCAAAGCAAAATTTGGGGGTTCGTCGTTTGATGGAGTTTATTATAAGTTCTGTGCCTTCTCCGGATGAAGCACCACGAGCCAAAACTATTGATGGGAATGAAGTTACTTACAATCCAGCCGATCCAGCTTGTGCTTTTATATTCAAAACCACCATGGAACCCCATCTGGGCGAAATGAGCTTCTTCAAGGTATATACCGGTGAGATCACCGAAGCCATGGATATGATAAATGCCGAGAATGGTTCGAAGGAGCGGATGTCTCAGCTTTTTGCCGTGGCTGGCCGAAATCGTCAGAAAATCGAAAAAGTGATGCCAGGGGATATTGCCGCTACCATAAAGCTGAAGAATGTACGTACCAACCATACCTTGAATTCGCCCAAAGCTCCCGATGTCAAAATTGAACCCATTGTTTTTCCGGCACCCAAAATCTCGTTTGCGGTAAAGGCTAAAAATAGCACTGATGACGAAAAAGTGATACTGATTCTCAATGATCTGGCAAAAATCGATCCCACGCTCGTTGTCGAGCAATCGAAAGAACTCAGACAGCTTATCGTGAGTGGACAGGGAGAACTCCATCTTAACATTCAAAAGTGGCTCATCGAAAACATTTATAAGATTCCAATAGATTTCTTGCCGCCACGAATACCTTATCGAGAAACCATAACCAAGCCCGCCAAATCCACATATCGTCATAAGAAACAATCGGGAGGTGCAGGTCAGTTTGGTGAAGTACACATGATGATAGAACCCTACTATGACGGCATGTCCAATCAGTCAGAGTTTCCGATACGCACACAAGAAGTGTACGATCTGGATTGGGGTGGGAAATTGGTATTCAACAACTGCATTGTGGGAGGTGCTATCGATGCAAGGTTCATGCCGGCAATTCTCAAGGGAATCATGGAAAAAATGGAACAAGGTCCTCTCACAGGATCATACGCTCGCGACATTGTCGTCAATATTTACGATGGTAAGATGCACCCGGTCGATTCCAATGAAATTTCCTTCAAATTGGCAGGCCGTAACGCTTTCAAGGAAGCATTCAAGAATGCCGGACCCAAAATCTTGGAGCCTATCTATGAAGTAGAAGTCATTCTTCCAGAAGATAAATTTGGTGATGTAATGACCGACCTGCAGGGACGAAGGGCTATTATCCTTGGAATGGACAGCGAAGGAAACTATAAAAAGATTATTGCCCGTGTTCCATTGGCAGAAATGAATCGTTACTCCACTGCCCTCAGTTCACTTACCTCAGGTAGAGCTACATATTCCTTGAAATTTGTCGAATATGCCCAAGTTCCGCCCGACGTGCAGACGGCTCTCCTTAAAACTTACGAAGAACAGGAAACGGAAGAATAAAATCAATCCGAAACCCTTGTTTTCCTGTTTTCCGCATTGGGACACCCTAAAAATTTTTACAAACAATTCGGTACAGTTCAGCTTGCTCCTCATCTATGTTGAGAAGTTTCGATTTGGTTTGCTTTGATCCGGGCAATGTATAGGTAATTTGATACATGTTTTGTGTCAACTCGCCAGCCCTCTTTAATGATATAGCCGATTTCTCTTCGTATAGGACTCTTTCCAACTCCTTGAGGATGCGATAGGCCGTAAAAGCAATGCAAATACGAGCTTCTATGCGATTTCGCATCCTGTGATAGATGGG
>Ga0302237_1000240_pt1 | contig 56593 bp, 55 predicted proteins | sample AAG_UR_Ala_MG_FD_193530 | JGI IMG/M metagenome (GOLD analysis project Ga0302237, IMG submission 193530) | Enriched activated sludge microbial communities from anaerobic digester in WTTP, New Holstein, Wisconsin, United States - AAG_UR_Ala | ecosystem: Engineered > Bioreactor > Anaerobic >... | reverse complement strand
TCATAAATCGGCGCCGCCAGAAAATACAGATGACGCCGCTTCCCCCCGAGGTTCTCATAAAAATCCCCCGCCTCGTAGGCCCCCTCGACGATCGATGACTTCTGCACCTGCTTCTTGCCGTAAAACTTCTCCAGGCCCGCCACGTCGTCGTCCACGATGAGGTCGGCGATCACGGGGCGCTTCTCCTTGTAAAACGGCAGGTACTGCCGGTCCGTCCCGATCATCTCCCCCGCCTTGAAACCCGTCAGCTCCTCGCAGGCCCGGTTCCACAGGATGATCCGATGATCCCGGTCGATGACGAACATCGGGATCGGCGTCCCCTCGATGATCCCCTCGATCGTCTTGCTCAACCGGATGTTCCGCTCCAGCCCGATCTTCAGGGATTCGGCATTCTCCTTGAGGGACAGTTCCATCTCCCGCTCCCGGGTGACATCCTGAAGCGTTTCGATGGCCGCGATGATCTCCCCCTTCTCGTCATAAATCGGCGCCGCCAGAAAATACAGATGACGCCGCTTCCCCCCGAGGTTCTCATAAAAATCCCCCGCCTCGTAGGCCCCCTCGACGATCGATGACTTCTGCACCTGCTTCTTGCCGTAAAACTTCTCCAGGCCCGCCACGTCGTCGTCCACGATGAGGTCGGCGATCACGGGGCGCTTCTCCTTGTAAAACGGCAGGTACTGCCGGTCCGTCCCGATCATCTCCCCCGCCTTGAAACCCGTCAGCTCCTCGCAGGCCCGGTTCCACAGGATGATCCGGTGATCCCGGTCGATGACGAACATCGGGATCGGAGACGCCTCCAGAATGCTCTCAACGATCACCATCATATCCTTGAGGGCCTTTTTCTTTGAACCCCCGGATCTTTTTCTGTTCATGTGTCGTCTTCCTTTTCGCCCTTCTTTTTCCGGATCCTTCGCTCCTCGACGGCGCAGATCACGTAGACCGCCACGGCAGACCCGAGAGAAATGATCAGCTTGTAGAGACCGCTCTGAATCCCAAGTACCTTGTCACAGATCAGCCACATGACGATGTAGGTCACTGCAGTCAAGAGCTCCTGCATGCACGGACTCCTTGGATAGGAAGAATAAATCCGTCCCCCCGGGGGACCATCATGGATTTTTAAAAATCTATAGCTTTCTCACACAGATATTTCAATGAAAAACAATTGTTGCAATGCTCTATCCTGCACCAGGGGCAAATGCAATCCCTCCCCGGGAAATCTCATATCATAAACGTCACTAAAAAGCATAATATTTTTGAAATGATGCGAATTTTTATCCCCTGAACCGGCAATCCTTGAAGCTGATTTTCAGAGAAAAATCATCACCTAAATCGTTCAACGAATCGTTAAATCAAAAGTACAAATTGAAAGAAACGTTAAATATAATTGGGTCTCCGTGACAGCGGCATGAAAAGGACAAAACTTCTATAAGCTATATTTATCGGATGCTTATCTCTATCATTGGACGCCAAAAAACTGTGGCATACCGATTGCACCTGCCGGAGGGGTTTTGCAAATATTTCCCCTTTTCTTTGGTCGGCATTTGTGCTACCAAGGAGGGCACCATTTTAATCATGATTGAAAGGAGAAGGAAAATGTTAAAGAAATTAGTGACTAAGCTTTTAACCGTACTCACAACAATGTCCGTGGCAGTGCTCACATCCCCTGTGGTTTACGCGGCTGAGACCCTCCCCACGGGTGAGTCCTACACGAAGGTGATTTTTGCCGTGGGCGGGATGATCGCCGCAGGGCTGAGCGTTGGCCTCGGTGCATTCGGTGCGGGTCTCGGAATCGGAACAGCCGCAAACGGTGCCTGTGTGGCCGTCGGCAGAAACCCCGGCGTGCAGGGCAAGATCATGACCACGATGCTCGTCGGCATGGCAATGGCGGAGTCCTGCGTTATCTACGCCCTCGTTATCTCCCTTGTTATTCTTTATGCGAACCCCTTCACCGCGCTGATCATGGGTTAACACATCGCAAAAAAATAACACAATGAGGGGGAAAAAATGACCGAGACGAAACAAGATAAGCAGTTCTTCTCTGTAGGAAGGGTATTCTTCCTGCTTATCGTCATTCCCCTGTCGTTAGTGGCTTTTCTCATCGCCAATGGCATCTTCAAAGTGGGGGATACAGCGAGAGAACGTGCTGTCACCGTTCTGGACCAAAAATCCCAGGAAGAAATCAAGATCCGTGCGATCAATACGGCGGATGAGGTGGCGAGTTTCCTGAAAGAGAGGGAAAACGACATCCTCGTCGCGACCATCCTGCCGGCAACGGAATCTGCGTATAAAACCTTTGCAAACCAGAAAACAAAAGGGATCTGGGTCAAGCGGGACAACAAGATCCTGCAGGTCGAAGTGCCGCTCTATGTCGAGCTGGCGCTGGTGGACAAATCGGGCAACGAGTCGATCAAGATCCGAAACGGCGAGGTCGTGCCGAAGTCCAAGCTCGCGAACGTGAGCAACCCCGCAAACACCCTCTATAAATCGGAAGATTACTTCGCCAGGACCATCGCCCTGAACAGAGGTGAAGTCTACGTCTCCCGCGTCGAGGGATGGTACGTCAGCAAGCCCGAGTTTGAAAAAGGAAAGCGGTTCAGCGGCATCGTCCGTTTTGCGACACCGGTTTTCGACAAGAGCGGTATGTCGGGCATCGTGGTCATGGCCCTGGACGCCCGGCACCTGTCCGCTTTCACGGACCACATCATCCCGACGCAATCCGAGCGGGTCTTTGAGGCCGACGCGGCCACGGGCAACTACGCGTACATGGTCGACAGCGAGGGATTCATCATTTCCCACCCCAATGACTACCACATCCGGGGTCTCTTCCCCGGCGGCAGACTCGTACCGCCCCTGACGAAAGAGACAGCGGACGGACTGATCAAAAGGGGTGAAGAGGTCCTCAATCTCAATCTGCTGGCCTTCATGGATCCGAAGCTCCCCGAGATCGCGAAGGACGCCGCGGAGGGGAAATCGGGCATCAAGTCTTACACCTTCGCGGGCCACACGAAATTCGTGGCCTACGCCCCCATCAAATACTTCTCCAAGAATTATCCCAAACCTGCCGGATTCGGCTGGATTGGAATGGGCGTGGATGTTGAAAAGTTCAACGAGATGGCCGCGGCCACCTCCAAGAAGATCGAGAAGGAAGTCAAGTCCTGGACAACGGCGATTGTCGTCATCATCATCGCCTCCATGATCCTGCTGTTCGGTATTGCGGCTCTTCTGGCCCGGGGGATCTCCAGGTCCATTTCTGCGGAGGTGCCCGAGGGGGCTGCCGGAGAGATACAGTATGACGAGGACGAAGACGAGGAGGACAGGTAAAGAACGCCTGAATTTTGCATGTCAGAAGGGCCGCCGCCGGACGCAGCGGCCCTTTTCTTACCCCCCCTTCCACGGGACTCCGGCGCCGCCCGGGACCCCGCAGAAAAGTTCAAAGTTTTCATTGACAAAATGCTTTTTACTTGTATCCTTACAGACTTTGACATTGCCCGTTGAAGACTTATATTAATCCCGGATTTGAGGGATGAGCTGAGGGCACAGATCAAAAACCCCTTTCATTTCAATCGAATGGATGGTGCCATGACCCTGAAGAAAAAAATAGACGCGGAAATGGTCGCAGCGGCGAAGGCGAAGGATTCGATCAAACTGGGAGCGATCCGCATGATCAAGACGGCGTTGCACAACAAGGAAATCGACGCCAAGAGAGAGCTCAATGATACTGAAATCCTTCAGGTTCTTTCCACGATCGTGAAACAGCGTAAAGACTCCATCGATCAGTTCAAGGCCGGCAACCGTCAGGACCTGGTCGAAAAGGAAGAGGCGGAACTCAGAACGGTTCAGGCCTTCATGCCCCAGCAGATGTCCGCCGGGGAGGTCGAGACGGAGATTGCCAAGGCGATCGCTGAAGCAGGCGCCACCAGCGTGAAAGACATGGGAAAGGTCATGAAGGTCCTGATGCCACGCATCACGGGAAAGGCCGACGGCAAGATGGTCAGCGATCTGGTCAAGGCCAAACTGTCTTCCTGAGCCCTTTCACGCGATGAGACCCCGGCGAGAGACGATCTCCGCCTTCAGGATCCGGTGTCTTCATGCACGTCGTCACCCTCTTCTACCCTCCGGGGTTCCCGGGCCTGCAGGCTGATTCCCGAGCGATGAGGGTTTATCCCCGACCCTCAAAGGAAAAGATCTTGAAGGGCTCCATCCCTGAAAGCAAGATTGAAGAAATCAGGCAAAGATCGGATATCGTCGGACTGATATCGGAATATGTGGCCCTGAAGAAGGCGGGAAGGAATCACGTCGGCTCCTGCCCTTTTCACAAGGAAAAGACCCCTTCCTTCACGGTCAATTCCGAAAAACAGATCTTTTACTGTTTCGGATGCGGCCAGGGAGGCAACGTCTTCTCCTTCCTGATGAAGATCAACAACATGACCTTCCCCGAGGCCGTGAGACACCTGGCGGCCAAGCTGGGGATCCCCGTCCCCAGGGCATTTTCCGACGAAGCGGAAGGGCGGCGGGCGGGTCTCAGGGAGGAGCTCTACCGGATCAACACCCTGGCAAGGGATTACTTTTCACGACAGCTTGCCTCCGACGGGGGGAAGAGCGGCCGGGAATACCTCCTGAAGAGAGGGATCCGGCAGGAGGTCGTGCGGGAGTTCAGACTCGGTTATGCGCCGCTCGCCTGGCGGCACCTTCGGGATTTTTTCCAGAGGCAGGGGGTCTCCCTTCCGCTGGTGGAGCAGGCGGGCCTCATCATTCCGAAAGACCGGGGAGACTATTACGACCGGTTCAGGGGACGGCTCATCTTTCCCATCGAGGACATCCAGGGCAGAGTGATCGGCTTCGGCGGCCGGGTCATCGGTGAAAGTGAACCCAAGTACCTCAACTCGCCGGAATCCCCCGTCTACGTCAAGGGGAACAATCTGTACGGCCTGAATCGAAGCCGCGATGAAATCCGCAAGGCCGACGGCGTCATCGTCGTGGAAGGGTATTTTGATTTTCTCTCCCTCTGGAACGCGGGGATCCGAAACGTCGTTGCAACGCTGGGAACGGCCCTGACCGCCCATCACGCCGACCTGATCAAGCGTTACACGAAAAACGTGTTCGCGCTGTTCGACCCGGATCCGGGGGGCAAAGGGGCCCTGGAGAGAAGCATCAGCCTTTTCCTGAGCAGAAACATTCACGCCCGCGTCGTCGTTCTACCGGAGGGCCGGGATCCCGACTCCTTCATCCGGTCCTCAGGCCCGAAGGCCCTGGAGGGGGTGCTATCAGCCGCCCGGTCCGCCGTCGACTATTACATCGATGAAATGATCGGCATCAAGAAAACCCTGGAGGAGAATCTCGCATCCCTGCGTGAGGCGATCCCCTTCATGGCGCAGATCGGTGATCCCGTTGTGAGAAACCTCTTCATCAAGCGGGTGTCCGAAAGGCTCCAGATCGACCAGATCCTTCTGAAAAAAGAAGTCGGGAAGGCCTTGAAGGTCGGCGAAGAGCCGGCCGTGAGCGTTCACCCCCGCCGAGAGGAGCCGGTGTCCGTCGACCCCGTCGAACTCAGCCTCATCTGCATGATGGCGGAAAAACCGGCCAGGATCGACGTGGCCCGGGAGCAGGGACTTCTGGATTTTTTCTCCAGCGGGGTTCTGAGAGCACTCGGCCGGTCTCTGGAGGCGTCGAGACGGTCGGGGAAAGAGGTCCTTGTAGCCGACTTCTTTGAAGGCCTTGACAACGGGACCTTGAAGAGAAAGCTTCTGGAGTGCGCCCTGGCGGACAAGCCCGCCGATGAAAAAATTTCAGAGCGGGTTTTTCTGGACGCCGTCAAGAAGGTGAAGACCCGCTGGTACAGGGAAAAACACAAGGAATTGAAAACAAAACTTATCCGGGCTCAGGAACGGGGTGACGCGGAATTGTGCAGTCAGCTCCTGAAGGAGAAAGAGAGGCTTCTGAATGAGCAAAAGGCGATATAAGGAAGGAATGCAGCACGGCGAGGAGAAAGTGTCCAAGGATATTCAGTCCGACGAGGTGAAGAAACTCATTACTCTCGGTCAGGAGAAGGGTTTCCTGACCTATGACGACGTAAACGAGATGCTCCCCTCCGAGATCGTCTCCTCGGACCAGATCGAAGAGATCTTCACGCTCTTCGGCGAGAAGAACATCGACATCATCGACACGGACAAGGGCGACAAGATCGTCCTCAAGAAGGCCGTGGACGAGATTGCGGAAGCGAAGGAGGATGAAGAGGAGGAACTGCTTGCGCTGCTGCCGATCGTCAGCAAGACCGGCGATCCGGTGAAGATGTACCTGCGGGAGATGGGGCTGGTCTCCCTGCTGAACCGGGAAGAGGAAGTGGAAATCGCCAAGAAGATCGAGGAGGGAGAAAAGGAAATACAAGATGCCGTCTTCAGCATTCAGTGCACGACGAAGGACATCATCCGGATGGGTCAGGAACTCAAGAACGGGGACCTGCGGATCAAGACTGTCGTGGACAGCCTGGAAGACGAGGACGGTTTCGTGGAGGAAGACATCCACAGCGAACGGGTGTCGAAGATCATCGACAGGATCACGCAGCTCGAACGTCAAAACGAACGGGCCCGCAACACCCTGAAGGACAAGAAACTGAGCGAAAAGCGCAAGCGGGAGATCGCGGTCAAGATGACCAGGAACACCGAAACGGTCATCGGGCTCTGCAAGGAGATCAAGTTCAGCAAGAAGCGCTCCAACCGCATGGTCCAGAAGCTCAAGGACCTCCTGACGGAGGCCGGGAAGGCCGAGAGTTCGATCAACATGGTCAGGAAGCGCACCGGCGGTATACCGATCAAGGATCTGGAGAAATATTTCGTTCAGGCGAGGAGGAGCAAGGCCGGTGAAAGGGCCGTCGTCCGTAAAACGGGCATCTCTGTGAACCGGCTCAGGAATTACGAAGAACGCCTGAAAGAGGCGCGAAAGGTCTGCCGGCGGGTGCAGGACGAAACGGGTTTACCCGTTCAGAACCTCCGGAAAGCCGTCAACATCATCGAGGAGGGTGAGCGGAAGGCCAACCAGGCCAAGCGGAAGCTGGTGGAGGCCAATCTTCGCCTCGTGGTGAGCATCGCCAAGAAGTACACCAACCGGGGTCTCCAGTTCTTGGACCTGATCCAGGAGGGGAACATCGGCCTCATGAAGGCGGTTGACAAGTTCGAGTACCAGCGGGGCTATAAATTCTCCACCTACGCCACCTGGTGGATCCGACAGGCCATCACCCGGGCGATCGCCGATCAGGCCAGGACGATCCGGATCCCGGTTCACATGATCGAAACCATCAACAAGCTGATCCGGACCTCGCGCTACCTGGTGCAGGAACTCGGCCGGGAACCCACGCCGGAGGAAATTGCGGCAAAGATGGAGTTCCCGCTGGAGAAAGTTCGAAAGGTACTCAAGATCGCCAAGGAGCCCATCTCGCTGGAAACACCCATCGGCGAGGAAGAAGACAGCCACCTCGGGGATTTTATCGAGGACAAAAAGATCATCTCCCCTTCGGAGGCGGCCATCAGCATGGACCTGGCGGAACAGACGAGAAAGATCCTCTCCACGCTGACGCCGAGAGAAGAAAAGGTGCTTCGCATGCGCTTCGGGATCGGCGAGCGCGTGGATTTCCTCGCCGAGGAATCGCTGCTGGAGTTCGACGGCACCGTGGAACGGGCCCGACAGATCGAGGAAAACGTCCTGAAGAAACTCCGGAGCCCCACACGGCGGCGGGAACTCAAGAGCGTGGCCAAATAAAAAACTTGACAAAGGAAATCAATGCATATAAATGCTACAACTTAAGGCATTGATTTCTAAAGACTTTGAGCTTTTAAAACAGGGCCCATAGCTCAATTGGCAGAGCCACCGGCTCATAACCGGTAGGTCCCTGGTTCGAACCCAGGTGGGCCCACCAATTTTTAGGGGCCGGTCCGTCATCATGAGTCTCAAAACATCAACGGAAACATCGGGATACTCGAGGGACAAGTCTCTCTCTTAAAAAAAATGCACCAATCGGTGCATTTTTTTTATTCTCTAAACGTTCATGGAGGGTTGCTTTGAAAAGACAAATTTCATTGCTTGTGGAACTCCAGAGGCTCGACTCTGAAATTCGCAGGCTGGGTGTCAGGAAAAAAGGACTACCCGATGAACTTTCGGGTCAAGAGGAGGCCTTCCAGGCGGTCCATCGGCGCGTCGAAGAGGCCAAACAGGCCTATGAGGTCTCCGTTAAAACCCACCGGGACAAGGAAAACGAGTACCGGGAGGGTGTAGATCGGCTCCGGAAGACAAAGGACCGGCTCCTGGACGTCAAGACCAACAAAGAATACCAGGCCATGCTCAAGGAGATTGAGACGATCGAACAGAGGAACAGCGAAATCGAGGACGAGATCCTCTCACTTCTCGAAAAAATGGATGCCTTCAGGAGAGAGCTCCAGGAACAGGAAAAGACGCTGCAGGGAGCGCGCGTGAAATACGAAGAAGCAAAAAAGAAAACGGAAGAAGAACTCCATTCCCTTGACGAGGAGATCTTCGCATGCCAGAAAAACCTCCAGGGTCTGAGCGGCGACATCGAGCGCGATCTCATGAAGAAATACGAAATCATCAAAAAGAGGAAAAACGGGCTGGCCGTGGTGGCCGTCCTCAAAGGGGTGTGCAGCGGCTGTCATCTGAACATCCCGCCCCAGATGTACAATGAACTGTTGAAATCGGACCACATCCTTTCCTGCCCCAACTGTAACCGGATCATCTACTGGGACGAGAAGAATGTCAATGGAACATAGGTCCCTCCTGCTCTACACCGACGGCGCCTGCCGCGGCAACCCCGGTGTGGGGGGGGCCGGAGCCGTCCTCATCGACTCGAAGGGCCGCGTCATCTGCTCTCTGAAGAAGTTTCTCGGCCTCTGCACGAACAACATCGCCGAATACAAGGCACTCATCCTGGGTCTCGAAGCGGCCGCTGAGAGAAAACCGAAGAGGCTGCACATCTTTCTCGACTCGGAGCTCCTGGTCAGGCAGATCGAGGGACACTACCGGGTGAAGCACGACAATCTCAAACCCCTCATGGGAAAGGTCCGGGACTTGCTTTCCTCCCTGGAGTCCTATACAATCCGGCATATAGACCGGTCCGAAAACAAAAAGGCCGACGCGCTCGCCAACGAGGCGATCGACGAAGCCTTTTGAATCCGCGAGGCCACGGGCCCCGGGGTCTTTGACATTTTGCCAGGCTTTGACAAGTGCCGGAGTTGATCAGGTGATCGCCGGCCCCAACGCGAAAGGGCGCCGGAGGAAAGTCCGAGCTCCACAGGGCAGGATGGTCGCTAACGGCGACTGGGGGTGACCCCAAGGAAAGTGCCACAGAAAACATACCGCCCCTCGCCCGTCGAGGGGTAAGGGTGAAAAGGCGAGGTAAGAGCTCACCGCTCTCCGGGTGACCGGGGAGGCACGGTAAACCCCATCCGGAGCAAGACCAAATAGGAGAACGCGAAGAGTGGCCCGCTCGAGGTTCTCGGGTAAGGTCGCTTGAGGCAACAGGCAACTGTTGTCCCAGATTCATGATCACCGTCTTCCGGCGGGCGACCGGCGGGAGAAACAGGACTCGGCTTACGATCTACTCCGACACTTTCAAAATCCACCGGCCTCATGAGGGGGCGTGACGTTCACGCCATTGTTTTGTTTCGAGCCCCGGGACAGGGGCAACGACCATCCCGATGAAAGAACGACACCTCAATACGCTTTTCGTTCTCCCCCTGATCGCCTGTCTGTTTCTGGCGCACGGTCTTTCGTGGGTCGCCCCGGCGGGGTTTGCCTACGACGGTGATCGGACGCTTTCCGATGCCGAACATTATTTCAAACGGGGCCTCTACCTGGAAGCCGTCGGCGCTTACCGGGAGGTGGCTTTTCACGCATCATCGCGGGACCTCCAGGCAACAGCGCTGGTCCGGATGGGGGAAATCTACGGACTGTATCTGAACGATGCCGAGTCGGCGGTCCGGATGTTGAACCTGGTCAAGGAGAAATACGCCTCAAGCCCCGCTTTGCAGGATGCTTACTTCTACTCGGGAATGCTTTTCTACGAAAGGGATCGTCACCGGGAAGCGCAAGGGGAGTTTACGGCCTATCTCGAAAAATTCCCGCACGGCGAGAAACGTGAATTGGCCCAGTTCATGGCCGATGCCTGCGAACACCCCCCGCACCGGAAGGACTCTCCGGCCGTCAAGGCTCCCGCCGTCAAACCGGCAGACGCGGAGATCCGCGTTCTCCTCGCGGAAAACCGCTCTGAGCTGAACTTGAGGGCTGCTTCCGGTTTTGAGGTCACAACAGCCGCGGGGCGAACCCTCTTCAGGGTACCGTCGGGTCACCCTGCCGCCATCCGGGTCGCCGATCAGCGGCTGACTTTCAACGGGACACCCCTCACGGCCGATGAACTGATCATTGTCCCCGAGAAAAAAGGCACGTTCAAGCTCGACAACCGGAACTACCGGGGCCGGCTTCATATCAAGAAAAACGTCAACGGGAAGCTTCACGCCATCAACACCCTCGATCTGGAGTCCTATCTCTGCGGTGTCGTGCCGCGGGAAATGCCCCCGGGCTGGCCCCCGGAGGCCCTGAAGGCCCAGGCCGTCGTGTCGAGAACCTACGCGATCTACCAGATGGAAAGAAACCGCATGAAGGATTATGACACCTGCAATACTACCTCATCCCAGGTCTACGGCGGAAGCGACGACGAACGGCCGGCCTCCAACCGGGCCGTCGCCGAGACCCGGGGGCGGATCCTGATGCACGAAGGCCGGGTCGCCCTTCCCTACTTCCACTCCAACAGCGGCGGCGTCACGGAAGACGCGAAGAATGTGTGGCTCGTCGATATCCCTTATCTGAAAACCGTTCAGGATCCCTTCAGCCTCCAGGCCCCGAACACTTACTGGTCCTCCTACTTCAGCCTCGAAGATCTCCAGGGGGCTCTCGGCCGCAACGGCGTGACAGTGGGGATGCTCTCGGGCGTGGAGCCTCTCGACACCAGCTCGTCCGGGAGGGTCAAAAGGGTGAGAATCGCCGGGAGCGCGGGGGAAAAGGTGTTGAATGCCAACCTCTTCAGGATTCACACGGACCCCCAGCGTCTCAAGAGCACCTTCTTCACCGCACGGCGCGACGGCAAGGGTGTCCGCTTCGAAGGAAAGGGCTCCGGCCACGGCGTCGGCATGAGCCAGTGGGGAGCCCAAGTCATGTCGAGATCCGGATATTCCTACAGGGACATCCTCAAATATTATTACCGGGGGCTGGAAATCCGTTGAGACGCCCGGTCACTTCTTTTTCGCCGGCTTCCGGGAGGCTTTGGGGGCGGTTTTCTTTGCCGCCTTCCCTTTGGCCGACTTGGCCGCTTTTTTCCCGGCTTTCTTCTGAAGCTTCTTTGCCGCTTTCCCGATCCGGACCTTTTTGGCGACCTCCTTTTTCACGGTCTTTTTCGCCGAGACCTTTGACGGTTTGAGAAGGCTCCTCTCCGTTTTCAGGATGTCGAGAGTCGTCTTGATCACCGTGTCGGAATTCAGGGACATGCTGTTGATGCCCGTGGCGACGAGAAAGCGCGCGAACTCGGGGTAGTCACTCGGCGCCTGACCGCAGATCCCGATCTTCTTCTTCATCTTCCTCGCCTTGGTGATAGCGTCCCGCACGAGAGACATGACCGCATGATCCCTCTCGTCGAAGATATGGGCCACCTGGGCGGAGTCGCGATCGAGGCCGAGGGTGAGCTGTGTGAGGTCATTGGACCCGATGGAGAAACCGTCGAAGACCTTCCCGAACTCCTCGATCATTACGACATTGCTCGGGATCTCGACCATCATGTAGATCTCCAGCCCGTTTTCTCCCTGGACGAGCTTGTTTTTCTTCATGACCGCGACCACTCGTCTTCCCTCCTCCACGGTACGGCAGAAAGGAATCATGAGTTTCACGTTGGTGAGACCCATCTCGTTGCGGACCTTTCGCATGGCCTGGCACTCCAGGGCGAAACCGTCCCGGTAGCGGTCATCGTAATAACGGGAGGCCCCCCGGAAACCGATCATGGGGTTTTCCTCCATCGGTTCGAAGTAGGAGCCGCCGATCAGGTTCGCATACTCATTGCTCTTGAAGTCGCTCATACGGACGATGACGTCGTTGGGGTAGAAAGCCGCCGCGATCTTGGCTACCCCCTGGGCGAGCCGGTCCACGAAAAAGTCGGCCTTGTTCACGTAACCCCTCGTCAGGGTTTCGATCTCCGCCCGGACCTTCGGGTCCGTCACACGGTCAAACTGGATCAGCGCCATGGGGTGTATGCGGATGTAGTTGTTGATGATGAACTCGAGCCTCGCGAGCCCCACCCCGTCGTTGGGAATGGCCGCCAGGTCAAAGGCGATCTCGGGGTTGCCCACGTTCATCATGATCTGGGTCTTCGGCCGTGCCATGTTCTTGAGGCTCACCCTCTGGACGTCATACTTCAGGATGCCCTCGTAGACATTTCCCACCTCGCCTTCGGCGCAGGAGACGGTGGCCTCCTGGACGTGTGCAAGGGCTTCCGTTCCCCTTTCGGTGCCGACGATGCAGGGCACGCCGAGCTCGCGGCTGACGATGGCCGCGTGACAGGTGCGCCCCCCCTTGTTCGTCACGATGGCCGCGGCCATCTTCATAATCGGCTCCCAGTCCGGGTCCGTCATGTCCGTCACAAGGACCTCCCCGCGTTTGAAGGTCTTGATCTGATCCACGCTCCCGATAACCTTCACGGGGCCGACGCCGATCTTGGCGCCGACGCTGGTTCCCGAAACGAGAGGCTTCTTTTTCTCGAGAAGCACGTAGTTTTCCAGAACGGTCATGTCCTTCTGGGACTGGACCGTCTCGGGTCTCGCCTGGAGGATGAAGAGCTGACCCGTCTGCCCGTCCTTCCCCCACTCGATGTCCATGGGCTTGAAAAACCCGGCCTCTTTCGAATAGTGATCCTCGATGACCATGGCCCAGCGCGCCAGGGTCAGGATTTCGTCATCGGTGAGACAGAAGAGGTTCCTGTCCTCCTCCGCCACGGGCACCAGTTTTGTCGCCTCGTGACCGTCACCGACGCCGTAGATCATTTTCACCTCCTTGGTACCCAGTTTTTTCTGGATGATCGGCCGGTATTTCTTTTGCAGGGTGGGTTTGAAAACGTAGAACTCGTCGGGGTTCACGGTCCCCTGGACAACGGTCTCACCGAGGCCGTAGGAACCCGTGATCAGGACGGCATTCTTGAAACCCGTTTCGGTATCGATGGAGAAGATCACGCCGGAACAGGCCAGGTCGGACCGGACCATCTTCTGGACGCCGATGGACAGGAAGACCGATTCATGGTCAAAACCCTTGTCCACGCGGTAGGAGATGGCCCGATCGGTGAAGAGGGAGGCAAAGCATCGCTTGCAGGCGTCGATAAGCGCCTCCTCTCCCCGCACGTTCAAAAACGTTTCCTGCTGACCGGCGAAACTCGCGTCCGGTAGATCCTCGGCCGTCGCGGAGCTTCGGACGGCCACGTCGGTATTCGGCCCGTATTCGTCGCAGAGTTTCCCGTAGGCCTCCACGATGGCCTGCCGGAGATCTTCGGGCAGCCTCGCGTTGTAGATGAGCGAGCGGATCTTAGCCCCCCGCTCTTTCAGGTTTTCGATGTCGTGGGTGTCCAGATCGGAAAGGGTCTTTTTCATCTCGTTCTGAATACCCGCCGATTCCAGGAGATAACGATAGGCGTTGGCCGTCACGGCGTACCCGTCGGGGATGTCCACCCCCCTGGAGATCAGATTCCTTCTCATTTCCCCCAGAGAGGCGTTCTTGCCGCCCACCTCCAGAATGTCCGTCAGTTTGATGTCGTCAAACCAGATCACCAGTCTATCCTGCTTCTTCATTGCCGCCTCCTGAAGCGTGTTATGGAATGGATATCGGTGCATGACCCTGCGTTTCACGCCGACCCGTTCAAGGCGGGGTCCGGCGGGAACGCATCGGTGGATCAGCCCATGGCGTCGGTGAGTTTCCTCCCACCGAAGACGTGCATGTGAAGATGAAAAATGAGCTGTCCGCCGTCGGGATTCACATTGACGGTGACCCGGAACCCCTTCTCGGCGATGCCCTTCTCCCGGGCGATTCTTTGCGCGGCCCGGTGCATCTCCACGAGGATGTCCATCTTGTCCTCCGGAAGATCCATGAACGTCGGGATGTGTTCCTTCGGAACGATCAGGGCATGGACAGGCGCCACCGGATGGATGTCGTTGAACGCCAGGATCCTTTCCGTTTCGAGGACTTTGCTGCAGGGGATTTCCCCCCGGACGATCTTGCAGAAGATGCAGTCCTTCATCTCCACCCTCCTTGTCACCGTTGACCGTTACGCCGCACGGGAGGACCGGGCTGTGCCGATGGCCTCTTCGAGGGACAGCGCCCCCGTATAGAGGGCCTTCCCGATGATCACTCCGATGATCCCGTCTTTCTCCGCGGCGAGGAGTTTCTTGACATCGGCGATGCCGGCGACGCCTCCCGAGGCGATCACCGGGATGCGGACCGAACGGGCAAGAGCGGCCGTCGCTTCCACGTTGACACCCGTTTCCATCCCGTCTCTCCGAATGTCCGTGTAAACGATCGCGTCGGCTCCCGCGCCCTCATAACTTCTCGCGATGTCCAGAACCGACGATTCCGTGTCCTCCGTCCACCCCTGGACGGCGGCTTTCCCGTCCCGGGCATCGAGCCCGAGTATGATCCTGCCGGGGAATGTCCGGCAGGCCGCTTCGACAAAGGTTCGATCGCGAAGCGCCGCCGTCCCGAGGATCACCCGGGACACCCCCAGTTTCAGATACGCCTCGACGGTCTTCATGTCCCGGATCCCGCCGCCCACCTGGACCGGAACGCGCACGGCTCCGGCAAGGGCCTCAATGACCGGGCTGTTCACGGGACTACCCGACCGCGATCCGTCCAGATCCACGATGTGGATTCGTTCGGCACCCTTTTCCTGCCACCGCAGGGCCGTCTCCACGGGGGAGGCCGAATACACGGTGACCCTTTCGAAGTCCCCCTGGAGGAGACGGACGCATTTCCCTTCCTTGATGTCCACTGCCGGTATGATGATCAAATGATGGGTTCCCCGAGAAGGTCCGGAACGATGAACCGTCGCGCCGACTCAGTCCCTCCGGTACCGCGACATCCTCAGCGTGAGCCGGGAAAGGAGGCGAGGAGTTCATCGACCCCGTCTTCTGACAGTTCTCTTGCTGTGAGCCACTTGGGCCTCTTGAAAAAGGTCGCCTGAAAAAGATTTTCCGTCAGTGACTGCTGGGTCCTGTCGAATATCCTTCCCCAGACCAGGGAACCGTCGCTCACCCGGACCAGGTAGAGACCGAACGTGACCGAGGCGGGTCGTTCCGCCGAAAAGGCGTAACCTCTCCTCTCCCGGAAACAGGACACATACCCGATCACCACCCCGTCGGCCTCCAGTTCCTTCCCGACCTTTTGCAGTTCTTCCGCCGCTGTATCCTTCAGGTCCTGGGCCGAAACCCGGGCATAGACCGCCGCTGTTCGATCGGCAGGGATGAGCGTCCACTGTTTGCGGACGCTGAATTTCTCCAGGAAGACGTCCTGGACGATCATCTCGGCATTCACCGGAAGTTCACAGGACGGGTACATGGTACCGCAGAGGGGGCAGCGAACCGCCCGGCCGCCCGAGTCGTCCGGCAGCAGTCGCTGGAAAGGGACAACGGCGATCCTCTTGAAACCCGTCTGCCCCGCGTCGGCGGACGACCGCACCCGTTCCTGATCCGCTGCGCACCCCGTCAGGGCATACAGCAGACACAGGAAGAGGCCGAAATGAACAATCCTATTGCCCGGAATGATGGACCACCTCCCCGGCGAGATCCGCACCGCCGCGATCCGTCGAGAAAGGAGAAACCCCGTCCGCATCGAAGGGCAGAAGGGGTCCTCTCTCCTCTAATCGTCCGGCCGACGATCAACGGCCGGGCGTTCATGATCGAGATCTTGAACGTCCGTTCAGAGGCTCCCCTTGGTCGAGAGCACCCCCGTCACCCTCGGGTTGAGGGCCACAGCCTCGCTCAACGCACGAGCAAAGGCCTTGAAAACGGACTCCGCAATATGGTGGTTATCTCTACCATACATGACCTGTACGTGCAAGGTCATTCCGCTGTGGTCTGTCAGTGATTTGAAGAAATCCTTCAAAAGGGCCGGGTCGAAATCCCTGATTTTCTTCACGCCGAAATTGACCTTGAAGACGAGGTAAGGTCTCCCGGAGATGTCGAGGCTCACGGCGCAGAGGCTTTCGTCCATGGGGACCGTCGCGGAGCCGTAGCGGTTGATCTTCTCCTTCCGGCCGAGAGCCTCCCGGATCGCCGACCCCAGGCAGATTCCGATATCCTCCACCAGGTGATGATAATCGACCTCCGTGTCCCCCCGGCTTCTGACCTTCAGGTCAAAAAAACCGTGACGGGACAGGAGGTTCAGCATGTGATCCAGAAAGGGAATGGTCGTTGAGACTTCTCCCTTCCCCGTGCCGTCCAGATTCATCTCGATGGTCACATCGGTTTCCGCAGTCTTCCTGACGATCTTTGCCTTCCGCCTGGCCATTTCCTTATCCCTTTCAGATGACCTTGTTCAGCGAGTACTCGATGATGCCCTCGGCACCGGCCTCCTGAAGGAGAGGGATGAGATCCCGGACGATGCCGCTGTCGACGACCGTCTCGATGGCATACCACTCTTCGTTGAAGAGACCCGATATCGTGGGCGCTTTCAGGGAGGGCAGAAGCAGGATGACCCTGCCCAGGTTGTCCTTGGAGACGTTCATCTTGAGCACAACCTTCCCCATCGCCTGGAGGGAACCGACGAGCAGGGTCCGGATCTGCTCGATCTTTCGTTTTTTCCAGGGGTCGGCCCAGGCTTCCTTGCCGGCGATGAGCTGGGTGTTCGTCTTCATGAGCTCCTGCACGATCCGGAGCTTGTTCGCCCGTATGGTGCTCCCCGTTTCCGTCACCTCCACGATGGCGTCCACGAGGCCCTCGACGACCTTGGCCTCCGTCGCCCCCCAGGAAAACTCGACGTGGACGTCGATCTTCCGCTCGCGGAAATATTGCTTCGTGAAATTCACGAGCTCCGTGGAGATTTTTTTTCCCTGGAGATCCCCGATTGCCCGAATGGGGGAATCCTCGCGCACGACGAGAACCCAGCGGGCCTGTTTCGCCAGGACCTTGGAATAGACCAGATCCTGCACCACTACGATGTCGGAGCCGTTTTCCAGGATCCAGTCCCGACCCGTAAGCCCCAGGTCCAGTGTCCCCGACTCCACGTAACGGGACATTTCCTGAGCCCTCACGAGGGTGCAGGAGAGTTCATCGTCGTCGACATCGGGGAAATAACTTCGATGATCATAGGTGATCCGCCACCCGGCTTTCTTGAACAGGTCCACCGTATAGGCTTCGAGGCTCCCCTTCGGTATGCCCAACCTCAGCTGTTTCATTTGTAGATGTCCTCCGGATTTTTCACTGGCTTCCCGATGATCTCCACCCCGTCGTCCGTTATCTTTCGATAGAAACAGCTCCGGTAGCCCCTGTGACAGGCGACATCGCCCAACTGTTCCACCATGAAGAGCACCGTGTCGTCATCGCAGTCCACACGGATTTCCCGGATGATCTGGAAATGACCGGATGTCTCCCCCTTCACCCACAGGGTGTTTCTGGAACGGCTCCAGTAGGTGGCCTTTCCCGTATCGAGTGTCCTTTTCCAGGCTTCGATGTTGATGTAGGCGAGCATCAGCACATCCCTTGTCTTGTAATCCTGGACGATGACAGGGACAAGGCCCCCGCCTTTCTTGAAATCAGGCTCTACCATGGCACGATTTACACACCTCCTGTGGATGAGAATCCTTTCAGGTTCACGGGATGCGATCCCGTCGACGGCTTCGACCACCGGACACCACACCGTCTACTCGCAGTAACTGCGCATATTATTTCAAGAATTTTCATTTATCAAGGATTATTTTCCTCGATTTTCATCTTGCCACCCCCGACTTTTTGTGTTAGGTACGTGGCGAATTATCCCCTCAACCGATGAACGCTCTCAAAGAAGGAGGTGCGATTTATGTCCGTTTTGATCGGCGGCGGTGTGGCGGTTCTCTTCGGACTGATCGGTCTGATCATCTGGTGGCGCGACTTTTTCGTCCTGCTCAAGGGCGGAATCCCTATTCTCCTCCTTCTGGGCGGGGCGCTCGCCGTCTACGTCGGTATCGATGAAATGAGGGAAAAGATCCGCGAAAGTCAGGAAAGGGAAAAAGAGGAGCTGGACAAGACCCGGACCGAGCTCGAAAAGGCGAAGGCCGAGGCGGAGCGGTACCGCGAAGAGCTTGAAAAGATGAAGGGTCCCCCGGAATAGAGGACCTGTCGCCGCGCATCGGAGAATCCATTCGGCACGGCAAAATCAGCTTGACAGGCCGGAGTAAATAAAATAATCAACATCCCTGTTGATCCCAAACGCATGAGAGCGAGTCAAGGCCATGCATGAGAAGGATTTCCTGATTTCAGACCTTCGAACCACCCTGAAGACCTACATGTATTGATGCCTGCTGTCCATCCCCAGGGTGGGCAAGCAGGCTTCCCCGCAAATCCGCATCGTTTCCGTCTCTCTTTTCACCACAAAAAAAGATTGATCGTGACCTGAGTTCGATGAAGGTGTTTACCATGATGAAGAAGACAGAGCCCATTCAGAAAAAAGGAGGACATATGAAAAGCGCAAGATTTATAACGATCACGGCGGTCCTCACCGCGGCGATTTTTCTTTTCATCGGCATCGGCCCCGCCGCGAGTGAAACAAAGTTGACCTACAGCATCTTCTTCCCCCCCACACACGTTCAGGCCAAGGCGGCAGAATCCTGGGCCAAGGAAATCGAAAAACGGACAAACGGTCAGGTTAAAATCACCCTGTTCCCGGGCGGGACGCTCACGCCCGCGGATCAGTGCTATGACGGTGTCCTGAAGGGAATTTCCGACATCGGCATGTCCGCCTTTGCCTACACCCGGGGCCGTTTTCCCGTCATGGAAGCCCTGGATCTCCCCCTGGGATACCCCAGTGGCACTGCGGCCACCCGGGTGGCGAATGACTTCCTGACAGCCATGAAACCGAAGGCCCTATCCGAAGTGAAGGTCCTCTACCTCCACGCCCACGGCCCGGGGCTGCTCCACACCAAGAAACCCGTACGAACCATGGAGGATATCAAGGGCATGAAGATCCGTTCGACGGGTTTCAGCAACAAGGTCGTGGAGGGCCTTGGCGGCGTCCCGGTCGCCATGCCCCAGGGGAGCACCTACGAGTCCCTGCAGAAAGGGGTGGTCGAGGGTACCATCGGTCCCATCGAGGTCCTGAAAGGATGGAAACAGGCCGAGGTCATCAAATACACCACGGATTGCAAGAACATCGGCTACACGACCGCCTTCTTCGTGGTCATGAACCTGAAGAAGTGGAACGCGCTCTCGAAGGACACACAGAAAATCTTTGAAGACGTGAGCAAGGAATGGATCGATGTCCACGGAAAAGCCTGGGACACCTCTGACGCCGAGGGCCGGGCCTTTACGCTGAGCCTGGGGAACCAGATCATCGAGCTCCCCTCGCAGGAAGCCGCCCGCTGGAAGAAGGCCGTTCGACCGGCGATCGACGAATATATCAAGGATACGGAAGCCAAAAACCTCCCGGCGAAAAAAGCCGTGAAAACCGCCGAGGCTCTCATCGCCAAGCAAAGCAAGAAAAAGAAATAGCCCGGGTGCCCGGCGCGGTCCCGGTCATAGGGCCGCGCCGAACAGCTCGACAGGGCGGGGAGAGAAAGGATGCGTCGTCTGGGGGGATGGATGGATACGGCCGCCGCCCGGCTCAACTGGGCGGCGGCCGCGGCGATTGTGGCCATGATGCTACTCACCGTGGCGGATGTGGTGCTTCGTCTTTTCCGGATGCCCATCCCCGGCACGTACGAAATGGTCGGCTTCCTCGGTGCCGCGATCATTGCCTTCTCGCTTGCCTACACGGCATCCGAGAAGGGTCACATCACCGTTGATGTCCTGATACTGCTTTTACCGAAACGGGTACAGGCTTTTTTCGACGCGATCAACGAACTCGTGGGAGCCGCTTTCTTCGCTGTCATCGCCTTCGGGGGGATGAACGCCGCCTCGGAGATCAGGAACTCGGGAGAGGTTTCCCTGACACTCGAGCTTCCGATCCACCCGATTCTCTACGGCATCGCCGCCGGCTGCGCCCTTCTTTGCCTGATCCTCCTGAGAGATTTCCTTGTGTCGCTGAAACGGGTGGTCAAATGAGCCCGACGACGGCCGGCCTTCTCGGGATCTGCATACTGATCGGGCTCATGTTTCTCCGGATGCCCGTGGGCTTCGCGATGGCCATCGTGGGCTTCGCCGGGTTTGCGTACCTCGTCAGCTTCGACGCGTCAACCGGCATGGCCGTGAACGACATCTTTTCGTCCTTCGGCTCCTACAACCTCACCGTCATCCCCCTCTTTGTCTTCATGGGACAACTGGCCTTTCACGCGGGGATCAGCGGGCGCCTCTTCCACGCCGCCTACAGAATCATGGGGCACTGGCGGGGCGGGCTGGCCATGGCGACCATCGGGGCCTGCGCGGGCTTCGCCGCCATCTGCGGCTCCACCAACGCCACGGCGGCGACGATGGCATCGGTGGCCCTTCCCGAGATGAAGAAATACAACTACAGGCCCGAACTCGCCACGGGCGTCATCGCCGCCGGGGGAAGCCTGGGGATTCTCATCCCGCCGAGCGTCATTTTCATCGTGTACGGCATCCTGACGGAGCAGTCCATCGGCAAACTCTTCATCTCCGGGATCATCCCCGGGATTCTGCTGTCCTTCCTGTTCTGCGTCACCATATGGATCTGGACCTACCTCAAACCCGATCTCGGGCCGAGGGGACCGAAAACAACCCTCCGAGAAAAATTTCTCGCCCTGATCGGGGTTGTCGAAACGCTGATCATTTTCTTTGCGGTCATCGGCGGGATGTTCGTGGGGTTCTTCACACCCACCGAGGCGGCGGCGGTGGGCGCCTTTGCCACACTCGTCCTCGCCCTCGCGGGTCGTAACCTCTCCTGGCAGGGTTTCGTCCAGTCCCTGATGGAGACAACCCGTATTTCCTGCATGATTCTCGTCATCGTCGCCGGGGCCACCATCTTCGGACACTTCCTCGCCATCACACGGATCCCTTTCGACATCGCGGCATGGATCGCCGATCTCCACTGGCCGTCCCACGCCGTCATGATTGTGATCATCCTCATCTATCTCATCGGCGGATGCTTTCTCGATGCGCTGGCCCTCATCATGCTCACGGTGCCCATTTTCTACCCGGTGGTCCTCCAGATGGGTTACGACCCCATCTGGTTCGGCGTCATCATCGTCCTCGTCACCCAGATGGGTGTGCTCACCCCCCCTGTGGGCGTGAACGTCTACGTGGTGAGCGGTGTGGCCCGGGACATACCCCTCCATGTCATCTTCAGGGGGGTCATTCCGCTTTTGCTCGCCATCATCTTCCTCGCTCTGATTCTGATCCCCTTCCCGGAAATCGCCCTCTTCCTGCCCCGGCTCATGGGCTGAAACGGAAAAGGGGACACCGTCGGCGGGTTGATTCCTTGTTCAGGCGATCGACGGCCTCGCCCATCAGAACCACCCGATCCCCCGGAATGGGCCGAAGGCCCGCTTCCGGACCGCGGCAACCCCGACCGGCCGGATTCATGCGTCGGCCTGGAGCCGTTCCAACCGAGAAAGGAGAAGCCTTTGCGGGAAATCCCGAGACGCGATTGAAATCGTCCTCTTCTTTTTTTTCATTGCACATAATGCCGGGAATTCGCATAATGGCTTAGAATTCCACAATGGGAAAATTCTTAAGGGCAGACTTGAACATCGCCGGATGACAGACATAACCATAACCCCAATCGAACTCTCGCTCCTGGCGGCGGCGGTTCTTCTCCTCGCGAGCATCCTGGCCAGCAAAATATCGGACCGCTTCGGAATCCCCTCGCTTCTCATTTTTCTCGCTGTCGGCATGTTTGCGGGCTCTGAAGGCGCACTGGGCATCCAGTTCGATGATGCTTTTGCGGCACAGACTCTCGGTATCATTGCGCTGTCCTATATCCTTTACGCCGGCGGACTTTCCACAAACTGGCTGAGTGTCCGACCGGTGCTGCGACAGAGCGGCGCTCTTGCCACGTTCGGTGTCTTCATCACTGCTTCACTGGTGGGCCTGTTTGCGGTGACGTGCGGGGGCTTCACCTTACTCGAGGGCTTCCTGTTGGGATCGATCATATCCTCGACGGACGCGGCGGCCGTTTTTTCCGTCCTGAGGTCGAAGAATGTCAGCCTGAAAGGGAATCTCAGGCCTCTGCTGGAGCTCGAGTCGGGAAGCAACGATCCCATGGCGGTTCTCATGACCGTGGCCTGCATCAGCCTGCTTCAGCATCCCGGTGAGACCGCGCTCGATCTCGTCCCCATGATCGTGATTCAACTCGGCCTCGGAGCCCTTCTCGGTTATTTGCTGGGACGCGGGATGACCACCCTGATCAACCGCATCCGCCTGGAGTACGAAGGGCTCTACCCTGTCCTGAGTCTCGCACTGGTTCTGTTCACTTACGGGGTCGTCTCGGTCCTCCAGGGGAATGGTTTCCTTGCCGTCTATGTCGCCGGCATCGTCATGGGAAACCACAGTTTTATCCACAAGAAGAGCCTCACCCGCTTCCATGACGGCCTGGCCTGGCTCATGCAGATCTCCATGTTCCTTGTTCTGGGTCTTCTGGTCTACCCCTCGAGGCTTATGCCTGTCGCCGGGATGGGAATCCTCTTCACGGTGTTTCTGATGGTCGCAGCCCGCCCCGTGTCCGTTTTCCTCTGCCTCATCGGATCCGGCATGTCGTTCCGCGAACAGGTGATGATCGCCTGGGTGGGACTTCGCGGCGCCGTGCCTATTATTCTTGCGACTTTCCCCCTGCTGGCCGGGATCCCACAGGCCGATATGTTCTTCAATATCGTCTTTTTTGTCGTATTCGCCTCGGCCCTCTTGCAGGGCACCTCCATTCCGCTCGTGGCGAGATGGCTCGGCGTCGACGCGCCTATACGCCGCGTGCCTGCCTACCCGATCGAATGCGAGCCCACCGGACTGGCACCCTGCGACCTCGTCGAGGTGGAGGTCACCGGAGACTCGGCGGCTGCAGGCAGACAACTCGTCGATCTCGGCCTGCCCGAGGGGGCCCTCGTGGTTCTCATCAACCGGAAAGATGAATTCATCATTCCGACGGGCAGCATTATTCTGCAACCGGGGGACCATCTTCTCTTCCTTGCGGGCACAGACAAACGCGACAAGGCTCGCGCTATCATAGAGACACCCAAGAAACGACAGGGCCTCGAATAGTTCCAGGGACGCCGACGCCGTCTGAAGCCCCGAGATCGGAGCGTTCATCTTGCTCCGGTCGGTCGCGCAATCCCCTGAAATAGAGAAAACGGTTGTCTCCCGGTGCCAAGGCAGTTTATATTTCCGGCGGAGCCGGGGATGAACCCCCATCCGGAAGTTTGCAGGATGGCCGGGCCGCGATCGGTCATCGCGACGTCGGCGGCTGTTCTTTGTTCCAATAAGGTGCGATTGAAGGGTGCACATGTTTTTCCTGGACGACATCGTGATCATCATCGGGCTTTCGGCCCTCGTGCTCTATCTGTGTCACCGGCTGGACCTGCCCGCCATCGTGGGTTACCTCCTGACGGGCCTCCTGACGGGTCCCTACGGGTTCAAGCTGGTCGGCAATCTGGAGGCTGTGCAGAAGCTCGCCGAGATCGGCGTCGTTGCCCTTCTTTTCACGATCGGCCTCGAGTTCTCATTCCGCAACCTGGTGCAGCTTCGGCGGACCGCCCTCCTGGGCGGCACCCTGCAGGTCCTGCTGACCCTGGTGGTTGCCGCCGCGATTTCCAACGGCCTGGGACAGCCCCCGGAACAGGCGATTTTTATCGGTTTCCTGACGGCACTGAGCAGCACCGCCATTGTCATGAAGCTCCTCCAGGACCGCGCGGAGGTGGAAACCCCGCATGGAGGCGGCGCCCTCGGGATCCTCATCTACCAGGATCTCATCGTCGTCCCGATGATGCTGCTGCTTCCCTTTCTCGGAGGAACCGCCCAGGGATCTTCGGATGATCTGCTCATTGTGCTTGCGAAAGAGACCGGGCTCATCCTGATGCTGGTTGTCGCGGCGAAATGGGTCGTCCCCTGGACTCTTTTCAAGGCGACCCAGACTCAAAGCAGGGAGATCTTTCTTCTCACGATCGTGCTGATCGGCCTGGCCGTGGCCTGGCTGACCCACGCGGCGGGGCTGTCGCTGGCCGTCGGAGCTTTCATTGCCGGGTTGGTCATTTCCGAGTCCGAATACAGCCACCAGGCCATGGGCAATGTGGTGCCATTCCGTGACATTTTTGCGAGCTTTTTCTTTGTCTCCATCGGGATGCTCCTTGATCTGCGCTTCCTCGCAGAGCACCTGGCCTACGTCTTCTTCCTGGCCGGCGGGATCATCCTCGTCAAGAGCCTCGTCGCGACGACTGCATTCCTCTTTGTGGGGCTCCCGATGCGCGTCGCCGCCCTGGCAGGTTTGATCCTCGGTCAGATCGGAGAGTTTTCCTTCATCCTGGCCGAGGTGGGGAGAAAATACGGCCTCCTCGCGGCAGACATCAATCAGGAGTTCCTGGCCTATTCGGTCCTGACCATGATGGCAACTCCTCTTTTGTTTCGCATTTCTCACCCCGTCGCGGAGCGCATCGCTCGACTTCCGCTGCCGAGACGGTTTAAACGGGGCGCTCTGCCCACCGTCGGCACGAGGCGATTTCACGAGAAGGACCACCTGGTCATCGTCGGGTTCGGCGTCTACGGGCAGAACATTGCCAGGGCGGCCCGGGAGGCGAAAATCCCCTATGCCGTCCTCGACATGAACGCCGACCTGGTCCGAAAGCAGAGGCAGAAGGGCGAACCGATCTATTACGGCGACGCGACGCACGAGACGGTCCTCCAGCACGTCAACATCCGGCAGGCCCGGATCCTCGTGGTCGTCATCAGCGATGTTGCGGCAGCCCGTCGAATCACCGATCTCGGCCGACGTCTCAACCACAGGCTCCACATCATCGTGCGGACGAGGTTCATCCAGGAGATCGGACCGCTTCTCGACACAGGGGCCAACGAGGTCATCCCCGAGGAATTCGAAACCTCGGTGGAGATCTTCAGCCGGATCCTCTCCCGGTACCTTCTTCCGGAGAACGAGATCCAGCGCTTCGTCGATGACATTCGCTCGGACAGTTACTCCATGTTCCGGAACCTTTCGAAGCACGCCACATCATGCCCGAATATCGGTGCCTGCATGCCCGACATGGACCTGCGGTCGCTCCGCGTTCATGAGACCTCCTCCCTGGCCGGACAGACGATCGCCGAGGCAAATCTGGGGAGTCGATATGGGATTACGGTACTTGCCGTGAGGCGCGATACCGAGATCATCTCCATCCCGCCGGCCGATTTTGACCTCAAGCCGGAGGACATCCTCTTCCTCGCCGGTCCACCCGAAAAGATCATGAACCTCGAGAAAATCCTGCGGGGAGAAGGGACATAACGGAAAACGTCTCTTGGAAAGACTTTTTTCATACTTTCGTTGTATCCGAATCATACCTTCTTCGTATTCACTTCCGTCCCCCATTTTCCGATAGAAAAGATAGTTCGGTGCAGGATCACGGGGAGTGGCCGATGGATGATCGGATCAAAGTGAGGTATCGCAACAACCGGGAAGGGTTCGTCGACGATGTGACGCTCAACGAACTCATCATTTCAAAGAAAATCAAACAGTTCTACCGTCCATCGGAAAAACGATGGGTGAACATCGAGACAGACCCCGTCCGCAGGGAGAAACGTTTTTTCAACGGCTCGGAGAGGCGGCGGAAAGGCGTCCTCGGCGGGGCCTGCCGGGAGATGATGTCGCGGTATTTCGGGAGGCGGTCTCCGGACCGACGGACCGCTCAGGAGTGGTTCGAAAAAGGTTTTGACCTGCTTTTTACCTGCGGGCAGTACGAAGCGGCAACCCGGGCTTTCGCCCAGGCCATTCGAATGGATCCCTGCAATGCGAGGGCTTTCCTGGACCGGGGAATGGCTTATGAAAAAATGGGCAACGTCGAGCAGGCTCTCGCAGATTACGACCAGGCGATCAGGCTTTCGCCGGAAGATGCAAAAGCCTATTACATTCGCGGTCTCACCCATCAGAGACTGGGCAAATATGAGGAAGCGGCACAGGATCTGGCTCTCGCCGCGGACCTCGGCTACCGGCAGGCCCATGACACCCTGAAATCGAGGACTTCCTCCCGCCCACTCCGTCCGAAAGACTGAATAAAACCGCAAGGGCGGCACTCAGCCGTCCTTCCCCCTCCTTTTCCAGATCAGGGTTACAAGCAGCAGAACAGCTCCCGTCGAGATGGCGGAATCGGCCACGTTGTAGGCGGGCCAGTGGTGGGGGCCGACGTAGAAGTCGAGAAAGTCGATGACCTCGCCGAACCGGATGCGATCGATGAGGTTTCCGATCGCGCCGCCAAAGATCAGGGACAGGGCGAGGTTCATCAGGGTATCCCTTTCCCGGTTCATCCGGACATAATAGAGGATCAGAATCAACGCCGCTGTCGTCACGGTGATGAGGAATACCGTCCGGAAAATTTCCGGTGATCGTGAAAAGATCCCGAAAGCGGCTCCGGGGTTGCGGACATGGGCAATGTTGAAGAATCCCGGGATAACAGGGGAGGAATCCCCGACGGACATATACGAGTTGATGTAGTATTTCGTGATCTGGTCCAGCAGGATGATCGCAAAGGCGGTAATGAGAAATATCACGTCATTTTTTTTCATGGTCGTGCACTCGAAGAAGAACCCCCACAGTCATCCCCTTGGAAGAGGAGAACCGGGGGGCTGCCTTTTGCCTTTTGCCTTTTGCCTTTTGCCTTTTGCCTTTTGCCTTTTGCCTTTTGCCTTTTGCCCTTTGCCTTTTGCCTTCAGCCCAGGTTGTCAAAACATCGGTCACAGATCGTGGGATGATCTTTCTTGCTGCCCACCGTGTCGCTGGTCACCCAGCACCTTTCGCACTTTTTGCCGCCCGCTTTTGACACGGAAACCCGGAGCCCCTTGAACTCTTCACTGTCGTAGCCCTCTCGGATCGCGCCCTCGGGGACGGCGGAAAACCCGGAGACGATGAGCAGGACCCGCATGTCTTCCCCGTACTTGTCGAGAAGCCTGCGGATTTTCTCCGGCGCCGAGACAGAAACGGCGGCATCGAGAGAATGTCCGATGATCTTTTTCTTTCTCGCCATCTCGAGAGCCTTTGCGATCTCACCCCGGATGCCGATCAGCGTCCCCCAGGTCTCCCCCAGGGCATCGTTCCTGTAGGTGCTGCTCACCTCGGGGAACTGCGTGAGGTGAACGCTTTCGACTTTCCCCTCGTAATCGGGCAGGCTTTTCCACACCTCCTCGGCCGTGAAGGTCAGGATGGGTGCGAGCAGTCTCGTCATGGCGTCGAGGACGAGATACATGGCGCTCTGGGCGGAACGCCGCTTCACCGAGGAGGGCTTCTCTGTGTAGAGCCGGTCCTTGGAGACATCGAGATAGAGAGAGCTCAGATCGACGGTGCAGAAATTGTACAGCGCGTAATAGACGACATGGAACTGATAATTTTCATACGCCTTGCGGGTGCGCTCGATCAGGCCCTGAAGCCTGTGCAGAATCCACCGGTCGAGTTCCTCCATATCGTCGTACTTCGTCATGTCCCTCTTGACGTCGAAATCGTAGAGGTTCCCGAGGATGTACCGGCTCGTGTTGCGAATCCGGCGGTAGGCTTCGACGAGACGCTGAAGGATTTCTTCGGAGATGCGGATGTCCACCGTGTAATCCTCGGCGGCGACCCAGAGCCGCAGAATCTCCGCCCCGTACCGATCGATGATTTCCTGGGGGTCCACAACATTGCCGACGGACTTGGACATCTTCTTCCCCTCGCCGTCCACGACGAACCCGTGGGTGAGGACCTCCTTATAGGGTGCCCTGTCGCGGGTCCCCACGCACTCGAGGAGCGACGAATGGAACCACCCACGGTGCTGGTCGCTGCCCTCGAGATACATGTCGCAGGGCGACCGCAGATAATCCCTGGTCTCCAGCACGGCTGCGTGGCTGACACCGGAATCGAACCACACATCGAGGATGTTCGTCTCCTTCCTGAACACTTTCCCCTTGCAGACCGCGCAGGTGAATTCACCGGGGAGAAGATCTTTCGGTTCACGGTCGAACCAGACATCGGCGCCGTATTCCCGGACCAGTTGAACGACGTGATCGAGAATTTCCTTCGTCACCAGAACCTCGTTGCAGTCCTTGCAGTAGAAGACGGTGATCGGTACCCCCCAGAGGCGCTGCCGGGAGATGCACCAGTCGGGCCGGTTCTGGATCATGCCGTAGATCCGGTCGCGACCCCAGGCGGGAATCCACCGGACCTGGTCGATGGCGCGAAGAGAGCGCTCCCTCAGTTTGTTCTTTTCCATCGAGATGAACCACTGTTCCGTCGAGCGGAAGATGATCGGTTCCTTGCAGCGCCAGCAGTGCGGGTAGGAGTGATCCACGTCTCCGACCTGCAGGAGAGCCCCCACCTCCTTGAGCTTCTCATTCACGGCGTCGTTGGCGTCGAAAACGAACCGACCCGCGAAGAACTCCACGTCCTTTGTGAACTTTCCGTCCTCGTCCACGGGCGCGTAGTTGTCGAGGCCGTATTCCATGCCGATTTCGTAGTCTTCCTGCCCGTGACCGGGCGCGATGTGGACAAGCCCCGTCCCGGCGTCGAGGGTCACAAAGGGCGCAAGGATGAGGACGCTCTCCCGGTCGATGAAGGGGTGTTTTGTCTTGAGCCCCTCAACGACGGCGCCGGGGAACTCGTCGATGATCCGGTAGTCCTTGAAGCCGAAAGTTCCCATGCAGTAGTCCACGAGGTCCTTCGCGAGGATCAACACCTCGTCGCCGACCTTGACGGCGGCATAGATGAATTCCTTGTGAAAGGCGATCGCCAGATTGGCCGGGATGGTCCAGGGCGTCGTAGTCCAGATGACCACTTTCACCTTCTCTCCCTTGAGCTTGGGCCGAACCGCCGAAATGTCGGAGACCATCGGGAATTTGACGTAGATGGCCGGGGTGGTGTGGTCCCCGTACTCGACCTCGGCCTCGGCCAGGGCGGTCTTGCAGGTGGCGCACCAGTAGACCGGTTTTTTCCCCTTGTAGACGTCCCCCCCGAGCATGAGCTTTGCGAATTCGGCGACCGTCAGGGCCTCGTACTCGTAGTTCATCGTGAGGTAGGGGTTGTTCCACTCGCCGAAGACCCCGAGCCGTTTGAACTCCTCGCGCTGGATGCCCACGTACTTCTCGGCGTACTTCCGGCAGTAGCGACGCTTATCCGCGGGCGAGAGCGTGCCCTTCTTGTCCCCCAGTTCCTTGTCGACCTGGTGCTCGATCGGCAGCCCGTGGCAGTCCCAGCCGGGGACGAAGATGCTGTCGAAACCGCCCATGTTCTTCGACTTGATGACGAGGTCCTTGATGATTTTGTTGAGGGCCGTTCCGAGATGGATGTTCCCGTTGGCGTAAGGAGGGCCGTCGTGAAGGATGTAAGTGGGCCGTCCCTTGGAGATGTCCCTGATCATCCGATAGATATCGATGGAATCCCAGTGCCGGAGCAGTTCGGGCTCCTTCTTGGACAGGTTGGCCTTCATGGGAAAATCGGTCTTTGGCAGGTTGAGGGTATCCTTGTAATTCATACGACCTCCAGGGCTTATGGCAAAGGGCAAAAGGCTAAGGGATCATAATGCCAGCGTGAAACGCTTGAATTCTGTTGCAATTATCACAATAAAGGACCTCTTTCAAGCGTGTTTAGATCGGTCGAAGAAATAAAAAAGCCCCCGGTTCAGCGGGGGGCTTTCTCGTTTGTGTCTTGAATGAAAGACGCGTTTTTCTTTTTGATTCTTTTTTGCCTTACGCCTTGTGCCTTTTGCCTTATGCCGACGTTTGGCGCCCGATTATGATACATTCAGCACATGGTCCAACGAGATCCGACAATGGATAAAAATAAGGAAGGCCTCCCTTTGGGGGAGACCTTCCTGTAGAAAAGGCTGTGACGCCAAACGTCTATATTTACATATCCATTCCGCCGTAACCGCCCGGGGGCATGGCGGGCATGGCCGGACTTTCCTTCTTCGGTTTTTCCGCCACCATGCACTGGGTGGTCAGCATGAGCGAGGCCACGCTGGCCGCGTTCTGGAGAGCGAACCTCGTCACCTTCGTGGGGTCAATGACACCCGACTTGACAAGATCTTCGTACTCCTCGGACGCCGCATTGAACCCGAAGGCACCCTTCTTCTCCTTGACCTTCTCGACGACGATGGAGCCTTCCTGGCCGGCGTTCTGGGCGATCATCTTGAGCGGTTCTTCGAGAGCCTTCTTCAGGATGGCCACACCGACCTGCTGGTCGCCCTCGAGCTGAAGCTTGTCGAGTACCGGAAGGGTTCGGATGTAAGCCACGCCGCCGCCGGGGACGATCCCTTCTTCCACGGCCGCTCGCGTGGCGTTCAGGGCGTCTTCCACCCTCGCCTTTTTCTCCTTCATCTCCGTTTCCGTCGCCGCGCCGACCCTGATCAGGGCGACACCGCCGACGAGCTTGGCCAGTCGTTCCTGAAGCTTTTCCCGGTCATAATCGGAGGTGGTCTCCTCGATCTGAGCGCGGATCTGTCTCACGCGGCCTTCGAGGTCCTCCCGGGCACCGGCGCCGTCGATGATGGTGGTGTTGTCCTTGTCGATCGTGACCTTCTTCGCACGGCCGAGGTCTTCGATCCTCGTGTTCTCGAGCTTGGCACCCATCTCTTCCGCAATGAGCTTCCCGCCGGTGAGAATCGCGATGTCCTCCAGCATGGCCTTGCGCCGGTCGCCGAAGCCGGGGGCCTTCACGGCCACCACCTGGAGCGTACCCCGGATTTTGTTCACCACGAGCGTTGCCAGGGCTTCACCTTCGACTTCCTCGGCGATGATGACGAGGGGCTTGCCCATCTTGGCGATCTGCTCGAGGATCGGAAGGAGGTCCTTCATACCGCTGATCTTCTTGTCATGGATCAGAAAGAAGGGGTCTTCGTAATTGGTCTCCATCTTCTCAGGGTTGGTAACGAAATAAGGGGAGATGTATCCACGGTCGAACTGCATGCCTTCCACGATCTCGAGTTCCGTCTCCAGTCCTTTCGCCTCTTCGACGGTGATGACGCCTTCCTTGCCGACCTTGCCCATGGCCTCGGCAATGATGTTTCCGATGGAATCGTCGTTGTTGGCGGAGATCGTACCGACCTGGGCGATCTCTTTCTGGTCTTTCGTGGGCTTGGAGAGCTTTTTGAGCTCCTCGACCACCACTTCAACGGCCTTGTCGATGCCCCGCTTGAGGTCCATGGGGTTCATACCGGCCGCCACGTTCTTGGCGCCTTCACGGTAGAGAGCCTGAGCCAGTATGGTCGCCGTTGTGGTCCCGTCACCGGCCACGTCGCTGGTGCGGCTGGCCACTTCGCGGACCATCTGAGCACCCATATTCTCGAACTTGTCCTCCAGTTCGATCTCCTTCGCCACGGTGACGCCGTCTTTCGTCACGGTGGGTGCACCGAAGGTCTTATCCAAAATGACATTGCGGCCCCTGGGGCCAAGCGTGACCTTGACGGCATCCGCAAGCGTGTTGACGCCCTTCAGGATCGACGCCCTTGCCTGCTCGTCATACTGTAATACTTTTGCAGCCATTATCTTTCCTCCTTCCGTCTATCGGTATGGGTTATTTCTTCTCAATGATGCCCAGGATGTCTTCTTCTCTCATGATCAGATGCTCGACACCGTCGATCTTGATCTCCGTGCCGGCATACTTGCTGAACAGGACCCTGTCACCGGCCTTCACATCGAGAGCGATGACCTTGCCGTCTTCAGTTATCCGGCCCTTCCCCACGGAAACGACGAGACCCTCCATGGGTTTTTCCTTGGCCGTGTCGGGAATGATGATGCCCCCCTTCGTCTTCTCCTCTTCCGCGACACGCTTCACCAGAATCTTGTCATGCAATGGCCTGATCTTCATCCTCAAACCTCTCCTTTCTTATATGATTTGAATGTAGTTTTTTGAATGCACCTGTAACGGCTGAAATCGACCATAAAATAAACATCGATTCCGATCTGTCAAGAAACCCCCCCAAAAATTTTTCGGGAAATTTAAAAAAACCCCCTATCGGGGGAATAGGCGGTAAGACTAAACCAGAAATAAATAAATATCAATCATTTATTTCCGTCCCGTCCGCCGGTCTCAGGATGTGCCGACGGGGATGATCTCCACGGGTATCTTAGCGAGTTTCTTGAATTTTTCGGCATCCTTGATGGACCCCACGATATCCCCGTAATGGATGGGGATGGCCATTTTGGGTCTCAACGCATTGACGGCCTCGGCGGCCTCCCGGGCATCCATGGTATAGGTGCCCCCGACGGGGAGGATCATAATGTCGGCCCGGATCTCTTTCATTTCCGGGATGAAGTCCGTATCCCCCGGATAGTAGATCCGGTTCCCCTCGACGGTGACGACGTATCCGATCCAGTGATTGCCCTTCGGGTGAAAGGCCTTCTTGAGGTTGTAGGAAGGGACGACCTCCACGTCGATCCCGAAAAGGGACAGCCGGTCTCCCGGTTTTACCGCCCTCACGTCCCCCGAAAGCTGCGGGAGGCAATCGGCCGTGGCCAGGACGACGGTTTCTTTTTTCTGGAGCTTCTTCACGTCCGTTGGGGAGAGGTGATCATAATGACTGTGGGTGATCAGGATGAGGTCGGCTTTTTCACCGCCCGGGATCTTCCAGGGGTCGATATAGATGATCTTTTCCGACTTGATCCTGACCGAGGCATGCCCGAACCATGTGATTTTCTCCAGCATGACGACATCCTCCCGTGTTGAATGGGGCCGGGTAAAGTCCCGCGATCAGAAAATCGACAGGACGAAATAGGTGGCCGCCGAGATCAGCGCAGACGCGGGGATGGTCAGCACCCAGGCCCAGAGAATGGTCCCCGCCACAGCCCAGCGCACGGCCGTGAACCGCCTCGTCGACCCCACGCCCATGATGGCTCCGGCAATCGTGTGGGTCGTGCTGACGGGGATCCCGAACAGCGAGGCCCCGATGAGCGACGAGGCGGCCGCCGTCTCGGCGCAGAACCCGCCCATGGGCTGCAATTTCGTGATCTTCGTCCCCATGGTCTTCACGATCCGCCAGCCCCCCGCGAGAGTCCCCAGGGCGATCGTCACGTAGCAGACCATGATGATCCAGTAGGGAATAGTGAAAACGGGACCCAGAAACCCGGCGCTGAAAAGGGTGATGGCGATCACTCCCATCGTCTTCTGGGCATCGTTCATCCCGTGCCCCATGCTGTGAATCGCCGACGAAAAGAGCTGAAGCCTCCTGAAAAGGTTGTCGGCCCTCTTCACGGATACGCCCCTAGTCGCGTGGAGAACGACGACCATGTAGAAAAACCCGAGGGTGAAACCGATCGCCGGGGATAGAACAATGAAACTCGCCGTCTTGATGATCCCTCCCCAGACGAGGACCTTCAGACCTCCCTTCACAAGACCGGCGCCGATCATCCCGCCGATCAGGGCATGGGAGGAACTGCTGGGCAACCCCAGCCACCAGGTGATGAGATTCCAGACGATCGCCCCGATCAGCGCGGCGAGGATGAGGTGGTTTTCGACGATGCCCGGATCGATGATCCCCGTTCCGATCGTGTGAGCCACCGGCGTGCCGACGATAAAGGCCGCCAGGAAGTTGAAGGCGGCCGCCCAGTAGACGGCATACTTCGGGGGCAGGACCCTCGTGGAGACGATGCAGGAGATGGAATTGGCCGCGTCATGAAAACCGTTGATGAAATCGAAGATGAGCGCGACGATGACGATGAAAACGACAAGGACCAGTGCCGAGCTATCCATGTTTCAGGACGATGCCTTCAATGATGTTTGAAACATCCTCGCAAACGTCGATGGATTCCTCGATCCGCTCGAAGATCTCCTTCCACTTGATCAACTCGAAGGGGTCCTTTTCCCGCTCGAAGAGCCTCGCCATCGTCATTCTGAGGACGATGTCGCCCTCGTTTTCGAGCGTGTTGATCTCGACGCAGTCCTCCAGGATTTCCTTGAATTTTTTCTTGTCTCTCAGGGCATGGACGATCTTCTTGACCTTGCCGATGGCCTCGTTCAGGATTCTGGCCTGCTCTTTGATCTCCTCGGCGGGCTTCTTGATTTTGTAGAGCTGCATCCGCACGGCGGCCGCCTCGATCATGTCCAGGACGCTGTCCATTTTGTTGACGAGATTGTAGATATCTTCCCGGTCCAGGGGCGTCAGGAAGGTCCGGTGCATCTTCTCGTAGGTCCGGTGGGTGATGATGTCCGCCTCGTGCTCGATTTCTTTCAGCTTTGCGATCTTCGCCTCGGACTGCTCGTAATTGTTGAGAATGTCCATGAACATCTTTCCGCCCTCTTCGATCTTATTGGCCAGTTCCTCGAAGAGGTCGTAGAACTTTTCATCCCTCGGAATAATCCCCATGATGTAAACACCCCGGGTCAAATGTCGTGCTCGCTATAGCACACTTTCCCCTCATCTTCAATGACAGACGCCTGACGCGGAGGGAAAAAGATATCCTTTTGAAATTGTGCGTGTATTAACGATTTTCTTTTGCAGATAAAATTTTGGTGAAGTGATTCGGCTGCGATGTCGAAAGGGTCCGGGTATCCGTTTGCCCCATCAAGCGGAAAGGCCGCCATTTTCTCCGAATGTTTCCGAGGATTCGGGCTGTCCTTTAGAAGAGGTTTTCGACGAGTTCACGGATATTCCGGATCTTGACGAGCCGGATCTTCCCGGACTTCCCGGTTTCCCGCGGCTGAGTTTTCGGGTGAATGCAGCGGCTGAACCCCATCCGCTCGGCCTCCCGGATCCGGAGCTCCATCTGGTGGATGCCCCGCACCTCGCCCGTGAGGCCCACCTCGCCGAACACGACCGTCCCGGGATGGATGACGCGGTCGAGAAAGCTGGAAGCCATGGCGGAGACGATGCCGAGATCCACGGCCGGTTCCGTGACGCGCACCCCTCCCGCCACGTTGAGGAAGACGTCATGGCTCCCCAGGCGAAGACCGCAGACCTTCTCGAGCACCGCGACGAGGAGGGATACCCGGTTCGCGTCGACACCGATGGCCGTCCTCCTCGGCATGCCGAAGTTTGTCGGGGAAACGAGCGACTGAATCTCCACGAGAATGGGCCGAGTCCCCTCCATGCTCGGGACGACGACGGAACCCGAAGAGCCCTCGGGGCGCTCCGCCAGGAAGTACTCCGAGGGGTTCATGACCTCGACGAGGCCGCGGTCCCTCATCTCGAAGACGCCCACTTCGTTCGTGGGCCCGAAGCGGTTCTTCATTCCGCGGATCATCCGGTAGGAATGACCGGAATCCCCCTCAAAGTAGAGCACCGTGTCCACCATGTGCTCGAGCACCTTGGGTCCCGCGATGGAGCCGTCTTTAGTCACGTGACCGATGAGAAAGACAGGGATGCCCGATTTCTTGGCGAAAAGAATGAGCCTCTCCGAGGCCTCCCTCACCTGCCCCACGCTTCCCGGTGCAGAGGACAGAAGCGAGCTGTAGACCGTCTGGACGGAGTCCACGACGACGGCGGCCGGTTTCGTCTCGCGGATGTACTTGATGATGTTTTCCAGGTCCACCTCGACGAGGATGAGAATGTTGCCCGAAGTGGCGCCGATCCGCTCGCCGCGCATCTTGATCTGCCGCGCCGATTCCTCTCCGGAGACATAAAGGACCTTGAGGCCCCTCGCGGCCAGGTGCTGCATGACCTGGAGAAGGAGTGTTGATTTTCCGATCCCGGGATCCCCCCCCACGAGGACGGCCGATCCGCGGACAATCCCCCCGCCGAGCACGCGGTCGACCTCATCGATGCCGCTCTTCACTCGCTCCCGCTCGTCCGACGCGATCGTGTCGATGGGAAGCGGCTTTTCATTGAAGGACAGTTCCGTCCTCGAGCCGGGGCCGGGTTCCCGGATTTCCTCCTCGACGAAGGTGTTCCACTGTCCGCAGGAGGGGCACTTGCCCGCCCACTTCAGGGATTGATGGCCGCAGTTCTGGCAGAAAAATGAGGTTTTTACTTTTTTCATGGAATGTGCTTATCTTGAATGATCAAGACGGTTTAAGGGTCCATCCCTGCGAGAAAACTTCAGCCCAAGAGGTATATTGTTTTCATCTTCCCGTCAACACCCAAAAGCGGGTGAAAACCGGACCGAAATATCTTGAGATATCAACTCGATTCTGATAAATTCCTGCGGCTTTTAGAAAAAGGAGTTTCCCATGCATAACCCGAATTTCAGCTCCGGCCCCTGCAGCAAGAGACCGGGGTGGTCCTTCGATGCGCTGAAGGAAGCGGCCCTCGGCCGGTCGCATCGCTCCGCCCTGGGCCGCAAGAAGCTCAAGGACGCCATCGAGGGGAGCAAAAAAATCCTTGGCGTACCTGCGGATTACCTGCTCGGCATCATGGCGGGTTCCGACACCGGCGCCTTCGAAGCGGCCCTGTGGACCCTCCTCGGACCAAGGCCCGTAACGGTCCTCGTGTGGGAGGCCTTCAGCCGTGACTGGGCCACCGACATCGAAAAGCAACTCAAGGTCAGGGCGACGGTCCTGCAGGCCGATTACGGAAAACTCCCCGACCTCGGCAGGGTCGACTGGAAAAACGATGTCGTCTTCGTCGCCAACGGCACGACGAGCGGTGTCAGAATCCCGGACTGGAACTGGATCCCATCGAACCGCGAGGGCCTCGCCCTGTGCGACGCCACGAGCGCCGTCTTCGCCATGGAGGTGGACTGGGCGAAAGTGGACGTCCTCACCTATTCCTGGCAGAAGTGCCTGGGCGGAGAGGCGGCGCACGGCGTGCTCGTTCTCAGCCCCAGGGCCGTGGAGCGCCTCGAGACATACGACCCCCCCTGGCCTCTGCCCAAGATCTTCCGGATGAAGAAGGGGGGGAAGCTGAACCGCGCCATCTTCGACGGCGACACGATCAACACGCCTTCCATGCTCTGCGTGGAGGACTATCTCGACGCGCTCACCTGGGCCGAAGGCATCGGACTTCCGGGTCTCATCCGGAGAAGCCGGGACAACCTCCGGATCGTCGAGGACTGGGTTGCCGGGCGGGACTGGGTCGAATTCCTCGCGGCCTCGCCGGAGATCCGGTCGAACACGTCGGTCTGCCTGGCCCTGACGAGTGAAAAATTCAGAGCCCTCCCGGTGGACAAAAAAGACGAGTTCATCCGGCGCATCGCGGGGGAACTGAGCAAGGCGGGAGTCGCCCACGATATCGCCGCCTACCGGGACGCGCCGCCGGGCTTCCGCTTCTGGTGCGGGCCCACGGTGGAGCCGTCCGATATCGGGACGGCCCTCCAGGCCCTGGAGGACGCCTACAGGCGGCACAGTGCGTCGCTCGGCTGAGTGTTGCGGCATACATTTTTTCGGAGGGACCCGTTTCATGAAGAAAGTGCTCGTGAGTGACACCATCGCCCCGGAGGGGATCGCAATCTTCAAGGAAGCCCCGGGGATCGAAGTCGACGTGATGACCAACCTGACGCCCGACGAGCTGCGGGGCGTCATCGGCGAATACGACGGCCTCGCCATCCGCAGTGCTACGAAAGTGACGAAGGAGATCGTCGAGGCGGCGAAAAACCTGAAGGTGATCGGCCGGGCCGGCATCGGTATCGACAACGTCGACGTCCCCTCGGCCAGCAAGCGCGGCATCGTCGTGATGAACACCCCCGGCGGCAACACGATCACGACGGCGGAACATACCATCGCCATGATGTTCGCCCTGGCGAGACGGATCCCCCAGGCCACCTCGTCCATGAAGGGGGGCAAGTGGGAAAAAAACAAGTTCATGGGGTCCGAAGTCTACAACAAGACCCTGGGCATCATCGGCCTCGGACGGGTGGGCTCCGTTGTGGCCGAGAGAGCCAAGGGGCTCATGATGAATGTCATCGTCCATGATCCGTTCATCGCGCCGGAGGCGGCAGAGAAGATGGGCATCACGCTGGTGTCGATGGATGACATCCTCAAGAAGTCCCACTTCATCACGGTGCATACGCCGCTGACGAAGGACACGAAGGGCCTTCTGAACGCCAGGACCTTCGCCCGGATGAGAGACGGCGTCTTCATCATCAACTGCGCCCGGGGGGGCATCGTGAACGAGAAGGATCTGGCCGCCGCCATCCGATCGGGCAAAGTGGCGGGGGCCGCCCTCGACGTGTTCGAGGAGGAGCCGACGAAGAACACGGAACTGCTGGCGCTCCCCAACGTGATCAGCACCCCCCACCTGGGCGCGTCCACGGACGAGGCCCAGCGCAACGTGGCCATCGCCATCGCCGAGCAGATCGTCGATTTCCTGACCAAGGGCGAGATCCGAAACGCCGTGAACTTCCCCTCCGTGAGCGCCGAGGTGCTCATGAGCATCCAGCCCTACCTGATGCTCGCCGAGAAGCTCGGTAAGTTCGAGGCTCAGATCGTCAAGGGCGGCATCGAGGAGATCGACGTGGAGTTCAGCGGCGAGATTCTGAACTACAACGTGGCGCCCATCACGATCGCTTTTCTGAAGGGGCTCCTGACGCCGATCCTGAACGCGAACATCAACTTCATCAACGCGCCCGTCATCGCCAAGGAGCGAAAAATCAAGGTCGTCGAGTCGAAGAGCAGCGAGATGAAGGACTACACCAGCATGATCTCCGTGACGATCAAGACGACGGAGGAAAAGCGCTTTGCCGCCGGCGCGATTTTCGGGCGGCAGGACCTGAGGATCGTCCGGATCGACAAGTTCGCCATGGAGGCAATCCCGGAAGGCCACATGATCGTTCTCTACAATTATGACAAGCCGGGCGTCATCGGCAACATCGGGACCACTCTCGGCAACAACAGCATCAACATCGCGCGCCTCCACCTCAGCCGCGAGCAGGTTGACGGGCAGGCCGTCGTGGTGCTGAGCACCGACAGCATCGTGCCGGAAGAGGTTCTCGACAAGCTGCGGGGACTGCCCAACGTGATCTCGGTGACGCAGATAGAAATATAAGTACAGTTTTGAATTTTGAGTGTTGAGTTTTGAATTGGAAAGACAGGACAAAATCTCTACCCTGACTTACACTGCGAAGAACAGGCGGGACATCGGGCAACTGGATTAAGAGAGCGTTTCTTGAGCAAAACCGTTTCAACGGAGATGCGTCATGGCAAATGTCATCGTGGTCGGAACCCAGTGGGGCGATGAGGGCAAGGGGAAGATCGTCGACCTCTACGCCGAAGACGCCGACGCGGTTGTCCGCTTCCAGGGGGGCAATAACGCCGGGCACACCCTTGTCGTCAAGGGGGAGCAGACCATCCTGCACCTGATCCCGTCGGGCATCCTCCACGACCGCAAGACCTGCATCGTCGGAAACGGCGTCGTCGTCGACCCGAAGGTCATCCTCGCGGAAATCGACGAGCTGAAGCGCAGGAACCTCTTCCCGCGCAACACCCGGCTCTGGATCAGCGAAAACGCCCACGTGATCATGCCCTACCACCGCAGGCTCGACAGCGCCCGGGAATCCGCCAAGGGCGACCAGAAAATCGGCACGACAGGAAGAGGGATCGGCCCCTGCTACGAGGACAAGGTCGCCCGCACGGGGATCCGCTTCTGCGACCTCCTCGATGACGAGACCTTCCGGGCGAAGCTGAAGCGAAACGTCGAGGAGAAAAACTTCTACCTGACGAAACTCTTCAACGAAGAACCCGTCGACGAGAAGTCCGTCTACGAGGAATACCGGGGTTACGCGGAGCGCCTGAGACCCTTCGTCACGAACGCCTCGGTGATCCTGGAGGAAGAAATCCGGCGGAAGAAGAACGTCCTCTTCGAAGGGGCACAGGGTACGCACCTCGACATCGACCACGGAACCTACCCCTACGTGACCTCTTCCAACACGGTGGCGGGAAACGCCTGCGGGGGGGCCGGAGTCGGACCGACGAAGATCGACGTCGTCGTCGGGATCGTGAAGGCCTACACGACGAGGGTGGGCGGCGGGCCCTTTGTGACGGAGCTCACCGACGAAATCGGCGAGCACATCCAGAACGCGGGCAAGGAGTTCGGCGCCACGACGGGCCGGAGACGCCGCTGCGGCTGGCTCGACATGGTCCTGATCCGTCACGCTGTAAGGCTCTCGGGGATCAACGGTCTTGCCATCACCAAGCTCGATGTCCTGACGGGGATTGACCCGCTCAAGATCTGCAGGGCCTACCGGGTGAACGGGAAGGAGATCACCGACGCCGTCCCGTCCAACCTCCGGGACCTCGCGAAATGCGAGCCCGTCTACGAGGAATTGAAGGGGTGGAAGGAGCCGATCGGTCGCGCAAAGACCGTCCGGGAACTGCCCATCCAGGCGAGGAGGTACGTCCAGAGAATCGAGAAGCTCTCCGGTGTCAGGCTCTTCCTCGTCTCCGTGGGCGCCGACCGGGATGAAACGATCGTCCTGAAGAATCCCTTTAAGAAATAAGCCGGGGGCTTATTTCTGTTTTGATTTTTGAGGTGAACTGCAATTAACCTCGTCCATACCGGGAAGCCACTACAGTTGCTTCCATTTTGAGTTTTGAATGAAAGAAATTTTTCGAACCCAAAACTCAACATTCATCATTGCTGGTCTTCCAGACCAGCGGGCCGTTAGCTCAGTACGGTAGAGCAGCGGACTTTTAATCCGTTGGTCACCGGTTCAAATCCGGTACGGCCCACCAAGAAAAAAAGGGGGTTGCGTATGTCACTCATGTGCGACCCCTTATTTAGACTGAAGGCAGGGTCAGAAATGAGAAAATTTTATACCGGAATTGTCTGTATGGCGGCGATCGCGGCTACATCTCTTATTCTGTTGCCGGTGACTGCTGTAATGGTAGCAGTACGATTATCGAAGCCGCGAAATCACGCAAGAAAGGCCAGCCCTGGCTCTCATAAAGCCGACCTGACCTCGGAAAACGGGTCAGGCGCATTCGTTGATTGTATGTCAAAAGGCGGAGCCGGCTTGAGATAGCGAAATTTACAGAACACTGCCAATCAAGTTGTCGGCTCCTGAGAGGAGTCTCCTTCTCGATAAAGCGATACGGAACCGGTAAAAGGGCGGCACCACCGGTAGCGAGCAAGATGCTCCCCGGATTACACCCTGTTACCGTCCCCAGCCCGAGGAAGGATCCGATCTATCCTCCGCGAAAGCCCCGCTATCCCTATCAAGATGATAATGATAACTCCCCCGGGGTCTTTTCCCGGTGTTATGGATTTTGCGGGCAAACCGACGATGAACCCCATGACGAGCCAGGACAGAATTCTCACAACCAACCCCCTTGAAGGATTCGATGTTCAATGCTTCACCATTTTTTTGAGACAGCAGGATGATTTGGAACGATAGACCTGGCCCGTCAAAATTGCTTTTGCGTTCGCCGCTTTTAATCTGAACCTGAATTCACCCGAGTTGTCCTTGCAGACCTCCAAGCTGCCTTTTATCTTATCTCCTCCTTCTCTATCCGAATCTGTCAAGCAACGGATCTACCTTTTAAACGCCGGGCTTTGCTGCCCGATCCGCCGTTCTGCGATCATCGTATGTTAGAATAATAACGACCTTGTTTTCCTTCCCTCTCAGCGCCTTGTCCTCCCAGAGATGAACATCCAGCATGTCGTCGCTTGCGGTCAAGGCGATGAGACTCCCGCTCCGCAACACCTCCCGGATGACCGGGCTGCTTGCCCGGTACCAGCCCTTGGCCCGGCGTGTCCGTTCATAATCATCGAGAACTTCTTTCAAGTTCATCTTCCCCAGCTTTGTCAGGGGGGCGCCGGTTGTCCGTACTTCAGCATCGTCATCGTAAAGAATGTAACCATAGATCTGTTCCGGCTGCGGCCCGAACGTCTCGAATCTGGCGACATTGAGTCTCTTTTCGGCGATGCTGCCGGCGACAATCCTTGTCGGGTCTACCACATTGCTTTGCAGATAGACCTGGTTTTCGCAGCCCAAGAGGCCGAGAATGACCCCGATCGCCACGACGGCGATAAGCATGTTCCCCTGAGACACACTGAGTACGTAAGCCATCGATTCCCTCCATATTGCATTCCCTGAAGTCGGTTATGGCCATAACCTGCGTTTTGCCTAAAGTGAGAATCCTGTACGGATCATTATAGCCTTTTTTATTGAAAACGAAATACTTTGCGGGTAATAAATCAATACAAAAATACCCTTGCCAACAGACAGGCAAAAACCGTCCTTTTTATAGCGAAGTGAATGTGAACCACGGGGTGACAACAAGGGGTGACACCGACCGAGATGTTACCCCTTTGAAGTGATGTTTCCCCAACAGGAACAACTATCGGCTCATTTACGGGAAGGAGAGACATGATGAATGACGTCTTTGTCGTCAGTGCGGTCCGGACGCCGGTCGGCAGGCAGAACGGGTACCTTCGCAACTGGACGGCTCCGGAGCTTCTGGGGACCGTGCTGAACGAAGCCGTCCGAAGAATCAACCTCGACCCTGCCCTCGTGGACGACGTGATCAACGGGACGGTCTATCAGGTCGGCGAGCAGGGTTTCACCCTGGCCCGGATGGGCATTCTGGCATCGTCCATCCCCGCTTCGGTCCCGGGGGTTTCGGTGAACCGCCAGTGCGGGAGCAGTCTCACCGCCATTCAGCTCGGCTATGCTCTGATCGCGTCGGGAACGATGGAGGTGGTGATTGCGAGCGGCTGCGAGTTCATGTCCAAGTATACCATGTTCACGGATCTCAACGGCACGCTCTACACGGGAAAGCCGATGGGGAACCCCTTCGGGAAATTCTACACGGACAAATTCGGCCCGCCCGACCAGATCGCTGCCGCCCAGATGATCGCGGACCGGTGGGACATCACGCGTGAGGAGTGCCATGACTTCGCCGTCGCGAGCCACCGCAAGGCCCAGGAGGCGACGGTGAAGGGATACTTCAAGAAGGAAATCCTGCCCATGAAAGGCGTGGACAAGGACGGGAACGCGGTCCTGCGGGACACCGATGAAACCATCCGGCCGGAAACGAGTCACGAGACGCTGGCCGTGCTCAAGGTCCTGCCGAACACAAAGTGGATCACCGTCGGCATCTCGAGCACGATCACCGACGGGGCTTCAGCCGTCGTGCTCATGAGCGGGGCAAAGATGAAAGAATTGAAACTGGAGCCCCTCGCTCGCGTGGCGGCCAACGCCGTCGTGGGATCGGACCCTCAGCTCATGCTCACGGGGCCGATCTACGTCACCCCGAAGGTCCTGAAAAGGGCCGGTCTTCAGATGAAGGATATCGACATCTTTGAGATCAACGAGGCCTTCGCACCCATCCCGCTTGCCTGGGCCAAGGATCTCCAGGCGGACATGGACAGGCTGAACGTGAACGGGGGAGCCCTTGCTCTCGGACACCCCGTGGGCAACTCCGGCTGCCGCCTGGCCGTGACGGCGATCCACGAGATGAGACGCCGTGAGGCGAGATACGCCCTCGTCTCGCTCTGCACGGGCGGTGGAATGGCGCCCGCGACGATTTTCGAACGGGCTTAGAATAACGGGAGAAGCGCTGTCCGTCGTTCAGATGCGACATGGCGAATCTTTTAAAATCAATGGATTAAAGGAATTGCCTTACCCCCTTTCCGTGGACTTCAGCGACATCAAGAAAGCCCATTCTCGTTCTCCCGGCAACGGTCCGCCTGACGGCTTTCACTGAATATTCCTTACAGTCGAAAACAGACTGTGATATGAAACGGCATCATTCCGTCTTTCCAGCGGAGCGAGTCCTGTGAAGCGGTTCATTCGACGAGAAGAGAGATTTTACGATCTCTTTGAGGTGCTGGCCGACCGGATCGTGGAGGGCGGCAGGCTCTTCGAGGAGATCGTCAACAACTATGAGCACTCGGAGCAGAAGCTGTCCAAATTGAAGGAGATCGAGCACGAGGCGGACACCATCACCCACGACATCTACCACACGCTGCACCACACCTTCATCACGCCGCTGGACCGGGAGGACATCTATTCCCTGGCCGGCACGATGGACACGGTGCTGGACCTCATCGAGTCGGCGGCCGTGCGGATGTACCTGTACCGGATCCGCGGGACGACCCGGGAGCTCTCGGAGCTTGCGAGGATTCTCAACGAGAGCATCGGCGAGATCCGGAAGATCGTCTATTCGGTGAGGAACAAGCGGGACGCCCGGATGATTCTGCGGGCGTGCGTGGTGATCAACACGCTGGAGAACGAGGCCGATCAGGTTCTTCGGACGGCGATGATGCGTCTTTTTGAGAACGAGAAGGACCCGATCGAACTGATCAAGATGAAGGAAATCATCCAGACCACCGAGACCGCCACGGACATCTGCGAGGACGTGTCCAACATCATCGAAGGGATTGTTCTGAAATATGCTTAGCGGCTCTTTCGCCTTTATTGTGTTCCTGATCGCCGTCGCGCTCGTCTTTGAGTTCATCAACGGTTTTCACGATGCGGCCAATGCGATTGCCACGATTGTGTCGACGCGTGTGCTGAGTCCCCTTCATGCCGTCGCGTGGGCGGCTTTTTTCAATTTCATGGCCGTTTTTTTCATCGGTGTTCAGGTCGCCACCACCATCGGGACGGGGATCGTGAACCCGGCTTTTGTGGATAACCTGATCATCCTGTCGGCCCTGGTGGGAGCCATCGTATGGAATCTCATCACCTGGTGGCTGGGATTGCCCAGCAGCTCCTCCCACGCCCTGATCGGCGGTTTGATCGGGGCGGGTCTCATCAAGGGGGGCTGCAGGCCATGGTCTGGGGCGGTATTATTAAAACAGCGAGTTTTATCATCCTCTCCCCGGCTATCGGCCTGATCCTCGGCCTTTTTTTTATGATCCTGCTCATGAATTTTTACCGGCAGGGCAGTGTCAGCAAGGCTGACAACATATTTCGAAAGGCTCAGTTGCTCTCCGCCGCGCTTTACAGCCTCAGTTACGGCATGAACGACGCCCAAAAAACGATCGGAATCATCGCGATGATTCTCTTCGGGAGCGGCTATCTGGGGGCAACGTTCTACATCCCCTACTGGGTCATTTTCTCCTGCTACCTGACGATTGCCCTGGGAACCATGTCGGGGGGGTGGCGGATTGTCAAAACCATGGGAATGGGTATAACGAAACTTCAACCGATGGGAGGGTTCTGTGCGCAAACGGCCGCCGGCATAGCCATTATCGGCGCCTCATTGGCAGGCATCCCGGTCAGCACGACCCACACCATCACAGGGGCCATTGTGGGTGTGGGCGCCACCAAGCGACTCACGGCCGTGCGCTGGGGGGTTGCGGGGAAAATCGTCTGGACCTGGATATTGACCATCCCCCTGTCCGCATTGGTCTCCGCTGCTCTTTACATGTCTTTGACCTGCCTTGATTAGTCCACTCCCGCACCATCGATGCAAATCCGGCTCACCCATCCCGGTCCGGGTTCAGCGGGGCCGACCTATTGCCGATTTTTCTCATCAGGTGCCGGACGGCACCAGGGAGAACTGAATCTCCACCCGTCGGTTTTTCAGTCTGTTGTCATCGCTGTCGTTGGCGTGCAGGGGACGGTCTTCCCCGAAACCCTTGAGGGAAAGATGTGCCGGTGCGATGCCCATCTGGACGAGGGTCCCGGCGACCCGGGCAGCCCGGTCGACGGAAAGCTCCCAGTTGGAGGGGTATCGTCGGTTGTGGATGGGCCGGTCATCGGTGTGGCCGTGGATCGCCACCGCCAGTCCGGGGTGGTTCAGGATGACGGAGGCCACTTTTTTGAGGAGGGGCTGAACCGTGACCTTGACCTCAGCCTGCCCGGAATCGAACAGGATGTGTTCCGGGAAGGATATGACGACGTAGGTGGAGCGCCGCTCTACCGTCACACTCTGCCGGTCCTGGCCCAGGACAGCCAGGAGCTCCGACTCCAGCGAGGATGCTTCCTGCACGGGTGCTGCCTTCACCGCAGGGTCCGGCGTCATCGCGGCGGCAGGCGGTACTGCCGCTGCGGCGGTTTCCTTCTGCCGGTAAAGACTCATCCCGAAAAGAAGGACAAAGCAGATCATCAGCAGCATGAACACGTCCGCCAGAGTCAGAAGCCAGATCTCGTTCCCGGCATCAGGTGTGGATGATTCCCGACGAAAAAGCCGCGATCCGGCCGCCTTCTTCGAGGCTGCCGGATCCGGGTTCTGTTCGGTTTCGGCATGGGTTCGGAGTGAATTCTTCATCGGCTTATTTATTTGGCCTGCTCGTGAGAAGGCAGAAGAACCAGGCTGGGCCGTCCGGGGGCACGTTTCGACACCCCCATGCTCGCAGAGAGCGTCTCCAGCTTGTAGCGGGTTGCCCGCGGGTGCTCATGATCGAAGAGATCCATGATGCCTTCCCTGACGATCTCCAGCTGCAACTCGCTCTGGTCCATGAATTCCCTGAGCTTGTTTGACAGGGGCACAAAACAGACATTGGCCAGGATCACGCCGTAGAAGGTGCTCAGGAGCGCAACCGCCATATACCCGACCAGATTCTGGGGGTCGCTGATGTGCCCGAAGATGCGGATCAGGCTGATGATGGTTCCGGCGAGCCCCAGGGCCGGCGCAAGGCGGGCCATGTTGTAGAGCATCTTGTGCGACGTCTCGCACTGGTTGTGCGTGAACAGGGCCTCCTTGAGCAGAATCTGCTCGATCTTTTCCCGCGAGTAGCGGTAGGTGATCAGATCGACACCGGTCTTCAGAAGACCCGGCGGCAGATTGCCCGCCTCCTGCTCCAGCTGGCGGACCCCCTTTTTCCGGTAGGTATAAGCCAGGTTGACGATACTCTCGATCGTCGCGTTCATCTCCTCGCGGCGGGTAAAGGATTTTTTGAGGAGATGCGCGGTCCAGAGCAGCTTTTTCAGCGGGTAAGCGATGAGCGTAGCCGCAAAGGTCCCCCCCAAAACAACCAGGAGGGCGTAAAAATTGGAGGCCAGTCCCATCTCCTTGACCTCCATGTTGAAGGCCGTGACAAATATGGTAGCCAGAAGAAGCAGAGAGAAGGTCGTCTGTGCGATCATGAGGCGGCTCCTTTCACAACAGAGTTCGATCCTGTTCAATGGCAGAAAATGTGCCATCGGGTTGAAAAAGCCGCCTTTTTTTCAAACCACGGATATGACAGGGATAATGACTCGACATGCCCCGGGGTCCCCTGTTCCGGGCGGTTACTTTCGGGGCTCCGGAAGGCATTTTTTTCCGGGGCGGGAATTCACGGTTATTCAGGGACCCGCCCCGGCTCGGGAGTCCACGGATGTGACGGGACGCGAGAGAGATGACGGGTCATAAGAAAATCAATACACATAGGGAAAGAAGATGCTGGTGTGAACATGAGAGATGTCCTTCTCAAGCCGCCGGATTTCCTGCGAGGGTTCCGGGTAACGAAAGACATCCGGGTGGGTTTCAATGTAACCGGTGTCGAATGTTTCATTGATGAAATCGGGGTCGCGACAGATGGCCCTGGAAAAGGGGATGGTCGTCTCCGGTCCGACAATCAAGAAGATGTTCAGAGCCCGCCGGAGTCTCTCCACCGTCTGTTCCCAGTTGCGGGCACGAACGGTAAGCTTCACCGGCAGAGAATCATATTCCGTCGGAACCCTGTAGCCTTCGTAGATCACGCCGTCCAGGCGGATGCCGGGACCGCCCGGCGGCAGATAAAAATGGACGGTTTTACCTCCCTGAAGCGCAAAGTTGTTCATGGGATTCTCGGCGTTGATCCGGACCTGTACGGCCTTTCCCCAAAGCCGGATACGCCCTTCCGGAATGTTCAGAGGTTTCCCCTCGGCAATCTTGATCTGTTCCCGCACGAGATCAACGTTCACAAGCTCTTCCGTGACCGTGTGCTCGACCTGAAGACGCGTGTTCATCTCCATGAACCAGAACTCGTTCGTTTTCCGATCAGCAAGGAACTCGACGGTCCCCGCGTTGACATACCCGGCTTCCCGGGTGACACGAACGGCGGCATCGTTCATTTTCTGCAGGACGTTCTCCGGCAGACTCGCCGGCGCGAGTTCGAGCATTTTCTGATGTCTCCGCTGTATTGAACAGTCACGGGATCCCAGGTGAATGACGTTCCCGTAACGATCCGCCAGTATGGGTATCGAGACCGTCTTGACCGACTCGATGCACTTCTCCAGGAAAGCGCCCTTGAGCCAGACCTGCCGGGGTCTGGCCCGGATCCGGGTCAGATGTTTGACGAGTGTTCCTTCGTCACGAATCATGCGGACCCCGCGGCCGCCTCCGCTTTCCGTTGCCTTGACGATGACGGGGTAACCTTAACGCCTTCCAAAGGTCACGGCCTCATGGAGCCCCCTTTCGCCGGATGAAAGAAGCTGCGTTCCCGGGATGGTGGGCACATCGGCCCGCAGCACGAGACCCCGCGTTGTCGCCTTGTTGATCAGGTTGCGAAGTACGACGGCGGGCGGGCCGATAAAGATCACTCCCGCTTTCTCGCAGGTCTCGGCGAAATCGGGATTCTCCGAAAGGAAACCGCAGCCCGGATGGATGGCATCGGCACCGGTTCGCCGGGCGGCCCAGATCATTTTTTCGATATCCAGATAGTCCTTCACCGGACCGCTACCGATCAGGATGGCCTCATCGGCAAAACGGATGAAATAGGCATCGCTGTCCGGCTCTTCATAGGCCATGGCGACATCGATGCCCATCTCCTTCGCCGCGACCAGGATTCGGAGGCAGACTTCCCCCCGGTTCGCGATGAGGATCTTCCTGATTTTTCTCCGGTCTCTGTCCGCCGTCAAAACCGCAGCCTCCCCGGGAGCCGGGGATGAATACCCCGGAACCCGGAAGGGATACAAATGAAAAACATCCTAACCCTCTTTGCGGTTGCCCCTGTCGTCTCCCTTTTTCTCGTCCGGTTCGTTGATGGCCTTCTTGAAATCCCGGATCGCCTTGCCCAGGGACGAACCGAGATCAGGCAACTTGCGGGGACCAAAGATGACCAGAGCAATCACAAGAATGATGATGAGTTCCGGCATGCCGATGCTTCCCATACCCACATTCTCCTTTCCGCCACAGGCTGCAGAGGGGATCACGGCCGGCGCATCCGGCCGTGGGAATCCAAATTCCGTCGGGGTTCCTTTTCCAATTTCAGAATCCCCCGGACGCCGGATGAAGCCCTGTCCCCGGCTTCTCCGAGACCAGGAGCGGAGGTGAGACACCACGGGATTTTCCCGTCCTGCATCCTTCCGCCCGGGATCATCGACCCCTCGTTCGGCGGGACCGATCCCGGATATGGATCCCTTTATAAGGAAAAAACTGTTCCGATGACTCGGGATTAAAGGCAAAACAAATGAGATAAGACGTGACCCGGTGGAGCACGCATCGCAGAGGGTGGGATGACCGCCCGGAGCTGCACCCGGGCGCTGCCATCAGGAAAAACAAAAGGCCGACAGGAGCTTTCCCCGGGGGAATCCGGCCGAATGAAATGAGCAGGCCCCTGGATGTGCTGGCACTGGGTCGCGCCTTCAGAATCACCCGGGTCGGAGAGAAAGGCAAAGTCGGGAACATTCAGGGGGATCCGCCCTTCAAAAAAACCCGTTACAGCCAGAATCGAGAAGAACACCAAAAGGGCGATCGCAACCGATCTACAGGGGGATTCTTTCATCACAAGGCCTTCCGCGGAATTACTTAGTGCTTCCTATCACGCGGGGCCCGGCCTGTAAACTCTAAAAACGGACCCCGCAACAAAAGGAGCACCGGGGAGCTTCTCTTGTATTCCTGATAATACATGGACTCCAACAGGAGAGAATGATGGCGCTGTAAGCCTTTTCCTTGATCCGGCGGCTGATCCTCTCGCGGTGGAAGAAGGTCTCCTCGCGGATCCGGTTCAAAAGCTCGTTGAAATCGACGTCGTCGGACTGGACGGCCTCGTAGAACTCACCCACGGCGAGTTCAGCATAGGAGATCATCTCCAGGACCCCCTGGACTGCCTGGAGGTCCTTCGGGGGCACTTTTGACATCTTCCGGGAAAAAGCGTTGTGTCAGATTCACGCAAAAAAGATGCAGAATGCCCGATGTCGGGATAAAAAAGGAAGGGCGTTCCCTGTCTTTATCAGGGGGACTGCAGACGTCTCAAAGACTGGATCAGGACTCCGACTTCCTGTTCGGTGACACGGAGGGCCGTTCCACCTTTGCGGATCTCAACCCCGGGGCCTTCACCCGTCTCGACCCTCTGCACGGCCAGAGGCCCCTGGTCCGCGTCCGATTTCTCCTGCGGGACGAACTCACGGTACGCCGCAGGGATGTAGCCGGGCTCAATCCAGTCGAGGGGATCAAACTCCGCCAGCTGGATGAGGACCCCGAAGGCGTGCTTCGGGTGGATGTAGGCCTCCTTCCAGCCCGCGATGGGCTGCCGCATCCCGAACGTGGGAACCCCGCGGGATTCGAGTGTCCGGCAGGCCTCCTCAATGTTTTTCACCTGGATCGTGATGTGGTGAAGCCCTTCGCCCCGTTTCCTGAGGAATTCGTCCACGAACCCTTCTTCACCCCCGAGCGGATCGATAAGTTCAAGGAGGCAGGAAGTCCCGAGTTCAATGGTCGTCCAGCGATACTTCTCCGCCGGTACGGGACCGGTGAAGAGCACGCGCCCCCCGAGGGCATCGATGAAAAAAGACCTGGCCCGGGCCAGATCCCTTACGGCAACGGAAACATGGTCTATCCGCCGTATCATGCACACCTCCGCAGGCTCTTAGGCTCGAATGACAACAGACCCTCTTCAGATCACCTGAAGAGAGGATATGACACGCTCGAGGATGACACGGTGCTTTTCGAAATCCGTTCGGGCACCGGCAGCCACAACGCTGAGCAGGCGCTTCTTGCCCAGAGCGAGCGCGGAAAGAGCGGTGATGATGTTTTCGCCCGACCCGTACTGAAACTCGTAGACGACCGCCGAGTCCGCGTTCTTGACGCTGTTCGAGACGTGCTTCACAAACCGGTAATCGGGGTACTCGCCGGAGCGGGACTTGACCATTTCCTTGACCAGCATCTTGTCCGCGCCGGGGGCGTCTTTCGCCGTCAGCTCCACGCGCGGGGTCGACACCTCTTTCCCCCTCGAGGGATCGGTTACGCGCCCGCTGTCGGGCGGGCGGACCTCGATGCCGCCTTCGATGCCGCTGATGCGCCAGTCCGCCGGACAGGAAAACTTGAGCCCCAGGTCCGTCCGTTCATGAAGCTGCCAGCCTTCAGGCGCCGCGGCTTCCTTGGCTCCGAACATTTTGTCGAAAAACCCCATAGGTGACCTCCTTTCATTCGCTCAACCTCAGCCCGTCTGCACCGGGGCATCCCGTCGAACCCGTCATTTCAAAATTTTTTCTCCTAATGTAAAGAATTCGTCCGAAAATGCAATATCTAATGTAGGTCGTCTCCGGTCTTCCCGTGGAGCGTACGACGGCAGACGGCACCGGCGATTTTTCCAAAGCGTTTTCACGGGTTCCCGGTAAAATGAATCCTTGACGGCCGTCACAATTCGGTGTTAGGCTTCTCCCCGATTCAGGTTGGACTCTGTCGCTTCCGGCGGGAAGCGGGGCCCGAAGAGCCCGAGAGCAAGAACATACCGTCAGGAAACCGGCCACCATGCTCTCAGGAGGGTGGTGGTTTTTTTTGAAAGGAGAAAAGCATGGCAAAAAAACTTTACGTGGGCAACCTCTCCAATGATGTAACCGAAGAGGATCTCAAAACCCACTTCTCCACGCTGGGAAACGTGATGTCCGCTACGATCATCAGGGACAAACTGACCGGCATGGGAAAAGGATTCGGTTTCGTCGAAATGGAGACCGACGAAGCCGCCCGTGAAGCCATCGGGAAACTGAGCGGAAGTTCGTTGCGCGGCAAGACGATCGTCGTGAACGAGGCCAGGCCGAGAAAAGACCAGGGCGGCCCGAGGCGCGACAGTCGAGGCGGAGGCGGATTTCGGGGTGGCCCCGGCAGGATGGGCGGCGGAGGCGGCGGCCGGAGATATTGATCGGTCCGCTCTTTTTTTTCGACCGCTTTCAGGCACGGTTCCCGCTCTTTCAAAAAGGGCGCTCATCAGATCATGACAGCCGATCCATCAATCCGCTTCATCCGGGTCGGCCCGATCAAGACGCGTTTTCGGGCCCTGGGGGATTCAGGGACCCCCGTTGTCCTCCTCCACGGCCTGGGGGATTCGGCCGAAATCTGGAAACAAAATTTCGAAGCTCTGGCGGCAGCCCATCGCGTTTTCGCACCCGATCTTCCCGGCTTCGGTTACACCGACAAGCCGGACATCGAATACACCCCTGAAGTGTTCAGACGTTTCATCGGTGAATTCCTGTCGGCACTGGACATCGGGCGCTGTCACCTCGTGGGGCACTCCCTCGGCGGCGGGCTTGCCCTTCAATATACCCTCACCCACCCCGACCGGGTTGAAAAACTTGTCCTCGTATCGAGCGCGGGCCTCGGCCCCGAAACGACCTGGCCTCTGCGCCTCTCGACCCTCCCTTTTCTCGGACCCTGGGTGCTCCACCCCGCACGCAGAGTCCTTCCTGTTTTTTTCAGGAGACTCGTCTATGACCCCGCGGTGATCACCGATGACTTCGTCGAACTCCGGTACGGACTGCTTCTGCCCCGGGAAAACCGCAGGGCCCTTCTGAAGATTCTCCGGTCGCTCCTGACCCTCCGGGGTGTCCGCCCCGCTGTTCTGAATCCCCTCCTGGAAAACCTCGGCAGCGTCCGGGCCCCGACACTGATCGTCTGGGGAACCCATGACCGGATCCTCCCTCTGCGGCACGCCCACCGTGCAAAGGCCGGTATCCCGGACGCGGTTCTCCACGTCTTCGATAAATGCGGTCACATGCCGAACTACGAGTACCCCGAAAAATTCAACGGTCTGGTTACGACCTTCCTGCGGGGGTGAGCCTCCGGCGCCCCTCCGTTGTTTTCCGGGGCGGACACACCCGCCGCAGGCCTCCGGAACCTTCGGGCGACGATATCCGGGGGTGTGGAAGATGCGTCTCTATTCCATGTCGGTGACGGGAAATTTTCGCTTGCAATCTGTCCATCCCTTGTGAAAAAGTGAACAGCTTTTTTAACACAGGAACCGTCACAGGATCTTCTCAGGTGAGAAAAAAATGAAGCAAACACTGGAAGGCATTCGGGTGCTCGATCTCGCACCGCTTCTGCCCGGCTCCCTCTGCACGCAGATGCTGGCCGATCTCGGCGCGGAAATCATCAAGATCGAAAGCCCCGACGGGGGGGACAATTTCCGGACGGCGCCGCCCCTGGTCGGGACCACGGGAAGTTTTTTTCACATCCTGAACCGGAACAAGAAGGGCATGAAACTCGATCTCAAACACCCGCGGGGCCGCGATGTATTCCTGCGGATGGTCCGGAAGTCCGACATGATCATAGAGAACTTCCGCCCGGGGACCCTGCAGCAGATGGGGCTCGGCTATGATGATCTGAAAAAGATCAACGAACGCATCATCTACTGCTCTCTCACCGGCTTCGGCCAGGACGGCCCGTACAGCCGGCTTCCCGCTCACGACATCAACTTCCTGGGCCTTTCCGGCATCCTCGATCTCATCGGTGAAAAAAACGGAAACCCCGCCGTCCCCGCCGTTCAGATCGCCGGGGCGGGCGGAGGTCTGCAGGCCGTCGTCGGCATTCTCGCGGCACTCCTGCGACGCGAAAAAACGGGGAAAGGCCAGCACCTCGACGTGGCCATCCTCGACGGTCTGACACCCTTTCTCGGACTGGTCATGTCACAGTACCTCGCGGACGGACGGCTGCCGCGTCGCGGCGGGACCCTGGTGGGCGGGGGCTACGCCTTTTACAACGTCTACGAAACGAAGGACGGCCGTCACATCACGATCGGCAGCGTCGAAAAAAAATACTGGGTCACCCTCTGCGCGCTGATCGGGAGACCGGACCTCGCGGAGGAGCAGTTCGCACCCCCACCGCGACAGGACGAGATCATCGGAGAGCTTCGCGCCGTCTTCCGCCGGAAGACCAAACAGGAATGGGTGGATCTCCTGGAAGGCGCAGGCATCTGTTTCGCGCCGGTGAACACTCTCGAAGAAGCCCTGCAGGACCCGCAAATCCGCCACAGGGACCTGTGGTTCAAGGCGAGGCACCCCGTGGACGGTGATATCCCCCAGCAGGCATTCCCGATCAAATTCTCCGAAGATCAGCCCGGCTGGAAATTCCACCCGCCCGTTCACGGCGAACACACGCTGGAGGTCCTCCGGGAGATGGGATTCGACAGAGAGGAGATCGCCAGCCTGGCGTCGGAAGGAATCATTTGAAGGCCGATCTCACGGCGAGTCATGCATGAATGTCCGGTTGACGAGACGCGGTTCGGGTTTTACAAGGGGCGCGAAGCGTCAGCGAAAAGAAGAAGAGCGGGTCCATCGAGCCGCCCTTCCCGTCGGGGTACTCAAAACTTTCTAAGGAACACCTTTTGGCGGTCGGCACGTCCAAAGAGGGCGGCGGAGGCGGCGAACCCCCCTCCCCCGAGTGTTGAAGTGATCGAATCAGGAGTTCCGGTCAAAGCGCTCCCGCTTCCGCCGGAACAAGGCATGGTCATCGGCAACAAAGCGGTCTGGAAATATTATCAAGGGAGACATTCCGAAGACAATCGGAAGGGGGTATGAATTTCGACTCGTATTTTTCCGGACATTGGATACGAATAACGTGTGAGAGGGGTTTCATCGCCTCCCGCCCTACCGGAGCCAAAGCGCAAGCAGGATAGCGTAAAGGAGCGCGGGGACCATGTTGCCCACGCGGATCTTCTTGAGATCGAGGATGCTGATGCCGATGCCGACGATGAGAAGGCCCCCCGTCGATGTCACGGCATCGAGGACCGCCGGGTCCTGGAGAAAGGCAAGCTTCGCCGCCAGTAGCGTGATCGACCCCTGGACAGCGAAAACCGAAAGGGCCGAGAAGGCAACCCCCAACCCCATCGATGAAGCGAGGGCCATCGAGAAGGTCCCGTCGAGCAGGGACTTGAGATACAGGGTGCTTGTATCTCCCACGGTCCCGTCCTGGATGGACCCGACGATCACCAAGGCGCCGGTGCAGTAGAGGACCGACGCAATCACGAAACCCTCGACAAAGGTCGACGAGTCCGAACGGGCACGCTCCTTCAGCCACCCCCCGAGCCTTTCGATCCCTTGCTCGATATCGACGATTTCGCCGGTGATCGCCCCCAGGAGGAGGCAGCCGATCGTGGCGAGAAGGTTCTTTCCCGAAAGGGCCATCTGGAGACCGATGAGGATGACGGCAAGCCCGAGGGCCTGCATGACGATTTCCTTCAGTCTGTCGGGAAGCCTCTTGCCGACGATCACCCCGATGGCGCTCCCGGCGACGATGGCACCGGTGTTCACGACGGTCCCGAGCATCTGGGTCCTGCCTCCGGATGAAGTGCCCGTCTCATACCATCGATCACCGGGGCTGGCAAGGCGCAAATCCGGGGGTCCACAAACAGGATTGACAGGCGGGGAGAATGGCTGCTATGGAAAAACAACTCTTTTCAACGGGGCCGGGGGCATGAAGCACACGTTCATCCTGGAGGAAGGGGTGTGGCTCGCGACGGGCCGCTACTTCGACGATGCGGGGAAAGCCGTCCCCATCGAGGGGAGCGCCCGCATCACCCACCTGAAACAGTTCTGGCTCAATGAAAGCCGGATGAAACTGCTCCTCGAAGACAAGCCCATCGGCATCGTCAACGACTACGAAATCACGCCTTTCGAGGAAGGGAAGGAGTCCACCGAATGGAAATCCTCCAACCCGTCCCTCGGTCATCTCTACGGGCAGTTCGTTATCGTCGGCGACTCAATCCTTTCGATCTGCAAGTCGAAGAACGGCACCTACAGGGCCATGGAATATTTCCTGAAGGTGACCGCCGAGCATTACAGAAACAGGGGAGCGTTCTTCCGGGATGATCAGAAGGTGTCTTCCTGGGAGATTGAACTCGAAAAAGTGGAACAGGGAAAGCATAAATAACCGGCGCGATCCAACAAGAAAGGCCAATCGGACATGCCCGTCATCACCCTTTATGAAAAATGGCGCATCTGGCTGTCGCGGGCCTTGATCATCCCCCTGGCCATCCTTTTCATCTTTTCGAAAGGAGGATGGGAAGAGACTTACATCGTCAGCACCATCCTCTTTCTGGTCGGCTGCATTCTCGTGGGAATCGGGACTCTGGGGCGGTTATGGTGCACGCTTTACATTGCCGGGTACAAGGACAACACCCTGGTGACGGAAGGCCCCTATTCCCTCTGTCGACATCCTCTTTCAGTACTGTCCCAACGTTTTATTTAAGACACGATGTAACTAAATGAAAGCAATACGTAAATTGGCTGATCCTTCATTTATCGATTTGATATCCATTTTCCCAAAATGTCATACTCCCGCATTCCTA